>Ga0179593_1503657_pt1 | contig 17471 bp, 13 predicted proteins | sample CZODoug2_1_08_16_FD_185931 | JGI IMG/M metagenome (GOLD analysis project Ga0179593, IMG submission 185931) | Vadose zone soil fungal communities from Angelo Coast Range Reserve, California, USA - CZODoug2_1_08_16fungal (PacBio error correction) | ecosystem: Environmental > Terrestrial > Soil >... | reverse complement strand
GACCTGTCCCGAGTTTCAGGACTTGTCAACGGCTCCGTCTGATGAGGCTGGCTACTCAACGCCTCGACCAAGCCGCCCGAAGTGCCAGGTAGGGTCCCCCGAGAGCGCCACGGTCCCTTTTTTCTCTGCCTCTCTAAAGCCCCATGCCACCGGAACGACCCCAACGAGCGCGAGGTCCCCCCCGAAAATTTTCCTTTTGAAGCTCTTCTCTAAGAGGCTGCGTGTTTTTTTTTTTGTTTGGATTTGAAAAAAACGGGATGAGCCCATGCGATCCCAAAAGCTAGACCTAACAGGTTTTTTTTTTTTTGCCGGCTGAATTCGGTTTTTTTTTTTTGTGCTGGCGGGCCTTTCTTTTCGTGTTTATGATTTTTTGTGCGTTTTGCATTCTCTGGGCAGAACCACAATTCGCTTCAGGGCCCTCTTTTCTTTCTTTTCCGAACGGGCATATTTACGTTACGATGGCCCGCGGGAGAGAGATCTCGAGTGTCGCGTACCTCCCCGCACTTAGACGTTCAGCGGCCAAGAGAGCTCTAACCCAAGCACAAATATCCTAGATCATTATAGATTCCTTGTCGATGGAGTTTATGAGATGCAGGAACCCTCTGTTTATGACACTTTCATTTGTCCAGAGTATTCTCTTTTTAATCTTTTTTTTTTTCTGTATTATGATGAAGGCGTTCATCACCCAACCCCAGCTATATTTGCAAGAACACCACCCCGGCCCTGACGGTTGAATTAGATTAACATGGCCCTGAAGAGAATTTTAGTTGATTGTCCGGTACGACTGCCCTTCCCCCCAGGAATGTAAGATATCTCTTTCCCTTTTCACACCGTCTTAGCCCCGTCTCTCCCCTAGGATCCGTAGTGTACATCAAAAATCAGCTAGAACCAGAATCTCTGCTGGCTGGATAGGCAACCATGTTGGGGTCGAGATACACCTTTTTTATGCTTCACAACCGTCGCCGTCCCTGAAGGAATTAGGGACCTTTGACGGCCTATCTCCCCAGCCAGGAACGCTCTCTTTTTTTTTTTTCATTTAGATGCTCCGAATAACCCCCACTGGCGTCTTTCTCTGACGGGATCCCCATAGGGAAGCGTGACCTTTAACCTTTTGCTACCGTCCATCGGGAACCTTTTCATCGACCTCAAGACCCTTTTGGCTCTTTCGCAACGGACGATTCACTCCCCGTGGCCTGCCCCAGAAGCCTTGTTGCCATTTTTCCCTGTTTGACTTTTCCCCGATCGTCGGCCTTCAACTCAGTTTGTTCTGATTCCTCTGGTCTTATGTCAGAGCGGAACGGTTGAGCCGATCCCCCCGGCGACGACGTCCCCCTCTTCTCTTTTTCCTTTGTTTTTGTATCTAGAGCTATTTGGGGATTGTTCGTCCCCTTCTCCGCTCGAGGCCCCCTTTCACGGACCCGCGACGTGAATATCATATCACACTTGAGAGGACGATCGACCTCTTTTTTTCCTTCCCAATATTTATTCACTCGCTTATTTCCTTTCTTCCTCTTTGTGAAGTCCCGGGCCTAGATGGTACGGTTCGTTTTCCATTAACGTCTCTTGACGACCCTTTCAATTACTTGACCGTTTGCTCCGTTTTTTTTTTCTGTCACGGTACGTTATAGGATTTGCAGTAAGGCAGACCACCAGGTCCTTGTGCTTCGAATACCTGCCTTTACTTTTTTTAACCACAAAAAATGCCTTCGCTTATCTGGAATGGCTTTCCTTTATGCCTCGTCAGTTTCACTTCGGGTAAGTCGCTCGGTGGGGCTTGGTGAAATTTTTTTTGCAAGTGGACTCTCACCCCCAACAGTTTTTCCTTAGGCATCCTTTTTTTCATCCCGTTTTATATGAAGGTAACCTCGTGCGGCGAAGTTTTGTTTCCTTTTGGTTATATAGTTTAGTGCGCGGACGTGGCCCCTTTTTTCCAGAGTCGGTGATATTGAGTCTTTACGCTCGAAAGTCCCTTTAACCGGCTTACCTTAACGCGCGACATCCTTTTTGTTCCTGGTTTCGAGTTGTCCGTCCGAACCTGAACAGTCGGCTGGGAATTTTTTTGATGTCTTTTCCCTCGTTTACTCTTTTTCATCCCCCCTCCTGCTATATCTAACGCTCCCCGAAGTGGTCCGACTTCCCACCTACCTTTTCTTCCGTTACTTAAAACTCATTCCCGTGCGCGCGTTTTCCTTCTTCCCTCTATTCGTGTGGCATTCTGCGGTCCCTTTTGTCACGTCCTCTACCGCGCTCGTATTTTCTTATATTTTCCCTCTGCGCTCATTCTTGCACACTTTTCAGTTCAGTTCTCCCCCGACATGATCCCTTTTTTCGGCCTCGCTTCGCTCTGGTGTTTATTCGGCAATCCTCCTTTATCCAACGCAAAACAGGAGCTTCGAAAACTTACGAAACTCCTAAATTTCTCCCCGACAACCCTTTTTAAGCCCCCGAGTTCTCATCTCCGCGCAAGCCCCGTTTCGTTTTTTTCTAGTTTTTGGTGATCGCTGAGCTTTTCAATAACGGTGTTCACGGCCAAGAAGGTCTTTCTTCACCACCAAGAAATTTCTCATACTTCTCGGTTTTTTTTTTTGTGGGGTGGTGACTTTTTTACCCCCCGTGGCTGATGTTGTTTTTTTCGGAATAGGTTTTACTTTTTTTCTCCCTGGTTCCCCCCTCTTTCTAATTTTGCACTTAGGGATGCGTTATAGCATGGTCACCGTGCTGACCCTAATCCTCATCCTTTCTTCTTGAAACCGTTTCCCTTCCTGACCCGGCAAGGAGTTTCTCCCGATCTAAATTTTCGGGTTTTTACGCCCCTTGGTTTCCTACTCTTCTCCGAGGCCCCAGTAAGATTTTGAACTCTCGGACCTCATTTTCCTTCTTTTTTCAGGAGCGTTCCCCCCCGGCCCACGCTTAGAAGGCATTCAAGGCGCCTCGATGATCGAGAGTTTGTAACCTTCCTTTCTATTTGCGTCGGTTGAATGTGCCTCGCTTGCTACTTTTTTCCAAACCGGTTTTTCCAAAAAATTTGATGCCTTCCACACGCGAAAGTCCAACGGTTTTCTGCCTTACTTCAAAGTCCGTTTGCACCTGCTTAACTTTCCAAGCACTTCCGGTCGATTGAGAAAAGTTCTTCGGCCTGTCCCTTAAGAAACACTAGACATTGTTATTCGCCTGCTCTACAGGGGATCATTCATCTCATTCCTTTTACCCGCAGACCCTTATAAGTGCTTTCCATGCTACGTTTCCCCGATGATCCCTCCACTGTCATCTTACAGCCATCGACACGACCGTTTCCGAATGGGCTGAGCGCCCCCCCTCTACTTTCCAGAAGATTCTCCTCCCGTGGCCCTCGCTCGTGCGTGCTCTTGCTGCCGGACGAGTTGTCCTATTACTCCCGCTTATTGAGCGGAGCGGCTCAGAGTAGACGTCCAAGCCAACCAGTTTCATCTTTCATAAATCCTCCCTCTGCCCCATGGTCCAAGACCCTTCCTGTATCGCAAAATTCTATCAGCTCGGGCTTCGTCTTTGTAGACTAAGTCTTGATATCGTTCCCTTTGCTCCTTCCTTTTTTCGACCTCCTTCGGTGCAATTGGCTTTCAACGTCCTTTTTTTTCCTGGTCAACTCTACCGTGTCTCGGAGAGGCACCCACCTTAGTACCCTTCCTTGCATAATAAATACTTCTCTTTTCCTCTTTTTTTGTGATTCTATTTTTTCTTATTCATGGGGACCCTGTCCCCTTTTTTTCTATCCTTCCCCTAGTGATAAGTCAGCGGAAATGCTGCGTTTTGCCCCTTCGACGCGGCCTGTAGTCATTCGATATCACCTACTTTGATGTCCCCAAGAACCTCCCTTTTTTCTCTTGGCGTCTTCATTTTCCAGGATTTAAAATTTTTATTTCTTTTAGGAACATCGAAAGTCTCTAGGTTATCCTTCCAAGATTTGGTTTATGTGACGTAGCCCTCTTCGTCTCTCCCTTAAGAGCCGTGTCTGCCTGTGCCATTTTCTGGGCCACGCTCCCCCGAGTTTTAGGGAGTCGATGTCATCAGGAAGTCTCGCGAGCTAGCGGACCCGCCTATCTTTCCCTTCTCCTGAGAAATACGGGTCGTGTCCCCTCTGGTCTTGCCGTATGCCCGTATTAATCTCGCCTCGCCCATTAGCGATAGCCTCCGGTCCCGATGAATTGTCAATCGTTCTCCCCCTGCCCTTTTCCTCATGCCTGATATTTGTCGGACACGCCGTCTAACTTTTATCGCATCTGATTGGTCTTGGATTTATTTCTTTCGCTGATCCCCCGAAAGTACACCCTTTTTTTTTGTGCTGTTTCTTCTGGCATCCAGATTTGTTTGACAGACCGGCGTTTTGAGTTTCTTCCATCTAGGCAAGCACTCCCGTCCTTCCGGGCCGCTGGCTATCTTGACCAACGTAGATCGCCTTTTTTTTTCCCGTCTCTGACGCTTGCTGCTGACGTCCTGATAATCGGTCCATGTGAAAATCTGATGGCCTTCCCTAGATACTTTTTGCCCTTCTTGATTTGCACATCGTTCGGAGATGAACTCTTTTCTGTTTTTTTCAGGAATGTCCAATGTCCCCGTCTCGATTAGGCAGTCTGTCAGCAAATTGCCAGCGTAGCAGCACGCTTTCAACCCCAACGGGCGGTACTAACCCCAGAGTCTCGGCCTTTCCCGGTCCGGTTTATTGTCCCGAACACCCTCCCACAGTCCCGGCATAAACCCTCGCCGCGAGACAGAGATTGGTGCAAAGTCTTGCTTTCCCTCGAGCGTTTTGCCGTCCCTTTTCCTTATGTCCGTTTATAAACACTTTATCCGATAACCGTCTCAACAGAGCGTCCGAACCTGCGGGTTGCCCAACGATTTTCCCCCTGCGGCTATGATGATTGTTCGTGATTTTTTGGCAGTTTGGGTCCCTTTTTCTCTGTAGTGTTTCCCCGTGTTATTTTTTTACCCATGATTTGACTGAAAACCCCTCCTTCTTTTTGCTCTCCTTTTTTGCGCGGGACCCAAGCGGACCTTTTTGGAACATTGCAGTATGCGAGCCTGATCTCTCTTTTTTAATGATCTAACGAGCGCTTCTCTTTCCGTCCCAACGTCCGCCACCCAATAACACGTACTCTCCTCCGTTCTAGCGCATCGTTTTTTCGATTTATTTTTTCCCTTCTTTTCTTTAGTGTGGTAAATGGTGTACCCTTGGTTTCCGTCTTTTAATCTTTTTTCTCGCATGACTCACCGCGTCCTTAGCGACATCAAATTCCCGTCTTCCGGCTTTTCAACTACGGACCCAGCTTGCATTTCGGGGTCCTTCCTTCCCTTTTTTTTCTACTGTCGATTTTAAGTAACAGGTCTTCGAGGAAAGTTAACCCTCCTCGACGTTTTTTTTCGTCTCTTCCTGCACATATAACTACGTGAGAGTTCTCCTCAACCACCTTATCGTCCCCGTTGCCACCCCTTTCATTTTTACAGAACTGTCGGTTTCTGCCATCCCTTTTACTTTGTTTTCGCCATGGAGGGTTCAAAAATCCCGAGGCAGCGACTTAGTACACGACTTGACGTTACTCTTCTCCCTTCTTCCCATTTTTTTTTTTCTTTCGCAGAGAGGACTGTGTGACGAGTGACACTTTCCTTTTTTTCGATGACCCACCTTTGACCCTTTTCGTCGGGACCGAACGCTTTCACACCTAGGGTCCGCGTGCCTTCCTTTCAGCTCCTACCTTCAGAAGTGTTCATCGGTTTTTTTACCCGTAACGGTTTTTTTTCTTACGCAACAATCGACTCGCAAGGACTTCATCGTGGTTCCTGGCCACTTCCGTTTTTTATAGGGTACGTGTCTCTTTCTTCCACAAGATAGGCCTCTGCCTCCCCCCACGGATGCTGTTGGGGCAAGTAGCCGTCCGAGGATGAACCTTTCTAGGCGTTTCTGCCGATACGCCGAGAACTTTTTTCTTTTGTTGTGATCGAGATTACTCGAAAGGGGGGTGATTGGACCCTCCCATCAAACGTCGCCGCTTATGACCCCCTCCTCCTTTTCTTCTTCAGTCCACTGGTTGTCTTTCCGCTCTCCTCTTCTCCGACCATTGATAACCAAGATTCCCCTCCAGAATTGAACGCGCCTTTGTGCAGCCTTCCTCTTAGCGATTTTAATCATTCACTTTTTGATATTCTGGCCACACCGCCAACTCCCTGCGGCCAGCTCGTAGATCGATTGATTACTGAGAACTAGGCAAGAACATCTTTTTGTGAACTCCTACCCCCACCCCCTTTTGTCTGGTTTTTGGCCCCTATCAATTCAACAAACATCCTGAGTTCAAGAATGGCATTTGCGCGCCCTCGAGTCCTCCCTCTTTCCGACCTCTCTTCCTTCGGTTTTTTGCCGCCCCCCAGTGTTCTCCCCCCCCCCCCAAAGGGGTGGAGGTTTTTGCATCCCGAGCGAGCTCCGTACAAAGAAGGTCAACGGGTAATGCTTGGACAGGTGGGCAGTTTTTGATGTCGCTTCTATTTTGCGCTCTAAACAAGACCGTCCTTCGCTCTAGTCCCAAGCCGTAACAGGCACCTCTTGTTAAATTCCGGTAACGTTTTGGCCCTTTTCTGCCGACCTCGGCGGGAGTTTCCGATTTCCCCTGCGAGCTTGCTTTGAATTGGTTTTTTTCTACTACCGCCCGAACAGCGTTTCAGGTCTCTTTCCCGGATCCCATCAGACATTGATTTCTACTCTCTGCCCTCCCCTTTTTTTTGTCCAAAACTACCCTGACCGCAGACATATATTCCCCATTTCCCTCGTCTTTTTCTCTGAAGGAAGTATCTGTTATTGGTATTCTTTCTTACTCTTTTTCCTCGCCGAGCGAGACTTACCCCTTTTTTTTCCCCTTGCGTACCTCCTTTTTCCATTTACAAAATGTGTAATATCAGGTCACATTCGATCCACACATTATGTCATGGGTTTATTTCGCCTAGACAAGGGCGTGTGTTATTCCGCCATCTCCTCTTTTCCGCCCCATTACAACTTTTCAAGCAAAGAGCAACGACAATCCCGAACCAAGTGCTAGCGCCCAACCCCCGAAGTCATCATCCCTCCGCTCCCCCAGAGTTTTTTTCCCGATGTTCTCTGTGAGTGAATCGTCCATTTTTTCATCCCGGTGTTTTACCCATAACCGGACAAGAAGGCCTTCACCATCTCAGTTCAACCCCAAGACATTTCCTCTGATTTTGCTTTTGACGATCTGCCCCCTTTTCCTTTTGTGAGCAGGAGTCACACAGATCGGTGACCTCCTCATCTTCATTACCCTGCCCTTTGTTTTAATCGTGCTGACTAGGGGAAAATCTGACAGCGTCCTCCCCTCTCGGCTTACTTTACACAAAAAATCGCAAGGAGTTCATGCTCCGTTCACGCCTGGCGCCACCCCTGCCAACGCGGTTGCCCGGAGATCTATATAGTCACCCCGTTCCCCCTTGCAGATCAGGCCCTGCCTGTTTCTTAGAAGGCCCGTCCTTCGTTGTCCCTCCATCGGCGTCCCGAACCTGTTCGCAGCTTGATGTCTCGAGGACGGTGGGAAACTTCCGAGCAGAGCAGTGGCGTCCGTTAGCCGTGTGGAAAGGCCTCTTGCTGAGATGAACGAGAACAGAGGTGATGTCAAAATCTTTCGGTTTATGCCGTCCTCCCCCTAACGAAACGTACCAACAAGTTTGGTTCCGTTCGCTTCGGACATAAAAGTATTTTTTGACTCCACCCCTCACATATCTTATATAGGAATTGCGCGCTTTTTAAGACCACTCGCAGTCTCCCCTTTCCCCCGTTTTCTTTTCAATCAACCTTCGACCAGACCGACGCTTATAAGGCCCCAATGTTGCCCCCCTCGCTGAAATAAACGTCCCTCGGCGGCCAAGTCTTCCCCTCGACAGGTGCGGCGTAATACCCCTCAACGGCGCGCTCCTTCCGTGACTTTCTCGACGTGATCCCCTCGGCGTTCCGTGCAGATAGCAAAAGGATAGCCACGATACGCTTTCTCCGCGGGCCCTCTAGAGTCGGTCCAGCCCCTCACCGATTCCCCCTCTTTGCCCTTCCTACAACGGTCAAAAATTTAATCCGAACCTTTTCGGCTTTCTTTGTTCTCCCCCCTATGAAGTATAGGCATTATCCCTGATTCCATGACATTGTAATTTAAGGTTCTTCCCTTCAGTGGGCCGTTTTGCCATTCGAGTATACCCCCCTTGAGAGGAGGAGAGTCACAATAGTAGTAAACTCGCTGCTCCCCCCTCTCTCTTTTTTTCTCCCTCCTATTTGTTGTTGTTTCTTCTCATTTCTTAGTTTCCCAGCGTCCTGGGACTGACGATTTTTCCTTGCTCCTCCGCGATATTGAGTCCTAGAATTGCCATTCCCTCATGTCGAAGACCTGCGGAAATTCCGCTTTTCTTCCCTCTGACCTTTATATCCTTATTTACCCCCGATGACGAGTTTCCGTTCTTCCCCCTTGTGCCCTTTTATAAATGGACCCGTCTTTAGGAAACTGTTTAGCCTGGAGAGATTCTCTTGCGGCCTCCCTTGGGCTCGCGGACAAGGGTACTTTCCTTTTTTTTCGCTTCGTCGTGGCAACTATAGAAACTTGATCCCTCTTTCGCTCCTTTTCCCTTCAGGCTTTCGAGGCGTTGAGGGGAACGCTCGCTCCTGGTGTATTGTTGCTCCGTCATGGATTGGATATCTCGTTAACGTCTAAAAAGTTATTCCGTTCTCTCCCTCCTTTTTTGCTGATTACCCCCTTCAATCGATGCAAGCTGTTACCGGCGTTTTCCCCTTATTAGTGTTCTAACCCAGACGTCCCCCCCCTTTCAACTAGCAATGATGTCTTGGATTGTAGCTGTCAGACCGAAGACTCCTTTGATTTCCTCTCCGACTACACTCGTGTTTCGGCATCGAATGTTGATCCGGCGGTTTCTTCTCCTCTCTTCATTTTTTTTTTCCCTCTTCCTTCAACCGGACGCACAAGGGCGGCTTAAGTTTACCCCCCCCGTCTTCTCTTCCTTTTCTAAAGCTCGCCGGTGGACGATGCCTTGCCGAAACCCCCGTTCTCGCCTTCTTCCTTCCCGGAGCATGGCGGTCCCTGGATCTGTCCCCAAATCTTACGCAGTTTCCGAGAACTGCAAAGAGTGGGAAAATCCCATCTTTCTCCCTCGTTAGTTTTTTCCCTACGCCTTCCGGAAACGTTCGCCGCGGATCTTTCCGGCTTTCCCCAACGTTTCCCCCCTCTGATTCAACCTTCCCACCCCGACGTTTTCAAAAAAGGGCTTGTAGGAGAAGGACCCTTCACCTTTCCTCCTTTTTTCTTTCTTGGCGTGTTTCTTTGCTAAAAAACCAACCTCCTGCCGGAGAGCGTCCTCTGTCCTCTTTTAACCCCTTAACATTCCCCCAAATGTCTTGGTTTGATTTCCAGAGGCGGAATTTGTCGGTGAGTGTACCACATTTGATGAAGATCCCTTTCTCTACCCACCAAGCTCTCCGCACCGCCCCCGCTGGCGCTCTTCGGTTCTAGCGCAGTGTCTGATAGGCCCTTTATAGGTGCGAAGTGTTACGGAGACTTGTTGGGAGTTTTATACCACTTCTCTTCCCTCTAAACTCCGATAGGTGATGCGATGCCGAGTCCCCCCTTTCCCCCGCTGTGACTCCCCTTTGCGGACCTTGGAAGTTTAAGTGAGAGAGGATCCGCTTTTGCAGAGTACTGATCGTCCTCCTATGTTCTCTTCTGCATCTTAAGCAGTTCTAAGAAGACCCCCAAGCCCCAACGTAATCCTAATACTTCTTTTTTCTTCTCGAGAAGCGTGTAGTGAGAGCGCTTGATGAGATGTCTGCGGTTCTTCTCTTCTTTTTGCCCCGGTATTGTCATCGAGGGCGTCATTCTTTCCCAAATTCTTTTTCTCCTTCGTCTTACCGAGCAAACGAGTAGTGAATCAAACATTTCGCCGCCTGTTTATCCCTTAACTCTTAACGCGAGTTTCAGAGTGCCGGGGGGGGTTCGAAGTTTTTCCCCAACCCCCTGAGTGCTTACCCTCCTTTTTTTTTTCGGTCATAATAATAGTCCGGTATTATGAGCAACCTGTAGTTCCCTATACTTCCCCCTTATCTCCTGACTCCCCCCCTTCCCTATGGGTCCATTCGGCTCTTGATGACGACGCTCTTTATTCTTGCCAAACACCTTTTTTTGTGTCGAGATCAACCGTATGCTTTCACAGCATGAGACCATCCAGCTCCCCCTTCCCTTTCTCTTCATAGGAATTCCCCAGTCGAATTACTCCATCTCTTTTTCTTTTTGTGTGCCGATGCTAAGTTAACGCCGTATTAGACCCCCAACCCTCCCCCGTTTTTTTTCGACCTCTGCTTTAAACTGATGGTGTGCGGGGTGCCGCTTTACCTGCTCAGACCTCCATCTATCCAGTATTGTCGGTGTTTTCCCTTCCTCCCTACTTCAATGAACGATTCCCTAATGGTTTAATAGAAGGAGGACATTGGCTAGGAACCCTCATCGTTTTCCATCGTTCCTCCTTTTTCGTCCCCATAGGATGCTAAAAACCGTGTAGATGTTCCTTCCACGTCGCTGTCCGTGGATTCCATCCTTTAGCTTTAAGGTTGAGAGAAACAGCCACAAGTCGCCTAACGTTTCCTCACCCCCGTTGTGTTGTAGATTTCGTATTTCTAGTTGGGGGGATTGGGACTAAACCGTAAGAAGCCGTTAATAAAGGCCCCCTCTCTTCCTTTGCATTCTTTCCAGTGTAGGGCTTTTGTTAAAGACAGTATCACCATAGAAACGAGAGACGTCGACCACTCTTCTTCCATTACCTTACCGGGCCTTTTCCTAGTTTTCCTTTCCTTCTACCCCCTTTTCGTTACGACCCCGACCCTATTCGTGGCAAGATGCTGTGAGTGCTCCTTCTGATTTCCCCCCTTTTCCCTCTTCCCTTGACGACTCCTTTTCCTAATAGGTCCCCCGGTGTTCGGTCCATACTCCATCCCTTGATCCCTTTGGCACCCCCCAACCCGCAGAGAATGGCGTTAATTAATTCACTCTTTTCTCTTTTTTTCTCGGCCCCTCTCCCTTAAGGGCCGAAGGATGCCTTCGGCCTTCTTTTTTCTCCCGGTTTCTTCGACCACCCACAAGTGGTGCCTATGGCCTCCCGATGAATGACGTGTAGTAAGACCTCCCAATGTCAACGGTTCCGAGTTCTTTTTGAGTCGGCTCTACGTATTTCATGTGCGCGGCCGTGTCTCCACCTCATCCCTTCGAGGATGAGAAAGGTAACTAAAGACAGTTCACCTTCCCCTTTCTTTCCCTTCCCGTTACCTTCTTCACGTTTGGCAGACGCTTGCGCGGACGTTCCGAGTTGCTTCCTACTTGAACCTTCCCGGCTGTCCTGTTGCGATCAGGGCAGAACGCGTTTAGCGTAATATCACTGTCCCCAGAAGAATCTTTCCTTATCCCTTTGCCCTAACGTCGCCGTTACCCCCCTACGACCGCAGCCAGCTTTCATTACAGCGCAATAGTTTTTTTGAACGATGCCGATGAGAGAGTAGATCGTCGAGTCTCTTGTATGGTATGAGTCCTTTTGGCTTCTGCTCATCGCTCTATCGATCGCTGAATCGAGATAATTCTATCAACTTCCCACTGTTTCCCAGCATTCATTTCCCCCCTCCCCCCCATGTCCTTTGCATCGCATTCCAGTCTTTTTTTTCCTTCGTCCCTCCCCCTTTGTTACCCCGAACCCGCACAAGGTCTAAAAATTAAGCCCCCTGAGATAATGCCCCTCCCCTTCCAAAATTTCTTCTCCCTCCGACTTCATTCCCCTCTCCCCCGCCCCAAAGCAGGTGTCAGCCTCTTTTTTAGCGCTGGGTGAGAGACGTGAGCAGGAATAAATTGTTTTCACTTTCCCATGCCATAATTCTCCCCCTTTCACCAGCTCCCCAAGACGCCATTTCGCATCGTGTTCCCCCCCTTTGTGTTAAGATATTTCCTTTCTGGGCTGTCGCGGTCCATCTAAACGTAAGAGTTTCCAAGCCCCCTTTGAACCGTTTTACCTCCCTCCGGAATCGCCCGTCGTTTGTATTTCTGCGTTGTACTGTACCTTGCTTTTTACCCGTCCTCCCTGCTGCACCCCGTTTACACCCCCCCCGTTAAAGGTTTAAAGGAGTCATGCGCCTTCGTCTCACACCCCACGAGTTACCGGCTCTCCGCTTCCCCGCCTCTTTGCATTTTCCCCCGCATGCCTGTTTTTTATTCCGGAAGTAAGAAAGTCGTCGTTCCAAGCCGGCCAACTTAGACGTCCCCTCTCGGACGGTTGGTCAAACTCCCTATGTCCTTCCCTTTATTCCGTGTACTGATTGCTTCCTCCCTGCCCGAGACTCCCCGCGGGGTGGCAACCCCTTCTCTTCTCCCTCCTCACCGCCACCCCGCAGTTTCTCTTTATTTTCACCCCTTCTTCTTTCTGTTGTACAATACAAACCGCGAAGCTTGACTGACTTCTTTAGTCGTTCTTTCCGACACTTTCCTAGCGACCTTTTTTGGCTGGCTCCTGATTGCACGCTCTCCCCCCTCCGCATGCGCGCACGGCCCATAAGGTTGATTACCGAGATGATCTTCCAACGGCCCCCCTTTCCGGCACCTCCCTCCCTGCTAAGGGCTCCCTTCTCGTTACCATAAAAGCCGTGATAAGAGTCTCCGACCTTTTTTTCTCCTCTGACGCTCTCCCGCTGCGTTTCGTGCCGGTTCATCGCACCGGCTTTCACTCAACCTGAGAAGCTCGTATCCGTGGAGAGGATTCTCTCTCTTCTCCCCTTCCCCCAAGCTTAGCCCCTATTCATGCTCGTTTTCCCCCTGAACCGTCACCTTTTACCCCCCCCCTGTGGAACGTTAATAGTAGTTCAGTTGGGAAATAACAAGGTTTTATTCTCGGTCTCCGTCCCTTCCGCTTTCTCTCGGCAATCATGGTTCGACTTCAGTTGGGTTCCTCTTTCTTCCATCGCGCTTTTTCTCTTTCTCCCCAAAAGCAGGCCGTGTATCTCATCTTAATCCATAATCCTTTGTTTTGTGCTCTCTCTTTTTAGCAATAGGAGGTTCCCCCTGACTTCATTTCCTGTTCCTCCGAGTCTTAGATACTCTCCCACTATCCTCTCCGCATGCTTCACATTGCACCTCCTTCAGGATCGTCCTTGGATTTATTCAGCATAGAGATAAACTTTTTTTTCTGTTCTACACCCTCGCTCCTTGCTTTTTTGCGTACAACCTCTGTATGGCAACTTGTCTGATAACTGTTCTCTCGTTCTGATTTCAGCGTTGGGCTGGACTCAATATATCTCCCCGCTCCTGCCACCCTCCTTTCCGCCCGTTTTTCCTCCCCTTTTTGATAGTCGGACCCTGAACGACGCGCTTGATATCTCGATGTCATCCCGGAGTGCGAGAAGGAGAAGTGTAAGTCTCTCCCTTCTCCGTCGTTAGCCGAGCCTTCCTTCCTCTTTTCCCCCCTTCTCCCCAGTGATTACTCCGAGCGCAGAGGTATGGAGTTCCCAGTTCCCTCGATGCCTCCCTCCTTACGCTTTCGTTTTCCATTTTTAGGGTCGTTAAAGCCTTCTCCCTCTTCCTCTGTCTGTGACGGTAGCCGTTCAGGAACAGGACTTGATCAGACCGAAGGAAAAACCGGGTTTTGCTGCTTTTCCCCGGTGGTCGTCCCTTCCTATGATTCTTTTTGTTTCCCAGGAGTTTTGAGTTTCTCCTCTCGGCCCACTCCCCCTCCCCTTTCCCCCTTCACCCTTTCCTTTCCACCCTGTGATCTTGTTTTACCCCTATAGATAAGAGACTCTTGCATTTCTTTTTACCCTTCACGATTGGCGGAATTGCCGATCCCTCGACTCCCGGGACACCTTTACGATTCTGTAATGGATTGAAAAATATATTTCCTTTCAATAGCTCCCCTGGCACCGCATTATCCACTCTGCGTTCTTTGTCCTCTTTTCATTAATGTTTACCCCCCCTTTTCGAGATGGTATGGATGTAAGAAAAGTTCCGGATAAAGTGAAGTCCCCTCATTGCACCAACGGTTTCTGTATCCCCTATTCGGTCACCTTTTCATTTTTTTTCTCGGTCTTTAGAGAACTGCCCAACCCCATCCCCCCGGCCTCTCCAACCGACTGCCTCTATGAGAGCCCATGGTCCCCCTTCTGGTTTTCCCTCCGTCAGTTTCATCCTGTTTCTCGTTTTGACCCCACCGGATGAGCCCTGCTTTCAACAACCTCTCGAAGAAACAGAGGACCACAAGATTTTTTAGGAGCGATGTTCGACTTCGGTGCTTTCTCGCCGTTCTTGATTTCTTTCTTGCATGTGAGATCTGGTTCGTTTTCCCGCCCCCATGTCTCTTCGAATCACATTTTGATGTGACTTTTTCTCTTCTCCAGGGACCCTCCTGTACACGGTTTCCCTAAGATGAACATTTGTCAGGAAGAGATCGGATCCTCCTTTTCGCGTCTGATCTTTGATCCTAAGTGGACGGAATTCCGCCTCCGCCAGACCAATGACCCTATATTACGATAATCTATAGCGCAGTTTCTGACTGGTAATTCTATGATCTTTTCTTTCGGTTCTCAACTCGTTTACTTCAGGGCGTGCTTACTATCCTTTCAATATTCTCTTTTCCTTCTTCCCTCTTTACCTGATCTTTTGACAGAGCGAATAAACCCCCAATTCCCTTTCCGACTTTTCCCCCGCCGCGCCCGGTTGACTCCTTTCCCCCTTTGCCTACGTTTCCTTATTTTACACCTGCTTTGCCTAACTGTATGGATGAGTTATAAATATCTCTACGGTCTTGCTGTTAGCCCTTTTCTGCGTGCCCCTCTCGACCCTCGTCCTTTATCTCAAAAACCTTCTCCGCCGTGTCCCCCTTCTTTTTTATTTTCCTGACCCCTACCCTCTTTTAGCCTTGTACAAGGAACAAATTTGGTAGAGTAAAACTTTCTGCTTTTCCCCCCCAAACCCGACCTCCTTCTTCTGCCCTTGTCGTTTACTCGAGCATCAACTTAACTTTTCTTGCCCATTTCCCTCATAGGAGTTTTTTTGCCAACATTGTAAATTAGTCGTATTCCCCCTCCTCCCCTCACCTGTTTTCTTTCTATGTCCGGGTCCCCACCTCCTTTCCTCTGCCTGGCCCCCCCCCCCTCTTTTTCGATCCGTAACGTGAGAGCGGGCAAAGTTGTGTGTAATCTCCTATCCCGTCCGTAACCACTCCTTTCACCCCCGGCCCTTTCACGACCTCGGTTGCGTTACAAATGTCTCCCTTGCCACCTTTCTTTCTTTTGTCCAAAGATGGAGAGCGGTTTCCTTTCCACTCAGTGGTCTATGCTTCCTCCTCTTTTGACCGAAATCCCTGTCCGTTGAGTCTCCCCCTATCACCAGTTCGACGAAATCTATGTAAGAATCCCGTGGTTGTTGTTTTTGCATCGCTGCTTTCTTCGGTTTAGCTGTTCGTTTTTTGACCCCCGTAACGGCGATTTTCCATCCAGGACCAGCTCCTCCCGTTCGGTTTCTCCATGATTGAAGTATTTTCTGACCCTTCTTTTTTTGGCTTCCGACCCCGCTTCATCTCATCCGGTTCTTTTATGCCCCCCTAGGCGCCCAAGTAAGTGAGAGCCGCTTTTCTGGAAGTCCCTTACGTGATCTTTTTTACTCCCTACCTACCTGACGGGCGTGTGAGTATCTTCTCCCCCCGGTATCTTCCGATGCCCTATGGTGATACCTCATAGGTTCCCCTCGCACCTTTTGTCCGACCCTGCCCTTGCTTTTTCACCCCCCCCCTAGCCTATCTTTTTGGAGTTATTTAATGCCATTCGGTTATGTGAGATATTCCCCGGATTCGTCAACTTGATTCCGACGTCGATTATTTCTCCCCCTTATTTGCAGAAACAAGGTGGATCCTCACCCACCCTTTCCTATTTCCCTCATCCCCCTTGTCCGCATCCACTTCCCTTTTTCTTCTTCTTTAATCTTTTGATAGGCTCCCGCGTTATATGTGAGATGGACGTGGCTACATCCTCCCCCTCCATCTCTGCCCTGTTCCGTAACCGTTTAATAACATCCTGTTACATGGAACCGGTTTAAAGTGAAGTCGTCCCCCTACCTTTGATTTCGAAGGTTCAGGCGAAAGTCCTAAGGCTCCCCCAAGTCGTCGGGTCGGGAATTTGTGGTGTCGGATTTGCATCCGGTAAGAACGTGGATTCCCTCTTACGGACTCCCCCGAAAAGATGAGATATAACTGAGGAAAGCAGTATTCGAACTGTACCCCCCACTCCCTCCTGCTACTCACAAGAGAATACCCATCGCCCCAAGATTCGAGATCTTATCTGGCTTATTTATCTTTTGGCATTGTTGTTTTCTAGGTTGGAAAGGCACACTCAGGCTCGTGCTCGTCCTCATACTCCCCCACTTATTAAGTCTCTCTTCAACGAAGGCGTCATCACCCCTCCCATTAGTTTCCCTTTTGGCATCGCCAGTCCCCCGTTTTGTGGACTTCCCTCCATCTTTTGTAGCAACACGCACACACTCTCTCGATTTCCTGACACCCGAGTTGCCATTTACACTCCCTCTCCCAACGGTGTCTAGCACCGACCGTCGCCATCTATCCGCAACAAATGTTGTCCTCCCTCTTTTCTTCCTCTCTTTTTTGGTTTATCTTATTTAAGAAATCTTTAAAGAAGGAACACCTTCGGAGCCTATTCCCACCACTATTCGCCCCTGCCTGTTTTCCTGCCCCCCTCGCTTTGAATCGGTGTTGCTCGTGCCGTTTTTATTTTTTTGTTTTTTCCGCCTTGAAAAGCATCAAGGAGACCCACCCCACGGGTTGGCCCCTCTCCTGGGTCTACTGTCTTTTGTGCCCTTCGTTCCCTTTTATCGCTGTTCCCCTTTGCTTTCATCAGTCCCTCTCAGGCTTCCCCGTGTCACCATTCCCTGAAAACCCCTTCAAGGATTTCATTAAACTCGGTTACATACTTTTTATGCCAACGGTGCCGTTTATCTTTCTTTTCCCGATTCCCCCATCCTGATTTTCCCGATACAGGAAAGAATTGGGGATTTAAGGACTTCCTCGAACGTCTTCGTCAAGTTCCCCCCCCTTTCATTTTTCCCCCCGGCCTGCGACCCGCATGAGACTTTTTTTCACAACCCCACTCCTTTTGCCGAAGAGAACTCTGCCCTTTCTGACGTGGGAAGGTTCTGCTTCTGCGCCCTATCCACCCCCCCTTGGATTGCACACTTGGCTTCCTTTCCCATGACCCTCCACTCCCTTCTAAAAACATGTCGTTCGTTTCCCGACTCTCTTCCCCCCCTCTCTTACAATACCCTCACCGGCTCTCCCTCTCTTAGTCTACCTGATGTTGAGGATTTCCAGCCAAATACAGGTATCGCTTCCCACGTTCTTCTTTATCTGCGCCCTCCCTT
>Ga0179593_1345515_pt1 | contig 17471 bp, 17 predicted proteins | sample CZODoug2_1_08_16_FD_185931 | JGI IMG/M metagenome (GOLD analysis project Ga0179593, IMG submission 185931) | Vadose zone soil fungal communities from Angelo Coast Range Reserve, California, USA - CZODoug2_1_08_16fungal (PacBio error correction) | ecosystem: Environmental > Terrestrial > Soil >... | reverse complement strand
CTCCTGGCCCTTCATTTCTTGTTCTCGACAATGTTTATTTTTTTCGCGTAAGCCAGAATGTTCGTTAGTTACCATTTTGAGATTCTGACCTTCCATCCCATCGGTCCTTCGTTTCGTTAAACGTTTTCTGGCCCTCCCCCCCCCGGAATGATGATACTTCAGTCCACCAATTTACACCCCTCTTTGATTCTTCCGGAAGTCCGGCTGCTTTCTCGTAAGGTGTCTGTTCTCATTCCATACCCACCCCCATGTGGTGGCTTGTTCTTTATGTCTTAATCCCCGTGCTTACCCCGTTTCGAAAGACGCTGATTCCGGATCCGTGTTAGTTTCTTAAGGCTCTCCTGCACGAGGCGCAATCTCCTTTCTTGTGCCCCTTCCTTCCCTTTTCCTCTGGGCCATGATTTCCCTCTTTCCTCCCTGGAGGCGTGATCGCCCCGTTTTTTTTTTTCCGGCCGCGTTTGAGCAGATAATGTCGTTCTCCAGGTGTCGCCTCTCCCTCGTTTTCATTCCCCCGGAGCAATGATCTCTGATCTGGCCCTTCTGTTCCCTTTGTCTCCCCCTCTTCCCTTTGATAATTTTTTTACCCCCCCCCCAAGTCAAGGCGCTCTGGGTGCTTCTGAGCTTTCCGTGTCGGAGCGCAAATTTATCCTTCTCTTCGTGTGCTTTCCTGACTTGACCCTTTTCTTCCTTCTTTGTTTGGGCGGTCCGTTTTCCAATGCTAAATACCTTTTCCCCTTTCTGTTTTCTTTTTTGTCATTCTTCGTCCATCTTTCCCAAAGGCTTTCCTCATCCCCTGCTTGAGCTTTTCACTCTTGTCGTGGTTGCCCGATGATAACTTTTACTCGGCTCCCCCCCCCTTCACCGTCGTCCCATTAGTTCGGATAAGGTCACTTCAAAACTACGCCAGTCACTTCGCGCTCCCCCTCCCCCTTCGGCCTGAGAGACATTCTTCCCTCTCCCTTTGGTAATTTGACTCACTACGTAAAGAACCCTCTTCCTTTCTTTCAACTTTTCTTACCTCCCTCCTCCTTCCCTTTCCTCAACCCGCTGCGACCGAGCGCAGCACCTTTTCTCTTTTAGACTAAATTGAATCCCCTTATCTTTCTCAGCTGTAGCAATTTTAACAATCTTTTTATACGAACTCCCCCTTTCCTCGGTCCTCGATTCCTGCTCTCACCTCTTTTTTTATTGGCCAATGAAAATTTGTTAGCCCCCACTTTTTCTACAGTCGTCTTCCCTCTGGCCGGGATTGATGTGAAGTTCCCTTCCGCCCCCGTGACGTTTCCCTCCGCGGCAATAGGAAACGGCGTTCGTTTCAGTACCCGCTTGCTTTATTCTTCTGATCTCGTCCTCTTCGATTGCTCGCCCCCCCCCCCCCCCCTTGTCCAAAGCAAGGATCAGGGGAATCGTCCTCCTCCCTTTAGATTGTTTTCGCTGACTGTTTTCCGTCCTCTGTACCCGTACTCGTTCTCTTTTGGGTTTTCCTCTTCTCCTCTACTTGTGCGCGACGGTGCAAAGACCACCCCCCTCAGTTTATCCAGCGATTCAACCCCCCAAGTGGGTATCCGGTCCCTGAATAGTCCGGTTTCCCAACAGTCCCCACCCCCCCGCCGTGGGCGTCCTCGGACTGACCCTTTCCTCAGGCGTTTTGATTCTCGTGGTAGGCGCTTCACGGCTCCTTTTTTTGATTCCCTTTTTCCCTCCCCCTATTTTTTTTCTTCCAAACAAAACCAACTTCCTTATCAGAGTAAGTCACGCTGTGCAATCGTTGTTTTTTAGAATCCCCCTTCCCCTTCCCCTCCCCCACTTCTTTTGCTCTTCCCTCCCACTTCGCCGGACCCCTCTCGACATAAACGCGTTTCCCCGTTTGTTTTTCTGGCCGTCACCTTGCTACACCGCCCGGTTTACAACTGCTTCTCCAAGACATCAATTTTTCGGGAGGTACCAAACCTCCCTACTTTTTGGTTCTTTCGTTTCGCCTGCTCGAAGGGACTGCTTAAGTCCGATCTGCTCTTTAATGACTTCTCGCATTGTTCCCCCGTGCGTGTCACTCCGCAGAGGTCCGGCCCTCCCTACGGAATTTTTCTTCAATTCTTTTTTTTCGCGATTCAGCCTCGAGAGTTTTCTTGAGACGGTGTTTCACTCTTTTTTTTCTTAGGAGACGTGCCATAGTTTGAAATCCGCCGTCGCTGTTTGTTTGTGCCAGACTACTCCCCTTTTGAGGTCCCCTGTCTAACCCCCGTCCTCCTCTAATCGGCTAAGTTTCCTGTCTCTTCCCCCCCCTTATTTAGGGGACTCCAAAGTTTTAACCTCCACCCCCCCGGCTTCATACTTTGACTTTTTTCCTGACCGTTGCAGTAATTAAACCCTCTAAAGAGGCTGGCTTTTAAAACTAAACCCTTTTTCCTTCACTTTTTCGCGGGCTTTTCCACTTTCATGTCACCGTTCCCCTATTTTCACGTAGAAACATTTTTGTTTCCTGGAGGTCTCACTTTTCGCCCATTTTCCCTTCCTTCCCATCTTGAAACACGAACGTTTTGTTGCAGGCGGGCTTTTCCTCCTTGGCTTCTAGACCCCCTTCGAGAGCTACCCTACGCGGCTGAGCCCCTCCCTTTTCTCAAGAGCCTTCCCTGTTCCACAATTACCGTCTCCTGTCTCTATTTCTTAGCTTTCAGCCAGCTTCCTCACTTTTCCAACGCGGATGCTATTCACGAGGCCCTAACGGGCAGTTACGAATTTCTTTTTTTTTCCCTTCGCAAGGTGAAGGTTAGCGTGATTTTGCCCTGGTCCATTTCAACCTGTGATTTCCCTCTTTTTGCGTTTTAATTTGGTCGGCGGCGTAGAACGGCACGTCTTACCCAAACCTCCCTTGTGCCCAACTGTCACTTTTCTTTCCCACTACCCCCTAAGGCGCTTCCTCCCTTCCCCTACGGCGCAGGACATCTCCCGGCACGCTAATCAGGATGCTCGCCTTCTATTGGCTGCTCTTTTCCCAAACGAGCGTTAGCCCTTTCACTCCTCTTCTGTCCCCTTGGGAGTCCGTTTCCCCATCTCTTCTGCTTGCGGCGTGCTTGGCGCTGCCGCAATTAACGGCTTGTCTCCCCTCCCACATTGTAGAACGGTGCATCGAACCCCAAGTTTGTTTATTTCTTTTCTCCTTCCGATCCTTTTCCCCTGATTTAGTTCTTTCACCTCCTCTCCCTTTCTTCGCGACGATTGCCAGTTTTTTTAAAATATTGCAATCCCCGGCTCCTTGAGCCTGCATGAGGTATCTCTAGCCCAAGGAGCTCCACAACTTGCTTTCTCCCCCCCGGTGCCATTCAGATTACTGTCGGTCCCCCCATTTCCGAGTCCCCTATCCATCGTCTCCTCCTCCCCCTCTTCGAGCGGCGCGGAAACTCGTATCCCTTTTATCAGGACCCTCTCTTTTTTTTCCCTAGTTGTTGGTGTGGTAGATCTTTCGACCGTTCTCTTTTTTCCGCGGCGAGCTCGATCTTTCGCGGCCGTACTGTTCGAGTTTTCGGTCCCTTTTTCTCTGTACGAAGTATTTTTCGCTGTTGTGAGCGCCTGCCCAGTATGATCAGACGCTTTCCGTTCTTGATTTCTCCAAATTAGGCCTCTTCTTTTTTTTTCTTTTTTCTTGCGAGTCAGGATGTGCCGGCCTTGAACGTACTCATATTTTTCACTGTTCCTCTCCCCTGCCAATAGACCTGCTCTGTGCGTCCTAATATTCGAATGCGAGAACTCTCCTTACCATTCTCCTTTTTGTTTTTTACGGGTTCGTTTTCCCTTTTCCCCCCTCCCATGGGTTAGACCCGTCGCCCTTTTCGAATTCGAGTCGCAAAGAGATCCAGCTGCTTCCATTTTTTGCTATCGTGCCGTGCGCTCTTTTCTCCTTTTTTTGTATTGAACTGTTGCATGTTTCTTAGTGTGCTGTTTTCGCCTTTTCACCTTCTTACGTTGAATTTTACGCGTTTCCTGCTATTGCCCCCACAGATTCTTTATTTTCTATTCAAGGATTCTGGTTCTTACCCTTTTACCTTCTTTTGAGCATCACGATAACCTTCATTGCGCGGCTGGCTTCCTCTGCCCCCCCTTCCTGCCCCCCTAAACGCTTTCTCTGTCGCTTGATAGCCTCCCCCTGCGTTTACCTTTGTTGGACAATTCTCCGTTCTTCGATTCTCCCTAATTCTCTTTATTTCCGGTAATTGTCATAGGATCCTCTCTCGACCTTGCCGCCTCGTTATTGTGAGTACTGTTCCCGAAGCGGAGTGCGGGTCTTTTTTTTTTCAACATATTCCGTCTCCTACTTAACCCTTCCCTCTTGTTCCCGCTGTACACGGCCGGTGCCCCCATTTTCTCTCTAGGTTTCGGCCGGAACATGGTCGATCAAAATCATCTTGCACTGGTACTTCTTTTGTTTCCCCTCCTGAACTTTTCATATCGACCCTGTGTTCATGGTTTTCACCATCTTTGTCTCTTTTTTCTGACTTCCAATAGAGATATCTTCTATCCAGTCCACTTATTTGTATCATTTGGGAGTTAAACCGTTTCTAAATGATTTTTGATACCCTCCATCTCTTAAGTTGACGGGGGTTTCTCTTTCCCACTTTCTTTCTTCCCCCCTTTCTTTCACTGCGACTTGTCTTTCCACTCTGCTTTGCCTCATTGAGTTATTTCCCCTTCCTTCTCGCGACGTGCTTTTTTTATGCTCCCTTTTTCCTCGCGCAGATGACCTTTATTACGTAAGAATTTAGTTTTCCTTCCCTTCCCCCCTTCTGATCAGTTACAGATTTTCTCTCCTTTTTGTTTCAGCGAGAGTCATTCCAGCGACGGCTATTCCCTTGACGTTTTCTTCCTTGCCCTTCCTTTAGAGAAGTGAACCCGCCGCAAACCCCCCCCAGGTCGTCCTATTTGTTTCCCCTCCCTTTGAGGTATTTCTGCACAATTCTTTTTTTAAAGGATCATGGGCTGGCCTCTTTCTTCACCTACAACTAGGGGAACTTTGGCATCGGAGCGGGGGCCAACTTACCTTCTAACTTGGTAGTCTCTATACTTTTGTTCGCGGCTTAGTCTACTCCCATGCGAAGTGAACCCTTCAGCATATGAACGGCTAGCGCCATTTCCGGGACCTACTCCACTCTCCTCCCCCCGACACGAGTTTCGTGAGCGATCACCCAGCCCCGATAGTAGACTCCCGTTCTTGAAGGTTCTGCGCCCACTGTCGGGTTTTCCGGTGTTTTCCCCGCCTATTCTTCGCATCTAAAGCTTTTTCTTCCATAGATGCGGATCACGCTCGAGTGGTAGTGCACATCCCCCCCGCCGCATGATGTTCTTTGACTCTGAACAACACTTGCCTCTGCTAGTTTTCTGCGATGCCGGACCGTAGGCGCCAACCCCCCTCCTGTATTTTTCTCTTCCTGCATTCTTTGGTTTTTTCCACCCCTTTTGTTTCCGATCCCTCCCGCTTCCTTTCAATCAGCCGCCATCTTGTGTACTGCCTCCCATGTTATCTTTTCCGGATTTATGGCGCCCGGGTGTTGCGGAGGCCGGATCATCAGCACTGCCTCCCTTTTTGCTTTTTTATGACCTTTAAATTTGAATTCCAAACCACCCCCATTCTCGCTGTTCGGTCCTTTCCCCTCTCGCGGACCGCTTTTTGCGATTTTTCCCCTTTCGTCTAACTCGGACAACAGGCTAGTCTCCAGATAAGGTACTTTCACTGGTATTACTTCCCAAATATCCCGGGTGATGTCCGAAGCCAGGTTTATTTTCGTCCTCTAATTAAGTTTTCTTCTCTGGACCTTCTCCTTTTAAATGAGTTGAATTCCCCCCCCTCCACGCCCGGCGATGGAAGGTGAATTTTCTTCTTTCAGAACCGTGCTTGGGAGCGCGCTGTTCCTTGTTTTGCCCCCTTCGCTCCGGGTCCGGTCTAAAGCTTTCTGAGCGAGTTGGTTGCTCCTCTCCCCCTTCACGGTTCAAACACAGACCCGGGGGATTTTTTTCTTTTCTCGCTGACTGGGATTTCCATTTTTTCGCCCTATTGCCGTGGCCTTTCTCCCCGCCCCCCCGAACATTTTGACTCTCCTCTGTTGCACGTTTGGACCCGCCCCTCCTTTCCTTAGGGTTCAGGGCGCGTACGACCCTCTTATGAATTACTTTTTTTCCTTTAATCTGTTTGCGGTTCGAATCCACCCAGTTCGTCTTTTTTTTGGAACATCCTCCCAGGAGTTTTTCGTCTTCTCTCTGCTGAGTCATGTTGGACTGCTGCGGGACCTGAATCTTCTCTTTATGGAACCCGTTTCCCCATTTCCTCAATCCCGGCTCTCTTTCACCCCAATGGACTTACCCCGATTTCGTTCGCCTGTCCCCCACCTCTTGACCATCACTTTTATGAATTCTGGGCGCGTCCCTTTTCTATGTCGCTGTTGCAGGGCTCCGCAGAGTAGTGCAACTCCATTCTCTCTTTCCTCTTCTTGCCGTGAGCACGGTATAAGCACATACAAAGCCCTCCCCCCTTTTTTTGGTCTGTATCACCTTTCACCTTAATCCCCTCCTCCGGCGTGTCTTTTCATTCGGGCTTTTTTGATTGGTCATTGCTTTTCCGATTTTCCTGTCTCCGCGTGTAATTTCCGCATCCCTTTCTCCGTATGAGTCTCCCCTTTATTCCCCCATGTACCTCCCTCCCTTTTACTTTGAGCCACAAATACATTTTCTAGAACCGAAAATGAGACGATCTTTTTTTTTTCCCTCTGTTGTGGTTTTTGGAGCGGCTCATTTTCGGTTTCTATTTTTGACCCCTGTCTTTGGTCGTGTTCCTCCCGTGGTCCTTCGGGTCCCTTTTGTAGAGGTTGAACTCTTCCGAAGCGGGGTCGATAACGGTTTGATTTTTTTTTTCTTCGGCGCAGATCAGCCCTTCAAAATTGCACCCCAAATCCCTTCGCATTCTAATGAATCCTTTTTTTCCTTCGGAAGTTTCTCACTTCTACATCCCTCCCCCCCTGGTTGCTTTTGATTTTTGTTCTCGCCGTGCGAACGGGACTTCCATGAAATTCTCTCTTTCGCCTGCTTTTTTATTTCCTCCGCCTCGAATTGCGCATCACCTGTTTCTACCCTCCACGTGTCTGCCAGAATTTTTTCCTAAAGTTCTTTCTTTCCTCTAGTCGAGGCACTTCCCTCCTGGATCGCCGTGTGTGTTTCCCTATCTCTTTTTTAGGTATGATTTCATGATTAACGTGTTTCCGGGCCTTAGTCCCCCTAGCGGCCCCCTTCCGGGCATTCCCCCGGCGGCAAATGCTCACGCCGAATTTTTTTCCTTGGTTTTTACGAATTGCCAATGTTTGTTTCGTTTTCCCCCAACCACAGTTCACCTGCGCTTTTTTTCTCTCGCTCTCCGCCGACCACGCTTGCATGGAGCAAAGGAACTTTATCTCGTCTTTTACCAGACGCCATGAACCCTCTTGTCAGCCATTTTGTGGTTCGTGGGTTGTAGGGTCGAATTTTCTCATCCCTTCCGTTTTTGTGAAGTGGTATCGTTTCCATCGTGCGCCAATCTGCTTCCCCCCTGGCTTGTCCGACTCTTTTTCGCCCGAGTCATTCCAACCCCTTTTTTTGGTTGCATCTCTTCATTTACACGCGCGTCTTCACCGCTCCGTTTCCCCCCCACTTTTTTGTTTTCCGTACTTTCTCCCATACCCGTCCCCCCAAGGACCCTGTTTTCTCTCTTGCCCCTGGCTTCCGAGAGAGCCTCTTCGCCGGTCAATTTGTTTTGGTTTCCCCCCCCTTATAGTTAACTCCTCCCTGTGTGGCAACAGTTCCTGCCCCGCCTACTTTAGTCTTTGAAATTCCACCTATGAGCCCGTGCTTTCATTCTGGATATTTGCGACTACCTTTCCCTTCACCCGTAGGTCGCCTGGTAGCCTTGTTCCAAAGAGTTTTTAACTCAACCCCTCCCCTCGCCCTCCCCCCTGTGAAGGCAGGCCCTCTCACATACAGCCGTTTTTTTGTCCAATGCAAATTTTTGGGTTCGCCACTTTTTTTTTTTCCCTCGGGGAAACTCTGATCTTTCTTTTTCTTTAAAACTTCCTTCCTTAGACACGACAACTTTTTCTTCGATTGAAAAATTACCCGAGTAGTGGGCAGTAATTACCCGCCTTTTAGTGCCCCTTTCCCAGCGCGCTGACCTCTTTCTCCACAACCGTGTTTCCCACCGCAAGGATATGCCTTTACCTCGTATTTTTTTTTGTGCATATGGTTTTTCGCCGATTCGAACGGCACTTCCTTACCTGTCTTTTTTTTTTTGTCCTGCCTCCTCATGACTATTCTTCTTTGACCCCTTCATCTGAGCGGAAGCCCCGATCTTTCACCCCCCCCTTTTTTTCCTCTGCTCAATATTCGCGGTTCCCCCAGTACCCGCATTTTTGGGGAGCTTCTCCCTGCCTTTGACTTTACGCCAGCGATCCTTTGGTTAAGAGCTCAATTTCCCCTATTTTTTTTCGGCCAAGAGCGCTGCGGTAGGGTATTGGTTTTGAAGGAATCTATTTATTTCCCTTTTGCCCGTATTTTTTTCTTTTCTCCCCCCCCCGACAGAAGGCGTTACCCTTTATTCGACGCGGCCTTCTTCGCCGGCTTTCCCCCCCCTCCTTCCCCCCTGCCCTCCCCTCTTTAACAGTTTGCATTTTTTTTTTCTTCCCAGGGCCTCATTCTCCGTTTGACACCTGCCGTTTCCCCTCCTAACTTTTTGGCCCGACAACAAATCCGACGCCTTTGGTTTTCTTCTTTTTTCTCGTTCCTCTTCTTAGTCGAATAGCCGCGTCTGAATGATATCTCATCCCCGCCTTTTTTAGCCTCTTTTCCCCTCGGCAGACTTTCCGTAGGACTCCGGATTCGGATCTTCCTCCCCGTTTTCTTTGTGCGATCAGCTTCTCCTTCTTTCTTTTTGCGTAAAGAGGGGAGCGTGCCATCTCCCAGGAGGCAAGCAGCTTTGCCCTTCTCCAGTAGAATGGTTTGACGCTTGAAAATTGGCTTCACTGCGTTCCCCCGGAGACCTTTCAGATCTCCTTTTTTATTTTTATGGCCCCTTCCTTCTTGCTCCCCATTTTTGGACACGCAAAACGTTTCTAAAAATACTTGACACTGAGGTTCTTTTGCTTCGTTGCTTTTACCACATATACAGCCAGTCTTCTTTTTTTGACCAACCCTGCCACATTTGTCCCATTCCCCCCTTTTTTCGAGGGCTTTCAACTTCATGACCCATTTCAATTTCCTTTTTCCCGTCTGACATGTCTTTTGCCAGGGCTGGGGCCTCTGTTTTTCCCATGTTACTGCCCGTGGAATTCCCGAACGAGCTGGGGTGACTTTTCTTTCCCCCCCTCTGGGATTTTCCAACCCATCGACTCCCCTTGCGAGAACCCTCTTGCTAAAACCTCTTCGTGAGAGCACTCGTGAAGAGCGTTCGAGGACCCCTCCTTTCTCTCCGATCGCACTTTTTCTTCGTATCCGCAGTTTTTGCCAAAACCCCCCCCCTTCCCCCTTTATTTTCATAAGCGGTTTCCCCTCCTTTCATGAACGTGAATTTGCTAAGCGAGGAGTCCAAGCGTTATTTTTCTTGTGAGACGTGACTTTCAGTGGGCCAGCTTTTGTTTTAGATTAGACTCTTCTTACCTCGTCTTGAATCCACCCTCAAATCTTTTTCCCCCCCCCCCAGTTGTGTTGGCGTGCTCGTATTGCCCCGCGTTCTTCACCCAGAATTTTCCCCCCCGCCCTTGTTCGCCGTCTTTTTTTCCCCCTCACCTAGGCGCAGGCAGCTTCAATCTGAGCGCGAAATTCTCCCCGGAACCGATCTTCATCTTCCCTTCTCTATGAATCTCTTGGCTTGGCGAACGCGTCCGGGTGTTCTTTTGCTGCTTGTCCCGTTGGGTTTCGCTTTTTCCGCCTTACTGCGATTGGGCTGGCTTTTCGTCCGTAAAGTAAACGTAGTTTTCTCCCCCCAAACCTTTTTTTGCCCGTCCTGCCCCCCCCCCCCAGTTTATGGAGGGTGCGTTCGTCGTCCTCCGAGCAGTTCAAATATTGTGTTCCGCCGGTCACATACGCTCGCGACCCCTCCTCGCCCCTTGATGAAGCGCGAAGCAGCTTTCACGGCAGAGTATTTCTGTCACTCCCCAACTAAGGACGTTCCCCCCCCCTTCTTTCTCCCAAAGAGGGACTTCGAACTTGAGACCGAATCCTTTATTGGTCCCCCTTCCTCTCCCTCGTCCAAGTACTGCCTCCCTCTATTTTCAGCTCGCGCGGTTCTTGACAAGATCAGGGATCCGGTCCATAGTATATCCTTCTTCTCACTTGTTGTGGTTTCTGTCTCTTCCCCTCTTTCCCGGTCTTCTGATTTTTAAGCGACGAGAGAGCTATCATTTCCTTCTTTCCGTTGTCTGAGTCCCTTGGCCGTTTCCTTGCTTTCTCCTAAGTCACGCTTTTTGAGTACCTGCACGTTGTTTCTCGCCTTGAAGAATTGCTTCGCTAGAAAGACCGTTGTGCTACGCCCCCTTTAGATCTTGTGGCTAGTTGGCACGTCGCGATTCAGGAGGAGCTTTTGGCCGGACCCAGTCATCCAGCCTTTGACCCTGCGGCTTCGCCGCAACGCACCTCAACTTTGGCCCGCTCATTTATAAAGTCGTTCCGGTCTTGCCTTTCTGCAGGCGCGCAAAGCCCCGCCTCCCCTCTGCTTGAGTAGTTTTTTTTTTTTGTAAGTTCACAAGCGGGACGACAGCGGCGTTCCCTCTGGCTTTTGGTTTGCCCGCTATCCGAAAATAGATGGGAAGCGGCTCGATTTTCTGGATTCTTTTTTCCGGCTTGCGATGTCCTGATCATTAAAGGTTGCGTGCCTCTTTTCTTTTTCTTCTTTGTCGCTGTTAACATGTCCCACGTTCAAACCTTCCTCCCCCCCACCTTTCCCCCTCACTCTCCATTCCATACCGCATTAGCTAAATTCCACTTTCTTTTCAGACGATGGGCTTCTACTCTCAGACCACCCCCCGATTTTCGCGCGTACCCTTCAAGCCGATTTCTTATCCAGTTTACTTCCATCGCTCTTTAAATCTTTTCACTCTAACTTCACAGTTCTTTCCCTTGGTTCCATAATAGACCCCCCCTGAAAACAACGTTTCCTCCTCCTTTATTGTATTCAAGATTTCGCTCGCATCCGCGTTTATTTTTGCATGTAGACTCGCGGCTGTTTTCGTCCGTAAGTGCGCGGACTAATTTACTTCCCTCGGATATGCTTTCTCTCCTTTCTCTTCTACCTAGGATGCGCTGTCAGATTTTTCTCGACGAGTTCTTTCCTCTTTATGCTCTCCTCATACACATATCGCTCTCCGATCCCCCATCTTGTTACTTTTTTGTAACATCTGTCAACGGCCTGGTCCCCTTTTTCTTCGCAATCTTCCTTCTCCCTGGCAACGGACCATGGTCTCTGTTTACCCGTACGATTTCACTTTTCCGCCTTTTTGACATCCCGCGAAAAAGGTTCATATCCAACCAATTGTTTCATTGGTTCAAATCCTCCTTCCTTCTTTCAAGGGTTAATGTGCACAACGAGATCCTCATAGCTCCCCCCCCCTTTCCCGTTTTGTATCCTTGGTGATTAAAATTTTAGTCACATACCCGGTTTCCTCCCCCTTAACTTACTCTTCTCATCCTTAGCGGGGGTTTTTTTCATTTTCCATAAACTTTTTTGTCTCCACTCACCATGTGATTGCTTGATTTCCAGGATTTTTTCGTGCTTGATTCCCCCTATTGACCCCGCCGCGACTTTTATAACGAATGCTCATTCTGAACGCCATACAGGCCTGGGAGTACTGCCCCCTGGAGTCTGCCGGACCGTCTGCGAGTGTGTTAATCTTTTTCATTCTTTCCCACATGAGAGATTGCATTCCCAGCGCGGTTTTCCGGTCGCGCCCCATGCATTTTTTTATCTTGGAAACCCGGCGCAAACCCCCTTGTCTTTTGTGATTTGTGTGCCTTTTTTAATTGAGTTCTTGCTGACAGGCATTTCCCCCCTGGCCGATGGTCTAGGCCATTTTCCTTCCCGGCACAAAAAAAGTCCCCATGGGAATGTTTCTCGGAGCTTTGGGCCCCCCCCAGTTCTCAGGTTCCTCTTGAGCAAAATTTTGTTGCGCGGCTTCGGTACACAGCCAGGCGACTTTCACGTAGCGATGAACGGCTAGTCCCCCCGTTTCCTCCCTACATCGGTCCAGTGCTGAAGAAACCACCAGCTTTCGTGGACGCTACAGAACTCCCTCTCCTCTCGGCAAGGGGACGTATCGGCGCCCACTGGTTTTTTTGCGGTGGTTGCAATTTTTGGTACTAGCTTTGAGAAGATCACTTTACCGTGGTGTGAACTCGTTGCTCCCCTCTCCCCCCCCTCGTGGTACTGTCACACAAGCGATTACTTTTTAATTCACCACAAACGCTTACTTTGTCGCGGTACGAGCCGGATCAGTAGGTAGTTTCCCCCCCCCCTTGCCCACTTTTCCTCTTCTTCGGAACTATAATTTCCCCCTGGGAAAAATTGTGTCTGAGCAGAGAGTCATTTTTCGAGAATTTTCTCCCCGAGGGTTTTTTCCCGAAACTCCTCCGTGTCCGGATTTACGCGTATCAACCTTTGGCGGAGTCCAGTTCTTTTTCCCTTCAAAGGCCATCGTCCGCGTGGTCGACGTTCTCCCCCAAATTTTCATTGACCAAATCAAATCGGCTTTTCTTTCCCCCGTGCCTTTGTCCCTCCCGAGCGGTTTTGGCTTTATCCCATGCGGGACCCACCAGGCCCCTGATTATCCCTCTTTTTTATTGAAGTGTATTCGAAAATATCCCGTTGATTATCCTCTCTTTGGTTGTTCCCCCTTTCCTTTTCCTTAGTATGAGACTGTAAGCCATTTGCTTATTTCTTATATTCTTCTATTCCCGAAAATTCCACGGTTTTTGGGAGGTCTATATAGTGGACCTCTCTTTACATGGTGATTCTCCTTTGCCATTGGTTGTTCCCCAGTCCGTGGATTACGGGCCGGATCCGCCCGGAGTGATCTCTGTGAAGGCTTACCATTCATCATCCTGTCCCCCCCGAAAAGTCTTTCCTTGCTCTCTCCTTGAGGGCTTTCCTGTGGCGCAGATTTCTTTCCGATGGACAATTACCCGCCTCCCACCCCCTGACAACTTGATATCTTGCGCCCTTTTGCAATATTTCCAGCCCCCTTTCCTTCGTATGGTAATTTGAGTTTCAAGAGGTGAATAAGTTTTGCTTGCACTTTTTGAGGCTGGCTCCTCACCCAGATATTTTCTTGACCCACATCTCCCGGAGATTTTCAGTTCCTCGAAGGCAGATGTCGTGATTACTCCTCCCTCCCTGGTTCAGAGGAAAGCCTTTCTCCTGCCGCGGGCTTTCCCTTTCCACCAGTGATATGCTAAATCCTGATCGACGTCCACCCTGGCCGGCTCCCCTCTCCTATTGTTCGGCCGCATCGCCGATCTGTACAATAATTGTTGCGCTTCTCTCGAGCGTTCCGTCGATGTAGCCCTCTGTTTTCCTTTGAGCGCAACTGTAGCGCAGGTCAAGAACCTCTAATCTGTTTTCTTCCTTCTTCAGGTGAGCCGGGACCCCTAAGCCATACTGACCCTTTCCCCCCTTTTTTGGTCGTGTTCCTTGACCGTTTTGATTTCCTCCGCAGAAAACGAAGAAGTCTTAGGTAGCCTTGATTTGATTTTTCATTGTACTTTTCTCTAGTCAGCTCGTGATTATCAGCCGTTTAACTCGGACGTCTCTGGATCGGCCTTTTTTCCTTTCTACCCAGGGTCTCAGAAACAGGCAGTCTAACTACTTGTTCTTCTTCCCCCCTCTACAGTTTTTTTCGCTTTTCCTCCCCTTGTTGTTGTGAGATCTATCTTTTTCCTTCTTGCGTTCCTCGAATGGATTTGTGGGCGTCCGCCTGGTCGGATTGGACCCTGGTTCTCGTTATGTAAATATTTTCCGACCAGCCGGGCTCGAGTACCCGGTTCGAAGCACGGATTCCCTATCAGTAAAAGTCCTGCCAATTCTCCAGCTGCGACCTTTTCGATTTTCCGGCTGCTTTTTTCTTCTGAAGGGATGTTACTTTTTTTATCCTACCCAAACAGTGTGTTTTTACTTTTCGTTCATTGCTACTCCTGGCCCCGCGCTCGTTGATACGGAGTTTTTTTTATTTGGACTGCTTTCTTATCTCTCCCTGAAAAACCGAGGACGAATTCCTTGTTTACGCGACCTCTTCCATCCCCAGTGCTGGTCCCGGGATTGTTCCACGCTGTTTTTGTTCCTCTCGGGGTATCGAAGTAAATTTTGTGGACCCCCCGCTCTGTATTGCGAGACCCCCTTGTTCCAGGTGTCCAAGGTCTGCTCCCCCAGGCTTGCCCTCTTTCCCCACTTACAGGAGTACAAATTAACCACTCCGATCTGGCGTCCTTGGTTTTTCCCTGACAAACCCTCCGCCGGGTCCTGAGCTGTGTCCAAACAAGACCTTCCTGCGGGGTTTTGCGCCCTTAAACAGTTTGCTAGGAAGCACACTCGCCTCTTCCGTGATACTCCTCTCCCTCCTGACATTGTGTGCGGGATCCTGCTTCCCCCACTTGGCCCCTTTCCCTTTGGTGGGTTTGATGCTTTTCTGTACAAATCGGGAGTGACATCCTCTCCCAGGCTTTCCAGAATACCGTGGTTTCGCTTTTCGTCGTCCTCCCCAGCCCCATCCTGTGCCCTTGATTATGTCCTTTCGGAGCATTCACTCGATCAGTCACTTCGTTATGATTTCGTAATCCACTAGTCAACCAGGCAGGTCCTTCCCCCGCTTTTTCCTCTGGCGGCCAGAGAGGAGGCCTCCAGTCGCCTTTGTACCTTTTGAGTTGACTATAAGTCAGTATATGAATGAATTGGATTCACAGTTCGTCCGAAAGTCCCTAAGGCATCTAGTTCCATCCAACCCCCTTGCTGCGACCTCTCCGCCTCCCGGTCATTTTAGCTAGCCCTTTTGACTCCCGCTTTTAAAGCCGTAGCCTGTTAACCGCATGCTTGATAACGCACTCCCCCCCCTTACGTCTCGGGTATTTTTGTTCTATGAAGATCCCCCCCGAGCGTGGATTGGGCAAATGAACTTTGTTTCCCCACTGCGTCGACCATTTTAACTTTCTGAAAAGATTGTCTGGTTGATTTAAATGCCTCCCTCCCCGCACGTTCCGGTTTCTACGAGGAATCCGGTGTTCACGCTTCGTGGGAGTCAGTTTGTCCCCTTTTTATGTGAATTGCAGCCCCAGTTCCTTCCGCGGAGCACAACAGTTTCCCGCCACGGATCTTCTTGTCCTCGCCGCCCCGGTTCTTGCAGATGGTCGACTCCTGCTCCTAATATCGGACCCCTTTCCGCTGCATCTTTTTTGTTCGATTTCTTTCTTCCTTCACTTGTGGAATTTGTGCCCGACCCAAATCGTCTGAGTTCTCCTTTTTCGATTTACCCAAGTTGTTTATTTCTAAGAATATCCCTTGTGAAAAATGCAACACCGCGTTCTCCGTTGAATTTTACTTTTAGTCGTAATATGGTAAGATATTTTCCGATGGTTTTCGTCTGTCTGTCTCGATTGTAGGGAGGCTGGCAACGGAGGGGGTTCTTTTTTCCCATCGTTCGTGCCACTCGCATGGGGTGTGATCGAAGCTTGTGAAACAGTGCCGCGGACGACATTCTCCTTTACTTTTCCCCGCTCACGAAATCACACGCCGGTACACTCTGTTTCTTTCTTCTCCCCTGTTGCGGTGACAGGGCATCTTCTGTTTTGCAACCTGTTTCCTGAAGAATAACTTGGCTGCGACCAAAACTCACGCACGACACGGGGGTTTCCGTTTTTTTTCTTTCATTCCCCGTGAATGCCTGCTGCGCGAAGAATAGCCGCTCTGGAATGTTCCTTTATGTTCAAACTACCTTTGTTCACGCGAACTAAGGTTCGTTATCGCTTCAGGCAGTCGTCCTCCCCTTTTTTTTTTGCCTCCCCTCTTCAATTTGTTTAGGGATGAGTCTAGATTGTTTCTTTTTTTTTTTTTTTTTTGACCTCCTTTGGTACCACTCCTTGACTGCCTGTGACCCCAGTCCTACGTTTGAGTGGGAATTCTCCCAAGTTGTTTAAATTCCGCCAAAACAGAGTCCATATAAGCGATAAGTCATTTGTATGCAAGCCTGGGGCACTCCAATTTTTTTCCCCTCCCAAGGCTCACAACATACATTGAAACTTTCTTTCCATGTCTGAGATTGTTCCCGGCAGTCCACCTCCGCAGGAGGATCTTCCCCATGCTTTCCCACCAGTTGGCGACTTTTTTCGCGGGTCTTCCCCACACTTTAGGCCCAAAGTCCCCCCCCCCAGTCTTTTTTTTAACGAGCAAGCCGGCCCCGGGCGAGGTTTGCCCGCTCACCCCTGGGCCTTTTTACCTTCTTTGAACCCACCTGACAGTGCTGTTTGGTTCATTGCGGGTCGTTTTCAGCTGTGGATGAGCCATTTGACTCCCCCCTCCTTCTGTCTAGACCCCATCTTGCTCCACCATCCGCGGCTTATCGCAGTTTTATTTTACTAATGATTCCTCTGAGACAATTACCTGAGCTTCCTGGCTAAATTCGTTTTTCGTTTAAGCCTCCTCCCCCTTGCCCCCCCCACCCCTTTAAACGCGGAGGCTCAGGGAACCAATACGGCGTCCTACTTGAACTTTGAAGAAGCTTCTGGACTGCCCCCCCCAGCCTTCCGCCTTTTTGAGTTTTTCGTTCCCTTCAGCCCGGGAAGTAAATGGATTACGAGAAATCTTTTGCCGAGTCTCCGAAGACCAGTTTCTTGCGCGTAGCAGGACCCGTCAGCTGTCTTCCAATCCGGTGACCCTCATTTTAACTGTCGCCCCCTCCCAATCAAAGGCGCATTTAATTTAGGCGCAGGCTTCGCCAGAATTATTAAGAAGACTTCGAGCCTTCTGAATCTATTCATGCTATTCCCCCATTACCTCCACCGAGCCGGGATCTTTCTCCCGATGTGTCCCGCTTGGTTTTTCCCCTCCCTTGAACCACTCGCGCGCGATTGAGGCGGTGCTTTTGCCTTCTGAAGACCCCGGTTGGTCCCAGGAAACATGAGACCCTTCCAACATCAGCTAACCCCGTTCTGGAGTTGCGTTTCTTGTCCCGAAGCGAGCAGTTCCCCAGAGGTTAGTTTCTTATTAACACTGCTCGCGATTTACCCCGTCTCCTCCCACCTGATATCGGACGAATGCCCCCTCTTTCTCGTTCTCGAGAAGACCTTCCCTTGGCGCCCCCCCGTGCGCTCTCCCCCCTGTGACTTCGCAGCATTTTGCTTTTACATTCGTCGCCCTATGACACCCTTCAGTGCCGCGCCGATCGAGCTTCCATCTTACCCGCCCCTTGAAACTCTCTCCCGGATCGGAC
>Ga0179593_1612489_pt1 | contig 17472 bp, 33 predicted proteins | sample CZODoug2_1_08_16_FD_185931 | JGI IMG/M metagenome (GOLD analysis project Ga0179593, IMG submission 185931) | Vadose zone soil fungal communities from Angelo Coast Range Reserve, California, USA - CZODoug2_1_08_16fungal (PacBio error correction) | ecosystem: Environmental > Terrestrial > Soil >... | reverse complement strand
GCTGTTTCTTTTCCCCCAATAGTTCCCTTGTTCGCCCCCCCCCCCCTGATGCTTCGTCCTGCACTTTCCCCCCCCCCTTTTTTTTTTTTTTTTTTTTCTTGTGGCCTGATCGCGGTTCCAATAGCTGTCTCATTTTTTTCCTTGGCGTTTCCTTTTTGGCGAAAACGGCGATTTTCCCCCCCTTTTTTTTTCCTTTCAAGGAGTTAATAATGGGGTCTTTTTTTTTTCCGTGACCTAGTCCTTCCCCCTTGCGCCGCGGGACTTCCCTTTTCCCACCTTTTCTTTTTTCCCCCCTTTTTTCTGGCGATATACCATGCCTCGGGTTCCTCCCCTGCCTGGGCCCCCCTCTCTTTTTCCCCCTTCGCCAACCGGGCCATGTGGACGACCCCTCCTCCCCTTTTTTCCCTTTTTGGTAGCAGAGCGCGGTTTCTTAGGCTTTTCGCCCCCTTTTTTTTTTTTTTTTTCCTTTTAAAGTTGAATTCTTCCTTTTTTTTTTTTTCTTCCCCCAAGTGACACAACCTTTTTTCTTTTACGTCTTTCCTGAACCCGTGGGGCCGGACTCCTCCCCTCTTTCCTCTCCTGGGAATGGGAAGTTACAGTCCCTTTTTCCTTTTTTATACCACGACGTTTACAACCTCCTTTTTAAACTTCCCCCCCTTTCCCCCCCTTCCGTCTTAAAAGAAGTTGATGGCAACTTTTCTTCTCTGAGTTGCCCTGTCTCGGACCCCTCCCCCCCTTTTTTTTCCCTTTCCGGGACACCTGGGACAAAATACTTTCCTCTTCCCTTCCCCCCCTTTTTTTTTTCCCCCTTTTTTCCCCAACTGATAAATTCATTCAGGGAACCTTTTCCTCTACTGGCTGGTTAACCTTCTCCCCCCCCCTTGGGGGGTGGAGTTCAGGGGTCTTTCCCTTTTTTTTCCCCCACAAAGTTGGGAGTTATTGCCTCGAAATCTTTGGCCCACCCTATGTTTTCTTATTTTCCCCTCCGCCATCAAATCTATCTATTTTATCCCCCTCTTTTTTTTTTTTTCTTTTCCTTGATGGCGTCGTCCTTTTCCTTTTTTGGGCCAAAGGATTGCGGAACCTTGCTCCCCCCCCCTTCTCCTGGCAAGAACACAAAAAGTTTGTGTTCTTCCCCCCTAGGTCTTCTCCTTTTGCCATCCCCCCCTTCTTTTCCACGCGGGGTTCAGCAGATAGGACCTCCCCTTTCTTTTTCCCCCCGTGAATCAAGTTGAAAAGTTAAAGAAGCTTCTTGTTTCTCCCATATTTTTAATTCGTTGGTTCCCATTTCTTCAGTTGAATGGATTCCTCCTTTCCCCTCTTTTTCCTTATTTTTCTGTGAAGTGATCGCTCTTTTGGGGGGGGTTGTTACATGGCGTCCTTTTTCTTCTTGAGAAAAAACTTCTTCCTTTTTTTCCACGTAGGTAGGGATAAGCTCTTTTTCACGGCCAGGGCCTTTTATGTTTTTTTCCCTTTTTTCCCGCAAGGTAGAAACGTTTCTCTCCACCTTCTTCCCCCCCCCCCCCAACGAATATGTTTTTCCTTTTTCCCTTTTTTGCAACACAACCTGGGCTTCGCCCTTCTTTTTTTTTTCTTCCCCCTTTTTCTCCGACGATCCTTTTTCCCTTTTTGCGGACAACACGGATTTTCCTTGGCCCCTTTGCTTTTTTCTCTCTTTTTTGGTTGTCAAGGATATTTTTGGGGAACGGGGACCTTTTTTTCGGGCGGACACCCGTGTTCCCCCCCCTTTTCCGAGGAGAGGGTTATTTTTTCTCTTTTTTGTATCGTGGTAAAGATTTTTTTTAGCCTGGGCCATTTTTACTTCCCTTTCTCCCCGATGGAATTCCTTCCCTTTCCGGTGTGGCCACTTTTTTCCCCCTTTTTTTCTCTTTTTCTTTCCTTTTTTCATAAGAAGTACCCGTTTTCCCAGGCAAAGCGGCCCTCCCCCTTTTTCTCAGGTGGAAGAGGGCCTCCCCTTTTTTTTTGAGTGTCCCCCCACTTCTTTCGGTGCCGTTGAAGGACCCCCTTTTTTTCTTCTGGGGACATATCCGTGGGTTCCATTTTTTTTATGACCCCGGGAGATATTTACCAGGCCTCCTAAAACTTTTTTCTTTCCTTCCCCATCCTCAAAAAGGGAGTAAAAAGCTACCCCCCCCCCCTTTTCTTTTTTCCCTGCAGCACTTGCATTCCAGAGGAAAGATTTTTTTTCCCTCCCCTTTTTTTTTTCTCTTCTTTTCCACAGTCGAAGATTCTTTTTTTTCTCCTTCAGCGAGGCCGCGCTTTTTTTTTTTCGGTGTGGGATTTTTTATCCACCCGTTTTTTCTTCTTTTAAATCCGTCATGACTGAAAAGCCTTTTCCTTTCAACCTCCCCCCTTCTTTTTTTGCGGGTGAGAATGTTCATTTTTTCTTTTCTTTTCTAATCTTGGTGCCCCGCTGACCCTTTGTCTAAGAGGGATTTCTCCCCTTTTCCCTTCTTTTTACCCCCCCACTTATTTGAGGAGTGAGTTTATTTTCCCCCCCCGAGAGCACCTTCCTCAAGGGAGAGGGTGTTTTATTTCTCTTTTATCTCCTTTTTCCTTTTCCCATTTCTTTTAACATAGAGTAGATTTCCCAAAATTTTCTTCCCCTTTGGCAGGCAGTGCCAACAGGGTCTTTTTCTTCTTTTTCTTTTTTTTCCCCCTTTCCGGGGATGAGATTTCGGGCGTCTTTTTTTTTTTTTTTGTTAGTTTTTTTTCTCTGCGAGGTTCCCCCTTTTTTTTTCCCCTCCTTTTTTTCTTTCCGCTGACGTGGTTTTCGAAACGTTCTTTCCCCCCTCCCCCCCCTCTTTTCCGGCGGGAGGGGGTTTTTTCCCATAGAAAGATTCTCCTTCCCTTTTCCTTTCCCTTTAGGGGTCTCCCTTTTTTCGGTGTTCAGAATGGTCCAGGGCGGGCCTTTTCTTTCCCCTTTTTTTTTCCCCCCCCCTTTTGGGGGTTTTTTTCTTTTTTTTCTTTCCTCTGCGTAGACGGTGCAGCCCGCCTTTCCTTTCTTTCCCGCCTTTGGCACGTCCCTTTTTCTTTTCCCAAGCGACTTTTTGATCGGTTGTGTGGGCCCCCTCCTCTCCAGGCGTGCTCTTTTTCCCATTTTCCTCTTTTTTTTTTTTTTCGGTCGTCTTCTTTCGGTCGGGCGCGGGGTTTTTTTTGAGTTTGCTTCCCCCCTCCTTTTTCCGCAAGGCGTCGGACCCCCCTTTTTTTTGTAGTGGTTCTGCAACATGGTAGCAGGCGTTTTTTTTTTTTTTTTGGGACCCCCCGCACCACGGTGTCCTCCTCTTCTGGCAAGCAGTTGCTCGTGTCGACCCCTCAGTTGAGGTGTTCCCCCCCCCCCCCCTCTTTTTTTTCATCTGTTCGCCCCCGGTCTTTTTTTTCGTGGCGGGTCTTTTTTTTTCTTTTTTCTTTCCCCCTGCGTGGACCGACAACCTCCCTTCTGGGATGGATCTTTCCGTTGTTTTTTTTTGAGAGAGAGAATACCGACTTTGCTTTTTTTTTCTTTTTTTTTTCTTCTTTCCCGGCGGTGGTCAGCCCTGTTGCCCTCTGGATTGAGGGTGGAAGGCCTCCTTCTCCCTCTTTTCCCCCCCCCCCCCTCCACCGGTGAGGACAGGAGCCTTTCCTTTTTTTTTGCTGTTCGCTCTTATCCCCCCTTTTTTTTTCGGAAAAAACCCTTTCCTTCCCTTTTTTTTCTTCATTTTTTCCCAGAAACAATACACGGTTTTTTTTTTTTTTTCCCCCCTCTGCCCGGTGAGTTTTTTTTTTTTCCCCCCGGCGCGAAGGCCGCTTTTTTCTTCCCCTTCCCTTTTTTTTTTTCTCCTCAAAAGGTGGCCGGGCCCCCCCCCTTTTTCCGTTCTCCGGCCCCCCCACAACGATAACCACCCCCCCTTCTTTTTCCCTTCCTTTTCTTTTCCCCCCTTTCCGGACCCGCGATGCCCGACCCTTTTCTTTTTTGATCGAACTTCGCGGACCCCTCACACTTTTCCTGCACAGGGAACGTGGGAAATTTCTTTTTTTTCTCCCCCCCCCTTCCTTCCCCCTTTGAGCCACCGAGGCCCCTTTTTCTTTCTTAGTTAAGGGCGTTTCCTTTCCCTCGTCGGGGACGGTTGATTCCCTTTTTTTTTCTCCCCTTTCCCTCCTTTCGTTGAGGCACATCGACGATCCCCCCTGCGTAAACTGCCCTTTTCCTGAAGCGCATCCCAGGACCGGACCTCCTCTTTTTTCCTCTTTCTCTTTTTTCTTTCCCCGATAACGCGCCATCAAAGTTTTTTTTCTCAGCTCTTTTGGACCCTTTTTCCCTCCCCTTCCCCCCCCCCTACCCGCGCGTTCATTCTTTTTTTCTTTCCCCCTTCTCTTTTTCCCTCTCCCCCTCAAGGACGCAAAATACGTTTTTTTTTTTTTTTTTTTTTTCCCGGCCGGCCCTTCCCCTTTTTTTTCTTCTGGCAAACAAGAACCCCCCCCTTTTTTTTTTTGCACTGAAAAAATGCTCACCCCCCTTCCTTTTCTTTTTTTCTGCACTTACGTCATTTCTTGTATTCTTTTTCTCACCGAACGGAGAGCCCACCCCCTGCCCCCCCCCCCCTTTTTTTTTTTTCCCAAGGTTTCCATTGAAAACTCTTCTTTCCCCTTTTTATGTCCCTTCTTTCCTGCGTTTTTCTCCTTGGCACGGCTGATCACTTACAAGGACCTCTCCTTCTCTTTTTTTTTTTTTTCTTTCTCTTTTTCGGCGATCGCGATTCGGAGTGTTTCTTTTTTCGGTTGGCAACTTATTCAATCCCTCTTCCCCAGATGGATCGTATGCCCTTCCCCTTTTCTTTTTCTTTTCCTACGATAGAGGTAAAAATCCCCTTTTTTCCCCCCTTTTTCTCGTGCGTAGTTCACAGCTCTTTTCCTTTGATGGGCACGGAGTCATCCCCCCCTTTTTCTTCCCCTTTTTTTTTCCCCCCCCTCACCTGATTGCGAATGAAATTTTTCCTTTTTTTCTTTTTCCCGGCAGCATGGTTCTTTTTTTCCTCTAACCCATCCTAGGTAATTTACCCTCTCCCTTTCTTTCCTTCCAAAAAAAGATAATGGACACCCTCCTTTCCCTCAACTGGCCTTTTTTTCCTCCCTTAAACCCTGTAGTGGTATCCGTTTTTTTTCCCTCTTTTCTTTTTTTTTATTCTCGTAGGCTAATTGACAAGAAGGATTTTTCTTTCTCTCCAGTGACTACTTCTTCCTTTTGGGGGTTGATCCCCTTCCAGGGAGATTCTTCCTAAGTTTGTTCACTCCCCTCTTTCTCCAATGGGAATGGCCTTTTTCCTCTCTTTTTTTTCCCCTTTTCTGGATATATACCGCCCTTTTTTCCCCCTCCCGACTTCCGCCGTTCTCCTGCTCAACCCTCCTTTTTTTCTTTTTTTTTTTGTGCCATCAGTGGTCGAGAAAGTCACCCCCTCTTTTTTCTTTTTTTTCCTTTTTTTTTTTTTCCTCCTTCAAATGCGACGTCGTCGGGCCTTCTCTTACCCCCACAGCTTGCCGTTTCCTTTTCCCCCTTTTTCCCCTTTCCACACCCGGCTGGAACGATCTGCCTTTTCCCCCCTTTTTTTTCTTTTTTTTTTTTTCTTTTTCTTTTACCCTTGGGCTATGGAAAACGTCCTTTTTTCTTTTTTTTTTCCCTTAGTTTCGTGCCTGATTTTTCCCCCCACAAACGTTGGGTTATTGACGAGTTCCCCCCCCCCCCTTTCCTTGAGAAGGTTAAAGAAGCTTTGTTCCCCCTTTTTTCTCCAATGTTCCCTCCCCATCAAACATAAGTTGTTGTAATTTTCCCTTATACGTTCCTTGCTGCCCTCCTTCTTTTCCCTCCCCAAGGAAACACTGGAAAAACCTTTTTTTTCTTCCCCCCCTTTTTCCCATAGGAATCGAAATGGAATAAAAACCCCCTTTTCTGCCCTTCTTCCCCCCCCCCCCCCCCTTTCCCCCCCTCACAAGTAGGGGTTCATCCCCTTCCTCCTTGTTGCCGGATGAGGGGAATCAGGTTCCTCTTGGTTATTTTTTTCCCTTCCTCCGGTGTCTTCGACGGTCCTTCCTTTCGAACTGCTAGACCTTTCCTTTTTCTTTCTCGGAAAAAACCGATGCCCCCTTTTTTCCCTTTTCCCCCAGCGGTTGCTTTTTCCCAGGGTTCGGCGAAACGTTCTCCTCCTCTTTTTTTTCCCCTCCGGTCGGAGTAGAGACTTTCCCTCCCCCATTCTTGAAACTGTCCTTTGCCTTCTTTGCTGAGTTGTGGGCCGGCCTTTCCCCCTTTAAAGGGCGTTTCCCCTTTTTTTCACTTTAATAACCTCCCCCCCTTCTTCCCGTTAAGTAAACTTTTTTTTTCCGAAATTCCGGCTGCCTCCTTCGGATCACAGCGATCGGCTCCCCCCCCTTTTCTTTTTCTTTTTTTTCGCGGAGTTCCACATTGGTCTCTTTTCTTCTCTCTCTGATTCTGTTGGACCAATGGGTCCCTACCTTTCCCCCCCTAAGTTATAGGTTAAAAGGGTTTTTTCTTTCATGTTTTTTTTTTCTCCGCCTTCGGGTGTGGTAAAGACCTCCTTTTTTTTTTTCCTTCCTCGGAGACAAGGTACCCTTCTTTTTTCAATAGGCTGACCAGGTCTTCTCCTCTATGAGGAAAGCAGTTTCCCCCCTTCCTTTTCTCCCTTGTAAGACGATGGTGGAAGCCTACCCTTTGGGTTGGAAAGGCTTTCCCCCTTGTTTTTTTACCGCGATAGGGAACAGGCTTTTTTTCCAGTGCCTTGTCATCCTTTTTTCCTCTCCCTGGGGTGGGCGCCAGTAGATGCTCTTTTTTCTTTTTTTTTTCTCCCCAATTTACCACTCCCCTCTCCCCCCCCCCGATCGCCCGAGAAAAGCTCCTTCCCCCCCCTTTTCTTTTTTTTCCTTAATTCCTTAAGGAAGGCAGCCGTGCCTCTTTTTTTTTTCCGATTGGGGTTCCCCCCCCCTTTCCGGAGGGTCCCTTTCTTTCCCGTCGGAGCCTCATCTTTTTCGGCGACTAGTCTTTCCCCCCCCTTCCCCTTTTTTTCCCATCTATTGCCGTCATGCTGCCCTTTCCCTGGGATGGTGGCGGGTTTTATGCATGTAAGGTGAGGCCTGTTTTTTTTTTTTTTCCGTTTGCCCCTCGCCCCCCTTCAATGAACTGCCCCCTTTTCCCCACTTCCCTTCCCCCCCCCCTTTCCTTTTTCGGAGTTGAGGGGGGTTTTTTTTTCTCTCTTGAGTTTCGGGCGTTTCCCCGCCTCCCCTTTCTTTTTTTTTTCTGGTTGAGAAAAAGATTTTAACCCTCCTCCTTCTTTTTTTTCCCTAGTGCAAAGCTGTTTTGGGTTTTTTTTCACTAGTCTGCAGCATGCCCACCCCTATTCTTTTTCATTTTTCGATAAGGGTAAGGTGTCTTTTTTTTTTTTTGCAAGTTCAGTTTCGTCTTCTCCTTTTCTTCGAGGTCTTCACTAAGAGAAAGAGGTTTTTTCCTTCTGGCTTACCTGGTTTTCCCCCCCCGGTTGATAAAAGTAGGGAAGGATGTTAAAGGCTTTTCCCTTTTTCTTTCTTTCCCCTCTACCCCTTCTCCTTTTGATAGGAGCAAAGTATGGGGAACTTCTCTCCCCCCTGTTCCCGCCCTGTTTTTTTCTTTCCGCAAAGGAGAGACGACCCTTTTTTTTCCTCTCGGTTAGCGGAAGGCTTTTTCTTAAGGGCTTTTTCTTTTCTTTTCCTTTTCTTTTGCAAGGCATCGTTTAGGAAAAGCTTCTTTTTTTTTTTCTTAGTGTGTGGGGGAGACCTTTTTTTTTCTTTTACCTTAGCGATATACTGCCTCTTTTTTTTTTTTTTTCTTTGCGCTCATAAAGGGTTCTTTCCTTTCCTCTTTTTTTTCTCTTGGCGAGGTTCCCTTACAGTGGTGGAATAAGTCTTTTTCTGTAGTGTTTATTTGAAATGTAGGCAGTTTCTCTCTTTTTCCCTCCCCTTTTTAATGAGGAGGAAACGAAAAAGGTGTTCCCTCCTCTTCGGCCCAGCTTCTTTCGTCTATCCTTCTTTTTTTTGGCGGTGGAAGAGGTTTATTCCTTTTTTTCTTCTTGCAAACGAAATAGAGATTGGGAGTTTTTTTTTCTCAGGTGTGTCCCTACTACCTGGCCACGGCATAGGGATGTCTTCCCTCCTTTTTTTTTTGTGAGAGAGATCATACCGATTTTTTTTTTTTTTCTTGCGGTTTTGTAATTCCCTCCTCCCCTCCTTTGGTTGGAAGACGCATCCCCTCCTTCCTTTTTTTTTTTTTTCCCCCCCTCCCACCCGGTGCCGACAAAGGGACGGATAGGCCTCTTTCCCTTCCCACCCTTTTTTTCTTTTTCCCTTCCCTTTCTTCGGCACCGCGCCTGATAATGTTCCCTCCCCCCTTTTTTTTTTTCCCTTCCTTCTCCAACAAATCTGCCCGGGTGTGCCCCCCCTTTTTTTTTTTTTTTATTGCCCCCCTCTCCTAACCTCAACCCTTCTGTTGGCCGGGGCCCAAAAAATAGGTCATCTCTTCCCTCCCTCTTTCCCCCCCTCTCCGCGATTTGGAGAACCCCCCCCCCTCCTGAACTCTTTCCTTTTTTCTCCTTTTTTGTTGTCCGACTGGCTGCAAAAGGATACGCATCTTCTTTCTTCCTTTTCCCCCTTCTCGCGATGGAGGAATACGTGGGCCCCCTTTTCCTAAAACGTGCCGCCCATACTTCCTTTCCCTTTTTTACGCTGCGGCTCGTAGAGGATTCTTCCTTTTTTTTTTTTCTCCTTGACGTGGATAAAGTTAGGACCTTTATATCCCTCCCCCTTTTCTTATAGTCCGCGCTTGCCGGTCCTTCCCCACCTCCGACACGCGTTCCCCCCCCTTTTTTCCCCCCTCCTCGATCAAAGGAAAGGATAGACGTCCTTTTTCTTTTTCTGACCGATACCGCTTCCCCCTTTCCCCTTCCCGTGAAAGGAGGGTTCCCCCCTTTCCCCTATCCCTCTTTTTCTCTTTTCAAAAAGAAAGCTTTTTTCTTCCGAGATGCCCTCGTTTTTCCTTCCCTTCTTTTGGGTTGGAAATGTTGTTTCTCCCTTTTTTTTTTTTTTTTTTCCCCTCGAGAATACAAGTTTTCCCTTTTTTTTCCACAAACCCTGCCAACTCTAAAAAAACATGACCCCCCCTCCTTTTTTCCTATGCTGAAGCAGGAACGTCCCTCCCTTGATATTTTGCGATCACCTCTTTTCCCAGCCTGAGGGATAGCTTCTACTTTTCCCTTTTTTCCCCCCCTCGGTAGAAGGTTGGGCCTTCTTCTTTTTTTTTTCCCCCCCTTCATTCACGATCTTCCCTTCCTTATTAGCCGAAGAGCAATTTTTCTTTTTTTTTTTATGAAGATTTTTTTCTATTCCCTGGAGTTGGTTGAGCTTTCTTTTTTTCTCCCCCTTTTTTCTCGGTGAAAATATTTTCCTTCTCTTGAGATTCCCCTGATTCTTTTCGGTGTCTCACTAGTGGGGAGCCTTCCTTCTCTTTCCCCCGAGGGTAAAGCTCCCCCCACTTTTCGGTGGCGTCTGTTTTCTTTTCTTTCGGACACGGGAGGATTTCCCTTTCTTTTTTTTCTCTTTTCTTTCCTTTCTGTTAATTCATGGGCGGCAGTGGTTCCCTTTTCCTAGTTCCTTCCCCATTTTTTTCCCTTCCTTTTTTTTTTCGCGGGGACTTCCCACCCCTTCCTTTTTCTTTTTTTTTCTTGACAACAACACGGAGTTTTCCCCTCTGGGCCGGTTGACCCTCCTTTTGGCCAAAAATCTTCCCCCCCCTTCCTTCCTTCCCTTTTTCGCCAAAGGACATGTGGAAGGCCTCCCTTCCCCCCCTTTTGGTGCATCTTTCCGCTATTGCAGAAGGAGGGCTTTCTCTCCCTTTTTGACGTTTCCCTTTTTTTTTTTCTTTTGAAATGCCCCCAATGGAGTCCTTTTCTTTTCTTTTTTTTTTTCCCGGCACAGGCAGGCCGCCTCCTCCTGTGGCCGTTTCATCGTTCTCCTGTGCGTCTGATTCCTTTTCTCCCTTTTTTTCCAAGAAAGAATAAGACTTTTCCCTTTCTTCTGTCTCCCAACTCCGTTTTTTTTTCCTTCTCCGGGCCTGAAGGCCGAGTCCCCGTTTTTTCCTTCCTGCAGAAACTTGACCAACTACTACTTTTTTCCCTTTTTTTTTTCCCAGTTTTAATGATTTCCTTCCTTCCTATCTGCTGAACCCCGACTTGTCGTTTTTTTTTTTTTCCCTTTTTTTTCCCCTTCTGGACAGAAAACTACTTGGGGTTTTTTTTCCCCCCAACCGTTTTGTTTTCTTTTCCTGAGCAGGTTCCAGCAAGCTTTTTCCCCTTTTTTTTTCCCCCCTTTTTCCACCTGGACGCCATAATCTCGATTCTTTTTTTTTTTGTAGATATGGTTCGGTTTCAGTTATTCTTTTTCCCCCAAAAGGGCTTGCGGTCCCCTTTTTTCTTTCAACTCGGCAAAGAAACCCCCTTTTTCTTCCTCCACCCCCCCCCCATTCTTTTTTCTTTCCCCTGTTCACCAGCACCGAACAAGTCGTGTCTTTTCCCCTTTTTTTCTTTGAAGGGGGAAATCAGTTGCCCCTTTTTCCGGCGTGTTACGTTTCCTTTCTTCCTACTTCTCTGTCGGCAGTGGAACTTCCTTTTCCCCCTCTCCCCTTTTTTTTCCCGGATAGGTTTCAGCCCCTTTCCCTGTGCTCGAAACCCTCTTCCCCCTCCCTCTTCTTGAGATTAGGACAGTTTTTTTTTCTCTTCCCATTCTAACACACCTTTTGTAAAGTACGGTCTTTCTCTTCTCTCCCCTTCTTCCAGGTAAAGATTTCCCATTCCAGGCTGGGTTTAGGCTTGAGTTGAGGACTTCCAGTCTCCCCCCTTTTCCTCTTTTTCCCCAAAGAACGGAATAATGTGTTTTTTCCCCCCCTAAAACCCACACGCACACCAGTCCCTGTTTCCCCCCCCCCCCCCTTTTTGTAGAAAGATAAGGGGCTTTCCACCCATTTAAAGGCTCTTCTGTTTTTTTTTCCCCCACGACCAAGAGGTTAGAGGCTTTTCCCTGTGGAGATTTGGTTTTTTCTCTTTTGTTACAGGATCTGTTGGCCCTTTTTTTTTTTTTTTTCTTTAGAGTTCTCGGTAAAGGGACCCCTTTTTTTTTTTTAAGAGCGCCCTAGGGTCTTGGTCAAGGACTGAGTTTTTTTTTTTCTTCTTGAGTCACGAAGGATCCCCCCCTTTCTTCCCTGGCATTCCGCAATCTGTTCTTTTTTCCCTCTTCTTTTTTCCCCAATGCCGCCCAGGCTTTCCCTTTTTTTTTCTTCTGATCGCCCGTGTTTTTTTGAGGCCGTACGCAACCCGCGGCCCCCCCCTCCTTTTTTGGGAAGGAAATTCCCCGATTTGACGCGGATTTTCCAGTTCCTGAGGCGACACAGAATTTCCCGTCTCTTCTTTTTTTTTTCCTCTCCATTGGGTTTTCTTTTTTTCTCTGTGATTTCAATTACGTGCCACGACTTTTAAGCGCGATCGCCGAAAAAGCTCCCTCCCCCCCCTCTTTTTTTTCCCCCCTTTCCCTGCGCGTAATACTTTGAGGGTTTCCTGCAGATTCCTGGACTCCCCGTCCTCCCCCAAGAGGGCACCGTTAACGATTTTTTTCGAGCGGGGCATTGGGCCCCCCCCCTTTTGCGGTTCGCTCGTCTGGTGAGCAGGCCCCCCCCCCCCCTTCTCTTCTTCCTTTTTCCCCTGATGGCCGTCCGTGGCCTTTTCCCCTTTTTTTTTCCTTGGTGAGCCATGTTCAGGTTTCCTTCCCCCTTCCCCCTTGGCGGAGTGCCCCCCCTCTCCCCCCCCCCCTTTATGAGGTTTTCCCTTTTTTTCTTCTTTTTCCCATCACCCACGTATTTGCGTTTTTTTTGACGCGGCAATCTCTTTTTTCACACCAATGTAGCCCACCAGGGAACGGACATAAACCCCCCCCCCTGTCTTTTTCACCATGCTGACCCTTCGCTTTCTTTTCTGGAACCTAAGTGGGGAACGCTTTGGGTTCCACCCTTCCGGGGAGAGAAACCCGGTCTATGTGGGCGCTTTCCCCTTTCCGGGGTATGAGATTTTTCTTTCTTCTCTTTTTTTCTTAGTTGGTGATAGGAGAGTCCTTTCCCCTTGGCGTCTGAACGCTTTTCCGGAGTTTCCGGACGACCGGGTTTCTCTTCCTTTTTTCCCTCTTTCTCGTATGAGAAGGGGGGGATAGGCGCCCCCTTTTTTGCATTTTGGGGAATGGTTCCATCTGTTCCTGTGGATTTGCCCTTTTTTTTTTTTCTTTTCTCCTCACCGGACTTGTGGAGGGGTTTTTTTGGTCGTATTTTCTCCGGTTTTGGCCTCCCCGTTCTCTCTTTTTTTCGCAAGCGGAGGGCAACACTTCCCTTTTTCAAGCGGGTGTTCGGCGCCATCGAGGGAGCATTTTTTTTTTTCGTCGATATAAATGTGCAGATTTGGCCCCCCTTTTTCTTCTCTACCGGTGACTTTTCGTCAGAGATTGGCGCTTTCTTTCTTTCTTTTTTTTTTTTCCGGCTTCCCTTCTGGACGCGTACAACCTTTCTCCATTGTAGCAGGGAGGAGTTTCCCCCCTTCCCCCCCCTTTTTATAAGAGAGGGAAGTGGCCCTCCCCCTCTTGGACGTGGGGTCGCACCGGTGAGGGAAACCTCTTTTTTCTTTTCCTTTTTTTTTCTTTTTTCCCACCGAATAGAGCTTTTTTTTTCTTATTACCCTTAGAAGATCCTGCCGTTTTTTTTCTTCCACGGGCATAGGGGATTTTTCCTTTTTTCTTTTCCCCCCCTGGAGAGAGATAATCACGTCTTTTTTCCGTCGGATCTTCAAGGTCGTTTAATCACCTTTTTACCCCCCAAGAGAGATTGAGGGTGGGTCCTCCTCAGAATTTCCCCCCCCTTCCCCCCTTCCAAAGGTGAGAAAGGAAGGACCCTTCCTTTCTCCTCCTCTAGTATCACCTTGGTTTCTTTGGCCCATTGGCTGCGGAAAAGGCTCCTGCTTCCCCCCCCCCTTTTCCACGAAAAACAAACTAAACGGTTTTTTTCCTTCTCCTGCCCTCGGAGTGTGCCCTTTTTTTCCGCCAAGCGGCGACGCCACCGCGCCTACCCCCCCCCTTTCCCTCCCCAAAGGTGGCCGGGACAAAATTTTTTTTTTCTTTTTCCCCTCCTCGATGGCGCCCACACACCCTTTCTCCAACGATGCCGGTGAGACGCCCTTTTTTTTCTCCCCTTCTCTTCCCTTTTTCTTCTGGCACCGGGATAAGCATCGTTTTTTTTTTTTCCCCCCCACTCTGTCGCGCTTCGGGACTTCCCTTTCCCGCTGGAAATTATGATAAACCCCCCTCTCCCCCTTTTTTTTCCCTCAGCCCAGGATATAAGATGCGGCCTTTCCTTTTTTTTCTTTTTTTTTTTTTCCCCGGTCCGGACCTTCGTTCGAAACCTTTCAGCGCCCGCCCATACCGGAGGGCCGCTTTCCCCTTCCCCCTTTTCCCCCACTCAGCAACGAGTGAAACTGACTTTTCCTTTTTTTTTTTCTACCCCGGACCTTATCTCCTTTCCGCGGGTGGCCTGATGCCCGATAACCCCCCCTGCTCCCCCCCTCGTGCAACGAGTAGACGGCGATTTTTCCCCCCCTGGCCACCCGACCGCGTTTTGTCGGCTGCGTCTCGTTCTTTTTTTTTTTCTTTTTCACAATCAAGAAGAAACTCTTTTTTTTTTTCTTTGAGGGTTCTGTGAAGTTCAGGCCGCTTTTCGCGGGGCACAGCACAACCCCCCCCCTTCTTCCCGCAATGAAAAATTGTTCCCCCTCCCGGCTGAGTTGTTTATTCTGATGGACAGACGTTCCTCTCCTTTCTTACCTAGAGGCCCAAAACGACACCTTTTTTTTTGACGGGTTCCCATGCCCCCCCTTTTCCTTTGCATATCGTGTTTATGACCCCCCCCCCCTTCTCCCTCGTTTTTTCCCCCTTTCTGATCATCAAGGATTACCCTTTTTTTTTTTTTTTTTTTCTGAGTTTTCGGCTATCTCTTTTTTTGTAATTTCTGCTAAAAAGTTGATAGGTTTTCACCCTCCTCTTTTCTTTTCTCTTCCCAAGATGATTCGTATGGCACTTCCCCTCCCTTCTTGATCCGGCCCCCGGGTCAAATAGATGTTCCCCCCTTTCACGAAGGCTTTTTTTTTTTGGCCGGCTTCACCCTCCGACACGGGCGGACTTTCCCCCCCCTCCCCTCTTTTTTCGGCACGGAGTTTCCCCATTTTCCTGAGACGCCTTTTGGTTTCAGGCCATCCGACGAGTCTCCCCCCTCTTTTTTAATTTTTACCCCCCCCGGCACCAAGCAGGTTATGGACCAACCCCCTCTCACCCCCATCCTCGTTTTTCTGACGTTGAACAAGTCCCGTGCTTCTTTTCTTTTTTTGACCCACAGAGATCCTGCCCCTAACCCCGACCGCAAACCCTGCGTGCGTTATTTCCATCGCGAGGTTGACTCCTTTTTCCCTGTCCCTTTCCCTTTTTTTTCCCCTTTTCGCCAGGGGTGGGCCCCCCTTTCCTTTATGTTGGTCGGTGCTGCCCTCTTTCTTGGAACCGCTTCGACCCTTTTTTTTCCGGAAAGCCTTTCTTTCCTGTTCTGCGTTCAGCGTGACTTATCTATTACCGAACCGGCCCCCTTTTTTCCCCTTTTTTTTTCCGATTAACGGCAGTATCGATAAAACGCTGTCCCCTCTTTTCCCCCTTCGAGTCCGTAACATCCCGGTCCTGACGTGCTTCCCCCTTGCCGGACGTCGTCGGGAAGAAAAAACTTTGACCCCCCCCCCCCTTTTTCCGCTGCGGAAAACGTTGCAACTTTCTCTTTCCCATCTTTTTCTGCCCCCGACTTGTTCGGTTTTTTTTTTTGCAACGTCGACGGAAAAAACTACTTGGTGTTTGTTCTCTTTGCCAAAAAAGTTGGGGTTATGCTCTTTTCCCCCTTTTTTGCAGGTCCGCAAGACTTTTTTCTCTCCACTGACGAAATAAATTCTCTCTCCCCTTTTTTTCCCTTTTTTTCTGTTGACTTTTCTCTGGTTAGAGTATCCCTTTCCTTTTTCGGAAAATTGCTCCACGGTCCCTTCAAGAAAACAAAAGGGTTGGGGCACAATCGGCATTTTCCCCCTCCTCACTTTCGTTGTTCCGTCTTTTTCCATAGCCCAGGTTAACACCAGCCCCCCTTTTCTCCGATTTCGGCCAGAGGTTTTTTTTCTTGAAACATGGTTCCAGCCAGCTGCAAGGTCTTCTTTTTTTCCTTCTCTTTGGTAAAGGTGTATGCCGTCCCTCCCTCCTTCCTCTTTTTCCTGACTTTTTTCGGGCCGTTTTTTTTTCTTTTTTTTCCTAAACACGATCAAAAGCACGTTCTGTTTCTCTCTTTCTACTGGGCGGGAAGTCGGCTCCCCCCTTTTTTCGTTTGGGTATTTTTTTTTTTAGAGATAAGACGACTTCCGGTTCTTTTAGGAAAAGGGCTGCGGGCTTTTTTTCTTTTCTTGAACTAGAAGCGTTTTCCCCTTTCCTTGGGGGAAAGGAAATTTCATCCCCTGTCTTTTTCAAAATTTCCCCCTTCTTCACTTCGTTCGCCCAAAGCTTTAAATAGCGAAAGATGATTTTTTTCCCCCTCCTTTTCTCCCCCGAAAAGGTTTCCTCCCTTTCATCCGGGTGCTGGGCGATCTCTTTCTTTTTTCGCGGTTTTTCCCATTTCCCCCTTCCTTGGGTTCGAAACGTATCCGTTTCCCTTTCCCCTGAGGCATGTGTCTTGAGAGAACTTTTCTCCTGGGGTGTGGGTCAAGGGTCCTCCCCGTCCCGCGGCGACATGGGTCTCCCTCTCTCGGTATGACCAGGCCCTTTCCCCCCCTCTTTTTTTTTTTGTGACCGCCTTTTTTCAATTCCGCAGTGTCGCCCGTGCTTTGTTTCTTTTTTCCCATTGCACGCAGGTCTCCCTTTCCAGTCCTTGAGGGACCGTGGTCCTTCCCCCCTGATTTTTTCCGGTGCCGTTGCAAGACGAATTCCCCTTTTTTTAAGCTGCTAGTGCACGAGCCTCCCACGTTTTTCTTTCCCCGCTCCAAACCAAACTCCGTCCCTTTTTATACCCTTACCCCCCGCGTCACAAGCTCCCCCCCCCCCCTTACCTTTTCTTGAGGGGAAGCAAGGACGTGCAGATCTGTTTCTTTTCCTTGGAAAAAAAAAAACCCCCTTCTTTTTTTCCCCCTCGACGAGGTCTTTCCCTACTTTGACCTTCGTCAGCGAGGGCCTCCTCCCTTTTTTTTTCTTGGTATAAGGACCCTCTTTTCTCCTTTTCTGCTGTTGCTGGCAGAACTCAGTCCCCCTAATTGTGAGCAATGTTCAACGTGCTTACCGTTTTGGGGGTGCGGGGGGCAACGCCCTCCCCCTTGTTCTTTTGAACCCAATGCCCATTCCCCCCCCCAGTGCCCAAGGAGTGGCGGGAACCCTCTTTGTTTTTGGTGACTCTGGCCCTTCTCCCTCTGAAAGAAGACTTCCCCCCTCCGCGGGTTCTTGAAACCTCCTCGAGAGTTCCATCCCTCCTTTCTCCCCACTTCCCCTGTGATGGGGAGCTTTTTCGGGCAGCAAGGCCACCCCCGCTCCCGGCGATCCGGTCCGGGGATGAGCTTTTCCTTTGCCCTTTCCGAGTTTCTTTTCCTTCGAGTTGGTGATAGGATTATTTTTTTTTTTTTCCGCGGAATGGGCGTTCCGTAGATCCAAGTTAGAATATTCCCCCCCCTTTCCCATCTTTCACTACGACTCTACTTTTCGGGTTCTCACCGTATGGAGGCGTATGTTGATTAAGGGAATTTCCCCTTTTCCCTTTTCCCAATTCCTTCCACCGGAACTGCAAAGGGCGCGACGGGTTTTTCCCTTTTTAATTTTTTTCCCCTCGAAGGTAGGCCTCCCCCCCTCTCTCTTACGGTTGCTGTCGGGCCCCCAACCCCTTGCATCTGTTTCAGGGGAAAATGCGTTTTTTTTGTGGAGAAAATTTCTTTCTTCCTTTTTTTTTTGATCCAACTGCCGATTTTTTGGCCCGTCCTTCTCCTCCTAAAGGTGTCTTTCGTTTCCATTTTTCCCGGTTGAGAGAGGCACCCCCCCCTTTCTTTCCATCCTTCCTCAGGGCTTCCGACCAACGTGTAATTTTCCCGGGGCGCGTGGAAGCAGCACCCTCCCATCTTCCAAAGGGAGGGATCCCCCCCTTCTTTTCCCCCCCTTTTTCTAAGTTCGGGGCGTCCCCCTGGTGGCCGAGGTGACTTTCGTCTCCCCCCTCAAATAGAGATTGGCGTGGGTCCCTTTCTTTTTTTTTTTCCTTGAAATAGATGGACCGCTTTTTCCTAAAGCAACCTCCCCCCTTTTTTTGATTCT
>Ga0179593_1386810_pt1 | contig 17472 bp, 15 predicted proteins | sample CZODoug2_1_08_16_FD_185931 | JGI IMG/M metagenome (GOLD analysis project Ga0179593, IMG submission 185931) | Vadose zone soil fungal communities from Angelo Coast Range Reserve, California, USA - CZODoug2_1_08_16fungal (PacBio error correction) | ecosystem: Environmental > Terrestrial > Soil >... | reverse complement strand
ATTTTTTTCTTTGCAAATTGGTCACGGAGTGCTGCGCTTGTCACTTCACACGCCGTCTGTTCCGTAAAAGGGCCTTTTCCTCCTTCCTGCTCTGGAGTTGGTTCGTTCGTGTTTTTTTCCCCTCCTTTTTTTCCCCAGCAGGGCCTTTTTTTTCATGATCGTTTTGCCTAATTTCAGTCTGTTACCCGTTTCTCGAACCACCCAGCGTTATTTTTTCCCCCCCCCGCTCCAGTTTCTCCCCCCCTCCCTACGTCTCTTCTCCCGTCGAGCCCCTTGCCTGTCCCTGGCCTTCTGGTTTCTTTCTGCCCTTCGGCTGGATTTTTCTCTAGGTGTCCGTGCAAGGCTGTTGCCTCCCCCTCTTTTTTTTTCCTTAGGTTCCGGCCGTCATGTTGCCACAATGTGCCGGGCCGAAAGGAGTGTGAAAGTCCTTGTGCGTTCTCCTCTCTCTTTAGGGGCGTTTCTTCGGGATAGGTGGGTGGGGTGAGAATCTTTTCAAACTCACACCGCTTTATCGCGCGCTTGCCGGCCTCCCCCTTTCTGTTGAACACCCTGATTAGCTCTTTCCTTCACTCCGTTCTCCCCGGGTTGCCAATTCACCTGCTCTATATGACCCTTTTTTATGCGGATTCCCTCTCCCGAGTCTAACGTTGTATTATCAGTTCCCCCCTTGGATTTTTTGGAACGTCATTTTCTATCGGTCTCAGCAATCAGGTGTTTGATAATAAGGGACCTGGAAAGGCGAGCCCGTCTAAATTTAAGTATTTTTTTCACCCAGAGCCTCCCCGCCCGGTACTTTAATGTCTGTCTTCTTTTTTTCGAATCAGTTTTCGATCACACCGAATCGAGTGCTTCCGGTTGAAGGCCGGGATACCTCGGATCCGAGACTTCCCCATATTTCTTGACCCCCTTGATTGGGCCCGTCCAAAGTCGCCCTTTTTTCAGCGAACAGTTTTGTTTTTCTGGGGCTTCATCAGGCTGGAGATTATAGACCCTTTGCAGGGACAAAACGGGAGGCCAGTTCCATTTTTAGCGGGTGTTGAAGTTAAGTTCTCTTATTACCTATTACTGGACATGCTAACGCCGCCCTTGCGTCCTTAGCTAATTTTCGCCGTTCACTTGTTCACCCACAACCCCTGCTTTTAGTTTAAGTTCCTCGCGCAAAATCCCATTTTGGCCCCTTTCGGGGTGGTGTGGCTAATTCCTCGTTTGCCTCAACCCTAAAACTTTTTTTTGGTCTTTTTTTCTGGCATTGCGTTTTTTTTTTGTGTCGTGACGGCCGTTACCCGTTTTTTTTTCCCCTTTAACGTAAACACATGGTGCTTTGTTGACAGGAATCTACTATTGCCACCAGGTGCTCGAACCCCGGTGTTTTTCAATCAACGTTGGACCAAAAAGTCCCGTCTTGAGAATCCCGGCAGCCCATCCCCCGAATGCCCACGATTTTTCCTTTTTGCAATGTCCCCCCCCACCAGCCGAACCGCCCCTGGGCGTTGTGCCTCCGTAGGACTTTTTTCCCTTGGAAGGTTGTTTTGGACGAGGGGGAAAAAGACTCCCCGGAGCCCTTTCTTTTCACTCATGCTCCCCTTACACTGTGTCTTTGCCGTCCTTTTTTAACCCCTATTTGGCCTTGTTTACTACTCCCCGTTCTTCCAGACCAAAGCGGTGCTTTCTGTGCCCGAGGTCTGAATTCTTTCTTCTTGCTGTCAATCGTTCCCCGTCGTTTTAGGTCGACAAGTGTCGGCCTTAATCTTCGTTGCTTTAATATCCTCGTGAACCGGTTTATGGCTTGCTTTGGTCACTGCTGAAAGAAAACCCAAATGTGTAATCGATTTTTTTTCCCGTGTAAGTTTGGTTCGTAGTTGAGTGTAGCCAGGGCCTATAACCGGAATTAGCTTTTTGGAGTGATCCATGCGAAACTTTTTCCCATTTTCCGGTGCGGTGAGGATCCTTTCTTAAACAAAATTCTTTCCCCGGAATCAGTCATTATGTATATTTTTCACCCCTCAGCGCTGGGTCTTGATCTGGGTTCGGCAAAATGTACACGCGGGACTTAGACTTGGGAGTTCCTGGTCGCACGTTTTTTTTCCCCCCCTCTTCTCTTTTATTGCCGTCTTCTCCCCCGCGACGCTTCTTTGTTTCGCTTGTTCACTCCCTTGTACCTTTCCGAAACACCGGGTCCGGTCAAGTTGGTTCTTTGTAAAAAGGAAGTTGCCTTTTACAGTGTTCCCCCATTCTTTCCTTACGCAAATCAGAACGGTGTTGTTGGTCGCTTCCCCCAGCCTCAACCCCCAGGCGACCGTCTGTGAGGATCGATTCTTCCCCCCAGGAAATTGAATGGCTTGGCATCGACCTGGCCTTGACCCCCACACCGTCGGATCTAGCTTTCATTCTGAGATCTTCCTTCCGGGCACCCATGCTTCGTACTGGGTTCCCTTCTTCCCCGCGGGCTTGTTGTGTTGTGCCTTTTCAATGAGCCCGCCTACCCAGGGACCCGTTTGCTAACCCATGGTTGGGAAATCCTGAACCATGGCCCGCGATTGTACGTGTAAAAGGGGCCATCCGCTTAGTCCCGTTGGACCCCCTTGACAATCTCAAACCTCCTGCGTTTTCGGTTCCCCATCCTTTGAGAGGAGATTTTAGATTTCTCGGCAGGACCGTTTGGGCTGATCTTTGCGATTTCCCCGGATCTATTTGACAGGCGCCTATTTGGACCCCTTTTTTTTTTTTTTTTACCTTGTTTTGGATGGCGAGCGAGCTGTTGTTTTGACGGGACCCCTTGTGTACTGGTTTGGTATTTTTTTTGCCTTTTGAGGGCGGGGAACAGCCCACTTTGGTCTGTAGAGGCTCATGCGTTCTCCCCACGCAGCCAATATCTTCGCTCAAAAATTAAGGTTTTGACACTCTCTTTAGAGTGACAATCTGTGCCGTTGCGAACTTTTTTTATTAATCTCCCCCCTCCGCGTTTTCTTTTCTAGCGCTTCTAGGGCTGTGCTTTGGCCCTAGTCTCCCCAATGGTTCTCCATGCCTTCCTTTTTATTGCCACCCGTGCCATTTTTTAATTCGCACACCGAATGCCCCCCAAGGCACCTTGTTTTTTCCGTGCCAGTTTCTGCCCAGAACATTCCTTTTCCTCTTTCTATTTCCTCCTCCTTTAGTTGTGTTTTTTTTCGTTTTCTGCCCCACCCCATTCTGTTGGCTCTATGGCTGTTTCATTCCTTTCCCGGGTTGCGCCCTGCTGGCATGGCCTCTCCTTGCAGTCCGGAGGAACCATTTTGCCGCGGAATTTCTTATCCGGCCAAGCCCCCAGCGCCCCCCCGGTCTTGGCTTCCAGCCAACCCGTCTCCCCTTCTTCGAGTCCTGCGCTTGCAGAACTTGGGAGTTCGTTTGCTTGCAATTCCTCAGGTAGGTTGCTGGCGGACCCCCCCAACGCAGCGACAAACCCCCTAAGCGTTCGCCCCTCTCTACCGAAAAATTTTTCACCCCGGTATCCAGTCCCCCTCTTCGGAGCACCACTTTTTCCGTTTCCCCCGCTGCTTCCTCTCTTCTTCGCACCCGGGCGACCCCTGCTTAGGAGCGTTGGCACCCTCGTTCGCGACGTTTCCCCGCCGACCTCTGCGCAGTTGTTGATCTGTTGTACAGTCCCCCCAACCGGTTTTGAAGCTCTTCTTCCCCCATTTGTGATCATTTCTTGGCGGCCATTTCTTCCTTTTTTAATTTTTTCCATGCCCCGTTTTTAGGTTTTGCGTTTCTTTTAGATTCTTTGCCTGCAAACACATGCCCCCTCGGTGACCCGAGGTCAGGGACCTGTCTCCGGCTGTCCAGTTTGCTTTTGGCCCCTTCGATCTGGATTTTGGTGCAACCGCCCTTTCCCCGCCAACGCAATGTCTGGTTTCCCTCCTGTCACTTGTGTTAAACCACCCCCCCCCCCCCTGCCGCCCTCGGCGTTTCCCAACCCCCCCCCCCGGTTCCTTTCTTGCCACGAAGGTCAAGTTATGGTGTGACCCCGTGCCGTGTTCCGTTAGGTTTTTTTCCAGTTTTTTTTAAACAACATTCCCGTTCCGTGTCGACACTGTCCCACAAGACTCCCTGGAGTGACGCCAGTGCCCCTGCCTTGCTTGCCCCCAACTGGTGCTATGACTCCCTCTTCCATCGGGCGGGCGCGGTGTTCAGTTTTTCGCTTCCCAGATTGAGAGCCCCCGCTCGTTCGGTTCCCTCAATATTCTTCCCTAGCTTTACGATTCGCCGTCCCCCCCTTGCCCAAGCCATTTTGCTCAGGTTACGGCCGGCCACCCCAAGCTATTTTCCCGTGTTTGCGGTTTTGCCGGCAAACTACTCATTGGTCACAGAACACCCTCTTCCTACTTGTTTTTCTCCCCCGACCTTTTTTTTTTCTTGTTTTTCCCCCTTTTTTCCCCCCCCAAACCAGAAACACTCCCCGTTTCCCGATCGGTTTTCGCCTCTCGGCCATTTTCCCGGCAGTGGCCAGGCCCCCCCCACGAACGACTTGTCCGAGGCCCCCCTTTACTCCCCTCCAAGCGGCAACCAGCTGTCTTCCGCTTTGCCTTCCCCGTTGGCTTACGTTTCTTGTTTTTTTTCGTTTCCCCCCTGTTAAAAATCCCACCCATTGTCATCTTGGGACAGCATGGTAAGTTTTTTTCCGAAGTTCCTTCTAGTACTTCCGTCTGAGCGTCGCCCCCAACCTCTTCTTTCTTATTTGTTGGGCACGAAAAGTCCGGTCCGGTTTTGTTTGGTCATGTTTTTTTTTAACAAGCTTCCCTTCCTGCGGGTATGTCCCCGGCGTTCATATCCCCAAGCCTGTGACTTTCTCCCCCAGCGTTGTCTGAAGCACAATCGCGCCCCCCTTTGTAAACTTTCGGCGTCTCACCCCTTGTTTCTTTTCTCCCGTTGTTCCGTCCGGACCATTAATTAAAGACACCTGGACTGCACCTCCCGCCTTTTTTTTGGGCGGTTTTTTTCGGCATCGATTTCTTGCACACCCCCCCCCTTTGAAAGGGTGTGGATCCTGACTTTTTGACCTTTGTTGCACCCGGAATGCGGTTGCATTAACTTGAAACTTTTTTTATTTGGCTAATGACGCTGGCCCGCCTAGGTGCGGGCATCGCTGGCCCGTAGTTATCCCCCAAGTGGGGGGCTGAATCCCTTTCAAATCTAACCCCTTGGTTCCTGAATTTTCGCTGACTTTCAGCACAAGGTTACTGCCCCCCCCCACCCGCACATGGGTTACCGAGCTTCTTGCTTCTGAACTGTCCGCACTCGACCTTCCCGGTTTCCCCCAGTATGCTCTGATGTCTCAGGTAGGCGTCGTTTTTTCCCCCATCCCAGATTCGGTTTTACATAGGCTTTGATTCTTCCTTCCTACGGCCCCAATGACGGCCGGAGTGTTCCCCTAGCTGACCCACTTTTCCTTTTTCCTTGGCATCGCCGGTCCATCTCCCCCCCTTCAGCCCTAGACGTTGCTTTCGGTGTCCTGCCCCTCTCGTGCTCTTCCCCTCCGCCTCTCTTCTGCATCTCCACCCCACCCCCAGGTTTTTCTTCCTATGGGATCCGATTGGCTTTTAACCGCGTCAGATTTTTTCCCCTGGTTCGGTAGAACCTTTAGATTGACACCCGTTCGTCCACCCCGCCCCCCCTCCCCCCACCCGTCCTTTGCAGCCCCCACTCTTGCCAACTCTGCTGCATTGTCCGCTCCCGTGTTGGCCTGGGGTATTAACGGAGGTTGAGTATCTTCCACATGGACGTTTGACACGAAAAGCGTGCTGTTGGAACCTCCCAGGGCGTGCCCGTGCGCCCGGCATCACCATCCCCGGCACGATTGGGCCAGTTACCGTAGCGCGTTCTCTGAGCCTTTTTCGGGTATCCCTTGATGGTCCGCCAGTTTGATTTCGCATGGTCATTTTCTTGCCGCGTTTCGATTTTTACCCCTCTGGAAGAAAATCTCATTCCAACGATTTCTTGTTCCAGTCCCTTTTGACTTGCTGACCCCCACGATGCGTGCCTGGTACTGTAGTCTTTTTGGTTAACGATCTTTCTCTTCCCCCCCATTGCGAACTTGGCCCCCCCTTTGCTTATCTTTTTCCCTGAGTCAATCTCAGACTCTTTTTACCATACTCCCTCCCCAAGTTTTTGTTTTTTTTTTCGAGGTACGCTCTTTTCTAGTCTATCAAGGTGCCCCGGGGAGTATTCGCATGTACCCAAGTGACGACTGATGTTTTTCGTACCCCCAAGTGCCCATCCGAACGGCCCACTCCCGGTTTTTGGACTCAACGCCCCTTCTCACCTGTCCCTCCTGGATAATTGGCTGACACTTGGTTTCGTAAGTTACGTTTCCCGATTCCGCCAAACGTTACCTGATGTGAAAGCGATTTCCACGCTTTATGGGCCCCCCCTTTCATTTAAATTTCATAATCTAGCCCTCACGGTCGCTGGACTTCTTTTTTCTCTGGTTTTCTGCTTCCCCCTTCTACCTGGAGTTCTAGCCGGGTCGCTTGTTTTGCCAACGCCTCTTTTTTTTTTTGTTTGCACGAACTCCTCCCTCGTTTATGCACTCCCCCGGGTCAACTGTGGATCCTGCCACCCATCCATTCATGGACGTCTTTGTTGGGCAATCCCTTTTGTCTTTCGTAGGGACCCGAGATTGTAAGTGCGGTGGGCCCTTTTGGGAGTTTTCGGGTCTTTTTTCCCAAAACCCACATCACACCCCGGCTTTTTGTCTACTCCTGCGGGGGGGCCCCTGTACCCCTTTCTGGCCCCTTGCACTGTACCCGACGTTTCGTTGTTACCACCCAAGAAGCTTCTTTCTTATCCCCACCTCCCTGCATAGGACATTCCCGTTTTTTTTGACTCTTACAATTTAATAGTTCTCTTGCCTGCCCCCCCTGTTCGTTTCCGAATGCTCGGATGTCGCCCTTGCCATCAAAACCTTCTCTTCTCTTTCCGCAAATTTTCCAGATTTTTTCCCGGCTGGATTTCCCCGACTCGCATCGTCAAGCCTGTAATGGCCGGCCCTGGTGTGTCTGGTCCTTTGATCCTTTTTGACTCTCTTGAATCTCCACCCGGTTTTTTGAGCGAAGTAATTTTTCCTTTCGTGCTGCCCCCTGATGAAACTTTCCGCTACTTTCACCGCTCTCCCTTGAGTTTTTGCCTTTCCCCAGAAGGCCCCCCCCCCCCCCCCTGTTTTTTCCGTTGTTGGAACCCAGTGCTTTTTTTCGGACCCCACTTCTCCCGTTTCCCCCCTTCTACTCCGAATGCTCTTCAACCCTTTCCTGGCAGTTTAGTCTCTTTCTTGCTTTGTGTTTTCAAGTAGCATTGTTGCTCTTCTTTTCCCCTACGGTTCTTCATCGTCATTAGAAGGATCCCGACAGGATAATTCCAAAACCTTCCTCTTCAGTTCGAAATCTATCCCTCCTGCAAGTTTTTTTCCCCCCCGGTGTTTTTGTGGCTTAATAGTCTTCGAACCCCAAGTCCCCCCGTTTAGTTTGCTTTCTTGTGGTTTCCTGATTCTTTTCGAAAGGTACTCCTTTGACCGTTGGCCTGCTTACCTCCCCTTTTTTTTGTTTGATGGTTCCACTCCCCTGATTGTTTTTTCTTTTGGGGCAATTAGTCGATCCATTGGCCCTCTTCATTCCAATGGTACCAACAAAGTTCCCCGGGCTCCCTTCCGGCGCCCTTTTCCGCTTTTTTGCCCACCAAAGCTTTTTTCGTTCCCTGCCCAAATGCTTACACGAAGTGTGTTAGCCCTCCACGCCTCAACTCCCATTTGCTGGAGCCCCTTCCGCTCCTTTCCGTCAGAAAATCTGGCTGACCAAACATAAAGACTTCTTGACCACTGCTTTCCCCTTGATTCCCCCCAATCTTACCCAAATTTTTTCCGTTTTGTTCTCTTCCAAGACCCTGCAGGCGTCTGTCCTCCTCCGTCAAACTAGGGAAGAAGCCCCCAATGGGTTTTTCAGGTGGCGGCTTATTTATCCGTCTTTTTTCGCGGTGCCGAAACTGTTTTCCGGGTAGTTCTGTTCCTGGGTCCTATTTCCCCCTGAGGGCTATGCTATCTTTTGTTGTCCAAAACACTCATTTTCCGTTCCCCGTTGGTTCGTATTTTTATTTCCTTTTACAGAGTTTTTGACCCCCCACCCTATTCTTTCCGGAAATGAAATCCCCGTTTTCGGTCAGGTCTTTCTTCTGCCTCCTGCCCCCTCCAGGTCCTTCCATTTTATTTTTTTTTTTCGGATATGTTCCGGCTTATGGTCGCACGGGTTTATGCTCTTTTCGGACAAAGCGCTTTCCCACATTGGATGCTGTGCCGACCGAGATGTGTCTATTCTCCTGTCCCTCTCCCCCTACTTAACCGCGACTTTGCCGACTTTTCGCTTTCCGCCCCCCCCCCATGTTTGGTTGGATCTTTTGAACGGTGCCCCCCTTTTGAACGTCTCTTCACCCCTCTTATTGAGTCTTTGTCACTTTCGTTTCTGAACCCCCCTTCCGGCTCCCCCAGGTGTTTCTTGCAAAAGAACTGCGGGTGCCCCTTCCAGGGGTCCCAGTTTCCGATTCCTTCTTGCCGAACTTGCCCCTTGTTTCACCCAGCGCAGACGTTCGCTTCGGAAGGTTTGTTTGCCTCTTTTCGCTCTCACCTTTTGTTTCCATTGCCTTTTGGAGACGAAGGGTTGGTGGCCCCCCCTTATGGGGGCTCCGTCTTGGAACCTGCTTTCGCCTCTCACACGGCGTGATCGTGGCCTTTTCACCGCGGGGATTTTTTTTCTGCCTCTCTCCCTGCCCTCCCCAAAAGCACGGTCCCCTTGGTTTGAGGGGACATTTCTCCCTTGTCCCAGCAGATGTTTCCCCTGGTTCAGAGATTCTCCCCCGTTTTTGTTTTTTTTGACCCTTTTTGCCACAGCCCAAGTCACGCGCGCGTCCTCTGCTGGGCACGTTTTTTTTTTTTTGCTAAGTTAGGAGTTTTTCCCGCTCTCTGGCGCATGGGTCAGTTCTCGGCTAATACTTTTTAACTGTGCCGGCCCGCACTCGGTGCAACCTCTTCTCCCCACTGGCCCACTTGTCTTTTGTTTTGAGCCCAGGGCGGGGAACAAGGCCCCAATGATATTTTGGGTTTCCCGTTTTGCAGGGACCGAGTTGTGGGAAGGCCGACAAACGATGACAGTGGAGTTTCTGATTCGAGGTAACTTGTTCCGTCCACGTCAGGCCACTCCCTCTTCTTCTGCAACCGACGCCCAGTTCTACTTTTCTTTTTTCCCTTTATGACTTGCCATCCATCGACCGGTCCCGACCAACGTTTGTCTTAGCCCTCCCCCGCCTCTTTTTTTTTTTTTTTTTTTTTTTTTTTTTTTTTTTTTTTTCTTTTTTTTTAGGTAGGTCGTGATTGAAATCCGTCGGCATGTTTCATTAGGGCCGCCTTCTTAGACCGTGGTTCCCCCAGCATGGAAACCCCAAGTTCCCTGTCCAGACTTGCCGTGACTCGTATACCCCCCGAAATGCCTTTTTGCTCTTCTCTATTTTTCCTCCCTCCCTCCTGTTTTGTTTGGTTTTTTTTTTGTCTTATTTCTCTTCAAATTCTGGGGCGACCTTTCGGAAGGTGACTTGCGTTTGTGATGGTTGTGCTCTTCTTTTGCAACTGGTGAGTTTGAACGGCGTAATGAAGAAGGACCCCAATTGCCGTTCCTTCTTTCCCCCCAGTGTTCCCCCTGCTAGGGCGCTAAATTTTTTTTTGGTCAAACCCAAGCTCGATTCTTGAGGAATGTCACCCAAAACGTTCTGCCGCTAGTGGGCGTATGATCGGACTAACTTTTCGTCTTGGTGATCCTTTTCCGTCTAATTTTAACTGGCTGCTTAGTTACTCCCCCTCCCCCCCTCACATCTCCCCTTTCCAGTTCAGCTTTTTCTCTTCCTCCTCTTAACTCACCCCCGTCTCCCCAGTTCCCTTTTGTCTACAGAAACCAGAAAATTATCGATCACCTTTTTCGTCTCCTCCCCACCACCAATCGCGCTTCAACCCCCCCCTTCCAGACGCCGAGTAGCGGCCAACTCCGTCCCCCCGAACCAAGTTTGGTTGCACCGTCATTCCTAAGGCTTTTAGTTGTTTTTTTTTCCCTGTTCCACTGTTTTGACGCTCTTTTTTTTCTTTTTTTTTTTTCTTGGCCGGTTAAACTCAAGTGGCCAGGGCGTCAGTTACAGTTGGGGTTTTATGTTCATTTTTTTTGCTGCCCGTCGTCTGGTCCTTTCTCAACCCCCCTGCTTTCCTCGGTTTCTGCAAGGCCCAGGGGTATTACCGGTGACTGTAATCAGATGTTTGCCAGCGAGTCCTTGGCGTGCGGCCCCCCCTCATAGTCGCCACCTTGCAATTTTTCCCTTGGCTAAAGGCTGCACAATTTTGTTTTTCTTTTTTTTTTTGCGAAAATCGTCTGTCTGGCCCCACCAAACCCCCACTTTTTTCGCCTTTCCCCCGGAACTCCTGTCACCTATTCTTGTTCCCACCCTTCTGCGGCCGTGGAAGCCTTTCGTGTTCCAGTTTTTGAACACCCCCCCCCTTTTGGCGGCCTTGTCTCCACAACAGTTTCAACCGCCCCGCTATCTTCCGACGGCACTTGCTACTGCCAGGTGTCTCCAGCGACAGTCCTCACTTCTTTCTTGCCAGGCGACCCTTGGGTAATGTGCCTCTCCCAGAGCTATAGACCAGTCTAGTTTCCAACCCCCCCCCATATCTTTCCTTTCTGGTTATTCGCCGCCCCCCACTGCCTTTTTAGGCGCCCAGTTTTAAGCCGTCCCACCCCCCCAAGCTCCTTCGGAGCGTTTCCGTGGGTCAATGACGGTCCCTTTACCGAACCGCCTCCTCTTCCGTTACCCGAGGGTTGGTCCTCAGGAACGAACCAATCCCAACCCGGTTCCCGAATTTTTTTGTTCCCTGTCCCACGTCTTCTTACTCGAGGTTCCTTGCCTTACTTCCCCCCCCCCAGCCCCTGAATTGCACGAGTATCCCGTGCTTTCTGCACACCAGTGGGCACCTCTTCCCGCTTTTTTGCTGCGGTTTAGGCGTGTCCTGGTTTTCCGTGTTTTCGTGTTTTTCATCTTTTTTCACCCAAAAATCCACTTGTTTTCGAGGGTTTCTTCACTGTCTCATTTTTAAGTCCCAAGTCCTTCTTTCCCTCTTCCCCCCTTCCCGCGCGTTCCCCCCGTACATGGGTCGTTGTCTTTCCTTTGCCTGGTCCTCAAACTTTCTTGCATGTTGTACGTGTTTTCTCTTTTTTTTCTTCTTCATTCCTCTCGTTGAACCTCATTGTGCCACCCTCCTTCGTTGATTGTCAGTACTTTTTATGGCTCCCCCCCTCGGTGATTTTTCCCCCACGTATGTATGAACGATGGATCGTTTTAGCCCCTTTTGTTGCATACTCTTTCTTCCCCACCCCCCCCCAAGTCGGTTCGGTCCACGGCCGTCCGGCCCCCCCCCCCCCAGCCGCCCCCGGCCATCACCTCACGAATTCCTGTTGGCTTGGTTCGGCATCTCTCGTCCACCACCCCCCACCAGTTCCTTTTTCCCCGGTTATTTTCTCGGCCCCCCCTGACCTTGAAGGAGCCTTTTGTATTTCCGGAACCGGGCTCTTGTGCTAATTCCCCGCGGGCCCTCCTGTCCCTGTTTCTGAATCCGGGCTCTCTTACTTTTGTTTACCCCCGCCGAAAATGACAGTTCCCTTCCCGTGTTGCCGCGCAGTTTAGTCGCCAACTTCGGAGTCCGCCCCGCACTGTTCGGCGTGGCTTTCCTTTGCACGCCTTTTCACTGTCTCCCGTTTTTTTGACGTCGATGATGCGCACGTTCTTCCCGTCACGCACCAGACTCGTTTTATTGTTTTTTTCGCCCGAAATGATTCATCGCGCCGGCACATTCCCCTGCCTTCCTTCGTCGACTATCTTTTGCACGACTGAGTTTCCTTGTTACATTCCAGCCGTGGACTCTCCACTTCGACTCGTTTGCGGTGATCTGACAGCATTCTCTCTGAAGACCGCCTCGGCTTGTGTCTCTTTCCCCCACGTTATTTCCGGTCTGTGTTAGTCTACGATCAGATCTGTCAAACCTGCGTACAGGTTGGCCCGTCAGCGGCGTTCTAGGGCGATTGTTTCTTTCTGACACCTTTTATTTTGCCCACCCCACCTCATATCAGACCAGGCCCCCTCCGTACAAATTCTTTTCAACTTCTCTGTCCTACCCTGGGTCAGCTCCAGTGCTGGGCCTACTGAACTCTTCACAGTCCATCTAGTCCCTTCCAAATTGGCTTTCGACCCTACAGGCGAGCGCATGCCAAGAACCCCACTTCCGGTCATGAAATTTCACCCTCTCTTCGGTGCTGCCATCGTTTAGGGTTGGGTTCCCCTCTGTAAGTTGGGATCGTTAATTTAGTCGTACCTGCATTTATTACTCTCCTCCCTTCGCCACATCCTCCTGTGCAGGACTTTCCCCGTTGGACCTTGACATCCGATTCTTGCATTCTTTGTATTTTAGTTCTTTTCGGGCTCTCCGGGTTGGTCTATTTCTCCAGGCTCCGATCTTTTTTATGGTTTTTTTTTACCCATTTGCTGATAAGCCCACGCACTTTCTCCTCCGTTTTTTCTCCTCCCTTTTTGTTTTGTTTGCCTTGACGATGATATCTTAGGTATTTCCCTGGTTAAAGGAGTCTGGAGTGACTTTCTCACTCCGCCGTTTCTGTAATCACCCCATAACCTTCTCCTCTTCTGTTACGCTTCCCCCCCAAAGGCCTTCCGTGATAGGTGGCTTGAACGGTGGGTGGGCCGTCGGTAAAATTATACCACCGCCCTAACTATGTCAAGCGATTTTCTTTGCTTACCAACTCATAAGATGTCGCTACGAATGCCCTGGCCTCGGTTCCTCTGGTCTTCTCTGCTGCTGCCCCTGGAGTTACTCCAGCACGGGGGATTGCCAAATCGCTGGACCCACTCCTCGTTCATGCGTTCTGCCAAACCCCATTTGAGGGGCTTGAAACCCTGTCCCGTTAAGCCCGGTGGCCAAAGATTTTAGGACTGGAGTAGGGCTGATTTGGAGCCTTCTTTTTTTTCCGTTCCTTGTGGTTGCCCTTGGTTGGGCTTAGGTTTTGACAAATAACCCCCCCCCCCCCCTTCTATCCTTGCTTTGCGGGGTCACGCCCCTCTGACGCCGGTTTTGAACACGAGCCCTCTAGTTTCCTTCCCTCCAACTTCCCTTTTGAAAAAAGTTTTGGTCACGTTGGTGTTGTGATGGGGAAACCCCCACATGACCCGGCGTTTGTCAGGGTGGATCGTTTTTTTATGGACGCAGGCCAGCAGCCCAACAGAAAAAAGTCTGAGGTGGTTAGTCGAAGTGGCGTTCAAGGCTTACGGACCAACCAAGAGCATCTTTGACCCTGTTCTGTCCTGTACTTTTCGTACATTGTTTTTGAGTATTGCGAATATCAGGCGTTTCTAAACATTTCTCTCCCGTCGGTGGCCTTGGGCTACCTGCGCCCTCGACCTTTTTTCCCCACCGATTCGACCCCGTTGCAGGCGCTCCACGTTTGGACGTACCTAGGGGTTGTCCCCCCCGGCGGGTCTGTTGGTTTTTTTACGGCCGGGTGCATTGCTTTTTACTAGTGACATTGATTCTTCCACCGGCGGAATTCATGTCGGGCGGTGCCCTTCCCAAGTTATTACTTTCAAAACAGACCTTCCCCTTTCTATTTCCCTAGGCCGCAGTCTGCCCCCTACGAAGGACCCCCTCTTCCCGTTTTTTCTTAGACCATAATTTTTAAGTCCCGGTTCGTTGTCAATTTTTTCCCTACCAGTTTTCCCGTGGCCAAAACCCGGAGAGGCTTCTCCGCTTTTTTTCACGTGGGGGTTTTCTCTTCTCTTTCTTTGTTCGAATTAAGTTCGGGGCCCTTTCCGTTCCCATGGATCTTTTTTCGAGATTTTACCCTACACGTTTCTGGGCCAGAAGCCTGTCAAGTTTACGGCCCGGTCTCGATCCGGTTTCTTTTCATTTCTACTTCCAACAAACCCCCCCCCCCCGTCAACCTCTGGGACCCTGCCCGCCATCCGCCTGCCAGGTTGCCACGAGTGTTCTACGGTCTTCCCCCAGCCCCTTTTTATGCGGTTCGTGTTTGATTCCCCTGCACGAAGCTTCCCCCTTTTTGTTGACGGCGGAAAGCGTTTTCTTTTCAGAAGTCTCTGCTTTTTTTTTCCTGAAACTTTGCTACCTCCCTTCCCCCCGGATTTCCACCATGTTCTTTTTTTTATCGGCAAGAAAAGCACAATTGTTCCGCTCCTCCTGCATACCCCCGTCGGAGAACCCACGGTCGTTTGCTTGATTTCGGCTATATTTTCCGGGCTTGTGCACTTCGCTTTTGTTTCCACACTGCGGGATTCCGGTCCCACCTCTTTTTTACACCGGTCGGTTCTTTCTGGTCCCTTGCCCCTTTGGACCCCCCACCCTCTTTCACTGTCGGTTTTTTTTCGGTCCAGGTCGTTTTCGGTTAGCTTTGGAACTCCCTCAGGCCTTCCGCTTGTGTTGGCTGATACCTCAATGCAGACCGAATTTCACCTCTCGTGGAGGGGTTTCGGCCCCCGTGGCACCTACATTTTTTCGGCTTGTCATGAGGCACAAAATATGTTCCATTTTTTTTCTCTTTGCCTCGCTTCTGGGGCTCGGGGGCTTTCCCTTTCCACCCAACTTACCCGAGACATGGCCGGACTTTGTTTTGCGATGTTAGGCTTTTTCTTTGAAACCTTCGCCTGTCCCTATGCCCTGCGACGAATGAACCCGTTTTCTTTTTTTTTTTTTCCTGGTGTGTTTTTGGGGGTTTTTCCCCTTTTCTGAACTTCCTCTTGCCAATGTTTGTCTGGCAACCCCCTCTGGCGTGACCGTTCTTTTACTCCCCTCCATTGAATTCTCTCTCCTTCTTACTTAATCTACCCCTTTTTTTTCTCTCGGAACTTGACACGTTATCCCCTCGGTGTTCCTCCTTGATTTCCCCTTGTGAACCTAACTTACTTGTTCAGCTTTGAGGCTTTTTTGACACTGCTTTCCTTTTTTTCTCCGCCTTAAAATGTCTTGCAGCAGGTATATCAATTTCGGCTCTCTTTTTTTCGGCTTTTTTATTGATTTACTCAGACCCCGCTTTTTTCTTTGACCCAACATTCCCAAGGTACCCCCCCCTTTTTTTTGGGACTTTAGAGCATTCTCCCCCCCTGCGATGGAGTCCCACGCTTCTGACTAAGGACGTCCCCGGTTGCCATTTTTTTTCCTCCCTCTTTTCACGATCTCCCTCCTCAATAGGATTGACATTTTTTTGGACTTTTCCCCCCAGCCTCCCGGTCGCCCGAGTACTTGTAGCCCATCGGCAGGAAGGTGTATCCCCCGTTCTCTACCAGGCCCAATATCGAGGGCATCTCTGTCTGCGGTTCCTCGAGGTTTTAATTGAATCCGTTACCGGTCCCAGCTCTGGGCGTTTTCATCTGGCGAAAGTTTATGTGTAAAAGGCCACTGCCCGATTGAGGGTCTTGACCTTTTTATAGCTTGGAATAGTTAAATCCGGCTTTTACCTCTGATTTTCTTTTGGAATTCATGCTCTTTGAGTAATTTAGGTAGAAGCCTTCCCCCACTACCATATACACTCGCACCCTTCCCAAACCCTTTATTTCAGAGAACTCCCCGACCGTCGCGAACCCGGTTTTTTCCGTAATAAGCCCCACTGTCGCTTTTTCCTTTCTCTCAGATTTTTTTAGGTCTGACTCGGCAACCCCTTTTTTCTTCTTGAAGCCGTAGTACAACCTGTTCCCCACCTGGACTTTTTCTTCACAAATAAGGAAAATGCCCCTTTCTGGCTTTTAGTGTTCCATCCCATTTCCTTCTACCCTAACCCGTTGTTTGTTTTTTGTTTGGGTGTTGTTGATCTAGATCCAACCCAATTCTGGGCGCCTCTGCCCCTTTTGCCTGCTTTACCTTTTTTCTCATTCTTTTTGGCACTGGTGTCCGCTCATAAAACAACCCCCTGCCGCGGCCTTCCCCCGCTTACCCCAGTCCCTACCATAGGCTCTTCTTTTAGTAAGCCAAAGTTTTCTTCTTGGTGACTCCGCGGTTCCTACAAATGGACTTTCGTTTTTTCTTGGATTCAGTTTCCCTCGGTACTTTGTGATTTCGACTCCATTCTAGCTTTGAATTCCAGCCTCCTTCTCCTCTTTTTTCCGGAAATCCACCCGTTTTTTATTTTCCCCGCTCTCAGTACCGAACTTAGCCTTGATTCCCCAATGATCTATTTTCTCTCTTTTTGCCCCCCAGGGCCTTGACTCCCTCGCTTTTTTTTTCGCGGTCACCAATAGTCTCGCACCCGTGCCGTCAGACTACAGTGCGCTGGTTTTTCTCCCCCCCCCCGTAATCTTCTGTTTTGCATTTTGTAACTTTTTCCACCCCCCTTCGCGGGAGCTCCGCGGTAAGTTACCGCCGGTTTGGGTATGAATTCCTTCTTTCGTTTTTCTGATTTTTCGTTGCATATTTGCCCAACCTCCCCCCCCCCTTGTGAAGCAGGAACCAGCTTACCCCGGTGCTGTTTCTTCGGCATTCCCCCTTTGATAGCCCCCGACGTTTCCCCCCACCAGCCTTTCGCGCCAACCGGCAATTTTTGCGTTTTCGTTCCCCCTGACGTGTCGTCAAACCAGGTCGTCCCCCTCTTCCCCACACAACCCTTTTTTTGTTTTCCGGTGTGACCCCGACCGGTCCCTGATACCTAGCGTTTTTTTGGCCGTACTCCCTCCTCTTTCCCAACTCACCCAATTTTGCCTCTTTCCTGTGTTCCCCACTTTGCCACCCTCCCAGAAAACTTAGTTCTTTTTCTTGCTACGGAACGGATTGTTTTTTTCACCCCCCTTTCAACTGTCCCAGATCACCCTCTGAAGGAGTCCTCGGTTTTTTTTGCGCACCCCCGTAGCTGATGCAATGTTTTATTATACCCATATCTTTCGTTCTACAGCGCGGCGTATATGACCCATGCCCCTTTTGCACTCCAACTCCTCTCGTCTCCATTTAGACTCACCAGCCCCCTCTTCCTTTCGGCCTTGCGTCCCAAAAGACTCCTTCACCTAGCTTTCTTTTCTGTTAGAAAACTTGGTTTTTTTCTCCGTTCCCAGCCACTGGAGACCACGTTTTTCACGTATCCTCTGGTTAAGCATATAGTCTCGAGTTTTTCAGTGTGCCGAGTCACCCGTTGCCGCTGTGCCGTTATTGTCCCCACCGCCGTCCCCCGTCTTGAAAGCCTTTCTATTTGTTTTCCCCCACGTTCGCTTCGCTGCCTTTGTTTGTCCCCCACATCACCTTTCTTCTTTTGGGAGCCCTCGTAGAAGCTCTCTTTTCTCTTCCATTCACGCGTCCCCAGTTCAAACATTTCCTGGCTCGTGGGTCCTCCAGCCCTTCCGTTTTACTTCCTGGTTTTGTCC
>Ga0179593_1365362_pt1 | contig 17472 bp, 20 predicted proteins | sample CZODoug2_1_08_16_FD_185931 | JGI IMG/M metagenome (GOLD analysis project Ga0179593, IMG submission 185931) | Vadose zone soil fungal communities from Angelo Coast Range Reserve, California, USA - CZODoug2_1_08_16fungal (PacBio error correction) | ecosystem: Environmental > Terrestrial > Soil >... | reverse complement strand
GTTTCCAGCGAGGTGAGAAGGTCGGCCCTTGGATGTGCTACTTTCCCTTTCAGCGGCAGATTCTCGTTGACAATCCGTTCTATTTTTCGCTCCTTCACTATCCTGAATGCTCTGCGGCTACTCTTTTTGCGCCCTTTCCTCAGGCCCCAGACGCGACCCCCCGGCCACTTTGCCGTTTTCCTTCTCTTGCATTTGTCCCCGTGGCCCCTTTCCCCCTGTAAATAAAACACTCCCTTTAACGGTATTCTCCGAAAACCGCCTTCCGGAGCCCGCCTGCGTCTTTTCAGTTCGGTTTTTCCTCACACGTGCATTGCTGTGCTTGGAGCGTTTTGTTTTCCTCGTTGTCGGTAGTGAATCTTGTGCCTCGCCGGACTATTTTTTTTTTCGAAATATTTGTTTTGCTTGGAAGAACCAGTGTCTGAATCCCCTCTCGTGTTGTTCCCCTCCTAACTTTTAAAGGAGGTAAAAGCCAACCCCTATTCTATTCTCGAAATTCGCCTTATTTTCACTATCTGTGCCACCCTCTCGACAGAGCCTGATCAAGCCTCTCTTCCCTTCGTTTTCCTTCACTGGCTTCCATACCCCCAGAACCTCCTCCCTTTGGTCGTTTTAAGAAAAGAAAGAATTAGAGCTGTTTTTCTTTTCCCGCTGCCTCCCGATCTAACTTTTCACTTTTTCCAGCCCCCTTTTTTTTTTTCTACGGTCCCCCGGCCTCGAGTACCCCAAACGGCCTTGCTTCCCCCCCATTCATCTTGGCTCAGGAATACAGATCATCTTTCCAGCGGACCTGCTGCATCCCTTGCGAGTCTACTTTAGGGTGTTGTGTTCTATTCCTTCTTCCCTTTCCCCACTCCGCTGCTTGATCGTAGACTACTCAAGTTCCTTTTTTCTTAGTAGAGCTTCCCCCTAGCCCTTTACGGGAATGCAAAACTTCACCGTCCCCCCTGTTTTTTCCCACCCATTCCCCCCCCTTTTGTTTTTGCCCCCAATTCCCCTTGAATTTTTATCAGACGGTCCCCCCCCCCCCCTTCTTTTCATCGCTTCAGAATGTGCAATGACCTTCGTTTTGGTGTAAACGCTACGCGTCCTCTTGTTCCCGAGAGTCCGAAACCAGCCCAACCCAAAAAGCCACCTCGCACCCACCCCCCAACAAACACACAACCCAAAACACCCCCCCCCCCCCCCCCCCCACACCCAAACCCCCCCCACCCCCGCCCACCACCCCCCCCCCCCACATAAAATTCTTTCCCTTTCTTTTTCCCTTCGTCCCTTCTTGATATCTGGGAATATATATCTATTTCCTCCCTTTCCCCCCTCTTTTTTTTGATTTCGAGATATTCCAGCGCCCTCCTCCCCCCCCCCTTTTTACCTCTGAGTTCCTTTTTGACCCCCTTCTTCTCCTGGCTTCTTTGGAGCCCCATTTTATAGTACTCCACGTAGAGGCCCGCCTGTTCTCACGAGGACCCTTTTTTTTTTCCCGCGTCTCAACTGTTTACCCCCCTTTTTATGGTTGCGCAACCCCACATCTTATGTTTGTGTTCTTCCCCCCTCTCTGGCCCTCCCTTTGTTTTTAGTTTGGCTTACAGTCCTGGCCTTCTATAACGACGCACAATCCGGTTCTTCCCTCTTGCTTGTCAAGCGTACCTTCCCCCCTCACGCCTTCTCCTCTCCTTGAGTTCTCAGAAATATCTCCCCGGCTTAAAATTGATTCGGGCGCATGATTTCTGTCCCCAAGACTGCCTGGGTATCCCCCTCCGTTTTGTTTTTCCGGACGCTTTCCCCCCTCCCCCCCCTAGCAGGTGTTGTGACGGTCGGATCTGGGTTTCACCCTTCTCTTCTCTGACCCTAAAACCCTCGCAAGGCGTTCCTTATGTCGACAGGTCTTTTTCTTTTCCTTTCCTTTGGCGGTAGTCCCATCTTGTGCCGAAAAAGACGTACATCTGCACGTACTCATGTCTTCCGGCCTCCGGTTTGCAAGGCGTGCTGCTGATCCTTTTTTGCTTCTTACCCCCCCTTTCTCCTTCTTTTTTCCCATTCGGGCCCACTTCTTTGGTGAGAAAGGTCAAGATGACCTTTTTTTAACTGCATCTTCCCCCCTCCTCCTGTCGTTTAAAAAAAAAAAAGCTGGTCGGCAGATCGGGCCCTCTCTTCTTCCCCGCTTTCGCCACGTTCGATAGGTCCCCCCCCCCCTTTTCTGCACCCCCCTCACCCTTTTAACTCGCCAGCGGTTCCGAGAGTTTTTCGCTCTTAGAGTTTTTTTTGCTTTCTTTCAAGGTCAAAGTACCAACACACTTGACCCAAATGTAGACACTTTATCTCTTCTTCCTTTGCCTCTGTGTTCCGTCGTCTTCCTTCTCTAATTGTGGCCCCAGCGTTTCGTTCCTTTTTTCCCTCTTTCTTTTTTAGATATGAATAATCCTGTCTTGCAGTTATAGAATCTGCCCTACGGACTCCCTCGCCACCCTCGCTTAAGACCGTCTCCCCTCTGCTAAGAAATCCCCGGCCAAGTCCTTCCTTTTCTATTTCCACTTCCTTCCTTTGGGCATCTAAGAGAGACAGTTTTGCCCCCTCCCTTTTTTTTTTTCTCATGCCCGGATCCACGCTAGCCTTTCTTCTTTTCACCTGCCTTCAACGCAGTTTTCAAGTTCAGCATGGCCTTTTTCCTTCACACTCTCCCATTCGCGCTGTCCCTTCCCCTCTTTGGCTGTCGAAGCATACAAGATTTCTAATCAATGCGAGAATTTTCTGTCTCTCCCCTTGCAGATTTCAGAGATGTCTGACACCTCCCTCAGTTCGCGTTTCTCTACTCGTTTTGGTCCCCAATGGTGTGGTGTTCTTGTTTTTTAGCTTCAACCCTTTCTGCTGTCTTCTCTTTTTTTCGTCCCGAGAGCTGTCCGTCTCAGTTTAATCGACCCCCCCCACACCTTGGACTTAACTGCGGTTCCCTTTTTTTGGGTTCCACCTTCCCCCCTCCCCAATCTATCACAGTTTGAATTTTCCCTGAAACGAATGTCGCGTTTGTTTCCTTTGACTTTACCGCATGATCCTTTCCTCCCTGCCCGGCATCACCGTGCATGAACCCGATCCTCGACGCCCAGCTCAAAGACGTAAGAACGCTCTTTTTTTTTTTTTTCCCTTTTTCCGACTTTTTCTTTTCGGATATGTTTTCTCCCTCCGACACCCCACCAATCAGTTAGGCTGACATTTCCTGCCCTCTCGGTGTATGTCTTTCCCTTCCCTTTAATTTTTTTAACACGCGCTCACGTTCATCTTTCTCTGTCCCCCCCCCCTCCTGTCTCTCCGTCCTGAATGAGTGAAATCAATACCCCCTATCGGTGTGCATCCTTTGCTTTCCTCTGCAATAACAAACGCCAAAAGTCATGCTAGTCCGCCGCACACCGGATCTGCGCGTTCTCACGCCGTTTATAATTCCTTTCCGCCCCTTCCTGTCCTCCCCGGACATGTTTTCATTACTTCGAGAGTAGTTGATTCTCCAATTATTTTTCTTTACTCCGGCGTTCCCTGGCCCGGCCGAGAGTTTTTCGAACGAGGACCAGTCCCAATAGAGGTTGCACAACCCTACTTTTCTCCTTTCCTCTCTCTCGTTTTTGTGTTGGCGCTCTCTGCTTAGGATTCCCTTCGGTCCCCCTCGCCCGGCCTTTCCCCCTTTTTTTTCTTGAATCTATAAAAGCGAGTATGCCCGCCCTTCGCCTTACCTCTTCTCGCCCTTTCTTCGCCCCGTTCAGGTATTGACAAGAGTTTTGAAGAGAATTATATTCAGATCGCTTTTGAACTTTTTTCCTATCCATGTTCTGCTGCTTTTGAGCTTCCTTTCCTTTTTGATTCCCCATCTCATTTATTGTTTCGGATTCCCCCGCCCGGTTCTTTTTTTGCTCCCTCGATGGTGTCCTTCGTAAGACTGCGTTCGCTCTCTACTTTCGAAGATTCCTAGTTCAAACCACACCCCTTTAGGCCCTCACGGCAATTGTATGCACCCCCTCTTGTCTTGTCTTGTTGCTTCCGCCCCTTATCGACTCCCCTTTCTTTAATTGACCCCGATTTTAATGATATATTTTTAGGCGCCATGTTCTCCTTTTTTCCCTTTGTGTTTTTTTCATTTATCTCTTTCGAGAGCGATATAGATCATTCAACAAAGGTACCAAAAGCTCCGGCCCCTTTATAGATTGGCTTTGGAACTTTGCGACTCCCCCCCCCTGTTAGAATTAGACCACCTTTTTTTCCCGTATTCCTCTGCTTTATAGAAAAGTTGCTTCTATTCCCTCTAAGTTAACCTTTTCTGAGTGTTTCTCAACGCTTATCCCTGAGGCCACCCCCTCAGTCCTGAACAGAATAAGTCTTACCCCCCGGTATTCCCCTCGTTATTATATCTTACCTCCCGGTATATACTCATTCCAGCATCCACTTTCTTTGAGCAGCCTCTTCCCTCCTCCAGTTCCGGTCTTAGGACCTCTTTCAGACCCTTCCACTTCCGTTTTGATCTGAAGTCATTTCCCCCCGTTTTGTTGGAAAACTGTTTAAACCCTGGCTCTTCCGCCCCCACAAGTTTTTTATTATTCACTTCATTTGTCATGTCATTTAAGTATTTGTTACCCCCTCTTCTTTAAATTTCCCTGCCCACTTATTTTCCTTTTTCTTTTCTTACACTATAGTCGTGCAGTCTGATGTTCCGGATGGCGGAGTTTAGCGTTTCTCCTCTTTTTCTGCCTTAACTTCTGAGAGTTGCTTAGGGAAGCTTATTTCGACCCATCTTTCTTCATAGCGACATCGCCGTTCCCCATTGAATGCGGAGTCTGAACTTCTTCTTTTCGGATCTTACACCTTATTTTCTCGCCCCCCCTTCCCCAAGGTAATCGTGCTGAATTTTTTTTTTTTTTTTTCGCCCATTTTTTAGTCTGTTGTGAATTTACACTGAAATAAAAGTCGTTCCGAACCACGCTTCCGCTCCCCCCCTTTATGGCTCTTACGTTGCTTTTTTTTCTGTGTTGAATGCAAGATGCGACTTGTATGGTGGTGAAATTTTCCCTCTGTGGTTTTCTTGACTTCGCCGAACTATCTCTAGTTTTTTGGTTGGATCCTTCCTCTTGTTTTCCGGTGCGTTTCCGAATTGCAGCTTGCATTCCCCCTCTTGCAATGTCCCCGCATGCTTCCCCCGGGGTCAAAAAAACTTCTGCCTTCAAGTCCGTTCCCCTTTTCTGTTGTGACACGTTTTCAGTCCTAACCCTGAGTCCCCCTCTAGCAGGCGGCACCCGGAGTGGAGTTCCCCTGGTACTACCGCCCCTCCCCCTTGACACCCTCCGTGTGCTCCGAAATTTCAAGTCATGTTCCCTTTGTCGTTCTTTTATCCTACCTTTTTCATGTCCCTTCCCCGCCCTTTCCTTTTTTGTTCAATTGAAGGGTGTCCTTTCCTTTCTTCGCAACACTGACCCGGTTCCCATGCCCAGCTTTGGCAGACCTTCCTCGTAATTCCTCGGTTTCAGCGTTCTATAGTTCTGCCTCCTTCCGGCGCTTTCTTCTTTTTGCTCTTTTTTGTCATTAGAGTCTTTTTTTTTTCCATTTTCCGAGGATTGAATCGTAGAATAATCCCCCCGACAGTCTTGCGTCGTTAGAGAATTCTGCCCAGGTACGGGGGCCCACTTCCCATCCTTTTTCCCACACAATAATTTTTTCTGACAACCCCCCCCCTCCCTCCCAGTTTTTAAAGTGTTCTCTAAGAGTACACCAAACCTCTTTGTCATCTCTTCCATTGAAGTTATCTAATCTTTTTCGTTCCCCTTCTTCTTCAAAGCGGACTTATTTTTTTCTTGAAGGCGCTCCCATATTTTTTTAAGTCTTTTTTCCCCCTCGGTACTGTTCTTGCGCTATCTTCTTGAGCTTAGGGGAAGAATATGTGTTGTTGATCGATATTCCCAGCTAGCTAAATTCAACCCTCGTACAGAGATTCTCTTGGACCCCCCCTTCTCTTGGCGCTATCCCATCGTTGGCCTCGTAGATCTTTTTCCCCTAACGAATTGATGCCGAGCCAAGCTTCTCAACAGCGGTTTGTGCCTTTCTTTCTAAATTTTAAATGTTCCTGAGGGTGGAACCCCCCTATTATGTTTGTGTACTATTGTTTTAACAAGGATGTGTTTTGTATTGTCTTTCCTTTCCAGCCCCCTTCCTTTTTTCGCGGCTTCTCCCTCTCCTCCAGCTGTTCTTGTTCCCGACTTTTACCCCCTCACGCGGCGCGACTTTCGGACTTCTTGGCATTAACTATATACGTCCCTCTGCTTTGGTCTTGAGCCCGGCGCTTTCACTTCCGCGGACAATTTCCCTTACCCATATCCGGTTTTTCCCTTCCCTTCCTGAGTTATTCTCTAATTAGTCTGATAACCTCCAGACCTCCTCTAGGAGTAAGTTTTGTGAGTCACAACGGTCTGATTTTTCCTGTTCTTTTCTTTCCCAGCGGCCGCCAACCCGTTCCGTTTGTTCCCCTTTTTTTTCTTCCTCGTTTGATGTTATAAAATCATGGCCAGTGCTTGCGGATTCATTTTTTTGTGATAATGGTCAAGCCTGTCTTCGGCCAACATTGCTTGCCCCTCAGATGCACCAACCCTGTTATCCGTCTCCCCCCCCTTTTCCCCCTTTTCCTTAGACCCGTCCAAACCCTGTCTCAGGATTTTAGTGCCGAAGATTCCCTGCCCCCGCTTAAAAAAGATACAGTATCTTAGAGTCTTTCCTCCCTTCTCCCAACACCCCCCTCAATTACCAAAGCCCCACCAAACACCCCCCTGCAAAAAAGCCAACATCCGGTCACCACACCCCCCCCCCCCCCCCCAAACCCGACCCCTCCTTTCCGGATAGATTTTTCTTTCTTTTTCTTTTTTTCCCCCCTTTATCCTTTCTCCAAAGTTCACACGCAAGTGGGTGTATAGACAATTTTAGAGAAGCGAGTCCTACGTTTTTTTCTTCTTCTTCTTTTTCCTTTTTTTTGTCCCAACTTTCTCCGCTTCTTCCTTAGATAGCATTGAATATCAATTGGTTAGAATCTGCCATTTCCGGCTCTCATCCGTTCCGGCTCCATTTAAGCCTTTCTCCTCCCTCCCCGTACGCTCACCGGCACTTTTTTTCTCGTCTTCCCAACTGTCCTATTCCTTTGGGTCCTCTGAGATAGAAGGTTTTGTCCCCTTTTACTTCTCATGCATTATGAATCTTCTCACCGCGTCGAAAGTCGCTTTCTGCCCTACCCCCCTCCCCCCTTCCCACATTTTTCCCCCCCCCCTTACTTGTTTTTTTCTTGAATATCCCCCAACCCCGCCCCTTTCCGCTGTTGTGGCCTCCGTCAGTCCCTGTGGCTCTTGAAGCCATAAAGTTGATTCAAGAACTTTCGTTGTGGAATTCCTCAGCCTTAACTTTATGCCTCTTCTCGCTGAGACCCTACAGCTTTGGTCGTGAGTTCCTACTCCCGGTCCCATGGTTCCCTCCTTGTTGTAAGGGGAATCCAATCACCGCTCCTTCTCTGATCCTTCGCGGTTACTTTGAGCATTACAGCTCGTGGAGTCGTCCACCCCCCTTTTTGTCTCACGCTGTCCTCCCTTTTGGGGCGTTCCAACTTTTTCCAAAAAGCCCCCAACTTGCCGTCCTCGCACATTCCCCCCTGGCGTTGTTTGCCTTTGTTTCGATTTAAACTCTCCTCGTCCATAATGACCCTCATGCCTTCCCCTTTCCAAACCCCTGGAAGAGGCCCCAGTACGCCTAAAGCCACTCCGCATGAATAGCTTAGCCTCTATTCCTTCCCTCTCCTGTTGAAGCTTTCCCCCCCCCACCACCTCTTTATGCCCATCTCCTTTTCCCTTTATCGTTTATGTTCGACCCTCCCCTTATGATCAACCATTTTTAATCCCCGTGATCCTCTTATTACGCGTCCCCCCATCTGTTCTTTTCCCTCCCAAAGATTGCTGTCTCCCTGAAACCAACTATCTTCTCCAGCTCTTCTCAGTCTTTTCCCGCCCCAGCCCCAAAAAAAGACTTCTCCCCCTCCCCTCAACGAACATTTCTCCTGCAGTTATACAAGGGATCAAGATACTTCCTTTCTAACCCTTCGTTGCTTCAAGACGGAACACTTTTTAATACGGCTTTCCTGAGCCTCCTCCTTCTCCTCCCTCCGATTTCCTACGCTGCTTTCCAAGGGTCCCAGGCCGATACTTTGAGAAAGAGTCAAGTTTCCCCCCAATTTCTTCCCCCCCCACCAACCCTGCTCCCATAAGCTTGTGTGTTCCTATTGTTTTTGAATCTATATTTTCTCTTCTTCCCTTGTCCCCTTTCTGCAAAATAGAATTTGAACCATTTTGTAATTCGAGTCAGACCATGACGCTCAGTAGGCCCGCTCTCTCTCCCTCCTCTTCGTTCTTCTGATCTACGTAGTTTTTGCGCTCTTCCCTACTTTTCTATTAGATCCGCTCTCAACCATTCCCTTTTCGTTGCGGTCGGCTTCATTTTTTTTTGAGAGTTGGTTATGGGTATGCCAGCCTAGCTGCACCGCTCTTGTTTTTTTGATTTAATCATTACTTTTGCCCCTTTTTTTGACTCTCGACCTTTTTACATTGGCAGGTGCAGATTTGTGCTCTCTTAATGTTGCTTTAACTACTGACGTTTCCGCCCCCCACGTCCGGCAGCCTTGAAATGGCAAGCCTGTCTTTGACTTTTTTCTGGTGCTGCACATTGCCGACCCCCAACTTCCTTTTTCCCTCTTCTCTTGCTCAGTGTCGGCTTTCCATGGTCGGCCTTTTTTCAGGGTTCAGCACCCTTTTGAATCGTTAATTGTTGCGCTATGTTCACTTGTGTCACCCCAACGTTCCTTTTGCCCCCCTTTTCCTTCTCCTTTGACTTTCTTGGATTTTGGGCCTTTGTTTTTATAACCCCCCCATTTACGCCGCTTCTCCCACCCCAGTTGGGGGTCTCAATTCTCGGCTGTCTTCCTTTTCCGTTCTCGTACTTAGCTTCTTTCATTCCCGAGCGGTTTTGATTTCTTCCAGGCAACCCTTTTAGACAGGGCCCACCGTTCGTCTCCCTCCTGACCTTTTTTGGCGGTAGGCGATCTCTTCTTGAATCCCTTGCGCCAGTAGACTTCGCAGCACCTCCCCCCCTTTTTTCTTTTTTCTCCTGCTTGGCGGCTTCCAGCGACCGCGCCGCTTAGGGCAATCGCTCCTTGCTCTGAGTCAAAATACTCTTGAGTTTTCCCTGTTTTTTTTACAGCTTCTTTTGGGGCCTGCCTCGGGCTCCCTTTTTTTCTAATATTCCCTTTTCTTTGTCCCCTTATGATTGTCCCTGTTTATTTTCCAGGTCTCTTAAAGGGCTCCCCTGTCATTCCTTGACCGTTCCTATACACGACTGTTTCTGGCGTCTGTTCTGTCGGGTCGGGTCTGTCACGTCGTGAGGCAACGTGATGAGTCTTTTTTCTTTTCCCCTATCTTCGGACGCCCAATAAGTTCATGATAAGTCGAGCTCCCTCCCGGAAAGCGTAATGCTGCTTTTAACGGGGTGGAGCCCCACCCCCCCTCCATGCAGACGCCCTGCAACATTTCCGCTTACGTTATTTCTCATTTTCTTTTTTCCTTTTTTTTTTTTTCCCCCACCTTTTCCTAAACCCCGTGAAACAGTATTTGAGCTAAAAACGTCTCTCCGATTCCCTCCTGCGAGGAAGTTGAGGTGTTTTCTCACTGCATTGATCTGCTACTGTTATCTTGGTTCACTCGTGGTAGGCCGATTGAAGCGACGAACTCTCCCCCGTTTTGTTTGTTTTTTTTTTTTTTTTTTTTTTTTTTTCTTAGGACGCTGTTTTCCGTCGAGTGATGGAACCCTAGGCAGCTGACCTTGAGACTTACAGCCGGTGCGTACTTTCCCCTCCCTGACTTCCCTAAGGACCAAAAACCCTTGATCAGCTCAAGCACGTATTGCGAACTATTGCCTGCCACCCCTCTCGGTTCATTGATAAGACGTGCCACTCCACAATGAGTCCTACGATAGAATACGGCTTTGCGGTCACCCTCTTGGTATCCCTCCCAAAGCTAACCTTTCCCTCCCCCCTTTTTGCCAGAATGATCTTATCTCTGTTTTCTGTCCCCTCTCCTTGGAAACCATTCCTTCTCCCTAAATTTTCCTGGACTTCCAGCCCTTTTCTTGTTACTTTATTGGACCTCTTCCGTTCGGCCTCCAACCAGGCTGAAAAGGAAGAAGGCCCCCCCCCCTCCCCCCTCTTTTCCAGTCAGCCTATCTCTTTTTGAGTCCTCCAAGGCGAGTCGGCCGGCGTGGGGTTCTTCCTTCGAGTCGTTCCAGCACTACCAGTTGATCTAATTGGTTGGCGCTAGACACTCCCTTCCTTTCCCCACCCCCAAAACACTGTTACCTTCCAGTTTTCAAAAAATTCATATTGTTTTTGCCCAACCATCGAACACTTTTAATTGATAAGAAGTTACAACCACACTGTTGACATCTCTTCAATTATCTCCTAGTTAGTGGAGATCAAGTCTGCCCCCTCTTGCTTCCCTCGTCTTTAGCCAATTTCCTACCCCTAGTTTTTCCAGTTGCCATCCGCTGACAGGTGTGGAGCATCTCGTATTTTTTTTAATCCTCCTTGTTGTTTTTTTGATCTCTCCTCCTCGATATTCCCTTCACCCTGCTTTCTTTCCTTTTAACTCATATGTCTCTCCTTGTCGCTCGGCTTCGAGAAAGGGGGCGTCTCCGTTACTCCACATCTCCTTCACATGCTGAGGCTTCAAGTTTGTTGACTTCGTTCTTTCCCCCCCTTTTCTTTTCTTTTTTTGCCAAAACCCCCTTATTTGTAAAAAGAGGCGGGCGTACCAGAAGTTTCCCTTTTCCCGTTCCCTTGCTGTTCTTTCTAACGACGCCCTCCTCGCGTCGACCCCCCCCCTTTTCAAGTCCTTTGTGCTTTCCTGTGGTACGACCGCGCGAGGCGTGGCTTCTCCCTGTCTTATCTATACTTTTCTAACCCTTATTCGGGCCTAATGCCGTCTGTTCCCTCTTATGGGAGAGAAGGATTTTTCCGCCTCCCCGTCCTCCCTTCCCCCGCCAAAAAGACTGGTGTGAAGGGCGGTTCTTATGGGGTTCCCCCCTCTCCTCTCCCCTTCCCCTCCCCCCAAAAAAGACTTTCGCTCGTTTTCCTCTACACCCTGATTTTTTTCCCCTGTGGCTGTAGTCAGATTTGAAAAGAAACCCTTGTCCGAATGCCATCCTTGCCTCCTCTTTCCCGCCGTGGTCCGCTAACCCATTGGACCCTCTCCTTTTTTTTCTTCTTCTTTCGTTCTTTTTACTCCTTTTCCGCCTCGTTTATGGACCACAGGCTTCTGCTTTCAGCTGCAGCTTCGTTCCAGGCCCGGAACACCGCCTATTACCACCAATCTCTCCCTCGTTCGATTTCCCCGTACAAAGCTTTCCCCCGTTCCCCGCCTTCGCTCCCTCCCTTTTTCCCCCTGCAATTAGGCTCACCTTTAAGCCCCCCCCCTCCAGTTGGTCCCTCTTTTCTACCCCTTTTGTCGGTTCAGATCGTTCTTTTTATGAGTTAACAACAACAGGTACCAACCTTTCCCTAGAAATTCGCGCAGCTTCCATTTTAGCTGGGGTTTTTCCTCTTCGGCCTTTTTGAGCCGGGTTGCCCCAAGTTACTCAGAAGCCGCTTCTCATTCCGCTGATGATAGACTATGAATAATCATGTCTTTTCGTCCGATGACCCTACTGTCCCCCCCCCTATCATTTCTTTCCGGTCACCTGATGGAAAGAATTTTCCCCCCCGACCATCCGTACGCCATCGCCCCCGACTTTTCTACCCGTCCCAGGGGGCGGATAGACCCCGTTTCCCCCCCCCCTCCTTTTCCCCTACCTTCCCTTCTCACCGTGTCGAACGTGAGTTGGTTCCCTCCCACCGCCAGTTCCCCAACGAAGCATATTTTTCCCCCTTCTCTCCAATATTCGCTGCGGACCTCCTCAGTCGGAATTCTTCCTCCTCCCCCTTCATTCACTCCCTTTCCATTTGGCTTTTTCTCTCCGCCCCTTTTTGCATCGAAGAGATCTGAGTCACTGAAAGAATATTTTCTCGAAGCTGTGCTTTGTTCGGTTTGCTGTGCCCACTCTTCTTCCTCTTCTACTTATGGCCGAGAAGCTGGTTGGGTGGTGCTTTTTTTGCAACTTTTTTGATTGCGACAGCATCGATTTTCTCCTCCCAAACCCTTGGACTTCAATTCTTCCCTTTTGGGGGTAGTTCCATTCTTCACAAACGACCAATCTATCCCAAGGAATAGCGAACTTGTTCATCGCGTTTTTCCCTTCCACACCCCCCCCCCCCCCCCCCACCCCCCCCCCCCCCCCCCCCCCCATTGTTTAATTATTGATCAGAGAGCAAGAAATGACGTCGCATCGTTTTTTTTTTGTGCAGCAACCACCTTTTCTCGCTTGACCAGTCCCCTCCTTAAATCAGACCCTCTCTTCTTTTGCAATGCTCGTTATAAATTTTCGGAATTCTTTCCCGATTACTGTGGAGCACGACCCAAAATCTTTAGGATGCATTGGCTGGCTTCCCCTTTTTATCGTCAATTTCAACCCATTTCAGTACTCTCTCCTTTCTTCCCCTTCCCCTTCTTCCCTACGTCCCCATGTTTCCTTAACCTTATTGAATATCCCGACCACCACTCTTACATAGCGAGTTCTCGACTCCATAACCAACCATCTACCCCACACTATGTCCTACTAACCGGACTCTCAATAGTATCCCTCCTTTCCTCCTTTCCCCCTCTTTTCTATAGAAGGTTTCATCTTCTCTCTTCTTCCTTCTTCGCCAGACTCATTTTATGACCGTTCGGTTTGTCAAGGGCAAGGAAGAGAGTTGTGTCGGACCAGGTAATACCCATAGATGTCATCTTCATACTAGTTGTTTTGAAGTCTTGTTTCCCCTTCCTTCTTATCGGGCCCTGTTGCAAATCTAGGCCCTTTCCCCGAACGCCCGCGTACCTACATCTGCTTCTCTCCTCAAGTCTTCCCGCTTATTCCCCCCTTCTGCCAGTGTTTTGCTCGCCCTAGATATAGTTGCTTGATTTGTGTCTCCCTTCCTTTCCATTTTTCGCTATCACTGGTCTTTGTTGTTCTGGGCCGTCTGATCCGTCTGCGATAGTGGTGATGATTTTCCAAATCGGTTTACTTTGCGATAAAGATGGGTTCTCGTCCGATATTTCTCTCTTTCCTCATTTTTTTTCCATACGAACCTTTTTGAGTATCTCCATTTCCCGAAAGGCCCCATCACGGACGGGAAGAAAGATTTGGGTTTGTATCGTCAAGTCTCGAGAAAATTCCCTCCTTCCCTTTTCCTCTCTTTCGCTTTTCCGCGTTGCACAATGTTGGGTCCTTTAGAATTTTTGTCAAGGGGTACTTTGAGAATTTCCTGATAATTCACCCCCCTTTTTTTTCCCCCCCCCCCCCCCTCCTATTCAATTCGCTATTTAACCCCTTGATTTTCATTTGACGACTACCCCCCCCACAATGGCGCCGAAGTCCCAAAAATTTTGTGTCCTCTCGACTTCCGATGCTGTCTCTCATCTTAGTAAGTTATCCTAGCTCTCTTTTTTCTTTAGGAAAAGGACAGATGCTCTGTTTCATCCCCTAGTCTGAGAAGGAAACGCCTCGGTGGAGGTTTTCTCCCTCGCTCCTCTTCTGTAAGGTGATCTTTGGGGTAATCCGCGATTCAATGTTCTTCGCATTTGGAGGCTTCGCACTCGAATGAGGAGTTTAAATTCCCCTTGAATTTTGCTCGGAAGCCAATCCTTCTTTGAACTTTGTGCCACCTTTCCTTTCTTTCGCCGCCTCAATTAAGCTCGGCCTCTTCATCCTTTGGCCCCTTTCTATACCTTCCTTTTTCAAACGGCTCCAGGGGCTCAGTTATTCTGGAGTTTTACTACACCCTTCTTTTTAGCTCCTGGCCTGTACCTGATGGCGGAGAGGTTGTTGATTTTTTGAGCCGAGAACGGTGAGTATTTTCGTAGGCAGATTATTATCGGACGGCCCGTTGATGCTACTCTTCCAGACCGGTGAAGAGGGATAGGGGTTCTCCCCCCCCTTCTTTCTAACCGCATCTCGACCCCGTCACCCCGGGCCCATTTGCGCTTCCTTCTGCGCATTTGGTACCTTGTTTTTGAATTTAAAATGGCTGAAAAAGTCCCCCGCACGATCCGCAAAAGAAGATTTCTGGTTAGTTGATTTTTTTTTTCCCTTCATTTCTGGTTGCAGCGTACCTCGTGAAGTTCTTTTTCCGTGTCCGACCGATGCAGGATCGAAGTCTATCTGAGTTGGTTGAGTTTTTTAGATTATCTTGGTTTTGTGCGGAGATGTGAACGTTTAATTTCCCTTCTTTCTTCACTCCCCCTGGGTCATGTCCCCCGGGCATGCGACAAGTCTACCAAATGATACGTCCCTACTCATCGCCCTTTTTCGTTTTCCGTGCCGCCAGAGGGGATGACAACCTGAGTCACCCATCTCTCTCCCTTTTCTTTCGTTTGCTGCCCGGCTTTTCCAACCAAGAAATCATCCCCCCCAGTTTTGATCAGAAAAATGACTCCGCTTTCGGTTCCGCTCCCCCCCTGTCTCCCTCCTCCTCATACAGTTTTCTTCCCAGCACCCTCTTTGTTATTCCTTTTTCCGCGCCTTCGGCGCAAAAAGGCCCTTACCATGAAGACTGCTCCCTGCCTTCGACCGATCAGCGGCCGCTATAGGTCTGCATGCATTAACGGCTCAGTTCCCCGCTTTCCGTTCGGGTTTTTTGTTTTTCTTCATTCCCAGGCAGATCAGAGCTTAGGTGAATCACCTAAGTATTTGCGTCGTTCGAGACTTTGAAAAGCTTCCGTTCCTTCCTGGGCAAAAAGTGCCTGCCTTCTTTACCTTAATAATGTACGTTGTTTTTGTTTTCCCCCCCCCCCCCCTCCCTTTCACGCTTTTAGTCCGTCCCATCTTCAACCCCTGTTTGTAATTCCCTCTCCCCTCTGTGGAAGAGCGCCTCGTTTTCGGGGGTAAATAGGTCAATTCGGCCCCATCTCGTGTCCCGATTCTCTTCCCCCATATTTTTTCTAGGAACGCCCCGTGTACGTGAAGGGGAGGCTCTTTGCCTGATATCTCTCTCCTTGTTGAGAGAGCCCCCTCCCCTGCATATTCACCTTTAAAGGAAGTCAGCGGCCACCATTGGATCTCCTTTGTCTATCTTCTCACAGGGCTTTATAGAAGTTACTCCCACCGACTGCTGATGTTTAATTCTTTTCTTGAACCTTCTTTCACGTCCCTTCTTCACTTACCTTTTCGGGGATTTTGAAACCCGTTTCTTCTTTTTGGTTCCAATCTGGCGTGCTGGTAACAGTGTTAAGTTTGCCCCCGTCAATGCGAGGTCATTCTAACTCCAACCCCGTAGCGTTCGACGCAATTTTGGAAGGCTCGAAGTCTTCCTTCCGACGACTCGCATGGTAAGCCTCCCTCTTCTCCCCTGCCCTCCCCCCTCTGCTCTTTCGAATGCCGTTGGAGCACTTTTGGCGAGCCTTTGCCCTTTCTGTCCTACGGCCGTGGTCCAATTAACTTCACCAAAAGAGCAGGTGCTGGAATTGGACGGCTTTTGCTTATTTGGTTCCCCGGTTTCACCGACACCGAGCTCGTTCAGTTTTTTCTCCCCCTTTTCTTCTGTTTTTTATTCTTTTTGGTAGTAAAAGATTGCAAGACGCCTTTCTGCTTATCGCGGACTTTTTCGGCATCTGGTGGGCTCCTTCTTCTATGAAGGTCTTGAGGGCTTTTTGACCTTTCCTTCCTTTCATGCCTGCGTCATCGGCTCCCCGGTATTTTCCTCAGGTTCCATCTGCAATTCGTTCCAGCAGGATGCCACCCGCCGGACCAATAAACGCGCCCCCCTTTTCTCCTGGAGTTGCCCTCGAGATTACCTTCACAAAGATTTTCTTCCTCCACGCTCTTTCGGAAGCAAGTAAATTCTTCGTACACATCACCTTCCTCGCATCCTTCCGAGGTTTTTCAGACGTAGGTTCTGTCCTTTTCCTTCTTCCATTCCAAAACCGGACTTTCACCCCCAATGTCGCCATGAAATGAGCCCACGATTCCATTTGGCTTTCGTATGACTTTTAAGTTGGATCCCACCGTTCTTTCTCCCCCCCCCCTTTCTCCTTTAGGAGGGTGCTTGATATTTTTTACTGTCTTGGTCCGTCCGATTCAAGCGGAACTAAACCCCGGCCTAATCCATCTGAGGCCCGCTTTGCCGTATCTTCCCAACCTTCACAGGACGTCCTCCTCTGCCTGCTGTACATCGTCCGGCTTGTGTTTCCCTCAATTAGGGTTTTTGTTACAGGACTTACCCCCCCAGTGGGACTTCTCATGTTTTTCCCGAGGCCATTTTTCTCCCAAGTCCCGGGTAGTCTTTATGGCTTCGATCCCGCCCCTTTTTTCAACCCCGGAAAACGTCAATCGCCTTTTGTGCATTATCCCCCCATAACCTCTTTCGCCTTCTGAGCATCCGAAGTGAACTTTTAGTCGTAGAGCTTCACGCTCCTCCCCCCCCCCTCACTTGTTTTCATTTGCTGGTTTATATATGACCCTCAGAAGTTAGACGAGGAGATAACCCAAATCCTTTATGAGTTCTCGCGGTTGGATTCCCACGATTTTTTCTGGTCATGCACCTTATGATATTTCGATGTAGCAAGTATCTTGACGTCTCAGTCGAGCAGCGGCATCCCCCCCCAATATTTTTTGTTTACATTGCGTCCCATTTTGGGGGTGTTCCACCTGTTCCCCCCCTATAAAAGGGAATTTAACGTCGTGTTTTTGACCTTTTGGTCGATTGAAGACCGGCTCCCGGCGCGCAGAATGACGTTCATCCCTCTTGCTGAACGATCCTTCTCAATCGGACCCTTCCACGCCTGTCACACATCCTCAAAGCTGAGATCGAATTTTCGTCGAGCTTTCTCACCGTCCCCCCAACCGCCCCTTCTTTCGTGCCATTTGTCCGTTGGAGAGCCTTATGGGTTTGTATGTCTAAAGGAAATTGCATTTTTAGGATTCCCCTCTTTCGCGCGACCTTCTCCCAATAGGCTTACTCCCTCTCATCCTGTATTTAAACTTGAAACCGAATTGCGTGTTTTACATTTTTTCAGTTCCCCACCTTATCGGCAGCGCGGATCAGATGCCCCCCTAACCCCCACAAAAGTATGCTAGCGGCCCCTCATTGATATTCTTCTCAAGTCTTTACGCGAAATTCTTTTTTTCCCCCCCAAACCTCTGTCGAGCCCACGCGTACACGGGTTTTTTTTTTCCCTACGGGCGCCGCTTTCCTATTCCCCCTGCCATCTCTTTTTATTTTTTTTTTTGTTTTTTTTTCGCGTTCCCTGCACCTCTCTTTGCGAGAGGCCACGTCCATCAATAGAGGCCAACCTT
>Ga0179593_1342665_pt1 | contig 17472 bp, 22 predicted proteins | sample CZODoug2_1_08_16_FD_185931 | JGI IMG/M metagenome (GOLD analysis project Ga0179593, IMG submission 185931) | Vadose zone soil fungal communities from Angelo Coast Range Reserve, California, USA - CZODoug2_1_08_16fungal (PacBio error correction) | ecosystem: Environmental > Terrestrial > Soil >... | reverse complement strand
AGATGACTCTGCCCCTTCAGACAGTCCTTCCCCCCCTATACTCTTTTTTTTTTTTACTTCACTTGCCCGCTTCTTTCTGACCCCCCTCAATGTCACGGGCCGCAGCGCCTCAGCCTTTCAATACCGGGTTCGTCGGTTCGAGACCCGCGCACCCATCCTTCACGAAACCCCCCCCCAATGAGCCTCAAATTAATTTTTCCCCTTCGGACGCCAGACTGTCTTAACGCCAGCTCATAGCCGACCCCAACGACAACGCCTTCCTTCCCCCAGCTTTTCCAAATTACAGAGCATTCTCTAGCACTCCCCCAATACCAGACGTGCCTTTTTTCTGTGATCATTTTTTTTTTTTTGTTTTTTTTTTTTTTTTTTTTTGAACAGTTCCAACTCAGCTTTCGAGTTTATCGACGTTCCCCATACCCTCTTCCCCTACGGCGGTAACTTTCTCGTCCTTTGGTTTTGGTGTCAGAAATGTGATTTCTGTTGCGAATTCCCCCTCCTACGATACCAGACCCGGTGTAGGTCTCTCCGCCCTGCTCTCCAGTATTTTTCCTTTCGTTAGCCGTCCTTTTTTTGATGATTCGCACAGCAACATCCCGAGGTGGGAGAGCTCTGGTTTCAGGGCGCCTCGTATTTCGCTTTCCCTTTTCCCTGCCTAATTCCTTTCCTTTGATATCGCTGTGCCTTCCTTCCCCAAACTTTTTCCCCTCGGCGAGACATAAAAGGACCTTCAACCATTGGTCGAGTTCGCCACGCGAATCCCCTCCGGCCGAATGCCATCATTCCCATACGCACTTCTGTTTTAGCAAGTCCCCCCCTTCCGCTCCCCAGTTCGGTTTCCTTTTCGGTTACCCCCCCCCGTCATTTGAACTTTTTCCGTGTTTAAGAGACTACGTCGACGCGCAGTACCCGGCATATTCAGCATGCCTTTCGTATTTTCTTTTTCGCAACAACGCGGGCATCTGGTCTTTCTTATCAGTTTCCGATTCAAAGATGGAATGGGTTTCTCGTCCCCCGTCACCGACCTTTTCGACCCATTATTTCGACCCCCTGATAGAACTCTGATTTAAACGTCTTGCAAGTCCTTCCTCCCCCCACCAACCGCTATTCCCTCGGTTTTGGTGCGGAGTGCCAAGATCACGCAGCAACGTCTCTTCTTCTTTCGGTGATACAGTAGACTTTCAGGCCCCCTCCCTAGATAAAACCCCCTGGCTATTAGGGCCTTTTTTCTATGAGCTTCTTTGAACTCCCTCTTGGAGACCTGGGAACACATGACCCACACTGTGGAATTTCTGTAGTCAGAATCCCAGACGCTTCCCCAGTTGTTCCCCCCCCATTTTGTCCATTCGCCTCCACTAACTTGTTCCTTAGACCCCCGCCTGCCCAATGTATGGAAAAAGTGTTCGGAAAGACTCCGGCGCCAGCCATCGAATGCCCCTTCCCTTTTTTTATGCTGGACCTTCGTAGTCGCCCCGTCGACAACTTTTCCCCTTTTTTTCGTCAGCAGGAGTGGAGAGCCGCCAGATTGTTTTTCCTCCCCGGCGATTTGCCCGTCCCTGTTCTCTCAAGCTTTTTTTGAAATTGAGGTAATTCCTCAGTGCCCTTGTCTCAGTTCCTCCTTCTTAATCCCGCGAGAATACCCTGTCCCTGAACTTTTTGCCTCTCTCGATGCACTGCCCCCCCGTCCGTTCCTCTTTCCCCTTAAACCCAGTATGCCGGCCTTCCACGTATTCCTCTCCTGCCTGTATGATCCCTTTTATTTGATTAAGAAATGTCCCAGTTCAGCGGCCTGCTTTCTAGCGTCCTTTTACCGTCTCTTTCTTCCTTCATCGCGTCAAATTCTTTTGCCCCACGACTAGTCAAAGTCCATTTGTTTTTCCTTTTCTCGTCGCAATTGAAATGCGAGAAAGAAAGGATTTTTTCTCTTTTGTCTCGGAGTCTTATTGCGTTCCTTTCCGGCCTCCGGTCTCTGAGTCAGCAGAGAGTCCTCGTACCCTAGACAAACTTCGAATTCCCTTGAGGAAGTCGCCGGCGGATCAGTCCTCCCTCACCGCTCCCCTTTTTCTGCGATTAAGTGAGGAACACAGATGCACCCACAGGCGGCGAGTCTTTCTTACCCTCTGAGGTGAGGCATTGCTCCATATTGCCTGCCCAACGATGCATTTGATCTAACTTCTCTCCCCCCCCCCAAAAACTCTACTTTTCCTTCCCCCCTCTCCCTTTTTTTTTCTGAGAGATGGGTTATTAACGAGAAATGATTATTCACAGCTGTTTTTCTTCCTCCTCCTCTTTATAGATTCACAGACCCCCCTCCCGTGGTGTCCCTTGTGGGGTCCCCCATATATCCTCCCCCTCTCCCCGGTTTGAGCTCTCCTCCCTGCATTCAGTCCTTCTTCCCGCCGGTTGACTGATAATTCCCCCCCCTTTTTGTCTCGGCGAAGAAGAATTTCCAAAAAGGCTTGAACAGCGAACTCCCCCCCCCCGAGACACCGCGTCAGCAAAAATCATTTGAACCAAGTGAAAGCCTGCTTCCCCTCGCCTCTGCCCCCCCCTTTTCAAGCTTTGATATCCTCCCCTTCCGTTTTTTTCACCGACCCCCCCAGGGACGCGCAGCACGAAAAGCCTACAGTAAGTCCTCGCGAACCCGTCGCCGCTCGTTTTGAAGGCTTGTAACCCCTCCCCCTCTGGTTGCTACATGAGGCGCCTCCGTCTCATGACTGCCCTTTTTTGGTGTTCCTCCGTTCTTCTTGGCGAGATAGCGTTTTACCCACAGAAACACAAGTTCCCAGTTCCGGGGGTATCGCCCTCGCATACTCGCAGGCTCCATCTCGGATCCTTCGTCCGTGACTTCCCCCCCTCACATCATCTCCTTCCTTTCAACTCGCCTCTAGAAAATTGAGTTTAAATCTGAAGAAAAGAATTTGAGTCGCCCCTCGAGACGACAAGCCGTATTTTTTTTACCGTCTGTACTATGTCTGTTTCCGAAAAAAGTCGAAATTGATACATTTCTTGCTCCTGATCTCGTTTTTCCCCCCTTCCCCTGCCCCCATAAGAGTCAAAGCGCTTTTTCTTCATTAACCCGTCTTCTTAGGCAGAACGTCTCCCCTTTGTAATCGTCTATGTTTGGCTGACTCCAGCCACTCCACCCCCTGTTGTAATTGAAGTCTCCCCTGAACCCAGAGACCTTTCCCCCTCAGACACGAGCCACTTCCCCCCCTCCCGGTTGAGTGCCCAGGCGTGCTTGTCCCGCCCCTTATTCCCTGAGCGTCCGTCCAATCTCCCCTCTATTGCCCGTTTGAACAGACCCCCCCCCCTTGGGAATCTGCGTGTTGTGCACTGTTTAGACTTGATCTCGTATTTTCGCCGTTTTCCCTCCCTAATTTTCTACGCGTCTTTTCGTGATTGCATTGCCCAGTCGTAAGCTGAATCGACGATATCAGCATGACCCTCGGTTTCCCCCTCCTTCGTTCCCCCCAGTCTTGCCGATGACTTGTCTATCGTGTCCCCCACCCTGTCCCCAGGACCTTTCCTGCGTTTAGTTCTCTGAAAACCGTCTTGCACCCCTACGTAAGGACGGTGGGGAAAAAATGGCTATAAAGGCCCCCCCAGCTAGATGGCATGGCCTTTTCCCTCCTTGCGATCTCTCTCCCAAAATTCGTGAATGCCGGTCCTTAACTCGACTAGGGACGCTTCCCCCGCCGTTTTTCCTTCCAATTCCCCGTAAGTCTAGGCCTTACACTCGAATTAGTTTAGACGAGCAAGTAAGCGCCTGTCCCACCAAAAGAACATCCCCCCCCCTCCTTTAGAGTTTGATGTCTGTCCCCCCTCAACCTAAACCGCTTCAGACAACGTATACCCATTTCCCTCTTCCCTGCATTCCTTTTTCCCTTCTGCCCCATCTGACATCGACGGTATCGCCAACCATCCGTTTCCAGTACAAAATTCTTTTGACATACAAGTCCGCGGAATTATTGTCTCCCTTTTCCGTTGTTTTGTGTGGTCCCGTGTGTTTTGTTTTTTTTTTTTTTTTTTTTGGGGGGTGTTTTTGTGTGTGTCTGTGGGGGGTTTCTCTGGGGGTGGTTTTGGGGGGTGGGTTTTTTGTTTGTTGTTGTGTGCGGTGGGTTTTTGGGGTTCAGCAACTCACGCGTCCCGTTCAGTTTTGTTTCTCCCTCTTTCTTGCACAAATGACTTCCTTCGCATTGTAATTTTATGTTTCGCTGACACCCATGATATTTCATCCTTTGTAAAGAGACGTTCAGTTTTGAGTGAGGTCCTCCCATATTCCCTCCTCTCCGACAGGTTAGTCCGTCCCTCTGCAAGGTTTCAAAAGTCCAAGGCGTGCTAGCCCTTTCTTTTTCTTTTCCCTGGACTTTTTCGTTTTTTCAGGCCGCCAACCCTCCCCTGTGTTGGACCGTCGCTCTCGGCCGATTTAGACCTTACCTCTGTTGCAATAAATAAATTAGAAATGTTCGCACCAAACAACACCCTTCTCTATCCCCATGAAAGGCTCTATGTCGCTCGCCTCATCCCCTATCCCCTCTAACTTTCATAATAATATGCTTTTTTTTCTCTATAATGCTCTTTCTGTTATTTCCCTTGATGGCAGTCTATTAGCTATTTTTTGTTTCCTACTTGCTTCGGTTGACACCTTTGGGGTTTTTTCCCTGAGAGTCCGTCCGCCTCATCTCCTTCAGTTCCAGCGGTGCCCCCTCCCCCACAGTTCGCCTTCTCCTCTCACCTACCTCCCCCCCACGCACCACCTTTTTAAAAATGTAATTTACACATTGTTATGGATTTCCACGTCCCCCCCTGAGGCTGAAAGCTGCCCTATGTCCGCCTCCCCCTTTTGGTTTAATCGTCCTCTGCATTTCCAAATTCCTCTTTCCCTGTCGCCGCCATCCCCCTTTAAATTCCCTTTTTTTCTCGCGAATTTCGTAGGGAAACGCTGTTTTAGCGCTTGAGTTTTTTATGACCCCTCCCCCTTCTACGCGACCGCACGAGTATAGGGGTCCCCATTGGCTTATTTTAGCATTCAAGGCTGGTTTCGACTCCCTCTCTTTTCCTTTTTTTGCGCCCTTTTATAGGAAATGAATTCTGGAACGGTTGTCCGTTGCGCATGTCGTTTTTAGGATAGCAGCCACATCCTACGCAAAACACTCTGAGTTCTTGGTTTTACCCTTTTTTTCGTTTTACTTTTCTTCGCGCTGCCCCCTAATACTCTTGTCCAGGAATATCAGGATTTTCTCTTTTCTATCCCCCACAACTTTGCCCCCCCCCTTTTGTTAATTCCCGCTCCCTCCTTTCCCAGTAGTCTCTCGATTGAGAATGTCATACCAGCATCCTCCTTCCTTACTATCATGCCACCACTGCCTTTTTGCGTAACTGTAACGATGCAAATCCCGTTTTCTTCTGATTCCCCCCCTCGGATACAATCGTGCTTTTTTTTCCGCGCTCTTATTGCAGATAATTCGCGAAACTTCCTTGACCTTCTCTCTTCGTACCCTCTTATATTGTTCGATATCGTCCGGAGTTACCCCCTTCTCCCCTAAGTGTCCGAACTATCAGTCCCCCCCCAATACCTTGGCCACACCTTCTTCTACACTCTCCCAATCTAGATGAAGCCTGCCAGTCCTGACGACTTCACCCCCCCCTCCCTCTAGCTAGTTTTGGCGTAGTGCAAAGATCCAGCGCGTTTAGTCCCCTGGACGATTTCCGTGTTCTTTTTATTCCCCTCATCCCTGGACTCGCCCATCTCCTTGGGTCCCACCCCTGCTTATTTGAGGCCTTGAGTGATCCGTCGAGCTGGTGAAACCCTCGTTTACTTCGATGCCCTTTTTGGCACCTTGTTTCCTGTGTACTATCCTCATTGACACGTTGGCAATAAGGTTGCATTAGAATACCCTAACTTTGTACATTCCTCAACCCTCGACATGCAACTTTCCTGTGTCACAGTCTTTTTCCACGTTAAACTGTAAAGTTAATACGAAAGAGCTATTTCGAATGCCGAGTTTATGCCTTTCCATTGTCATATCCTTGTCTCACTAAACTAAGGCCTTTTTCCGTCAGCTTCCTGCCCTGGATTTTTTTCTTTTCTCCCGCCATCTTGTATTTTCCCCTTCGAGCGTTTCGATCAAGGAATGTCCAAAATCCTCCTTTTCACTTTTCTTTTAATCCTTTTTAGCGACCTTTTGTTTTCCACTCTCATGCTGCCTGTAGTATTAGCGATTCCCCCACCCTTTTACCCCCTGCATCTCTTTGGACAATAACTAGTCGAGCTCAAGCATTTTTTCCCGCCCCCCTCCTGGCATCTTTCGAGGCTCCCAGTTTTGTGGTGTATGCCCCTTGCCTGACTTTTTTGTGTTGGGTCCATTCCTTTCAACCCCGAGCGGAGCTGTTCTTTTCCTATGCTACTTTATGAGAGCCTAATCCTGCCGTTTAGTAGTGATTGGGATTGACCTTCCCTTTTTTTTTTCCAAAGCCTGCAAAGTGGTGCGCTTCGCTCTTGCAATGCCTTTCCTGCCGCTGCCCCCTATTCTTTTTTCTACGCAGGTTCTTGGGGTATTCGTGTCTTGGCTCGGTGTTCTATTGGCATGGCGATTCTGTTCTCCTTTCAAGATTGATCGTATAAGTTTTTGCGGGATCCCCAGTCGCCGGCTTGGACTCTTATAACTCTTTTGCGCCGACCCCTCGGTCCCAAAGCGAACCCTTTCTTTCCCTCTCTGCACGGTTGAATCCCCTTTCCTTTCCCTGCGCAAACTCCCTCTTTGACATTTTTCGTCATTCTTTATCCCAACAACTATCCCTTTACATAATTTACTCCACGTTTTGTTTAGAGAGTATGTTTTTTCTTCCCTGATTTGAATTACTGTATTCCACCGCTGGCGTTTGGCTGTGTCTCCCTTGATCACATAGCATAAAATCCGCCTTTGTGGTCGGGTTGTCCCTCGACAGCATCACCGCGTCCAGGTTATCTGCCTTTTCCCCTCTGCTTTTATGATCCTCCTTCCATCAGCAGAATAGAACTTCCCCCCCTCAACCCCCCCCCCCCCCCCCCAAAACTAAAGGGAGTCTCCTCGAAATCGTGCCCTGCCATACCTCCCACCCCGCCGACACGCACCAATCCATCAGATCCCCTAGAGCCCCAAATTTAATCGTGAACCCATACCTTACCAGTAATGAGCTAGAGAATCGACCCACTTTCCCTATTTGACTTCCCATTCAGTGGTCTCCTACCTTGACCCTCGATAATTCTCTCTTTTCCAAGTACTTGAACATTCTGTCACATCATTCTCTGAATACTTTTCCAGGCTGACGCTCAGCCAACCCCTTTCCCTTTCTTGGTCGCCTCCTGCGTCCCCCCCGACAGTATTGTGTATCTTACCTTCTTCCTTGTCTATTTTTGTCCTCCTCCTCCCCCCCCCAGTTTTTCACTGCACGGTTTCCCGAAAAGCATGAACAGGACCTGACCCATCTTCTTCATGCCTTATCCATTTCCATTCTTGTTCTTCAGCCGTGCATAGCCTAGAACCCCATCTTTTTTTTCGTAGAATCTCAGCCCGTCGAGGCCCTCCCCCCAGACTAGACGCAACCCTCCCCCTCGTTTTCTCTCGATAACTCTCCCCAGCGAACCCCGCAGTGAACGATTGCATTTCATTATGATTTTCTCGTTAAGCTTGTTTCGCATTTGCCCCATGCCCTTGGTCCGCGACAGTTTCTCTCCCCACCAGATTTATAGGCGAATGCACCTATACACTTGTAAGTAGTTGAGTCTGATAAAGCTAACGACCCCAAGTCTCTTCGCCCTTGTATTCCATCTTTCCTTTTTCCTCAATGCCCCACGCCCCGTCGTGCGTGCCTTTTTTTCCCGATGCCGGCTAATCGATAATGAGTTTTCCTTCCCCATCTGAAGACAATAGCTGAAGGATCATTTTTTTTTTTTTTTTTTCCCCCCTCCGGGTCATCTGCGTTTTGCAAGGAGTAGATGAATTTCCTTATGGGAGCTTTCTAATAATTTCCTTCTGTCTTTTTTCTTGTTTGATAGCTCCCCTCCATCGATGTTCCCCCCCTTTCATCAGATAATCATCCATATGCCCCCGCGAATTTTTGTCCCCCCCCCCCCCCCCCCCCCCTCCCTCGCCCAAACTACGTCCAGCGGCGTCTCTATGACGCGCCCAATCTACGTGGACTCGGCACCCCAGCGTGTATGTTTCACATCGGTTTTTTCCCCCCCCGCGTCTTCCCCTGCCCTTTTGTCAGCTCTTTGGTTTATTTTTCCCAGCACTTTTTAGGATGATGGCATTCGCCGAGTTTCGCCTGGCCGCCCGTGACCCCTATCCCCCCACCATTTGCTGCGGGGCATTGCTTTTTTTTCTGAGGGCCCCCAGTGTTGCAGCCAGGCCCCGCTCCGAGGAGCCCCAAGCTATTCCCCCCCCCCCCCCCCCCCCCCCCCACCCCCCCCCCCCCCCCCCCCCCCCCCCCCCCCCCCACCCACCCCCCCCCCCCCCCCCCCGCCCCCCCCCCCCCGTTGCTCCTCCCCGTTTAAATCCCCCATTAGAGCCCTGGAAACCACAAACCTCACCCTTTTCTTTTTTTTCTAGTCTGTGGCTGCGACTACAACCCGACAGCTCAACGAAATTCCCCAAGCTGCGCAGGCAACCTTGTCTGTTCAAGAGCTTCCTCTTGTACCCCTGCGGAGTTTTTGCCCCCCCCCCGTTTGTCTGACATTCCGGTACTGTTCCACTTCACACGTCCGTAAGTGCTCTTGTTAGGTGCAGCAACGCTGAGCTGTTTTCTTCCCTTCATTTTATGCGTCCTAGAAAATGCGCTACCTCCTTTCCAGATTTTGCGCTTACGCCCTGAAAATTTGTCATCCCGGCGGCACAGTGTTTGCTACACAGGCCTCCATTGCATCTGCACCTCTTTTCGCCGAATGTCAAAATTAAATGGGTTAATATTTTTTTTGCGGAGTTCTAGGGAAAGGAACCGCACCCCTCCCAACCTTTTCATTCCTCTCTTGGAGAGTTGCCACTTACCCCACATTTGATTTCGTTACCATACTATTCCCCTCGTACCCACCCCAAGTCGTATGTGCCACCTGCCTTTCCCCCTTCATTCCCTAATTATAGATTGCCCCTCATCTCAGTTGTGTTGTGGATCCAGACCTGTCATATACCTCGACACTTATGCGAATTCCATACCATCTTGGGGTACTACTTGCCTTGGATTTTGCCCCTCCCATCGCGGTGTTCCTTTTATTGTCCGCGTCGCCTGCTATCGCAGCTGAAGGCACCATTGTTTTTTGTCTTTTCGCTCCGTATCATCCGCGACACTCACCTTCACCCTCCCCCCAGATGCCTACACCATTTACTTTCGAACAGTGGGTACAGTTTACACACTCTTTCATATCCCCACGATGCCTTTATTTGAAAAAAGAAAAACCAGCCCCCTTCAATAAAACGTGGAAAATTAAGTTCGTATCAGCCGCGCGTTTTCCTGTGTTCCTCATGAGTCCCTGTCGACTCTTCTCTTTGTCCGCAGGTTTTTTTTTTACCTGCCTTTTTTTCTTTGCCGCTTGTCGATCCAAGATCTTGCTAAATCTTTCTGATCCGCACTGCATCTCTACTGTGGAGGACTGCACTCCCCCAGCTTGTTGTTGAGACTCCCCTCCTATTTATTTTATGGTTTCAATAATTACTCGATATTTTGCAATGTTGCTGCTTGTTCCTTTTTTATGTCTTCGCATCCACATATCACAATCCCTTATTTTCCGATTTCTTGTTTTCCCCCTTTTTCTTTTTTTCTTTTCGCTGCCCGACAAATCCTCTGTCCAGGTTTTCGACCCGGCTTTTTCCCTTTTTCTAACGTCACACCGCCCTCTTTGCTTTTGAATTAGAAACTCCCGCATTTCAGCTAACTCCCTTTTTTCGCACCCTCCCTCGAATTTGATTTCCTCAGGATTCCCCAATTAACACGAGAACAGATTGTTTTCTTCCGTCCCACCACCGTCTCACACTAACTTTTAGCAGTTGCGGATCCCCCCACCGATGTTGCATACCTCCATGAACTGAGAATGCGCGTCATCGGCCATAGCGCCTTACGCGATTTCTATGAGAACGAACCCCCCCAGATCAGGTCTAATTTGAGACAATGCTCTTTTCATGGGTTAACTATCGGACTTCTCCTACAGATCAGAAACCTCCGGTGGATCAATTTATTTCGACCAGAATCATCCCCCCCCTCTACCTTGAAGGTCGCAAATTGAATTTTGAACTTTCTTCCTTTTTTCTTTTTGGCCACCGATTAAATCCACATTTGAGTCCTTCAGCTTATTTTTTAGTAGTCACCGAACATTGGCCCACGAACAGCATGCGTCCCAATCCGCCCGGGCTCTTTTGTGCGCCTGTTCCCTCGTTTGGAAAAATTTCCCTCGTGTTTTCTCTCCAATACACATTGTTTTCCTCTGGCGATTGTGACATTGCATTCCCAACCTTGAATAAGAGTTTTGCCGTCAGTTCTCCAACTTTTCCTGTTACATGAGCGTCCCCACGCCGTGCCGCCCCTGGTTTGATGGGCCAATTTGAACTTTTTAAAAAGATACTTCTCCATCATCGACCGCAGCGTCTCTTCGCCATGTTTTGCCAAAGTATCTTGCGAACTGAAAAAATAGACTTTCTTTTTTTTCTTCGCTTTTCCCTTCGCTGGTTTCTCTTTTAGCAACATTGATTGTCGAACTGAGTTTTCACTAGCTTCCCCTCTTTTTTTTTTGAAATTTGATCCGTAAGGACCTGTCGGGATTGCCTTATGTCGAATGAATCTCCTCCATTCCTTTTACCCCCTTTACTAACCCCCTGGTTTTGCCATCGATGTCCCCTCAACTAGCCCCGTAGACCCTCTCACACCTAAGGGGGGCATTGCCGTGGAAGTGGGACCTAGGGTTATCCATCCAGTTTTTTGGAGTTAAAATTCTGTCTAACCTAAGCGGCGTCCCCTTTATGAATGTATTCGCGCTTCCCTCCTGATCTCGTTTCACTAGGTGAGTGTTCCCCCCCTTGGCATTTTTCTACTCCCAATTCTTCAAGTGTTGCTGCTTCGCAAGAGCATTACTGAAGTGCACGATGATTTTTTGGTCTATGGCTGTGTGAGTTAGCCCCTTATACGGATCTTTTGGAAGGCCCTTCAGCTTCTGACTGCCCCTCTTCTTCTGATTCATCCCAGGACGGAGCCGTGGGATTGCGTCGCTTCACCGCGATTTTTTGCTCTACCCCAATGTCAGGACCCCAACGGCCTGTAACAGAAATTGTGCAGGCGCTTCCCAGGTAAAGAATGCAAATTGTCTCAGCGATCTGCCAAGCATTCCTTTTCCTTTGTCATCTCCTCCCTCCTCCCCACCCCACCTCACTACTTGTTTTGTTTATCCTGAAGGTGTTTTTTCTCTCCCCTCCTCCGCTTTCAAAGCTGTTGTGTGCGATTTCTGCCCCACTTTTTGTAGAACATGCCTTTTGTGTGCGGGGGTCCTCATTGCCTTCCGTTCCATACCTCGGTTGAGCTCCGCATCTTTCTCTTTCACTGATCCGCCGTTGAATTGATAGTCCCAGCAATTTTCGCTTCCCTCTAACGCCTTCCAATCCATACGGCGCTGGAACCCTCCCAAAGACCCTGACCCAGCCCTTGAAAAACATTGTCCCCCTTTAATTCATGTTTTCGCTTCCTTCGAAATGTTCCCGCAATGACTTATATCCTCCGACTTTTTCCACCGAACGTTTTTACCACTCTATTTCAGATACGAAGCTCTCATAGTATTTCCACATCTTTTGCCGCTACAGGGCCATTGTCTACAAGAAAAGTCGTTATCTTTACTCCCCCTTTGCCTCACTTCGGCATGCCGCCCCGTGTCATTTTCTTCGTTTTCTTTTTTGTTGTAGTGGTCGCTTCTATCAACCACACGTTCCAGCCCAGCGGGGGTATAGACGAGATGACTAATTTCTCCTCTGACCCCCCCTTTCCGTGCCGTCCCTGGACTTCCCCATTTTCCAAATTGTCTCTCAGGTTCCCCCCTAGCCGTCCCCAGATACGACAAGCTGGCGTTCCCCCGAATAGCGCCGCGGCGCAGAGTTGAGACGAAGCTCGAGTTTTCTCTTAGCAATACCCTAGCTTTCCCTCCCTCAACACTCCCGAATCTTCACGTGTCTCTGGCGTTAGGCGTTTGCCCAGCACTTCTCTTCCGTCCTTCCCGCGGTCGCGGGTACATAGTCCCTTCCCAAGGATGTATAGTTTGAATGCTTTTCCACTTGAGCCCCCGGGCATTTGATTCCCACATCTGCCACCCTCTTGTCTCGCGTCCCTTTCACAACCCTCTCGACCCTGGCCGGCCCCCTTCCCCCCTTTTTCCTTGGTTTGACCTGGAGATGGTCCGCCGTTCTACTGTCGCGTCGTTTTGAAAATACTAAACATCTCCTGTATGCAGTGCTTTGCCCACCTCCCAACACGTCTTCATTTCTTCGGTTGTTCTGCCTTTTGAGGACTAAGCTTGCGAGATTGCGAGCTGGTTTCGAAAAAATTTCCTTTTCTTTCTTTACTGCAGCCCGTCCGTCCTGGTTAACGACATCACGATGACCCGCGGTTTGGCCTCCCCATCCTTTTCCCCGCATTCCCTCTGACGGTTAGTCCAAAATCTTTATTCAACCTCAGTTTATTCCCTGAACCGCTCCCCTGAACTCCCTCCTTTTGTGATCCAGACCCCAGTAGTATTGTTTTTGAAGTTAGCTTTTTTTTGTTCCTCTGCATAACAAATGCTTTTCAGCCGGAATTCTAGAAGAGGGTGTCGGTGTTGATAGCCATGCCCCTGCGCCGCCCGCCCTCTACCCTTCGATATTTGCGACTCCCACTGAACCCCCTCTGTTTTGAAACCCTTTCCAATTCCCGATTGTTAGATTGATTTTGAGAATCACCCCCCTCCTCGGCAACGTCCACACATTGCACATCGCGCCTTTTCCCTTTCTCCCGACCATTTTGTGAACCTCTTTTATGAACCACATCCTTTGCTCCACCCCATTTTTCCGTCGCGTAAAGACCGCCCTGGCACTTTTCCTGCGCTTTTCCTTCAATCAACTCTACAACGGCATGTTTCTCCGTTGCGCCAAATTCAGGCTCGTCATTGAACTTGTAGATGCTTCTGGCCTTAACTTTTTAAAGTCGGCGGCAGTGCTGTTGGAGGGTAAGATGCAGTCCCCATAAGTTTGCTAATCTTAATTTTTACCCCTTTCCTTATTTGCCGGATTTCGCGGTTTTAGAACACCCCTGTTCATGAATTCCTATCTCGTCGGTGAGCGCACTCCCCCCCCCTGATTTGTTTGGAAATCCATCCCGGCAAGTCTTACCCGCCCCAGTAGTAGTGATTTGTATGAGTCGCCTTGTACGATTAAATATCCCCTAATAACTTGTTTGGTTTTTAGATCTATTTGATTCAATCTTCCAAGAACTCTACTCGTATTTTTTGGTTACTCTTGCGGGCGGTCTTGCCAAATCAATGGGGTTCAGTAGAACGATAGTTATGCAGTTTTCCCTTGCGCCCTGTTTCCCGAGCAAGCTGCAACCCCTCAACCTTCCACCTTTGTATTTAGGACCCATTGCTGTCGGGACGCCCCACTTTTTCTTCCTCTTTCCTATGCTACCTCCACATCATGAATTAAGATGCTTGTCCAAATTTACCAGGTTATCTCCTTTCGCACTCCTCCCTTTTTCCCTTTCCGACGTCCACCTTCATTTGGATACGTAGCAAAGAAGTTTGTCGTTATTTGCTTCTAGGTCACCCTCTTTCCCTTCTTGTTAACAGGTCTCGTACGGTTACCTCCACGGTTTTTTCAGAATAAATACGGAGAACTGTTACCTTCTTAGCTTTCCTTTGTCTGTTTTTCTCTTTTTCCTTTTTCGACACCCGACACATCAACTGAAACACAACCCTGTTTTCTTTTTATTGGTTTCAAGAGGTGCGAGCCTTTTTCGTGTCGGTCCCCCGCCCCCCCCGAATCTTCCGGTGATTCTCGCGCGGTCCCGGCTATTCCCCCCCTTTTGACCCACCCCTTCGAGGAATAAATCACCCTACTCTTGGATATAAGCTTATTTCGACTTCTCTCCCTTTTTTCATCATCCTTGCTGTTTCTACCCGTTCCACACGTGGCTCTAACTCCGGTGCAGAATGTTTGCTGAACCCCGTCGTTGCCTGAAATCCCGCTTTTTCATCGCTCCCTCTCTGTCGATTCCCTCTCGCCTTGTGACTTCGTATGTCGTGGCCCCCCCAAGTTTTTGTGCATATGGATGCTCTTCTTCATGTTTACCCTATTTGGCCGGTCCTTGAGTATCACTACCAATACTGGCACAGTCCACAGTATTTCAGTGGTCTGTGACATCGCCAATCTTCCCCTCTCATTCTCTCCCTTCCACCACGACTATTCCAGAGGTTGTGGCATGGCAAATATCACGGCATCCACCACACTTTTCTTTTACAGGATCGCCCGTCGTGCGTCGACCATCTAAGCGCTGTTTGGGTCACATTTGCTATTGGGGAAATTTTCCCGACGGAGAGCTGTTGAACCCCTTGTGCGTGCTCTACCAATGTACACCAGTTATGTGGTTACTCAGACTTTGACACCAGTGTTTCCTCAGGCTCTCGTACCCTATAACCCACTGGAATGGACTAAGCCCGTCTCCCAAAATGGGTGCCCATGGGCCCCCCCCCAATTGTCCCACCCCGTCTCGCTAAGTCCGAAACACCCTCGTCGCGTTTTGCTGGACTTTGTATTCGCCGGGCGAAACCTCTCTCTGGTCTCGAATTTTTAGAATCAGGAGGTGAGACCGATTAGAAAGAAACTGTCTACCCGGATATTCCGGACTCCGCCCTCGAAATGAAGGACGGTACTTTGTCTCGCTTCTCATGATCCTTTTGTCTCCCCCCGTTTACGAAACTTTTATTCGTATTACCCTCAATCCTAACACGGCCGAAGAACTCCAAAAACCCCTTCCGGCCTTTCCCCCCCTCCCCCCGGAGGCTTGGCACATTGGTGAATATTTCTTCCAAGCCCTGTCAACTTTCGCCTATTTCCGGATTCAGCTTTATGCGCGCTATTAACCCTGATTCTTTGCCCCAGTAGGACTTGCCCCGTACGTCTTTCCGACACTTCTTCACCCCCCCAATTGTGTGGTCTCCTTAGATAGACGAATTCCTGACGTGCACGATGATTTTTTCTTCTGCGTTTTCCTCGGGCTGGCTTACGTTCGCGGCGCGGAGGTCTCTTTTTCTGAACAGAGCCCCCGATTTTTATTTTACGAAAGTTTATCCCCCCCTTCTCCTGCGGATCGCTCACTTTGGTGTCGGACTCTCTACACTGAGGACCAGTTCTGGTGTCTGTTGGCTCTTTTCAGCCTTTCTTTCATACCGCCCCCCGCACTTTGTAAAATCCCTCACCTCCCCAACCTTTCCTCGTTTTTTTCTAGAGATGTTTGTGAGGGCTTCGAGACCTTTACGATTTCAACTCTGCTGTTGGTTTTTCCTATTGAGACAGGCTTTAACCTAGCCTGCATTTTCCCCATTGTCTCTCGTCCCATTCTACCATCGCGGTGATAAGCCAAGCTTCGGCCTGATCCGCCCGTTGGACCCCCCGCACCGCAATAGCGGTCTCCGTGTTGAAAGCGCTGCCCCAATACAGGATCTTCGAAAGCAATCATTCCCGCCACTTCCCCCAAAAACTCATTCGTGCCATGCAGTTGCAAATTGTGAGCCCCGCCCCACTTGGTGCGCTTTTCACTCAACGTGGTCGCCCTCCGACCTTTTCATCCTGCTCAGTCTGAAGCGCCGACCATAAGGAACTGTAGAACAACTCCACGACTTTTGCCAGGGCGGTAACTAATCTGGGCCGGCTACCCATTTGCGTCATGCGGCATGTCCAGTAGTTTGTGTCGAAGGCTCTCGATTCGTTGTATGTACTCTACCTGAATCCAATTTTCCTTCGCCGCTAATACTCGCATGGCGCAGCCAGCCTTCCGGATTACTGATTTTCCCCATATGGAGAGCTGAAGTTGCCCCAACTTTTTCTCCATTCGTTCGCCTCGATCCCTAAGAGGAAGAATTGACTCCTCCGTCTGAGTTTTTTTCTCAGACGCCTCCCTCTCTTGCACCACCACGCGACGCTGCTTTGTGATCTGTGCGCGCGGGTTGCACCTCAAAGTTTCCCATATGACGGAAGACGGTTTTCTTAAGTTTTTTATGGTCTTGACCAAAGCCTAACTTTGTCAGCGTCTGCTGGTACTCCACCCCAATGTTGTCAGTGTCTAGAAACATGAGGGTGGTGTGGTTTTGTTTTTTTTGTTTTTTGGTTTTTGTGAATTCCTCCCAAGCTCTACCGTAATCCCCAAATTCGCCCCGGGGGTTTTGACAATTGATTGTTCCCTGCCGTTCTACTTTTTCGGTCGCCTCCGATATCAGTGATATTTGACCGACCCCCCACCTTTTCCTCTTTTTTGAGGCCCCTTCTCCTCATCTGTCGCTGATCTGGCCACCCGGTCCCTTGCTGGTCGTTTTTAAGTGGCCGAATCTTTTCAATCCGGCCATCCATTCTGCATGCCAGGTTGGTTCCCTGAGCAAAACATCTTACGGGTCTGGTACTCTTCCTCTCTCGCGTCTCTTTCTCTCCAAGCTTTCAAACCTCAGTGGTTTGAGTTCTCGTCTACCGGGGCAATATTGTCCGTCGTTTTTTCCCTGGCTCTCCTTCCAGGGTGATGATGATCACTTTTTAGCGCGGTTGGGCGCTACTCCAAAAAATGGTGAATTGGTTTCCTCTTCTTCTCCTTGTTGTCCCCTTTGTTGATAGCTACCGCCCCGTATCGCCCGTACAATCTGAGGTCTGCACTAAAGTAATCGCGCCCATGGTCAACCTGCCCTACTTTTGCGACTTTCTTCTTTCAACCCCAACCGAAATCGGCACCTTGGGGTACCCCTGCAAAGCTGCGTCCAGGTCCTGGCGCCGACATCTGCACTTTTTCTTCTGTAGTCGCACAATCGTGGAGCACAACATTATAACACCCCATTAGATGACCTCCCAAGCTCTCTCTTTTTTCGGGTCTTCTAGACTACCCCCCCGCGAAAACGACATTCTCTTCGTTCCACATTCCGGGTCGGATTTCATCAGCTGATACTGCCAGGTCAACTTAATTTGTCCAAGCGCATTCCCGGAGGCTGTTTTCTTCCGCTATCAGCGCCTCCCGCGCCGTTTTTTCCAAATGCCAAGTGTCCAACCCTTCAGGGGGTAGCTCTGTTTTTTGCGTGACTTTATTTCGGGCGCATGCGACTCTTGCCTGCAATTCAGCCCCTCCCCTTTTGTCAGATTGGACATAAAATTCGGTTCCCCCCATCCCGGTCAAGTCTTAACTCACAAAACCCAACGACTAGTATAGTGCCTGCGATTTTCCCCCTAGATCATTCCT
>Ga0179593_1334976_pt1 | contig 17472 bp, 25 predicted proteins | sample CZODoug2_1_08_16_FD_185931 | JGI IMG/M metagenome (GOLD analysis project Ga0179593, IMG submission 185931) | Vadose zone soil fungal communities from Angelo Coast Range Reserve, California, USA - CZODoug2_1_08_16fungal (PacBio error correction) | ecosystem: Environmental > Terrestrial > Soil >... | reverse complement strand
TGGTGGGGGGGTGAGGCAAACCATCACCACAGATCCGGTCGCTTGAACTTCGCTCGTTGACAAATCCTCCACGCTCGATTCCCCCTTTTTTCCCTCCCCCCGGGACTGATGGCTAGGGGCCCGGTGATGGTAATGTCTTTTTTCGTTCTGGAGAACAACACTGACAAGAAAGCTGCACGGGAGCTATGCACTTATCCCCATTTCCCCGGTTCCCCTCGTTGGCACCCTGGCAAAGGTTGGGTTGCGCCCGGACAGCCTGTTTCTTTGCACGCTTAGGACGGGTGGGTGTTTTTTTTGTGTACCTTCTTCTCCCAGAAGTCCCTTACTGGTCTCGTTCTTCTTTTCAACGCCCCCGGAATGCTGAGCAGCCACACTGGTTGTGGACTATTCATCTCGTTTCTTTTCTTCCCTCAGCTGATTCATTTTTCTTTTTTCGTTCACCGCTTACACCCAGGAACGAATTCTCGTTAGCTCCGACCCCTCCCCGCCAACACTTTCTTTCCCAATTGACTCCCCCCCCCATTTCGACACGAATAGTCCACGTTGAATTTATTTTGAATTTCCCATACATCTTTCTTTTTTTTCGTGATTTTTTTGTCATTCTGTTCTTCGTTCCCACCACCGAGGCATTCGGCCCGCAGGGAAAGTTTATCGTTACTCTTTTTTTTTGATTTTTTGTGCTTTCCCATCGCGGTGCTTTCACCACGAGGTTCTGAATGCTTTCCAAGTTCCCCCCCCTTCATTAAGACCCCCCCCTCCCCCACACCAGTTTCCCCCCTGTTTTATGCCTTCGGTCGAGAGGCGACCATCCCCGGTGGCCCGGGTCCAGGCCTTTCTGCTTTCAAGTGATTCCTTTCCCATGGCCCCATCATGACGGTCCCACCCAGGCCTTGTCCCCCCCCATCCCTCTTCCAAGCAAACTTTGGACATGTTGTTTACAAATTTTCTCACTGAGGCGTCAAGAATCCTTTCAGGTGCGTGACTTTTCCACCTCCCTCTTTTTGTACCCCTTCCCCTTTTGCTGTGTGCGTGAGGTCCCTTCAAACGGCTCTCGTGGGGTCTGCACCCTATGGCAGTCCTTCCTTCCTCCTCGGAGACAGCTTTTCCTTTACAACATGGTTCTATGACTGGAGTTTTTGAATCCCTTATATTTCCCTCTTATGATTTCTCTCCCCCCCCCCTACTAAGTTTATCCCCGAGTATTCAAACACATAACTTCTTGCCGGAGGCGTTTTTGTTGGCCGACCTTTTTTTCTTTGCGCTTTTCCGGGTCGCAGTGCAGGGAAGATGCTGGTCAGCATTTTAGCCGCTCCCGGCAAAATCGCCCCATTGTTTTTCTATGTGTTCATTCTTTCCGCCTCCCAACTTGGCCTCCCCAGTCTGTTTCCTTAGGAAACGTCATTGCTTTTCGCGACGGAAGGCCACCCAACATGCTGTCCCGTCACAGCTTTTTTAGGCCTTTTTCCCTGTCCCCCCCTCCCCTCCTTTCCCTATTTCTGTGCCCCCCCAACGCCTTTTTTTTCTCCCAACTAACCTATCATTTTTTAAGCCGTGGGATTGCCCCTTTGTTGGTTTGATTTCCCTTGTTCCCGATGTGGCCCTCCCCGCCCGTTTGCGCAAACCCTTTCCGGAATGATTGTTCCCAACCCGTTGTTTATTTTTCCAAATCTCCTAGTCTTTCTCGTTGCCTCTGCTTCCTCGAAATTTGCACGTGACAGGTTTCTAGCCCCTCTGTGTCTGTGAATCGTAGATAGGTCCTCTCTTTTCCGAGCTGCCTTTATGTATTGCGTCGTATTTTCCCAATGCGGCTATGAGGGGCGATGGGCGCTTAGGCAGGTCGGTCTCTTCTGTCAGAACCTTCCTCTTTTGGTGAGTTTCTCCTGCCTTTCCATTTGACCTTTGATAATTGTGGACCTCTTTTCCGGACGCGCGGGGGTTGCACGGCGCGCCTCCCCTTTCCCTTTCTCCTCTTAAGTGCATCCTCTTTTATGGCTAATCCTTGTTCTTGGGCGAGTTGAAAGGCGCATGGTTGTGCTTTTGGAGTTCCGGGTTTCCCCCCTTTCTCATCCCCCCTTTCCCCGAATGACTCCCCTTACTCCGTTCCTCTCGGCTTTTGTAATTAGTACCCGCCGCCCCAGCCCTGCGTGGGCCACTTCCGTTTTTTTTTTTCTCGTGGGTCCCTTTCATTCCCCCTCCTTCCCCACTTCCTCTACAGGCCTATTTTTTAGAGCAGATACTGAAAACGTCTCCTGCCGCACTCCGAACCTCCCTTGCACCTGCGCTTTCGTTCCCCCTTAAGGCTTCTTTTCTTTTTTTTTTTCCTCTTTTGGACCTCCCTTCCGACATCGAGTATTGTCGCAGGAGCAGCTTGAATCTCGCCTTTCATCCCTATTTGTTTTTTCTAGTCTTCACTTTCTCTAGCCAGTCCCCTCCTGCTTTCTGGTATGGTCACAACACCCACCTTTCAATCGGGATTTACCGACAGTAGTGGCCTTACTGGATGTTAGCCTTTTTTTCTTGGAGCCACCCTGGGGTTTTCCCTCTTCTCCCGACGCCTGAGGCAGTTCAGATCCTTGTTGAGGATTCCCGCCGGCCCGCCGTCAAGGGAAGTGACACATACCGGATTTTTTGGAGGCCCCATTTTTCTCGCAAGCCCCTTTTCCCGTTCTCGTCTTCCCGCTCATAGGGAGGTTGACAACCCCTAACGAAAACGGTACAACACCTCTTCTGAACCTCTCCCCACTTCCCCCTGAGGCTGCCCCCCCCCCCCTCTGCTAATCGAGCGTCGTCAGCCATGTTTCGGCGAGCCGTGGTCCGTTCCCCCCGGATTTTCCCCTCTTCACAGAGCTCCCGGTGTTTCACCCCCAATTTTTAACGGAACGAACGCACCTCCCCCAATCGCAAGATGCGCTTACCCACAAAGAGCGCTCCCTTTCGACCTCCCCCCCCTTATAGTCCCCCCCCTCTTGTCCTCCCCTTCCTCCCTGTTACTCCCTTCCTCGCTGGCCAGTCGCCATACCAACTTCCGGACATCTGTTTGCTTGCGTCTCTTGCCCCAGTTCTCTCCTCGACACCCACCGCGCCATTCACCTTTGCGTAGGAACTCAACGTTGTGTTGAACCATCTCGGGTTTCTTCTTTTTTCTTCGGGGTTGTCTTTTTCTTTCCTTCCCCATCCCAAAACCCCTTCCTTGTTTCCTTTTCCTCTCGTCTCTTAGGCGTAGTGTTAGTGAAAGCGCTTTTTTGCCCCTCCCTGTAAGCTTCTGGGAATCGGAAGTTTCCCACATCCTTCCCCCGTCGACCGCGTTTCTTCCCCCCTCCCTTTTTGGCCTTCCCCTTTCCTTTTCCCCTAATTCTCCCTTATTTTCCAGGTTTTCAAAAGTGCCTTTCTGTTTTTTCTCCTGCGCCAGTACTAATTGAATTGGGAGATCCTTTCCTTTTGGATAAATCGATTCTCCCCTTTCCGCCAATATTTACCTTAGATTAAATTTGTAAGCCGTCAATGCGGACGTAAGCCCCGCTCCTGCGATTTTTTTAGGGTGTTTCTTCCAATAATCGGTATTCTTCCCCTGGTGCCTCGTTCTATCTCCCGAATCCTCTATGTAGATATAGGGCGCCCAGGACCGTTTCAAACATTTTTTCCTTTTCCCACCTGTCATACGTCGCTTCCTTGAGTTTCCTGCCTTTGACCTTCAGTTTGTTTTGCATTTTTAAACCGTTTACGACAATTTCAAAAATCGAATGCCCCCCCTTCTTGATCCTATTTTCTTTCCTTGGACAAATCTCCTTTCCATCTGCTTCGTTCTGATAAATTCGTAAACTAGTCGGGAGAGCGTTTTCAGTGTCAAGGCCGGTGGTTTTTATAATCCCTTTTTGCCTGCACCTCACCCCACTGAAGATCCATCTTCTGGCCCGGCCACTCCACGGAAACCTTTATCCCGCCGCTCCGGTCGAAATAAACTCTTTTTTTTATTGGTTCTCCTTCTTTAGCTCTGACGTGCCCGTGCACTGGCAAATCTATTTTTTTGAAAGCACAGCGATTAGTTCTCCCACCATGTCAATCATTTAAAAAGAGGAAGACTCCCCCCCCCCCCCCCCCCCCCCCCCCCCCCCCCCCCCCCCCCCCCCCCCCCCCCCCCCCCCCCCCTTCCCCCCTTTTTTTTGCCCTTCTCCTAGTGAGCGCCCCGCTGTTTTCCCCTTTACCCGCACAAGGAATTTTCCACCCTAGACGCTTGTCTGGCCATTCAAGTAGATCCACGTGCCGCTATTCGTTTTTTTTATGTCTTGGGGAGAGCCTTTATTCTTCCCTTTTTCTTCCTTTTCGGCTGCTGTAATAGCACATTCGTTGGGTGTTAATCTTTCACATGCCAATGAAATGCATCGCTGCTTCCTCCAACGGCGTATTTTCCGTCCCCTACCAAACATTTTTGTTTCTTGACGCTTTCATTCCTTTTTGTTGAACGGACAACGGCTTATGGTTTCCCGTTCTTTCACACACAAACTTCCCTCACTTATATTTCCCTCTTTGCAGGATTGTAAGGGATTCACCCCCTGCCTTTTTTGCCCCCCTTCCCGCCCATTCCTTTTTCCCTGTATGACCGTTTTATATCTTTGCAGTGGTTGCTCATTAAGACCTATACAATGCATTACCATCACCGCCAATCGCAGATAAGCTTCCTTTTACTGTGGTCCTACGCTTTGTTTCTCCCCTTGCCAGTCCTAGCTCTGTAAGAGACCGGAGATTGGTTTTGTTCTTACCCTTTTTTGCCTTCCATCTTTTACCCGTTTCTTTTCCTTTCCCTATTTCTCGTGCCCACTCAGCCCAATTCTTTTTGCGCGAAGCGGGGAATAGCGTCTGGGCAATGTTTTCTTTGATGTTCGACTGTCCCGCTCTGCTTTTTTTTTTATCCCCTCTTGTCAATGTCAGTCGCCAGCCACCCCACCATGTGTTCGTTATATCCTCTTTTCTCTTCTTTTTTGTGGATCCTCTTTTTCCTTCACAAACTTTTTTTTTTTGGTACTCGTCTCCTTAACATTTGACCCCCCCCCTCGTGACACTCTCGCGTCTGAGCGTCCATGCTGTTACCTTTTAAACTTTCCCCTTCCGCTTAAGACCCTTTCTTCCTCCCCCAACCTTCCTAGTTCTTTTCCCTTAAGCCGAATTTAACGTGTCTCCAATGTCCAGATATGAGTTTTACCCCCATTTCTTCCCAACCCCCATCCCTCCCAACATATCCCTTTTTTCTTTCCCCCCGATCTGATTACCATCCAGCAAAGTTCTACACGTTCCATTTTGCACATGGACTGATAGGTGGACGGTTTTGTTTCTCACTTGGATTTCTGTCTCCCGTGAGAACCCACGGCATCCATGGAGATATGCCACTGGGTCCTCCCCGGCGTAAAGCTTTCGATTTGTCAATTTGGTTGGAAGACCCCCTCCTGTCTCCGGTCGTTCCTGGCTATGCCGGTTTTTTTCCCCGTGTTTTTGGTTTGACGTCCCATTAAAGAAAAGAGCGAAGGTCAACTTGTCGGTCAAGACAACTTGCAGCGGTATCAGCCAAAATGGTTGTGTTTTCTCATTCTCGTTTCGTCACTTTCCCTCTCAGTTCATTCCCTTCTGTTCCCCTGGATTTTCCCAAGTACCTTTTCTTCGCAGGCGTAACCGCGCACACGATGGAATCCTTTCCTTAGACCCTCCCCCCCAATGAATACGCTCGGCACGGTGAATTTTTTCCTTTTCCATGGCCTAACTCGTTCGGGGCTTCTGGCTTTCCTTATGTGCTTCGGACCCCGAGGCTATACCTATTCGCGTTCTTGAAAGTTACTCTTTTTCACGCTTTTTGATGATTTTTGTTTTTTCTACTCCATTAGCTTGATGGTCAACACGGTCTTGCATCCTTTCAACGATCCCTCCCTCCCTCATACACCAACCTGAACCACCAAGCCCCTTTCTTTTTTTCTCCCTTCATTCGCCCAGGAGAAGGTTTCCGTGCTGTGGCGGGCTTCCACTTCCTTGGCTTTTTGCTTTTCAATTTTTTCTTTTCACGTCGTCAACCCCCATCCCCTTCACCCAATTACGATCTTCCTCAAACTGGAGTTTAGAAGTGATTTCTTTCTTCCCCCTCAGGCCGCTTGTTCCCTTGCCGGGGGCCCCTTCTACGACTTTCACTTCGGTTTGTCCCGGGATTGTCGTACGGAGTGGCCACTAGGCCCCCGTCAACCTCCTTTGTCCCGGAGCTCATTTTTTCCTTGTAAAAACTGTTGCTCGGCTTTTTTTCCGACTATATACTACTCCTGATATTCGTCTATCCCCTCGTTTCAAGCTTCTCCCCCCAGTCTTTTGAACCACTCTCTCGGTTTGGAGGCTTTTCGTTCGTCGCATTTGGAAGGTATTACCTTTTTCTTTTTCCTCCCTTGTAAACGGTCTTGCATCGACCTGCCGATTAAGCACAAATTGCCCAATTCCGTTAGGGTCTTCCGCTCCAGCATTTATTCAATGTGTTTTCCCCTTATGTCCCTTTTTTTTTCTCGTTACGTTCTCGCAATTACCACGGCAGGCCAAATGACCTCCCTGCTTTCGAGTTAGTGCGTAATTGAACTTTCTTCCCTAACGACTGACATATTGCTTTTCCCCAAACAATGGAAGTTTATCAAACTAAATCGAATTGGCTAGTACTATGGCGAATGCCCCATTTTTTGAGGTGTTTGAGTTCCAGTCTATTTTTCATTACCGACTTTCTCCCCTTTGGAACCTGTAACTCCTTTTTCCAAACGTTGTTCTGCAAGCGCTGCGATTTGAGGGTCCGAGCGGCTTTTCCTTTGCGGGTTAGCAGGTTTCCTCCTCCAACTCTTTTTTTTTAATTGTATATGTTATGCCTGGCACATCGCGGATGATGCCGCGAGGTGAGTTCGTCTTAAATCTGCAGCCCAAGCTGGGCTATTTTTTGCGCATTGATATTTTTTTTGTATTGTTACTACCCCTATTGATGTTGTGAGGTGCTTTCGTTCCGGCGGCCATTTTGACAGGGCCTTTTCTGACCTTGTCCCCTTACCATCGCCGGAGTTCTGTCTTGCACTCGATCCTTTAAGCGCTGCATGGCCCAGATTTTTTGGTTTTCATGGTTTATATTTTCCTCCCCGGCAGTTTTTCTTTTTTAGGTTAAGTGTTGTCAGCTCCGCCCTGTATGCCTGCAAGCCGATCCCTGTAACCTGGTCTGCGTTCTTTGGCGTCCACATTGCGTCCTCTTTATTTTCATTTCCCTTTTTTGATTTTTGATGCAATGCTTATCGCTAAGGGCATTAAGGCTTATCGACGCAGAGCATACTGAACAGTTCTCATGCTCCCCACCTTTACTCCCCCCGAGGTCCACCATTTCTTGGTTACATCTTGACAGTCCAGTATGGGCGTTTGGTGGCCATCCTCTTCTTCGATTGACTTTTTTTTCCGTTTGTCTTTTGCATTTCCTCCCTTCTCCCCCCCACTTTTTTTGTTTTGTCCGGATGAAATCGCGTCCTCCAGTCACCCCGTGGATGCTTGATGGCCACAAACTTACTACATTCCACGGCTGATTTACTACTCTTTTTCCCTCTTTTCTTTCTTTGGAAGTTGGATGGAATTATCATTTTTCAACTCGCTATGATATTCTTGGCTCCTCATGGTCGATATGCCGGTCCGATAGCCAACCCCTGTGTCCTTTCCCCCCTTGCGTGCTGTTCGGATGTTCTCCCCATTCAGCCATTGCCTTTTCTTTTCTACCTGTCCGTCGGCGCAGATTTCTTTTTTTGTAGTTGCTTTTACCAACATTACCCCCCCCCCCTTCCCCCATTCCCCCGGCTTAAAATCTCGCCCCAATTGCCCCTTTCTGAGCCAACCCCTCCTTGTAGCTTCCCTGAAGAGATTCAGAATTGTCGAGGCGCGTAGTTTTTCCGCCTCCCCCTTGCTTCCGGTACCGCGGTAACGACTAGTTCGCTGTCAAAATGCCTTCCACCTCCCTCAATACCCCTATGATCCCTCTTGGTGCTTTCCAGCTCTCTCGCATTATTCTCCAAATCTCCCCCCTTCAGAGTGGACTACTGAACGCCCTGCTCCTCCCTCCTCCTTTTCGCGCAGAGATCTACCCTAAAAAAAACCCCCCGAGTTGCTGTCCCATCTCACCGCCCAAAATTGCCTGGACCCGCGAAATTTCTAGCTTTGCTCTTAACTCCCCCTTGTTTTTCCCAAAGGCCTTTTTTGTTCTGTTGTGCCTGCGTTATGCCATCCGGTGTGCTTTCCCCCACAACTCGCCACAGCTTGGGCATTCTGCTGCGTCCCAATTGGTTTTTTTCGGTTTGGAAAAGTTCCTCTTTTTTTTTTTTTCCTTTTTCACCTCTTCAGGAGTTATGTTAATCTTTCAAGTTCACCCTCACTCCCGCGTTACCTTGCTAAGGGACTCATTTTGCCTTTCTGTCTCACGAATCGCCGATTTCCCAGGTGCCCACTCTTGTCATTCCTGTTCCTTTGATTTTTTGACTGACTAACGGGCTGGCGATTTGCTTCCTCCTGCTCCTCGATGCTTTTTTAACAGCAACTTTTTTTTTTCCTTCTTTTTACACGGGAAAGCCGTCCTTTGGGGGACGATAACGCCTGGCCTGGTTTCTTTTGTTTCCCCCCCGATCTCTTCCAAACGTGCGTATTTTTTCCTATCCTCCCCTAATCTCTGTAGATATCTTTTTCTGCCCATGCAAGCACATTGGTTACAGTTAGAATTCGTCTCTTCGGGATGACTTTTCCTTTCCTCACAGTTTTCCCGACCAAGCCAGTTTACTTCCCCCTCGGCAATGTCCACAGTGTGAGACTGTTTTGTCAATGACAATCTCCTGAGGGATTGTTCCGATATCGTACACTCCAACGTTTTTTTCTTTTTTTCTCATTGTCCCACTTCCTGATTTGTGTTTTTTAAGTAAATAGTGCGCTGCATAAAATCACTTAAATCTCCTTTTTTCCTGTTCCCTCGTCAAATCCAAGGAAACCTTTCTCGAAGACGTCTAAACCTACTAGGTGGGGCTGGTTGTCTCTCTTCTGGTTTGTCTCCCTTGTTCAATCTGCCCCCTCTTTTTGTTTCCTACCTCTATCTAAGATCACCCACAAATACCCTCAACACTTTCGTTAACGCCCACTTCTTTGTCCTTCCTCATTTTTCGAGAGAAGAGGTTTACCGCCTCTTTCCCCATCGAGAAGCGATGGGCTGGCCTTCAGAGCCCCGTTCCCGCATTAGTTGTTCTATTTTTTATCGTCACTTTTGATTAACCCCCTTTTCCTGACTTTCTTTTCGCTCAAGACTTTTGTGTTGTAATCGCAATGCAAATAAATGAATTTCTCCCTACCAGGAGTATTTTTCATAGTCAACGACATTTTGGTTTTTCTGATAGTCGCTTACTTTGTTTTACCCCCCCCCCACCTTTGCTTTTAAATATCCCAACTGCTTATTGTTTTTTTGTTTTCGTCACCCCCACCCTACAATCCACTTCATCTCCTAGTTTTCCCCTTTAGGTAAGTGCTTCTGGATTACCAATTTCCCCTGTTCCAACATCAAGATTACTGTGGCTTGTATAGCTCCCGTTGAAGCTGCACAGGGTTTGCTCACGGGAACCCTTAATAACTCCCCCCTTTAACCCCCCCAGGTAAAAGAGCCCCCTTTCTCCCCGTTGTCATCCTCTTCTGTCATGGTCAGCGAGCCTAGTGCTTCTCCCTTCATCTTTTCGGATGGTCTTACTGACAAATGGTTTTTCGTTCTTCACCCTTTTCCTGTGACGTTGCCTTCATTTTCTCGTGGGATCAGACCTAATTCTTTTTTCTTCTCGTAATGCCGAGTGTTTTTCCGTTTCCTTCTGGTAGACCCTCTTTCCTCTTTCTTTCCCCCTCTTGAGGTAACCCCCGTTGCTTTTTTCCCCCTTTTAAGTCCCATCAAGGCACCACCCTTTTGTTCCAATATCGTAGATTACTACTCCTCCGTTTTGTTGTTTTGACTAGATTGTCTACACCATCTGTTGTGTGTCCTGGGCGCGGCTTACGCCAACAGCAGTTCCTCACTCATTGAGATCCCAGCAGCTGTGCTTGTTTCTACCCTCGCGTCTCCCATGGCCGCTTTCTCGCCCTTTCGCCCCCCCCAAATGTCCTCGGTTTCTTCTTTTTTTAATCGACATGTTCTATCCCACTGTTCACCCGATGGAAAGCTATGAGAACTCAAACCCCGGGTCAGTCCCAAAATCCCCCCACCTACGTTTTCTCTTTGAAACGCTCTGCTGTACCATTGCAGCAAGAATTACACCGTTCCTTTCCCCCTGAATTCTAGTATTTTTCTGTTTATTTTTACGGAATTGGATTCGTCTTTCCGTGTTCCGCACCTCCGTTAGCTATGCAACTGGTCTCATTCCCGGATCCCTGTCATTGTTCCCATTCCCTTTTTCCTCCCTTCCAATCTTCATCCCTTGATTTCACGAGCTTTTTTGTTTGGAGTGTCTTTTGGTTACTTACCGTGCACCCCCTCATCTGCCGGTACTGGTCTTGTTCTTTCCCCCCGGTAAAGACAACGGATTTGGTTCTCACCACCTGGTTCGGGATCTTATTCCTCCGGTGACCTTGACTCATGATTCCTTTATTGCATTTTTTTTTCTCCCGATCCACTAATGCTTTTTTATTACCCTTTCGAAGTGCCCTCAACTTTTCCGTCCCCCTCCCTCGCCCCTGGAACCTTACTTTAACCACGTTTTACCCAACCATCGGACAAAGGTGAAATTTCTACTGAATGGTCCTTTCCATCGGCGTTTCTGCAGTGTTATCATGTGATGAGGTCCCCTGGTTTTTGTCTTCTAAGTTCCGACCAGTTTTATCGTTCAGCGGTCTTTTGAGTTTTTGATTGTTTGACTGTATTTCCTTTCCCCACCTCTTTTGTTTTTACCTTTCCATCCCCTTTCCCCTCATCATCACACACCGCCTGCGTTCGGTTCGTCATTGGCTTGGTTTTTCGCTGGATGTTCGTTGCACTGGTTCCACTTCTTGCTTTTTTTCCTTTTTTGTTCTGAGCCACGTACTTTAGCAACCCTCGGCGCCTTACTACTCTTCATACCCTCAAAAACTTGGATAGGTACACGAAGTGATGTTTCCCCTAATCCCTTTCAGGAGATTGCACGGGGCCTCCTACTCTGTTTCTGTTTTCTCTGTTTTCCCTGGCTTTTTTTAACCCCTGTCCTTTCTGGCCCCACCCACCTATCCCAGTCACCCTTCCTCCCCTTCCGTTAGTCCGAATTGGCTAATAAAATGGTGCTTGCAGTTTTCCCCCTCTTCACCAGCTCTTTGGCAGAACCCTCTTGAAACAGTTTCTCTGCCTGATGCAAACCCTCGCTCGGTTTGAGGCGTTTTAGTTCGTCCCCCCAGTCTTTTCCAGGCTTTTTTCCCTTTAAGGGCTCCCCCCTTGGCCGCTGGAGGATTTTCAGCATCGATTCTTTTCCCGATTAACGTTTTCGGTCACCTCCACTGTGCTTTGGTCCACTCTCATCCTCTCAATCCCTGACCCCCGTTTTTCACCTTCGGTTTCATATTCGAATTGGACGGACTTTTCCCCCACCCCAAATGAGCCACCGGTAACCCTCTGTAAGGGAGTGGCGTGTGTGGAACTGGCCCGAATCATGAGGAGGGTCCCCCCCCAACCCACAACCTGTCGTAGTTTTTTGTTTTTTTCCCCCACCCACCCGATAGGTATCGCCGATGGCTACACTAATTGGCGATTTGCTGGCATTATGCCAGTCTTTTGTTAATTCCTTGGCAACTGAGAACCTTTTTTTCTACGTGAGTGGTTTGTCAAAATTTTCTTTAATAGCCAATCCCCCCGCTTATTCTTAAGTTTCCTCTTTCGAACTTTGGTGTCGTTTTCTCTTTGCACCGTGTATGTTTCCTTTGTTCGACTTCTGAGTGGTAGTCTTTGACTGGATGCCTTGAGTTCCCCGTCTTTTTCTAATGAGGTTTTCGTCTTCTTTATCTGATTGGTCAGACCCCTTTTTTTTTCTTGTCATCTTGCGTGTATGGGCTTTTAGTTCCGGGGCCTTTTTGACCCACCGGCTTGACGTGGAAAGTCCTTCGTGTTTCTTTTTTCTTGCACTTCTCTCCTTTCCCCCAACATGTTTTTGCTTCTTCGACTTTTTCCTCCCCTCTTTTTTGGCCAACTCTTTCCTTGGTCTCATTTGAAGTCCTGGTGACGTTTGCGTCGGTGTTCCCCCCTAATACCCAGAAACACCCCAGGCCTTGCCTCCACGATTCATTGTCCTTGCGGGCTTGCTGAAATTGTTTTTCAGAAGCACCAAGCCGGATTGGGCACAGTTGGGTTGCCCTGCGTCTACCTCTCCCCCCACATTCCTCCTACTGCATCTCTTCCTCTCACGGATACTTGAACTTTTCTCCGACCCAGTTCGAACACTTATTCCCATTCTTGGTTCCTCCCCTGAATTGCCAGTACTTCTGGGTCTTTGTTTGTCTCCTAAGCGCGTGGCTTTTTTCTTCGTGCCAGCTTGCATTTCTTCTTTTACGCGTGTTTTGTTTTTTTTTTTTTTTTTTCCCTAGATGCCACTCTGCGCCTGCGCATCCCCCCCATCCTTGTCGTCTTCTTTTCACCCACCGCCCCCTTCCTTTTTTGTTATTTACACGCTAGTCCTATGTTCGTTACGTTTCTCCTTTTTTGAATTTTCCCCCTTATCGAGACCAGTACATGAATTCTCTTTCTGTTTCTGTATGACGACGTCCCTCCTATAAAAACGGGCCAAGTGCACTGGGCTTTTTTTTGCGGTGCTCAACCTTTGACTCGAGCCCATTTCCCTTTCCTTTATAGGCTGGCAGTCCTGCTGGGTCTGGATTTTCTGACTTGGCCCTGAACCATCCCTGCTCTTTTTTTGCCCCTAGAACCGGCAGTATTACCCAAGCCTGGTTTTCTCCGTCACCCATTTTGTTTTTTTAGCCCGACCCGTCTTTTTCCGGTCAATCCCCCGGTAACAGCTGAGTCGGTTTAAAAATGGACCCGGACCCTACCTTTTTTTTTCCACACCATCTGATTTGGGGAGGTCCCACGCCGCGCTCCCGCCTCTTCTGACCCCAGAGCCCCTCCTTCGTCCTTTCAGAATTTGAAGGCCCGCTTTACTCACCTTTGTTTTTGAGATCGATTGAGCCAATTCCCCCTACCCTATGTGTTGAACCCTCTAACTCCTGTGCGATCGACTACCCGCAGCGCTGGAGTTCCCCCCCCCTTTTTGTTACAATATTTAAGTGGCTCAGTTGATTTTCAGGTATGCCAGGGCAGATTGATCACCACCCGCAGCGTGCGGCTATTTCCAACATTGGCTTTTCTTCTTTCTTTTGTCAGCACCCTATTCATTTTTTGAAAATCCCTCTGTCATTAGTCTTTTTTTTTTTTTTTTTTTTTTTTTTTTTTTTTTTTTTTTCTTTTTTTTTTTTTTTTTTTTTTTGGTTTTTTTTTTTTTTTTTCTTTTTTTTTTCTTTCCTCTTTCCTACCCCCCCCAGTCACATCAAGTCGACTTCGGGAACTTAATTTGGCCTTTCCGTCAGCAACCGTCTCTCCCCGTTTGAACCTCTTTTTTCATTCCGTAGCGGCATTCTTGGTTTTTCCACACTGAGTCTGATTTTGCCCCGTGCCCCTCGGCTGCATCCCCCCCTCCAGGCCCCGTTCCGTCCGGAAGCTTCCCCCCCTTTTTGCGCGCCGACCGCCCTCCCCCTCCGCTTGTGTCTTTTGTTGACAAGTCAACTTTCTTTCCCCTGCCGAGTCCTTTCCTCCTATCTATTGTTCTCTATTATGGGCATTCGTGAGAGCAACTTTTTCACTTTCTCCCCTTGTTTCCCCGTCCTTTTTATGGGGAGTTTCGCGGACCTGCCTTTTTTTTCTCTGGGTACAACCTTTGGCCCAAATACGTCCTGGCACACACTCTTTTTTTTCCCGTCACCTGAAAATCTTACTTTTTCTTGACGCTCCTCTTAAACTCCAACGGTTGGAGCGGATGCATTCCCTTTTAAGGACGCGTTTGTGTTCTGCTCATTGGGAACTCTCAATTTAATGCAAGGGGCATTTTTTTTTTTTTCCCTCCCCTGAAACTTTTTCTTTCCCCGGTCTTTTACCCCTCAACTTGGTGGTTTTTTTGGTGTGACTGTCATGAGTTTGGCCTGGCCAGTTTTTCAAGCTTCCCCGCCCTTTTTTTTAAATTTCTCATAGTCACCAAGCCTCCAAACCCTTGCCTTTTTTTGATACCCTTTTGGCTGTCCCAGATCGGGAGCGCGGTTGTTCTAGAATACTTCCAAACTCGCCCTCCTCGATTTTTTCCTACTTTAGAATTCATCTTCTTTTTGTTTTCCCCTCGTCTTTCCTTAAAGTGTTCAGTGCGGCGGAGTTTTTTTGACACGAACACCGTTTTACTTTTCTCGTCCCTTCAACCTGCCCATTCCCTCTTCCGATTCCATAACAAGGATTTTGATAGTCACGCCCAACACTTTGGCCCATATCACTCAGTTGTTTCCCTGATCCAGCTTTCCCCCCTGCGCATTTTTTTTCTTTCTTTCACAAACTCCACCCGTCATAGATCGTGGTAAATAGTTTCTCTTCTTTTTCCGGCTCACTGTCGGTTGCCAAATTAAATCCTCCCTTTTTCCCAGGTTCAATAGCTTGAAGCTTTCGGTTCTCAGAAGAACTCCCTGAATTAACCTTCACTTCCCCCTGACTATCAGTAATTTTCTGTGTCCCGGGTTCCCTCTTTATTGCTGCGTCTGAGCGTTCAGTAACTCTACCTTTGAGAGGTTTTTCCGCCCTATTTTTATTAATAGTCTTCACTCTTTTTCCCGTTGCTATCCTTCTAGAGGGCCAGGGCCATCTTTTTGGGCGAAACGTTCGGCTCGTCCTTTTTTTTGGCAGATTAGGCTCTTTACACTCGTGCCGCGCTTCTTTGCGCACGATTTAGTTCAAGTGTTTTTCCTTTTCTCCCCGTCAAAAAACCATTTTTTCCTTCCAATATTATCCCCATTTTCCCACTAACGCAAGTTTTTTTGGTGAGATTGTGTTTCTACCCCTGTGTTGGACTTGTCTGAGTGCTCTCTCCCCTTTACCCAAATCGTTTCTCCACATGAGCTTTCAGAGCCTGCTCAATCTCGAACCCTTTTCTCTGGCGATCTCCCGCCCCCACCCAGATTATTTTTCTCCCCTCACTGACCTGCGCACGGTGTGCCCTCTATGAGAAAACCAGGGTCCTTTTCCACACCACCCCACCACTCTCTTCACAGCGCCTGGCATGACCATGTCAATTTGGTTGATAGTACTCCCTTCCCCCTTTGACTGTCTTCATTGGACCGCGGTGTCCGCCCTTTTCTTTCGTAGTTTGAGCAACCACCTGACGCTTCCAATTCATGTGGGGCGGTAAAGCTGTCGATTTTTACCTTACAAGGTGGCTCAATCCCTGCTAGTCTTTCACTATTCTTGCTGTTTTTTTTTAGTGTAGTTTCGTTTAACGGAAAGGCACTCCCCGCGTCGGTGGTCCTGTTCTCTTTTCTTTTTTTCACTCGGAAGCGGCTATCAGCCCCCCCCAAAAATGCCTTTTTGGACTCTTTTTTTTTTTTTTTTTGGTTTTTTCCAGACCCTTTTTGCTAAGAGCAGTCGATGGTTCTTTTCTTTCATCCTGGAAACTCTTCCAACCCAGTCCCCTTCTTGCTTGATTTCGCTGGCCGCCGCGACGCTTTGGCTCCCTTACTCCATCGACCCCAGCCGTGTTCATGTTAATTCCCTGTCCTTTCAAATACACCCGTTAGAGGGTCTCTGGGGGATTATGTTGGTTTGACGGCCCCTCTTCGTCCTGTCGACCCAAACGTCCCTCCGAAAGTTTCCGAGTTTCCAGGTTTTTGCCGGTCAGGTGGGGTGATCTCCTAGATTTGCTTCCCTAGGGCTCCCTGATTCCAGCCTGAAGACATAATCACACCCACTACTTTTTTTCTGTTTCGACAGGCTGTTTTTCTCTTTGTCCTTTAGTGGGAGTGGCCTTCCCCTCCCCCTTAGCTTTCTTTTCCAGTTCTTCCCCAGAAGTCCCGATTTTATGGCACATCGGCATGACCTTACCGTTAATTCTCTACAACCTTTTCTTTGTCCTTCCATCGGGAGGTCACGACTCCCTTGGAGATGTCCTTTTTGCTTCTTCCCCACTTGTGTCCCTTCTTTTTCCCTGGATGTTTCCTCTTATGCGTGTCCAAATATGCATCCCTTTCCCTCGTCTTCCGGAGGACTGCCTTGTGCTTCCCCCTTTAACAAAGTGTTATGTTTCTTTGACAGCCCTTATCTACCTCGATATTGTCACAAAAAGGCACGTATCCTTTATTTTACAACCCCACTCTCTCGGCCCTTTTTAGGCGTGTCCGCCAGTTGGATTGTCTTCCCGTTTCCCGTGTTCGCATGAGATGTTTCTTCCAGCAGTCGAGGTTTTCTTCTACCTTCAACTCTTCCCATTCCGCTGGCGCAAGCTCCCGCGCCTACAAGGTGCCACGCTTCCTTCTTCAACCTCCTTTTTTTGAAGGCGTTCTCGCCTCCAATGGCCCCCTGAGTCCACTTCACACTTTCGGACGTTCGTTATCTTCTTTTTCCAATCCCCACCCGTCCTCCCAAGCGACCTAGGGAGTGGCAATTTCGCTTTTTCTCAAAACCCTCCTCCCCCCACTTGGCGACCCTCGCGAATGTCCAATGTCGAGCGCTCGATGACCGTTGGGCAACCTGAAGAGCAAATCTGGACGTTTTTTTTAAGTGGTGCACACATTTACTGTTCATCTCCCCCACTCGATTCGCTTTTTCAGGGTTTCCTCTTTTTTTTTTTACCACTTTGGTTTGGTGGACGCGACTCTGTGGTCTTTTGATTTGCTTCTATGAGCTTTTTACCGTGGCTTTATTAGCGTGCGTCTTCGTCCTGCGATATGAAGGGCATGTGCGCCAGTCAGGGTCTCTTTGGAAACACCGTGCTCCTGCTTTTTTCTAGTTCAGGGGATTTTTGACTTTTTACTCTCGTCTAACGGAAACGCGCCGGTGAGGGCGCACGGCGGCCAATTTTCGCTTTGCCGTCCTGCTTCACTCAAAGATTTTTTGTTTTCTCTTGCCTTTTGCCTTTTTTGAAGCGGATGGTGGTTTCTGTTGGTACTCGACTTCTCATCTGTCATGAAAATAAGCTCCAGTCAGCTTGGTGGGCGCTCCCGGGCCAAGCCGGTTGGGCATGTGGCTCCGTTCTGGGCCAATTTTTGCATACTAGACCAAGTGACTTTCCTCCTCTATTCTTTTCCGCTCAACTTCCCCCCCCTTCTCCCTGCGCCAATGTCCCGAACCATCTAGTAGGAACCTGCGGGTAAATCAATAAGTGACGTATTTATTTGTTTTGGTGGCCAATCCCCCCTAAAGAGATTGCCCTTTTAGGCGTTCCTCTG
>Ga0179593_1568575_pt1 | contig 17473 bp, 20 predicted proteins | sample CZODoug2_1_08_16_FD_185931 | JGI IMG/M metagenome (GOLD analysis project Ga0179593, IMG submission 185931) | Vadose zone soil fungal communities from Angelo Coast Range Reserve, California, USA - CZODoug2_1_08_16fungal (PacBio error correction) | ecosystem: Environmental > Terrestrial > Soil >... | reverse complement strand
CCCTCGGATATGAGCGTCAACCCCTTTCCCCCTCCTCCCCACACCAAGATGCTCGCGGTCCCTTTCCTGCATTCTTAACAGCGCAAGCCTCTTCCTTGCGTTTCCCCTTTTTTTTTGAGAGCACTATCTTCACCTCCACCCTTTTCTCAGGGACCCACTTCGAAACGCACCTTCCCTTTCGCCTATGGGGCCTTTGTCGAGAGTTTCTTCCCTATGAAGAAGAAATTTCTTTCCCCTTCCCTTTTTTGGCGTGCCCTCTTCAGTGATGGTCACCATCTTTCTCCTTGAATTCCTTTCCTCTGGTAGGACAGTGTAGGGATTCACCCCTTGCTTGCGCCTCCTCTCCTAAAACGCAGGCACGGTCATCTTTCCCGCGGCGCCCCCGGTTCTGTCGAACTCCCCTTCACTTTCTTTCATTCACTTGCTTTGCCGGCTTTTTTTTTCCCAACCATTCCGTCAGCACGCCCTTTTTTTTTCCCTACTGTGTGTGATTACCGCTTACTCTTCAGCTTATCAAACCGCTTTTTCCCCCTCATAGGTCCCGGATGAAAAACGTCCTTTCCGGTCCCTCCGCGGATTCATGTTTCCTCGGCACCCAGACGACATTTCCGTCAGCACCGTTTTGCAGAGCCCTTCTTTTTGCCTTGCCCCCCTTCCCCTCAAAACGCCCTCCCCCCATCCTACTCCCTGCGAAAAACATCGGACTTATTTTTTTCCCTCCTTTGTCACGCTGGCGATCCGGGACAAGGTTTGTTTTGTCAAAGTGCTTTTTGCGGGGCCCCCCCCCCCCCTCGGCAAATTTTTAGGAGAATTCTTTCTTCGACCCCGAGACCCCTCCGACCACCATTTTCTTCGGTCCGTGTTTGAGTGTCTTGCACAGCGACAACCCTTTTCCCGCTGTCCTTCCCAATTGAATCTTCCTTTCCTCCTTTTCTCGAATGCTTTCCTCCAGTGAAGATGTTAATTCCTCCTTTTCGACGTCGCGACGGCCGTTTTCGCCCCCCTCAGCCGCCTTCCTTTGTTTTAGTTAAGCGCTCTTGAGTTGATGAGGAGATAGATCCTTTTTTTTTTTCTGAGTGCCCCCCTTTCTTCCCGATTTCACCCGCGAAGAGTTTCTTTATTCCGTTTATGACGATTGTCTTTGCCGTAGCCTCTTCCCTTGTCGCCCGATAGATCGACGCCAATTTTTCGGTGCCGGGATATTCTCCCCTTGTGATACCGGTGCTCCTAGTGGGTTTTTTTTGGATAGAGTCTTTTCCTCCTTTCTCCCTGCATCGTTTGATCAACTTCATTCCCTTCCTTTCGCGCTTCGGCAGTAGGGATGCCTTTCCCAAGATAAAGAATCGATTTTTGCTTTCTTTGGCGTTTCCTCAGAGCAGTTCTTCCTTCTTTGTCCATTGTCGCTCTCCTACGATGACGCTCCGCAACAAGTCGAGTGGTCTTAGGGGCGCAGGGCCATCCCCCCTAGGGAACCCTTGAAAGGGTGTTTTTTTTTTCTCCTCCCCCCGGAAATAGAACTTTCCAAATTTGTTACCCCTTCTAGCGCTTCCTTTTCTGTTAGGGAATCTTTCCTTCGTCGAGCGCTTTTCTTCCCTTTTTGATTCTTGCACTTTTGCCGAGATTGCGGTTTCGAGCCGTCCCCTTTTTCCCCTTGGCTCCTTCAAGTTGGGAGGTTACAAGACGTTGGAGACTGCCCTCTAGGGTTCTTAATACTCTAGGTTCCTTCTTTGCGATTGGACTTTTCTTTGGCCCCAAAAAGGCAGGAGCCTCCCCCCGGCTTGCCGCTCCGACAGCACCCCCGTCCTTTTGGAGGGGGGCAGGACCCCCCCCCCCTGACTTCCGTTGTCCCCCGGGGGGGACCCATCCCTTTTTTCCCCCCCCGCGTTATTCCCCACAAGCCCAGGCCCGATTTTTTCCAGGCCCCTATGTGTAGCTGAGTCGCGCCCCCTATTTCTCCCTTTCCGATTTTCTTCAACACCAGCCTCCCTCCGTATGAATTTGATCGATCGGCTTTTCCTCTCCCCAGGTTGGCCAACTTCTCCCCTCAGCCTCCCTTTCGTGATCTCGCCTCTTTTTCCTCCCCCGAGCTCTCGAGGACTCCAAAAGTCGGGGTGAGAAAGAATCCCCCCCCAAAGGGACTTTTTCAGCTGTGTCATTTCTTTCCTTGCCAGCGTTCTTTTCTCCATCCGAATTTTTATTTTTCGGCGTCAACGGCGATGTGGGTTCCCGGCGGAGAAAACCCTGACATTTTAGTAGAAGATGAACCCCCTTTCTTTCAATCGTAGCTTGATCAGGCGGTTTCCTTCTTTACCCGCGCAGATGATTCCGTTCACTTCCCTCGAGGCGATTGTTCTATCTTCAGCCCTAGCAGGTAAGCATCCCTCATCTTGAGTAATGATAACACCTTCACTCTTAGGGAAGCCCCTTAAGACTCTCCGGAGAAGGAGACTTCCTTTAGCCTTTGTTCAAGCGAGAATCCCCTTCGTCCCTCCTTGAAACTTTTTTTTCGTCACCCCTCTAGAAGGAGACACCCCCATCACCCGAGAGAAGATTCCCCCGGGAGAATAGACCTCTCGCTTACCTCATCGCCCCCTATGACCACAAAGAAAAACCGCTCTGTCCTTTTTCTCCTAGTTGGTCATCTTTTTCTCCCTCGTCCGTATGTTTCTAACGTCTTTCATGCGGGCGTTTCGACTTTTCCTTTTGAGAGAGAGTAATCGGACTTCATCTCGCCATAAATCTTTCTCAGTGCTTCTTCTTTCCCCTATATTTAAGCCCTTTCTTTTTTGGTTGAGAGTGCTTCCCCTCTCAGCGATAGCGACGTTTTGCATGCGATCGCCCTTACATATTAGCTCCTCCCTGTAATACGACCCGCAAATCCCGGCGGCCCCGTCCCCTTTTTCTTTTCCTCGCTAGGAGACCTCTTCCGTCTTACCTTTCTCCCTAGAGGTGTTTTTTTCCTTCTTAATAGGGCAAGTCTTTCCCCCTCTCGTGTTATATGCCTCCAATTAGCGCTTCTTTTTTTTTTTTTTTCTGCGCCTTAAACGCTTTTTGCCTAACCCCATGGTCCCTTCTCTTCTCTAGATAGGAGAGCTTCCTCCCCCCCCCCCCCGACCACCCTTTCCTTAATAGTCGTCGCCTTCCGGGCGCCTCGGCTTTATTTTTCCCCCTGATTAATTCCGACGTTTTTCCGAATCCTGTTTTATCACAAATCTCTTTAAAACTCATCTTCCTCGAGTGTTTCGGGGCCCTTAGTTATAAAGCAGCGGCGTTGAAGAAAAATCCCCTCAGCGGGGGAAGAGGTACTTTTCCTTTGGGAAGAGGAACTGACTTGTGGAGGTTCCGAAGACCTCCCTATTTTCGAAGTGAGCAAGCCTCCCGACATTACGAGGCCTCTCCTAAAAAGATGCCTCCTGGAATACCCCCCTCCCTTTTTTACCGTTCTTTCTTCTTTTTTTCGATTTGGGTCTTCTTTCCTATCCCCTTCGGCTCGTGACATTTTTTCCTTTTAACCTACCCTCCATGCTGCTTTGCTTGCGCAGTTGCCCCCTCTTCCCCCCAAAATACGCCCTCTCGCTTGGTATATAAGGGCTTTTTTTTTCCTCGCCTGATCGAGGACGATTGATAATAGGTTTTCCCCCCCCCATTTCACATACGTGCCCCCTTCCCTTCCTTCATGTGCTTTTCCTCAAGAGGGTCTCCCCCCGGCTTTTACAAATTACTTCCTTATTGTAAGGACAATCCCAAGAATGAAGGTTCTATTTTTCTGCCGGGCTTTAGCCAATCGGCCTTCCCCCCCCAGTTTCTCGGACCAACTTCTTCTTTACTTCTACTACCCGCTAGGCTTTAGCTGTCGAAGAATGCCCCCCCCCCCGTGAACTGAAGTCCTTGCGCGATCCCTATACCCTTCCAAGGATAGCCCTGTCCGCCCCTGGACTTAACCTTTGTTTCGGTGAAGAGAAGCACCCCCTCCTTTCCCATTTTTTCTTCTAAACCACTCCCAAGAGGCCCTTCGAGGAGCGTCCTTGACCAGAACCTTCTGAATGTCTTTTCCCTTTGGAGAGGGAACGGAATCCCACAAAACAAAGGGCTGTTCCTTCAGATCAACCTGCCGGTTTTAAGGACTCCGGCGAAACGCCCTTTCTTGTTCCCTTTCGGCTCTTTCTCGACCCCAAGGACAGGACCCCCCGACGGATAGGCGTTATTCCTCCCCTCCATAACCAAGAAAGATCACGCTCCTTCTTTTATGCGGAATCCCTTTTTCCTCACCGACCTTTGTTCCGAAAGCCTTTTCCTTCAGTTGATCCGTCCCCCTCGCGTTTTTTAGAGATGAATCACCTTTTTCCACCTTTTTCCCGAGAGAAACTCCCCCTTGCTTCTCTTTCCGGCACCGCCCCCCCACGCCTTGCCGAAGTCACAACGGACCCCCTCTGCGCGCTCGACGCCTCCCACGTCAAGCCTCTGGGAGGAAGTTCCGAAATGACTTTTTTACACCCGGGCCCTTTCTTTTTTAACCCGCCCTGTAAAGAACCTTCCTGACAATCAGGAGCGTAACTCCAAAGTTCGGACGTCCCTTTTAGTTACGTTGCAGATCGAACCTTCCTTTCCCTCGCAGCGAGAGCAATCCTTCTCTCCAATCATGGAACGGAAATGTTCCCTGCCGAGACGCTCCCAGGCCCTAATTGGATGTTATTTCGAGTGGTGTTCGGGCCATATCTTGCCCGCATACTCCGAATGGTCGGCGGTCTGGTGTCGTCGACCCCCAAGGCCCTAAGACTGAAAGCTCCAGCCAGACGTCGGCCTTGATTCCGGGGGGAAAGCTTTCTCCTCCACAGTTGGAAGCGTCCCGAGGGGGGCTTTTTCTGAAAGTTAATCAGTCGGCGAGGACCCTCTCTAGGAGTCTAATGCGCGCTCTCTAGGCGCCCGCGAGGTGTCCTGGGTGCTGGCACGGGCAGCGGGTCCTTTCACGAACAACGTCCCATTGATAAATGAATCGTTTCCTCCAGTTTAGTAGGAGAGCGTGTTCTCATCGCCCCTCCAGAAGGTCCCCTGTCGAATATGCGGAAGGTAGGAGAGCGGTCGTGGCCGGCGACCCCGCAAGTTTCTTGAGGTAGAGGTCTTCTTCCCGCCACCCACCCACTTCCCCCGTTTGAAACCGTCTCCCGCCGAACTCCACGACCTCAGGGATGTGGTCTTCCTTAATAATCCCCTAGAGCCTCTTATGCTAGTCGGACCCAACCGATATTTACCTTGAGGGGGTTACCTTAAAGAAGTATAGGAGATCGGCAGGAAGGGAAACAAAAGCGCAGGAAAGAATGACCTCGAACGCTGCTTTTTTTCGGCAACGGCTTTCTTGTGGCCTCCGAGTTGTCTTTTCCCCAGAAACTGGGATTCAGTTGCTCCTCAAAGGCGACTCCTTGCAAACCTTTGCCTTGTAGCCTTTCTCAGGCTTTCCCCCATTAGTCCCATGGCTCATGACCAATTCCTACGCTCTCAAATTGCCTAATCGTAAATAGTGAACCCCCCGCCCCCATGCTTTACCGCCCCACCCCTGTTAAAGCCTCTTCCAACCTCCCCCGCTTGCCTACCCTCCGCCCCCCCCCCGCTTCGACTTTTAGAGGAAAAGGCCACCGCCGCTTCTTAAGTCTCTTTTTACTAGTCTCGTGCTCCAAGTACCGACCATCTTCTGTCCCTTCTTCATTTTCTATCGCCCTATCACTCCGAAAGATACCGCTTTTCTCTGTTTTCTCCGTTACCCCTCCCTTTTTACCGGACACCCCCACTGCAAAAGACAACGACTCCCCTAACGCCTGAACTACTTCGTTCCTCCCCTTTCCCCCCCTTTTCGCTTGACTTATGGACCCCCCAGTTCAAACTAACATCTAGAGAAACAGCTCTGTCAACAGAGAAATATCACAGGGGCACGGGACCCCCCAAAAGGGAGAGGCTTCGTTCCTGCCCCAGGACCCCCTCAAGGCCCTCTTCAAGGACCCCCTTTCGATCTTGAAATTTTTTTTGAATTGAGGATTTATATTACCCCCCTTCTTGGGATCTCTTCTTGAGAATAAAGAAATTCCCAAAGACCCTACCGATCCCCCCGCTGAAGCACGACCCCCAGCACGCCGGAGGCACCTCTGACATTCCCAACACCCTCCCCCCCCCCCCTTCAGAGATATTTGCTTCGACCCTTGATGAGACAGCCTTGGAAACACAGGTGGGGCGCAGTTTTTCATTCCCGCCCGGGGGGCCCAAAGAACCTAGCCCAGGAGGGCCGACCTTTTCCTTTAAGAAGAGGGGTTTTTTTGAACACTATTCGTTCCCAGGCCGGCTCCTGAGAGCTACCCCTCGATTACCCCCGTTTCCTTTGATATGCTTCCCCCGCCTTCTGATTGGATTTGCAAACCTCCAGTGGTCGTTTTCGAAGGATTTTGTTTGATTTCTCCCAATATATTAACCTCCCCACCCTAAGGAAGAGCCCCCTTTCGTCCCCCCTCAAATGAACTGCGTCCTTCTGAGGGGCACGGTTCTCCTTCTCGGGGCTATGGTTTACCACCATTGAAGAACGTCCCTCCTTGTTTTCCCCCTGCAAAAGTTGGATCTTCCCCCCTCTTGTCCCTCGTTCGTAAATATTCGTTCCTTTCGTTCCTAGTTGGAGCCGCCCTTTCGCCGTTCACCGAAGGATCAAGGCCTTCTCTAAACCACCTCCCATGAGAGAGGCATTCCCCACCCGAGAAAAACGGTCTCTTGAGAAAACGGCCCTCTCGGAGAGACAGAGACTTCCCCTGAGGGGACGGCCCACGGATCCCGGAACCTTCAAAGTCATTGAAAAAAGAACCCGCAGGTTTTCCGGAAGCCTCCTGAGTGGAGAACTCTTTTGCACCCGATTTTTGGAGGGGCCCTTCTGATCGAATATCTTTCCCCGTCTACAGAGGAGTCCCCAACACCCGAGGGATGCGACCCCCCCCTCCATCTCTCCGGTGTCTCTCTTACCTTTTTCTAGCACAGGACGTCATTCAATTCGTGAAGAAAACAAGCTTCTCCCCCTGTTTTAGGAATTTTTTTTGCACAAGACTCCCCCCCCACGTGCCCCCCTACTTACATCGGAATGCTTCCTGTTTTTTCCGAAGCAAGGTTTTCTGCTTTGACGAGGGACCTTTTCAGTACAGAAAAGGCAGCTTTCTTCCGGCCATGAGGTCGAGGCACTCTTTTTTCGAGTTCGGAAATTTAATAGTTCTCCCCCGAGACCCTCCACGACCCCCCCCCACCTCGGTACGGTCTTCTGCGTCCTCGACGCCCTGCCCTTGCGACGTTCTCACAAGTTGTCTCCCCTTTTTTTTTTTTCCCGAAATGCCATCCGTTTCCGATCCTTTTTAAGCCCTTGCGCTCCCCCTCGACTGTCCGTTCGAAACCTCCCTGCGCCGAAGCCTTTCTTCCGCGCGCCGTTCTTTGGCGTCGACTCTGGTTTTTCCTTTTTCACTCTCGGCTTTACCCCGAGGTAGAGCCAGATAAGATTTTGAGGAGATTCTCCTCATGGTGATCTAAGAGTACCAGACTTCGTTCCCATTTTCATTGGTCCGCAGGGATAGCTTCTTCCTTTTCTTCTCAGGGAGAGGTTTTGTTTGTTTTTTGAGTTGGGGGTTACCCCCATAATTGGGCACTCCTTTTATAGAAAGAAGCTTTTTGTCCGAGTATCCGGAAGGCAGCAGTCGGTGAACACCCTTTTCTGGCGTCCCAGACCTCTCCCAGAATAGATTCGGTAATTGCTTTTTCCTTCCGGATGACGGGACCGCCGTTATTTGCCCCGAGGGGTAACCTGGTAATTCTAAGCCTTCTGCGAGGACCATCGTGGAGTCCCCCTCCCTGTGAGAGGTCTATTGACCCATGAGTAAGCCGGTGTTGCTGGTGCAACCCTTACACCTCTTTCGGATATACCCTCAGAAGAGCTTTCTATTGTTGTTCTTGGCCCTGAATTGGAGGCGTAGATTTTTGGCCTCGTTCATGAAGACGATTTCGCCTTGGTGGCTACCCTTATCCGATCCTGCTTCCGGGGAGGCCTTCTCCCCGTTGATCCGACACCCGGGAGGCGACTCAACAGAAGGGGACCCCCTCGTCCGAAGTTGGAGGAGTCCCCGAAGACCGTGGGTGCAAACCCCCGGTCGCAGATAGACTTTTTTTTATGCTGGGCGGGACCCCCCCCTCCGGCGATTCAGACCTTTGAGATTCCTCCCCTCCCGAAAGTTTTCTGCTTATTTTCCCCCCCTCACTCCTTAAGTTAGTAAATCGTTCCCCCCTTCACACCCCTTTCCAAAGAAAACTCTATGGTATATGACAGGGCTCGATCCCCTTAGATAATTTATCTGCACGATAACCGCCCGGAAACCAGAATCCTCCAGTCCCCGAAGGAAGTTCTATCCGCTGATTTTGGTAGCAGCGCCTTTGGGCCCTAAAGAGCCCTTTCGCACCGACTCGGATCTCGCCCCTTGATCAAGCGCCCTCCCCTTGGTATCCCGCTGACCCCCCGCCTTGAGGGTGTTCCCCGAATACCCCTCTTGAAGGTCTCCCAGGTTGTCTCCAGGATTGAAGCGGTCTCCGCCGGTTTTCTGTGCGAACTCGAGCGCTTTTCCTCGACCCCCTCCTTACCATTTTTCTAGTTAGCGCTGCCCCTCTGAGTAATCGGGCACGCCTTTCTCCGGGCGGGGTTCTTCTCCGATGATGTAGGACGCCGTTCCCCCCCCCGCCCGAGATCAGACGATCAGCTTTCTTCGCTTCTTTTTGATGCCGACGGCGTAGCTTGAGTTTGACAATTCATTTTCAGGGTACGCCGACGACCCTTTTCTCGCCGTGTTTTCAGCGCGATCCCTGGACTCCCCTTTTCAGGCAACTCTCCTTTTCTCCTTTCCTGAAGGAAAACCCTTTTTTTTTCACAGAGGGTATGCATTTTCCCCCTTAGCGAAGGAGAACTCCTAGCTCAGAACCGAGATCAGCTTTCCTTTCAGCGTCGTTTGGTCATCTCGCCTTTCTCCTTTTTCCCCCACAAGGTTTCCCTTTTTTCGAATTTGACTTTCGAAAATGATAAGGGCGTCATTTTCATAGTTTTACTGTCGGACTTAGACATCCAGAATGATAGATGATTCTCCCCCCCCTCTCTATTTTACCCCAGTGTTGGTTTGGTTCCTGAGAGGGGGGGAATCTCTAGCGACCTTTCGGAGGGAGGGCGCCTTCCGACGCCAGAGAGCAGAATGATCATTTTCAGGAATACCAAGAAAACTGGACGTGCTTTGGGAGGACATCTTACCCCTTTTGCGACAAAAAAAGCTACCTTCCCCCAATTATCCGCGTGATCGCAGGCCCCGTACTTTTTCCTCGGCTATCGCCGTCGGCTTTCTCCCTTGCGTTGAGTTTTCTCTCCCCCAGGTCCCCTGGTTTCCCCCTCACCCCAAACCCACATCAAGGCTTTCTCCCTTCTCGATTCTGAACGCGTCGCGACACCTGCGGGCTCGTAGGTGCTTTTCTTGCTCCTGCCTGAAATCTCCCCTCGTTTGGTAAGCAAGCCGTCAGCCCCTCTCCGAGAGTCTAAACCTAGCTGCTTCCCTCTTGGCCTTTTTCTTCTGGGTGAGGTCCCCCACTGCGACGGTCCCCCCCCCCCGCCCCCTTTTGATTTCTCTCGGCCGTGGTTCTTTTACGCCGCGTCCCCTACCTACTACGAAGTGATTTAGGTTTGAAGATCCCCTCCTCCCTTCCCGCCGTTTTCCTTTTTTTTTTTTTCCATCACGGCGCCACTGGACCCCCACGATGCAACCTTTTCTCCCCGCCTTCTGTTTTTATTAGTATTCCGACCTCCTTCGCTTTTCTCCCCCTGCGTCGCGTTGATCGACATCCTTTTCAAGACAACATTGGGAGCGGCCTCTTTTGCCCCAGAAACTTTTTTCTGCGACAAATACTCCCTCTCTCCGCGCGGCCGTTTATCCGGGCTTTTGGCTTTGATAGAGCGTCGATTGGATAATCGGGTCATCAGTATACCCCTGAAAGGAATAGTAATAGGGCTTTTTTTTTCTGGGAAGGCCTTTGACTACCCAGGCATTTTCAACCCACATTTGAGGGAGTTCTTCCCCCCCTTCCCCCCCCCCCCCCCGGTTTCTGATTGGTTTGTTGTGGACGCATTTTCAGCCTTTTTTCTGCCCCTTTCCATGCAAAGCAGCTCCTTGCGTATTGGCCCCCCTGGCGGTTAGAAGGCTCCCACGCTACTTCCCCCTTTTGAGGTAGACAAAAGTTTGTCGATGTCCTCTCATTCTTCAACAGGCCGACGTTCCCGGCGGATCGATCTCCGTCTTTTTTTCAGAGCGAACTCCCCCACCTCGCGCCAGGAACGCCGGCCAGGTAGACGTTCAGAAAACGATCACCCCTTCTTGATAGTGGTATATCTTTGCTTCGAGTGCCCCCCCCCTGGCGGATTTGCCTACCTGGCTCTCAGGGCTTTTTCCCCTCCGTCTTCTTCTCATCGAGTCTTTTTCGACCAGAAAAGGACATCTTTTTCGGTCCGCGAACCTCCCCCGCCTCAAGATCGGATGCTGTTGCGTATCCGACGGCCGCCGTACCGACCTTTTCCGCCCTTTTTTTTTTATGAAGATGAAGTTTTCCCCTCTCCTTCCCCCCAGTGAATGCCAATCTTCTATACCTAGTTTTCAAGATCAAGGCCCTTTCCACGACCTTTTTTCCCCCCCTCCGAAGTTGGAATTTTTTCCTCCCAGATTCCCGCATTTTTCCGATTTTTGAGCTTTTTACAGGACATAGTCGCTCACACGGAAGACGTTTTCATCCTTTTTTCCACAGGTAAAGGATTTCTCTAACTTCCCATTAGCGTTTCCAGAATTCAAGGAACCGTCCCCACCCTTTCTTGGCTGAGGAGCTGCGTTCGGTGGGAGATCCTCCTTTCCCCGTTTCCCTTCCCCAGCTGTCGAGAATAGGCTTCCCCCCCGTAAAATCCCCTTGTTATTCGTCCACTATTTCCCATTCGAGACCCCCCAGTTCTGAAATTGTGATGCATTCCCAGCTGCGTTTGGTGTTGTCGTTTCCATCATCATAGGCAGAAAGGACTTCCCCCGAGGGGTGGAGGAGGGCTCTTTTTTTCCGGTTTTTCAGGAACGGTCAGAGGACCTCGCTTTTCTTGGCGCAGTAGGAATGAAAGGGTGATCCTTCCGCCCTAAAGAGGGGGGGGTGGGGTTTTCGGTGGGTCTGGAAATTCCCTTAAAAAATATTCTTCTTGGGAGAAAGGGAAGACGGCTTTTTTTCGGATTTTTTTTGGTTTTTTTTTGGGCGGGGGAAAGGAAAGGTATCGCTGGTTTTTAGATGAAATGCGTTTTTCCTGTGAGGATCGGCATGACTCCGACACCGAAGCCTTCCCCGAATTCCAAATCACGATGAGGTTTGGTTTTTTTTCCTTCCCAGTGTTGTCTTTTCAAGATAGTTCGCGAGTGGCAGGCGTTTTTCCCCCCACCACTCCCTTCCTACGGCGAGAAAGAGCCGTTTTCCTTTCCACGGAGTTCGTGACTTTCTTCAACTGCTTTGGCGGCCGCCGAAAAGCATTTTAAATTCCGGGAGCTCGATTCTCTTTCGGACCAGAACATTTCGCCGCGCTGAACGGCGCTGCTTTCGCCGGTTTTGCTGTGGAGCGAAGCCCGACCTTTTCCCCTCCCTTCTCCAAGTTCCTTTCCCACAAGATGGGGACCCCTTCCTGCGCCACAACCACCTCTTTGAGTTCTTTCCCATAACGCCAGCACCCAATGCGCCGGCCTCTCCGAGGGCGACGGCCTTGTTGGTCGACTGAGTTCCCTGATCCCTTTTTAGAGAGTGCTCTCCCCCCCACGCCCAATCCCGCTCCGGATTGCTGCTGTTTTTTCGTCGGTGCTTCCTCAGCGTGGGCCACCGTTTTTACCGTTTTTTTTTTTGGAGAATATCTCTCTTTCTCCTCCGTTGTTGGCGCCGGCGTCGCGCAAACCGTCCCCACCCCCCCCTTTTCCCTCGGTAAAGACGAGCGGATGTTCCCCCGCACCTTTTCGGCACCCTGGCTTTGATTTATGGGAGCGTCTCTTCCCATACTCCACACAAGGGGTTTCTCCGTTAAATCCTTCCCCCCCCAGAACATGTAACTCCCCCCCCTTCCTAGACTTTTCCGGGGCGCATCGCTGGCCTATGGCAGAAGAATCCCTTTTCCGCCCTTCCAAAGTTTTTCCCCTTTGTCCCCCATCTGTAGGAGGATCTGGCAAGGCGTAGGCTTTCTTCAGCTCCCAACGGCGTTGGCTCTTCCCCCGCCCAAAACGCCTTCTCCGGAAGCGCTTCCACCCAGGTTCTGGCCCTTCCTCCTCTCCAGTTCATGCAATTGCTTTCTCCAATTTACAAATCCCTTTTTATTGGTCAGCCGACGTTTTCCCGTTCCCTTTCGCAGTTTGTGTTTTGCCACCCCTCCTCTCCTCTACAACAAGATGTATTTTCCCTCGGTATTTGAGATGAAACACGTTTGGTAGCTCTCTAAGCTGGGGTTCGCACAGGCCTCTTCTCTCGTAAGCCCCTTACTCGCCTGCGGCCGGGCCTTCTCTTCAACCTCCCCGCCTACGCTCCGAAAACCCCGCCTGCAAAGGGCACGCTGTGGGACACAGGAAGTCATCATTTTGCCTTCGGCTTTTTTTGTCGAGGACCCTTTCGAGTCCGATCCAGTTATCCCCCCCCTCCTCCCATGGAACGACTCTTCCCCAACCCTCCGTTATTCACGCGTCAGTGTTATGGCCAGCAGACCCCCCCACGAGCAATTTTTGTGCACCCCCCCTCCTTCCCCTTTTTGTCTAGAACCTATCCATGACGTTAAAGTGACTCCTTCAAAGTCCATTGAGAGCCTTTTCGCCGGCATTCGACTCCCACCCCCTTCACTCAGCAGCTCCGTTCTTTTTCTTTAAGAGAAGACGGTTTTCCATTTTTTTCCTCGTCCTGGCTTCAGTGGAACCCCGCTTCCTTGTTTAAGAGGAAGATTTCCCTCCTCAGTCCCCTTTTTTTTCGGAGGGAAGATGGTATAGTTTCGTAGCTGCTCTTGTAGTTCTCAGTTCGCCTTTTGAGGGGGAATGGTTTTTCCTGGCTTAGAGCCCTTCCTTGAGGGTGATCCTTTCGAGCTGTTTGAAAGAGTTTGGCATCTTCAGCCCTCCCCTTCTCTTGTCCAAAACTCCCCCCCTCTGTGCGTTTTCCCCCCCTAGGTATTTCAGGGCGGATGCCGCCGTCTCAAGAATAGACTTCTTGATGGCTATCCTCAGACTTCCTTTTTTCTTTCATGTAATGGTCGCTCCCTTTATGAAGGCTTGTCCCCCAAAGAACTTCCTTTCCTCACTCCCACTTTCAGACCCCCTTGGGTGGTTGTCTTTTGCAATCAGCCGTGCACACATGTCAGAGGTTAGTTTTCTCCCGAGCCCAGCGCCTGCCTTTTTTTGTTATTCCTTATTATGGAAATTGGCGTCGCTTCCCGGGAGACATGGTGAAGCCGGTCCCGGTGCCTCTCAGTTTACGAAGAGCAGCCTTTTCCTTTTTTGGACTTTTTTTTCTTAGGAAAAGCCCTTTTCCCCCCCTGAACTGAGAGAGGTAGTTTCCACGGTTTTGTGCAGATCGACCCTTTTTTTTTCATGGCCGAGCGGCAATCCTTGATTCCCCCCCCAGACAAAACCTTTTTCTGGTCATTCCTTCCTGGAATTAAGTTGTCCCTTTCACCAGCGGTTCTCCACCCCCTCCCGACGATGACTAGGAAGGCAAGTCGCGCCCCCCCCCTCCTTAGAAGATAGAATCCTTCCCCTCGCCCTCCCTATAGAAGAACTCTCTCTCTATCTTGAGTATTTTGTAGCGCCTTCCCCCCCTTTTTCCGCGGACTTTACCCCCCCGAACGTTGTCTTCCCTTTCCCCTCACGATTTTTCCTCCGAAATTGGGGATTCAAGTACCCCCGCCTTTGCGGGAGAGCACGTTCCCTCCCCCCCTTCGAGGGCAGCGGCAGTGGTCTTTTTGGATCGCGACGGTGATAGGCGTTCCCCGGCGTTCCGGGTCGCGGAGAAACCTCTTTCCTTTTTCCTTCGTCTTTCTTTCTTAAAATGACGGCTTCCTGCCGACGAGATGATTCCTTTTTAGTTACCTTTTTTTTTTTCAGATCTTTTTTTTCCAAAGGAACATGGTTGATACAGTCTAAGAGATTTCGAGGTCCCTTTCAGGAGGCTCCCTTTAGTGATCCCTAGGACATTTTAAGGCCTCCGGCCTCCGAAGGACGAATTTCTTTCGCAGGCTTCTCGTTCATCGTCTCTAGCCGTAGGACAGATCCAGTTCTTCCCCCCCCGGTATACTCCTTTTTTCCAAAGAAGTCCCTCTACTCAGACCAGGTAGCACTCCCCCCCTAGCGCTTTCCCTGATAATGGAACCTTTTACAGCTATCAGACGAGATGCCCTCTTCTTTAATAAGAAGACTCTGAGGTAAGGCACTTCCTTCCCTTCCAGGGAGAAGATCCTTCTGTAAAGTTTTCTTTTTTCTGATAAGGAGAGAGAGGGAATCTAGACCTTTCATTCCCCTCAACCGTCGAAGCTCTGAATTCAACCCAACCCCTCTATTTTAATAATCCATCCTGTTGGAGAGTTCAGACTTCCTTCCCCGACGTCTCTATGGGCTCCCACTCCGACCTGTCTTTTGCTCGACTTAGAACTTTCCCACACGCCCTCCGGAGAAAGGGATCCCCCCCTAGTTCCAGAAGACGCTCGGATCTCTCTCCCCTCGTAGTCTGACCAAACGATAAGGCTTCCTTTCCCCCCTTTTTTCATGAGAATCGTTTTTTTCTCGGTCTTTTCGCTGGTCACCCTTCGCGCTGCTTTCTGCTCCCAAGGATTACCCCTGGTGAAGAAACCCTTTTTCAAGTTTTAGATAGATAGGATATTCACTCCCGCGACCCCTTCCTTGGCCGGACTTTCCCCGGAGTAGTGGACGTCTTTCCTAGTTTTCAATTATCCTCCTACGTGTATCAGCTCCTTCGGCCTCCATCCTGATGACCGCCCCCCTCTAAATTTTTTTTTTAGGGATAATAGGGACGCTTGGTTCTTGGCCGGTCTCCCAGGAGTAATAACCCATGAGAGGTACTTACCAAGCTGATCACCTCGGAGTCTCTCCTATTCCTTTCCAGAAGTGATGCGTCTTCCTTACGCTCCTTTTTCTTCCTTTTATTGTGAGGCCCCTCCCTCAACTGGAGGATGATCCATAAAGACCTTTCATCTTTCCGCCGCTTCTTTCGTTTTTGTGTCGACCCGCAAGGGCGTGATCGTTTTCCGATCCCCAAGGTTTTCAACATCTTTTCACGATCAATTTTTTTGTCTTCGCGATGCCGCCCCCTGTTTTCTTTGAGACACAAATCTTTTTCGCTTTTTCTCCCTGGCGATGATGGTGTTTATCGTAGGCTCTCGGAGATGGATCCTCTTTCCTCAGCTACCCTCGTGACCCTAAAACCGGAAGGGGTCTTTTTTTTGGACGCCTAAAGGGGCCCCCCGGCTGGTTCTCCCTGTAGTCAATGAAAAGAATCCCCTCAAAAAGAACTGTCTTTTTGACGATTCTTTCAGCCTTTCTTCAGCTAGACGGGATCGTCCCAGCAGAAAGTCAATTTAACTCTTCCGCTTTTCTACTACCCGTCCTTGGCGGGTCGCACTTTTCTTTTGCGTCAGAAGTACCTTCCCTTCAAGGAAACAGCCGCCTCACCTTCGGCTGACGATAATCTCAACTGAGCGGCACCTGTTCCAACGGCTCCCTCCTCTGCGCGCTCCCTCCAAGGGAAAGGAGTCTCAAGCCACCAAGATCTTTCTTTCTCTTGCTTTCCGTCCGAACGCATGAATTCCCCCCGGTCGGGCCACCTTTCCCCTGGTTGGCTCAAGGGCCCTTTCTACCCGGCCTGCCCCTTTGCCACCGATTTTTTTTTCGCGTTAATAGATCGTCTTTAAGGAACCCCCCCCACCCGCGATTCCTTTTGCTTCGCAGAATTCTTCCTCAATAAATGACCCTTTGACGAAGCAGATTGAGTTTTCGGCTTGTTTTGGAGGCAGAGTCACCCTCTTTGGAAGTTCTTCTATGAAGTTGATCGACTTTCTTGCTGTCGAGAAGTCTTCCCCCTTTATGGACCACCCGAGAGCAAGATAAAGGCTCGGCCACTTCCGTTTACTAAATTGCCGAATCGGATCGTCCCCATCTCAATAGCGACTCCCATCGTCAAGACTTCTTCAGTAGATTTTTTTTTCCCCTTTTTAATGCCCTTCCCTCTTTTTCCGGCTAGGGAAAAAATTCCGCCGATGCTTGGTCCTTCAAAAAAGGCCCTTCTTCTTTTTTCCTGAGCAGTATCCCTCAGGAAAGACCTTTCCCTCCTCTCATCCCCCCGGAAAAAGGTCGTCGGCGGCGTTGATGGGAAGGGTTTTCCCGATCTCCTTCAGTCGAGATTTGCGCCGGCCTTGCCCCTTGGAACGTCATTCGGCATTTCGAGACTTCCCCCCGGCTTCTTTTGATGAAATGCCTCCCGCGCAGCTTTGGTTTTTTTTCCCTAGCATGAGCCGCCCGGATACACGAATTGTTCGGCGAAGCGGTTTTTTTGGGAGAACGACCTTTCTCGGCTCAGCCTTTTTTTCCTTTTCAGCAGGAACGTCTTTTTTTTTTCTTTTATGTTTTCTTTCTTCCCGATCCACTGGCAAGCGGCTCTGTTTTTTTTCCTCATTTTCGGTAGGCGTAGGATTTGGTGTTTTAGATTGCCGGGTTCCTTTTCCTGGGTCCTCAGGCGATTTCTTTTCCTCGAGTGCCTTTTTTTTTTTTTCCTGTGCTGAAGCCCCCCTCCTTTTTTTACCCCGCAAACCGAAGAAAGTCCTTTTTCTTCTTTATAATCCCTATGTTTTGACCATACAGTGTTGAGACGTCATTCGCGAAAGATGAAGGACGGGACCTCACCCCCGAATTACCGCTGTATTACGGCGAAAGCTCCTTAAGACCCACCGTGATTTGGGAAAAGGAGGTGGCGTTCGCAAAGCCCGTATTTTTCTTTTAGTGACCGAAGATGACTTAAGGTCGCCCCCTCCCCCCCTCGGACGTCCCTTCGCTGAATTTCCGTCGTTTGCGCAGGCTCCGCCGTGGGAGCTGCATTCTCCTAGACCAATTCTCCCCCCCCCTACAAGATGGGGACCCCCGCCTTCCCCCTTTTGAAGGGCGCGTGCCGTCTTTTACTTTCAGCGCCAGAAAGGCAAATGTTGCCCCTTATCCTCTTCCTGGCAACGTCAATCTTTTTCGACGCGGTTTCTTTCTCTTCCCTCTCGAGGGGAATCGTCTTTCCCTAAAATCAACCTTCCTCCTTTCCCCCTGCGCGCCGTTTTTTTTTGACCCCCCCCGCTTGTCGTTGAACTCCTTCTGCCAAGTGTTGTGGCGGTCCCTGGTTTGCGTTCCTTCTA
>Ga0179593_1308703_pt1 | contig 17473 bp, 21 predicted proteins | sample CZODoug2_1_08_16_FD_185931 | JGI IMG/M metagenome (GOLD analysis project Ga0179593, IMG submission 185931) | Vadose zone soil fungal communities from Angelo Coast Range Reserve, California, USA - CZODoug2_1_08_16fungal (PacBio error correction) | ecosystem: Environmental > Terrestrial > Soil >... | reverse complement strand
CCCGCGATGGACTACCCTTATTCTGCTTTTTCGCCTAGCTTTGACGCCTGTCCTCTCTTGGCCCCCACCCTGGCCGCGCGCCCGCCTTCTTTATTCCGAAAATGGGTTTGCACTGTCTTTTCTGCTCCAATTGCCCCTCCGGCTTCCCTTTTGCCTTTTTTTTTTTCCCGCTCCCTCCGAGCGCGGCTTTCAGTCCTTTTCAGCGTCCCTTTATCCCTCATTTTTTCCTTCGTAGGAATCCGTTTTTCGTACGATCTCTGCGCCCTGATGAGACCCTCTTTCTTTCTCCCAACCTGCCTCCGCTCTAGCCTTCCCTTCTTTTTTTTCTTGCATGTCCTCCTTTCAAATTTCCAGGGTCTGGTTTACTGTCTCGCGAGTAACGGGGTTTAAACCGGTGTTTCCTGCACGCTCCCGTTAGAGAGTTGCGTAAGGGAATTGTTTTTCTAGCGCTTCCCTTTCCTTTTACATGCCCCTGCACCCCCCGTTTTTGACCCCCTTTCTCGTATCGCTCCTCTTTGACTAACCATCCTTTTTTACTAATCTATTTTTTTTGCTGAAATGGCCCCCCCTGTCACCCCGAACCCCCCTCCTCTTCCCTTTTACAATCAGCCTCCTCAGACTCTTTTTTGTCTTCCCACTTTCATTTTTGAGAAAGCGTTTACCTCATCGCCTCCAAACCCCTTCAAATTTTTTATCTCCTGTCATCCCCCACCCCCCGTCCCCCCCCCCTTCCTTCGGGTCCTTGATCCGACCAGGTTGGGTCCCTATCTTTCTCTTGGGCCTGCCCTCTCGCACCCCCCCTTCTCTCTCCTGTCGTCGTTTAGTCTTTTTTGTTTTTGCTCTTCCGCTTTACACGCTTGCTGGGGGCTGTGGCTCGGGCTTTGGCCCAATTTTTTTTTTTATCTGTCATCAGTTTTTTAAGGGGACCTTTGATCTGATGAGCCCCCAATACGGTGAACCCCCCTTTCAGCGAAAACGTGATGTTCGAGAGAGGACCTAGGTCCCTTGTGCCGTTCCTGCGGTCCTATCTTCCCTAGTCCCCATCATGTTAAACTGGTCTTTTTCCTACATGGAACGCGCCAGTCGCCATACAGCGCTCAGTAGGTAAGCCTTTTGATGTCCGTCGCTTTCGTCAACCTTCCGGTCCCCGTCGACCTTCCCATTCTAAGGAATGGATTCTCCAGTGAGTATCACAGGCTTTTATCCGCCTGGTCTTCGGCCTCTGGACGCTTGGTTCCTTCGATCGCCTGCTGCAGATTTTTTTCAACATTCTTTTCCACTTTGCTTCCCCCCTTCCTTGTTTGCCTACCTGTTGGTTCCAACAGGACTTTCTGGAAGGAAATAAGTCCAGCGCAGCGTTGGCCTCTTCGTTTTGCAGGTTTTTTTTTCTTGTCAGTGTCCTTTCCTGTTTCTTTGATGACTTCCCGCGATGGGCAACTCCTTTCCTATCTTTATTGTTTCTTCGACCCTTTTTCTTCGCAACCATAGATTTTTCTCCAGGTCCTCGTGGCTTTAAGATTGCGACTCCCTTGAAATCCTCGGGAGTCTCTATGAATTCTAGGTAATCCCCCCCCCCTATGTTCTGTTTCGAAGTTCGTAGAGTTTCCTGTGCGACGTTCTCGCTCGTGTAAACATACGAGAAGATCATCTCTCGATACCAGTGAGTAGTGTTCTCTTTTTTCAACCGGTTTGCGTGCCACAGTTTCTACCGTGACAAATGTTTGCTCCCATAGCCCTTTAATCCCGATAATGTTTCTCCGGTCGATGTCACGACCTATGCCCACTTGATTGCTCATTGGTTTTTTCATCTTTTATGATCACGGGTTCCTCTTCTCTATCTCTTTTTTCAGCTTTGCGTCCAACCGGCGATGGCCCCTTTTATAGACACTTCGGTGTTCTCCGTGTCCACTCCCTGATTAACAGCAACTATGCCCCCCGGAATTATAGGGAGTGGGCAAGCGGAGAGTAACCGAGACTTCCTTTTGGTCGACTTTCTGTATGACCACCTTTCAACTTTTACTTATCGATCTATAAATACCATGTCCGGTGAATTGAGTTTGTTTTGTGGTTTGTTGGGGTGACGGTGAGGGTGTGTGGGTTTTTTTTTTTTTTTTTTTTTTTGTAGTGGAGGAAGTGTGTGTGTGCTGTCTGTTGGGTGGTTTCTTCTGCGAGAGGTTTTGTTTTGTTTTTTTTGTTGTTGCGTTGGAGGCCTGGGGGTGTTTGGGGGTTTTTGGTTTTCTTTTTTTTTTTTTCTTCTTTGGAAGGTTCTTTGGCGCGGTTGTGAGAGGTTTTTTTTTGTTGTCTTTTTGGTGTTGGGTTGCTTTCGGGCGTGTTTGATTTTTGTTGAGTGGTTTGTTTTTGGTTTTTTTTGGTTTTTTTTGTTTTGCGCGTTTTTTTGGTTTTTGGTTGGGGAGTTTGGTTTTGTTTTTTTGGTGTGTCTGTGTGGGTTTGGTGCGAGTGGTTTTTGTTTTTTGAGTTTTTGGTTGTCGTTTGTTTTTCTTTGTTTTTGTGGTTTTTTTTTTGTTTGGCGTTGTTTGGAAGGAAGTTTGGGGGCGTGGTGGTGGGTTTTTGCGGCGTAAGTTTGAGGTTTTTTTGTTTTTTTTTGTGATCGGGGGGGGGTTGGGGTTTTTTTTTAAATGTTGACGTTTGTGTGGGAGTCTTGTTGTTGTTGGTTTTTTTTTTCTTTTTCTACTTTGAGGGGTTGCGAAAATCGGAGAGTTTTTTTTTGCGAGGTTTGCAATAGTTGCGGACGAGCCTGTTTTTTTTTTTTTTTTTTTTTTTTCTTTTTTTGCCTGTGTGTGTGGGGCGCTGTGATTTTTTGCCGTTGAAGTTTTTTTTTGTTTTTGGGGTTTTTTTTTTTTGTTGTTTTTTTGTGTTTTTTTTTTTTTTTTGGGTTGGTTTGAAAGGGTTGTTTTTTTTTTTTTTTTTGTTTTTTGTGGGTGTGTGTTGGGTTGTTTTTTTTGTGTGGGTGTTTGGTTTTTTTTGGGAGCTTTCCCCTCCCTGCTCTTTTTTCGCAGAGATGACAGATTTTTCTCCTCAAGGTCGACGATATCCCTCTCCTCCTTCCTGTGACCAAACAACACTTACTGAGACCAGATTCCCCCCCCCGGCTGAAATCGATCAGAGAGACCCCCCTCCATCCCATCCTTATGTCTTTGTTTCGTTTTAGTTCCTTTTCATCCCCTTAGCGGCCCCCTTTAGAGGCGATTTTTCCTTGCGATTGCATCTGAATTTTTCTTTAGCGTTTCCCCTTCCCCCAAAGAGGACTTGTCTCCCTTACGGCTTTTCAGGCCGTTTTGGAATTAGTTTCTTTCACCCTTTTTATTTCTTTCATAGACCCTCCAACGTTCCAAGTCGTCATTCCCCTTTGCGGCCTTAAAGTGCTGCCGGCCCCACTTATATGAAAGCTCAGATTCTTTCCCCTCCACTCCCAACCCACCGTTTGCGTGTGTGCCCCCTATCTGCGGTTTGTCCGCGCGTCTCATCGATGAGGGGCGAATTTTATTAGTCCAACCGACCCCCCCTTTTTACTCATCCCCTTCGCCTTTAACATCAGAGTTTTAGAGGGTTTTTTGTAGGGCTGGAGCAATGGTTCCTAATTCTTCCGAGGGTTTTTTTTCCTTCGACCCCTTTCCGTTGCTCCTTTCTTGCCCCCCTATCCGATGAGTCACGTTTCTTGACATTTGTTTGCCGGGTAAGAAGTTCAGCCCCCCGTCATGGATTCTACTTTTTTTCTTAAGCAACCTTCTACGCTTCGCCCTGCAGCTTCCCAATCCCGAGATCGAGGCGATAGATCTCTTTCCTCCTCGTTGTTTTTTGCAATCTCCCCTACCGTCTTCCAGCTTCCCCCCCTCTTCGCCCTTTTCCGCAGTTTTCCCCTCTCTGTCAATAACTTTCCTCCCTCCAATGTACGGGCCGAACGTCTGTTCGGCCCCCCTTCCCTTTCCGTTTTTCGCCTAAGGCATTGTCAGCCATAACCCCCTGTCTGACCTTCCCGCATTTTCCTCCTTTTGTACTGAGAATTCCCTCCCAAGACTTTTCCCTTTCCTCTCCCACAACGCCCCGAGATCTGTGCTTTTTAGCGCAGGGAAATGGCTTGTTTTCCCTCTCACCCGCTTTCCCCTAATCGTATAGTCCCCCTCACCCACCCTGCAGATATTCCTCCACGAAGGTTTGTTTGAGTTTCTCAGTGCCTTTCAAACCCTTCCCCTCTGATAGGTTCCGGCTCAGCCCTATTGGAAGCAGACCCCATTGACGCCTTTCGTTTCCTTCTTCGCCACCCCTACTTCATATTCTCAACATAGCCCTTGACCCTCACGGCTCCCTTTTGCCTTCTTTTTTTCCCAGGCGCTGAATGTAAAGAAGAATACGTAAATTTTGTCTTCGCTGCCTGACCTCATTTATATCTCAACTACCCCTGCAACCCCCTCTGAAATAATTCTTTGCTGCGGCTTGGCGCTCTCTCCTTTCCAGAGCGGTCTCAGGCTTGGGTGAGTTACCTGCCCTTCCTATTCCCCCTCCGACTCACTGGTCAGGTGGACTTTTATCCGGATGTCCCTCCCCTCGGTTTTCTCCAAAAATTGCAGGACGGCGAAACCGACTGTCGTGGCCCCCGTTAAGCTTCCGAGTGCATTGTTTCCTCCCTCCCCTGCTTCCCCACCCCGTCTAAGCTCTTTCTTCCCCCGTTTTTACCCGCCCCTCGTTTCCACCCCCCTTTCATGGTGCCGCTGGGTACGCCCGTGTCTTTTTTTAATTCGCCCCCCCTTCCAGTTTTTCCCCGGAAAGAGGCGTTTACTTTTCCCGCGGCTTCCTCTCCTCATTCCTCAGCCGCGGTTCTGCTCCTATCTTATAGACAACCCAATGAGAACGACCTCCTTTTGAGGTTCCTCCCCATCAGGGACTAGACATTATCTTTTCTTCTTCTGAGGTTCTTTCTTCGCCTGCGTGGTTTTTTTGTCCCCATTTTAGACAGCATTCGGAGAATATTTCTCGCAAAACACCCGGCGTCTTCTAGCCTATTTTTTCCCCGCTGGCGCCGACTCCCCCGCCCCCCCCCCCCGCCGAGACGGCCTTCGTTTAAATAACGTGGGCCTGGCCGCTGTGACATAATAGTTCACCTTTTTTACGCTTTTCCTTCTCATTCTTCAGTGCTTTATCCCGCCCTGGCCCATCCCGATTTTCTTTTAATCAACCGGTCTAGGCCCTCTACGGTCAGAAGAAAATTATTCCTGAATGACCACCAATTCGCGTTCCCCAATCGCCTCCTCCCAAGACGACCGGCCAGACCAAACCCCCTCCCCCGCGTGCGTCAACCCTGATTCCCCCGGCCTCTTTCTGCTCTCATTTCCTTTTCTGTGTTACCACTTATCTTTTTACGTATTTCCCCCGAGGTTCCTTACTACTACCCCTGAGGAACTCCTTCTATCCGATGACTCAGAACTTCAAGCGCAGGCGGTCTCTAGTCTCGACGCTACTATCCCTTCCTTTCCCGCCTTATTTTCTCGTTTGCCTAGTCATTTTCCTTCCTCCTCGGCCTTTTAATCGTCTACCTCGCTGTCTCGATATTAGGAGAGGTTTTACTTTTACAGCCCTTTTTCCCCAATCTGCTCCAGTGCGCGAGATTGACCCCAGAAGGTAAGTACCCGTCTGGCCCCTAAAGGACCGAGTATACCAGAGTCGGGGAAGTCCTTTTGCACCGGAATTCTACTTTTGCCCCTTCCCTTCCCTCTCTTTTTCTTTTTACTCGCCCTCTAGTTTTCCCCAGTCCCTTTGTAAAAGAGTAAAGTCTCCCTCCTTCGGTTCGGCCGACTCTTTTTTTTTCCGCTCGGCGCCAATTATGTCCCCAGCGCCATGAATCCCTTCCCACCCTCCACCTCACTTGGTCTATACATGCGTTCGCTCTGCCTTTTTTTTTTGTAAAACATTCCCCGAATTAAAACTTTGACGTGATTTAATTCTCCCCTCGATCCAAGGGGGTTAACATCTGGCTATGCCCTACCGTTTCCCTTTTTTTCTCCCCCGACTTCTTTCACTGGGCTTGTTCGGAATGAGAAAGCCCCTTTTTTCCCCCTTTCCATTTCTAAAAAAGATAACCTTAGAGGGTCCTCTTTTTCATCCGTTTGTTGAGTCCCCTCCCATGGATCTTTTGCAATGCAGTGACACAGGACTTTAGAGTTAAGTAACCCTTGGACCATCTCTTTCGCTACCCCTTTTCCTATCCCCGTGCTCTCAAGTCGTTCCACCCCTTTTCCTTAGCCCGTCTACTTTAAACACTACCCTTCCCCCCCCTCTTATCCCGTTCATTGTCATACACCAGTCCCTGCGTATCCTCATAGCAGTTTTGTTCAGGTGCTATCCTCTGTTCCGATGAAATCAGGGGCGCCGAGATAGGAATGACCACAACTTCTTCTAAGCTATGATCCGGATAACACAGATTTAACTTTTCCGGGATCGCCTCTTTATGGTCCGGGCGTCCGGAACCCCAAAAACGGAGATTTAAAGAAGTTTAAGTGGCATGATCTGGATGCCACCTACCGTTACCCCCCACTACCCAACGTTGTTTTTCCAGAGCGCCCCTTCGTTATGGCCATCGACCCCCTGGATTTTCGCACAAGTGTTCCAACTGTTTTCAAGGCTAGAAGCCCAGACATAACCTATGACTCTGACAGTTTCATGAGGTTCTATCCCTTCACCAGCTCCCTCCGCCCGGGCATGGATGCCTCCTCCTAGCACCCTTCGGGTACGAGACCGAGTCTTCCTTGCCTTTTTTCCTTCCCCTTCGCCCCCTCGGTCTCCCCTCCTTTGTACGAGGCCCCAACTTTTCCTCGGGGGTCACCTCTTATCCTTTTCCTTTGCCCGCGGGGAACACGGGAACTCCTTCTACTTATCGGTGTGGTTACTCCTCGATTTTTTGATTTTGCAGGGTCGTCTGGTTCGAGTATTGATTCGGTCCGAACCTTACACTCTGTTTCTTTCCCCTGAGGCTTGGACTCACCTTTGTCTTCCGCCCCAACTCTTAGTAGCCCTTTTTCTCGCCTGAAGGACTGAGGCCCGAATCTTTGCCCTTTATCCTGGGTCTTCTTTTTCTCAATATCCTAGGACCTTCCCAGATTATTTTGCTCCTTCCAGTGAGTCCAGGTGATTTAAGTTCAGATGCCGTGGGAATACTGATCGTTTGGAATTTTGCCCCTCTTTCCCCATCGCTCCGCAATGCTGTCTCCAGGATCCGCCCCGCAGGTTTGGAAGCCTAGAGGTAAGACACGATTTTTTTAATTGTAGCGATTCTCTGAACTGAACTGATTCCTTCCTTTGTTTAAAGGATGCTCGCCATTTTCTTCTCTCTTTTCGACATCCCCCTCTCTTCCCCAGGAGCCCCCTTTGCGGAACCCCTTTCCTTCGTCCCCCCCAGGGCAGTTCGGTATATTCGTAAAACACCGCTCCCTCCCCCTCACACGAAGGAATGGTGGCCCTCCTTCTCTTACAAAAGCATTTCTCTTGCTGAGAGAGCCCTGTGGCGTCGCGGTTCGGTCTTCCAACCCTTCAACTTTATTCCTTTTGGTTCTCGCACAGTAATTTCTCCTCCTTTCCCGTACGTCTTTTCGTTACGAATTTTCTCAAGTCTGCTTACTCCTTCGACGTCCTTCTCTCGGGGGGAAACGAGAGCGGTGGCCTGTTTCCTGTCCCCCCCCCCCCCCCTGACTTAGTCCAGATTAGATTCCCGTTCGATAAGCGCGCCCCTGCCCCCGCATCAAACCCTTTGATGCATTTTTCTGTGGGCTTGATATTCTTTGCGGCTTCTTCATGTCCACGACTCTCCTCTGTTAGGCGTATCAGTGTTCCGCTTCCCCTCAGAGTCCTTGATCGGACCTGTGAGCAAGTGATGTGAATTTCCGTTTAGGTCCCGTTTTCCATGACCCTCTCTCCCCGGGACTTCTTCCCCCCTTTTCCCTTTATTGTACCATGTTTTGCACGACCCCCCTTCGAGGAGGTTTTGCCACGCTCCCTTCAGAGAGACAAAAACCCTTTTCTGTCCCCCCTCTTTTATTCGGTTTTCCTCTTCCACTTGCGCCTTTGATTCCCCCCCCCTAGTGCGCAGTTCTTTTTGGTTTGACCCAACCCTCCCGTTCCCTCTCTCTCCCCCCATAGAGTTCGTTTGAGTGGTAGGGGCCCTGGCGAAATGGGTCATCATGTGGCGAATGCGTTCCCCTCGTTTTTCTTATATTGAGGCATATAGAATTTGATGGTTCGGCCCTTCTTTCCCTAGGCCGGGGTCCTCTTCCGTTTCCCCCAGCCGTTTCCTTCCCCTTTTTTTCTCCCTTTTTTCTTAACGGATCTCTTGAAACCTTCGAGCGCTCATCGGGCAGGCATCCCGTCTTGATGAGATCCTCCGTTGGTTGTTTCTCTCTCCTCCCCCCTACGGCTTCCTTCCGATCCCGCCCCGCCTCCATTTCAAGCCCCGATACGGAAATCACTTCGAAACTTTCCTGTCCCTTCTGGACGGGCACTTCCATTGGTCGTTAGACATGTCAGGTGAGCATTCTGCTTTCTCCTTTCAGTCCGGTTACCTCCCCTTCATATTCTGTCCCCGATGATGTCCCCCAAGTGTTGCAATACCCCCTCCCCTAGAACGATTGCATTTTTTGCGCTGGAGTCATTGTAGTGCGGCTGTTTCCCAGCTATGATCACTTATCTCTCTCTGCAAACCTATCCTTCCCTTTTCCTCCCCGGTGTTTGAGGTTTGATGGACTTATTATGTCCCTCCGCGTTGTCCCCCACCCCCCCTAGTCGTCTCAGGTTACGTGTACATGGACGCTCCTGCAGATAATAAGTACGTGTGTCGAGGAAGTCCCCCTCCCCCAGGACCTCGGCCTTCCCGCACCAGCAGGGCCTGCATCAGGCCCTGCTCCCAGGCCGCTATTGCCACGGAACTTCTTCTCTCGCAGGCCCCTTCCCTTCTGACGATAATCAACTGAACATCAACCAGCCCCTTGGTCATCCGGACTTGATTTCTGGTCTTCTTTCTCCTAAACGGGCTCTCTGCGAGCAGGCCTTTGTTTTTCAATGAAGGGACAGATATTTCTTCCGACTCTCCTTTCTGGCTACTAAGAATGGTGACACCTGTGACCTTCACAGTCCTCAAACCATCTTCTTCCACCGTTAAGGTCGCGACACGGACGTGGAGTTTCCAGTCTATATCCCACTTCATGAATTCTTTTGGGCACGGGAGGCATAACAGATAGAAAAAAGGCTCTATTTCGACGAGATACTAGTTCGACCTATGGCAACCCCAACTCTGAATTCCCTTCCTTTGTTTTGCATAGTGGATGGTCCTCAGTTGTTTTCCGTTCATAGCCTAGGTTCGGCGAGTGGGGGTTTGGTTGGTTTGTTTTATAAAATTCCTGTTAATCACGCTTTTTCGCCATCTCCTACCTCCGCGGTCGCCCCCCTCATCCCGCATCTTTAGTGACAACAACTCGTCAAGCTCCTTTCTTCAGGCCCCCTCGTGCATCGACCCCCCCGAGACCCCAAGTCTTGCTTTTTAGTCTTCATCTGCAGTCTTACCTTTGTCGTCTTCCCCTTCTCCCTGGTTTGCAGCTTCATCGCCATAAACGACGGGCCTGATCGATCTCTTTCTGTTTCCACCCGACGCTGAACGAACTAACCCGCCATCTATGGTCCTTCGCAACCATTCGGTTGCGTTACCGATGACCTCATAGTGAGAACAGTACGCCCCTTCTTTTTAATCGTCGCCTCTTCCCATGGCCTTCGATGCCTGTGGAGACAAAATTTACTATTTGTTTTCCTACCCGTTCTTTCGCAGAAGGACAAGCAGCCATGCGCTCTTCAAGCTCCTTCCCCCCTGAACCGTTCCCCCCCCCACCGCACCCCCTCTGCCGCACTGATCATTCTCGATTTTATTCTCCTGAAAGCCCGTTTTCACCGTTTCTTCCCACAATGTGTTTTTTAGACTTTTGGTCTGCCTTCTTGTGAATGAACCTTCTGGACCCCATACTTCCCCCTAGACTGTCACGAAGACAGTGAAAGAGAATCGGATAAATCTCGGTGGTACAACGCACGGCTTCCTTTTCCCCCCCCCCCCCCCCCCCCCCCTTAAGAACCGGTTTCGGCGTTTTTAACTTGCGCCTCATAGAGACCTTACTCTCGGCTGCTTTTTCAGATGGATGTTGTTTCGGAGCGGCCTTTCGAGCATCCCGTGCCCCACTCGGGACGCCGCGGTCCACGTCCCTTTTCCCCCCCAATTACCTGCCGTCGATCCTCCAAGCAACGTTTTTCTACGACACTGTGACACTTTATTTCGAATAAATGTGTCCTTCCCTTCTTCACTTCTTTTTTTTGATTTTGCGCTCCCCCTTCCCACGAGAGCCTTGCTCCCTGTCCAGTGTCCCCCTCTCCCCTTCCTCTCTCTTTCTTCCCGGATGATGGAAAGTTTTTGTCGATCATGATAAAGCCCCCTCCCCCTCTCTTCTTCGCAAAACGTCCTTCTTTTGATCATTCTCTTCTCCGTTTGCCTTGATTGTTGATTCCCATGGACCCCTGCTAAAATTGAAGGTAGTTTCTTCTCGATGCCCGGTTTTCCTTCGTTCTCGTCTTTAATCCCTTGATTGTCACGGGTCCTGTTTAAGGAGCTTTCCTGTTCCCCTTCCCCCCCATTCCCCACCGACACCCCTCGGTATTCCTCTCTTTTCTCCTTGTTTTTTGTTCTGTTCAGATAAGGGTTTTAGGGTACGAATTTTCTCCCTTCCCCCTAAACAGGCCCTTCAATAAGCTCCTTTTGCTATTCTCTTTCCATTCGTGCTAGAACGCGTTTTTAACCCTTCTCGCTACTTCAACTTCTCTTTTTTTTCTGCGTATCCCCCCCCCCCTCACAACTGCCTCCGTTCCTCCCCCCCAAGGATTGGCTTTTTTTTCCAGATTTCTCTTGTCCGCTTGCCATAATGGATGCGTCCCGATCGGACGCACAACCTGATCCCTCGCCATGGATAACGGGTCCCTCTTTTTTACAATCTTTGAGATCTCTCGGCAGGGATCCCCCCCCCACCCAGGAGATGTCAGAATTTTCCTTTTTTCACATGATTCGTGAATAAAGGGCCAGCTCTCCCCCCCTATTTCTTCTGACGTATGACCCGTATTTTTTCATATGCTTTAGTAGTGGGACACCTAGAATGATAGTTCAAACCCTTCTTTTTTCCTTTTCCAAGGAATCGCGTTACGCCATCAGAGGCAAGCCATTTCGCCGCGATGATTTCCTAGTCTGGCTCAAAGACTCCCCGTCTTCCTCCTAAGTTTCTTCCCCCTGCTATGTGCGCGCCGTCTTTAGACTCCTTCCTCTGGCGTTCTGGCTCGCCCCCCCCTCCTCGAGGCAGATTGGAAGTTTGAACCAATCTCCCCCCTTCCCCCCTTTACCACATATGATATTCATTTGTTGCCTCACTTTTTCAACCCAACACGCGCTTTTTTGTAACCCTCATGTCCTCGCATGAGGTTGACAGCCCCGGTTTCTTTTTTTTTTTTTGGTTTTTTTTTTTTAAGATTACTGATGAGCTCCTCTGGGGAATAGGTCTCCTTCCCTTTTTTTCTGCGTGTCCTTCTGCTGGCCTCTCCCTTTTTCCCCGCAAACTCTTTTGCACCTGTCGGTCGAAGTCTGCATTGTCCATTCCCTTAGGTATTTCCAATATGATTTCCTCCTTCAAGGCCCCCCAAGATTATGTCGAAGGCGTCTCTGCGGTGTTTTGCAGAGGGACACGCTCCTTCTCCTAGAGTCTTTCCCCCCGGCCGGTGTTTTTTTGTCTTATTGTCCGATTATCTTTCCTTTTCCTGCTTTGCGCACCGTTCCCTCCATGCCGGCTTCATATTTTACGCCTCTAGCTAATCTTCTGGTAGCCCCCTCCCCCTTTCGCAACATCGCTTTTCACTCTCTTGATTCTCACTACTCTCCCCCCGTCTTAGCGTGTTCCTGCCTTCTTGATGAGGCCTCCGCGTTTCCTGGGAACCCTCCGTTTAGCCAAACTGTCTTTGGCCTTACGTCCCCTCCTGGCCTTCCCCAGCCCCTTCTGCCATGTACGAATGCTACGGATGGTTTCCCCCTCCTTAGCTTTCCCCCCCCCATAATATTCGCTCTTGATCCGGTTGTTCTATGCGTTTCGTGTATTCCAAGTGCATAAGTCTCTTTTCCCCCATACCCGTCCTTTGTATCCCGCAGTCCCTTTACCCCTATGTTTTTTTCGGCCCGCAATGATGATTAACAGTCTCCTTCGCCATCCCCTCTGTTCTGCAACTAGAGAAGGGGAAGTGGGGAACCACCAGTTGAATTTCCGGACTCTTCCTTCCATCCAGTTTCCTTTTCCCTCACATCTTCTTCAGGCTGGTTTATTGTCGGTTTTTTCTTCCGTCGTACGTCTGGTCGCGGCGAGAGTAATGCCGCTACGGAAGAGTTAGAGTCTGACCAAAAAGGGAGTCGGCATGTCGATGCCCCCCCCCCCCCCCCCCCCCCCCCTGAGAAGGAAGTTTTCTTTTTAATTCGAGTTATATTAGGTTTCCTTTAACAATACAAAGAGTCGGAAATGCTTTCTGCCCTTAGTCATGTTCTTCTCCTCTCTGCTTTTTTTGCAAACCTCTGCTGGAACTCTCCCTGCTCCTCCCCGCAACCCCCGGCGTGTCTTGTGCCTCTCTTTCCGTCCTCTGCCTTTCTCTGTGATTCCCCCCTCCCCCCCCGAGGTTCATTCGATTCGCTCCCCCCATCACTTTTCTGATGGACGTGTTTTAGGGATCGGTCCTCCCTTTTGTCCTCCTTGCTGTAGATGCTCAATTCCCCCCTCCGGATCCTTTCCCCCATTATCGATGCCCGAACGGTCCACTTCCTTGCCCAGGAAATAGGTTCCGACCTTTCCATTGGCTTTCGGCCCCCTTTTCTTTCCCCTTTTCATTTTTTTGTCCCCCTTCTTTTATCGCGTGCAGACGCGAGCGAATCTTTTTCCTCCTCAGTGTTGTGTTTAGCCCTATTCCCCTTCCTCTTGCTGTTTCCCCTTCGAGACTCGCATTTAAGCGCTCCGGTCCCTTTTTTCAAGTCGACCTGCCATCCGGTCGAGGCTGGGAGGTAACTGTCATTTCTGCCTGTTTTCTTCCAATCCACTTTTTTTAGGTCAGTCCTTGCCAAAAAAGTAAAAGAAGTCTTCCCCCCCCCTTTATCCCCTTATAGTCTTGTTTTTCGCCCTGCTTATTATGCCCAACTGGCTGTTTACAGATAACCCTTGCGAACCCTCTCTCCCTATGCGCTTTCAGACGAGTCCATTTTGGCTTTTTATGGTGGACTCCCCCCAGAGTTTGTCCAACCCCCCTCCTGATATCTTTCTCTTCAATCTGGACTCCCGTCCCTGCGAAGCATTTTCCCGTCTCTCCTTGTAGATTTTAACCTAAAAGACGAGCCCTAGAATCCCCCCCCTCCCCTAATGACCGTTTTCCTATAAATGACTCTTTTTCATGTCTACTACAACGCTTCATTACGTTTTCTGATCCATTCATACTTAGCCCGCGACCGCCTCCCTTGATTGATGATCCTCAAATGCACCCGAACAGAATCTTCCTTTATGTTTCCACTTTTTTCTGATCGAACGGTTTAATGCCTGAGCGGAAGTGTTTTGTGGTACATGCCCCCCCCCTCGTTTTTCGTTGCACTCAAGGACTCTCTACCCCCCTCCCCCCCCCCCCACCCCCCCCCGTTTTGCAACAGCGGGCTGTCCATCTCCTTGGCCGCCGCATTCGTAAATAAGCCGAAGCCACTTTTGACGGTGTGTTCCATCTCTCAAAAGCATTCACCTAGGGTTTCTCCGAACCGCTCGCCCCACCGTCTCGCGCGCTTGCCTTTGGAAGCGACTCGGAATAGTTCCCTCTTCGGTTGGCTTTTTGCTTTCAATGCCGGTTCTTTTGTCGCCAATTATCCTGTGACGTCCTATGGTTCCAAAGCGGGTCATCCGCTGGATCCGCGCCGAGGTCGGCCTTTCATTCTTTTCTTTGGCCCAACCATTTGTGCGCCCGCGTTGAAGTTTCGTTTCTCCCGTAGGCAGGAGAAAGGATTATTGTTATCTTTCTTTTTTAGTGCCCTTTTCCAGGTGTTCTTATCCCTTTGAGTTGGCCCCCGCTGCATCATGCCTCTCAAATATCCAAAAGCGTTCTTCTCGATGCTGGCTCGTCTTTCCCCATACGCTTCTCCCTTTTTCGACCTCCTCCTGATGTCCGACAAAATCTTGGGTGGCTGGCCTGTGAAGAAGAGAGAATTTTTTTCTTTTTCCCTTTTGGACCCCTCTGGATCCGTCCCCTTTATAATTAGCGTTGAGTCTTTCCCCGTCTTTTTCGCATCATTGACACTCCATCCGTGTTCGGTGTCCCTACCCCTTTCTTTCCCGCCTTCAGAGCTCACCCCGCCCGGAGAAACTGAAACCTTCTCGAGGCACCTCATCTGTTTTCCTGCTTCTGCGTTCCGAACCTTCTGGTCCCCTTGCCAACCTGAAGGATCAGCTTTCCCCCCCCTCCCCTCGTAATGTGTTATTAACCGTAACATGGTCAGACCTAGATCCCCCTCTTCCTCCTTAATGCATCTTCTTCACCCTCGGCGTGCCTTCCTTGGTTATAATGAGTCGTCCTCCAGGCCCGTGCTTTCTCCTCTTTGGCCCTTTGATCGACCTCGTGGAGTATTGATACGGAATCTGCTTTTTCCCGGCGAGGTTTTCCGATTCCTGAAGGTTTTTGACCCTATTCTTTCTCCTTTTCCCACTCCGGAAACGTCTGCTTTCCCAATCAAGGTTTGACGCGCTTAAACAGCATTTAGTAAGCACTTTTTTTTGGAAACCTTTATTGCCCTGCATCCCTGCTTTCAAGGGCCCACAGACAATTATGTTCCATCTCATTTTTGATTTTTTGCCCTCTCCCATTCCGAGGCGCGGGCTCCCCTTTGTAAAAGCGGTTATAACGCTTGAGAGGACTCTTTTTTGCGTCCCGTATCTTATTTTTGGCAAGGCAACTCTTTTTTTCTCCCCCCTCACTTTTTATCTCCTTTGGGCTTGTTTGGCTTCCCCCCTCCGATAAAATTTCCGGGTATTTTGTTCCGCGGAAGTACCCGTTAGTCACCGTTCTTTCCTTTTAATTTTTTTCACAAGCGCTGTCTTTTCCCTTTCCCCGTTTACGGACCCGCGCTTTCACCCTCATTAGGTTACCCCTGCCATTTCGCCAAAACCTCCAACCCTTCGCGGTCGATTTCTTTCAATCGTGGGGTTGTCCGAGCGATCCCTCCTTTTTCCGATTGTTTTTGACCAAGGCTTTCCCCTTTTTTCCCAGTGGACGCGCTTTCCGGACCCCAGGCCACTTGGGAAGATTAGGGTGCGATTCCACCTTTCAACGTTCCCCCGTTCCGTCTGAACTCCTGTTTTTTCCATCAGATGATAGGATAAACAGCAAATTCTTGGCTTTGTTTCCACCCCAAGCTTTTTTTTTTTTTCGCTCTCCACTTCTCCCCTCAAGGTTTGCCTTCGAATTCTTGCGCTTGCAGCATGCTCGTTCCGGCCGACCACCGGAACGCGCGTTCTCCCCTTTTTTCCCTTTTGGAACCCACTGTTCAAGGAGCCTTTTTGCTCGGGTCCTTGCTCGGGTCAAAACAAAAAGCGATGTCATCCTTTCCTGGGCACATTATTCGACGGCTCACCGGTCCAACAATTCTCCCCTTTTTTTCTCCCCCCGAGTGCTGGTTTCGCTCTTCCTTTAGTAAACCTCAGTCCTTTTCCGGCGTGCGTCCCCCCTTCCCGCCGCGCCTTGTGGTAAAATGAGAACTTCTTTACAACCCCCTCTGAGAATGTTTCTGTACTCCCGCCCCCTCTTCGTGTATCTTTTATAGATCGCGATTGGCCCATGGCTAATCCGTGTTTTGCCCTTCGGAGGGGAACATCCTCTTTTAGAGCGTAGGACGGTTTTGTTCTTGCTTCCTTTCTATTTCTCTTATTCATCAGTTTTAGCTGGTCCCCCATTCCGCGTGCAAAATTAAGTGTTTTAACCACGCTTGCGGACCTCTTTCCCTCCGCCCTGCCGCCCCTGTCCTTTTCCTCATCTCGTTGTGGCAGTCGCACTTTGAGTCGGGAGGGATGATGAGTTCACCTCTTTGTTCTGAAGTAAAAGCTGTGCTCTTGTCCTTTTTCTTTTTGGCCCTCGACCCTTTGGTCCGCAAACGGAGGGCGGCCTAGGCGTTCCTTTTCGTTGAAATCATCCCGTGCTGTCTCATAAATATCTTCATCGGTTCCCGGCACCCGATCGTGCGAGGCCTGAGGCGGTGACTTCGCGGTGTCAGGCAAGGTACCCCCTCCGAGAATGAGATTCACGGATCCAGCCTTTCTTTGTGCTCGAGACTTTTTGTTCTCCCCTTTTTGATACTCCCTTTGTCTTTTTCTACTTGCAGCTAGACAAAAGTCTATTGTATCCGCATGACACGATGTCTCCACATCGTCCACTTGTTGATTTGTTCCTTCAAGCCGCTTTCATCTCTTTCGCTTTCCTCTCTGAACCGGAGCTTGGAACCTCCCTCCTTCTCCCCACTGTTCTGATTCTCGGAAACCCAGGTCAAAAGCCAAACCGCAGGGCTTCCGGTTTTTCCCCCTTCCCGGCCCTCCTTGCGTATTTAGCAGGTGTTCGAGCGTAGTTTGACAACCCTTCCCACCTTTTCTGGCCGTTTTATTCCGGGAACGACCGGTGGAGGACCATGATTTCGTTTATACCCTTTCTTCTTCTCTCCCCTTCTGTCTTTTCTTCCCGCAGTAGACTTGTAGGCATTCTGTGCTGACCTTGCGCAGTGAATACCAAATCCTGCTCCCCCTATTTTAGATTTCGTGCTTTCTTCCGCCCTCTCGTTCAAATACGGTGTCGGTGGAGGTTTTTTTCCTTTTGGATTATCCCCCCGGCATGTACCGTCTGCCTGCATTCCTCTCCTACGTTTAGCTCTCTTGCACGTTTGACCCATTACCTCCTTCCTTGAGCGTCTTGCAGGCTGGTCATTTATTCTTAGAACGATTTTTGTCGTCCTCTACCCCTGATCCCTCTTTAAATCTCCTTTCCCTGAGGAGGCACCCATGTGTATCCTCCCTTCTCGCCTTATGGTTTCAACGAGCTGATAGCCCAAGTCTTCCCGTGCCCTTTTGCGCTTTCGAGACATCTTTCTTGAATCGTTTGCGGTTTTGATCGTTAAAACCCCCGCAGTATTACTCGGACCATAAGTTTTTTTTTGGTGGGTTTTCCTGGGTCCTCCTTCTTTTCGATTTCCCTTGGTTATCCATAGTCCCCTCTCCCATTCTCCCTTCTGTGCTGACCTCGGACGTGATGCGAAGGCAACCCTTTGAACTTTTCCTCAGTCGCTGTCCATGGATTTTGACTTTTTTCTTTTCTCTCGCTGTAACAAATCGCCGACTCTTTTGGAGACTTT
>Ga0179593_1460584_pt1 | contig 17475 bp, 14 predicted proteins | sample CZODoug2_1_08_16_FD_185931 | JGI IMG/M metagenome (GOLD analysis project Ga0179593, IMG submission 185931) | Vadose zone soil fungal communities from Angelo Coast Range Reserve, California, USA - CZODoug2_1_08_16fungal (PacBio error correction) | ecosystem: Environmental > Terrestrial > Soil >... | reverse complement strand
TGCGCCCTCAGATAGGAAGGCAGAAAAAACGCCGCGATCCCTCTCCTTTCAAACCCAGAAAAGGGTTTCCCCATAGAATCTTAATCCCCTTCCACCAGCCATCTCCCCGAGCGCAACCTGGACCGGTCTCGCTTCCCTTTGAGATAGGCCCCCGCCACTGCGGGGGAAGCACAAAAGACCCCTTTCAACCCCTCTTCGCTTGGTTGCGCTCTCCAATACGCCTTTCCCACACCCGAGATCCCGAATTGCGATCAGAACTCCCCCTCCCTCCTTTTATGTGGGTTATTTCCTTTCTTCCGCCCCCCCAAGTTGTGTCAAACTTCCCTTGACCGAGCCGTACCTTGAAACCTTGAGGCCCGCTCCTCCGGCTTGTACAATGGCCCCGAGATCCCCCAATCGGTTCCCAGCCAACCTTTTTTCTTTCTAGCTTGTAGATTTTGCGCTGTTTACTCCCTGCCCCCCTTGTTAGCCAAAGCGGAGCTTCGCTATCCAAACAGCTTTTTTTTCCCCCCCATTTAGAACGCGCTTTATTCTCGCCTTCTCAGCTTTTTCCGGGAAAGGGTTGCTGTCAGTTGCCCGGTCGTTGAGACTGAGCCCGGTCCCCGGGGGGGGGGGATGTGATCTCTTTCCCCCTCTGTCCTTTTCCCCCCTGATGAGGACCGTTGGACCCCAGCCACGCGGATTTCCCGTTCACCATCCGCACAACCACTTTCCTGTACCCCCCTTCCCTTCCCGATTTCTTCCTCTTTGCATCAGATATGTAAGATAAAATTGTTCTCATTTGACACCTCGACTTGCTCACCGCCCTCGCCGCGAACTACAAGATGCAGTGGCACCACTTCTTCCCTATCTCCTCCCTCGCCCGGCACCAGATCCTGCCTCCCCTCCTTTTCTCCGAGGTTTTTATTCCTTTTCCCTGATTTCCTGGCGCAACAGGAAAACCGCGTTCTTTGTGTCCCCCCTCCCCTCGAGCGCTGTCGAGTTTGCCAGTCCATCCAGCCCCCTTGCTTTTCTGAAGACCCCGTTCTTGGGATTCAGCAGTCGCACACTCCTCCCCTTCCACTGAATTTCCCCTGTTGAAATCGAGTCTACCTTCCCCGCACCCCCGTTTGCCTCTTTTCCAGGCTCTTGACCACCCCGCACCCGCCGAGAGCCCACTGACCTCCCCCCTTTTGTGATTCCCAGCTGCTTCACGACGGCGGGTGTGGAGGGCTGCGAAAAAGCGTATAGACGTGAACTTCTCTTTTATGTGCGATCGTGTCGTATGTCGCATGCGTCGTTGCTTTGCACCTTTCCAATAGCCCTGCCCTCCAACCTTCTCTTCCCGTTTTTTTTTTAGAGAGACTTTAGGGCGGGCCTACTTCTTTTTTCTCAACCGACGCCTGCCTCACATCACGGACTCGCATCAACCCCCTCTTCCCTTCATCTCTTCCTTTTTTTTTTTGTAGCGGTCTTTACCTCGTTCTTGTCCGCTGGCATCACAGTTTTGTTGATTTGCCCTTTTCGGTTCGTTTCTGTCCTGCGCGCTGAAGGAAGCCCCGATTGCATTTTTTTCTCCTTTCCCGCGGACTTTCCAACCGTGCCTACCTTGGCCTGACGATCGGTTCGTTCTTTTTTGCACCCCTCTTCGAATGGCCGCCAATTTTTTCAATGTTATTTCATCCTTCTTTTTTTCTTTCTGGGCTGCGGCCCATTCGTATCGGCAGTGTTTTCACGCTACGGCGTTACTTTTTTTGCCTTCGCCTTTCGGCCCTGCGCCCCCCGCCTTCAATTCTGGTAACCCAGGAGGCTTTTTTTTCCGGCGCGCCTCCCTTTGCTCTGATCTTTTTCACGGTTCTATCTTGCGGGGCTGGGGATAGGCGATTGTATTGATTGTCGACTTCCGGATCTCTTTTCTTTTTCTCCTACTCACGGTGCATGCATGTTGTCTCCTTGTTGTTCGTGATTTTATTTTCTTCCGGATTGTGTCCGGTGCTGGTAGCACGGTCATCCCCTCCCGACTTTCTCTCAGTGCCCAAGAAATCGAACACCGTCAGGCCGCTCTCTTTTCGGCAAACGGACCCTCGTAGAAATGGCCTTTCCTTCCCCGTCCGCCTTCCCCCCCCCTCCTCCCACTCCTCTGCGGAAGTTGACCCGCCACCCTTGTGTTTTTATAGAAGCTTGCTGGTTCGGGCATGACGAGTCCGTCTCCCCACAGATTTTTCCACCTTTGAGATGGTCTCTTTTTTATATTTCTTTGGTACCCACCTCTTTTGGTTACATCATGCCCTTTGACGGCCTTTTATACAGGTCCCCTGGTGCTACTTCGGCTGTTTGAACCCTTTTTGCCCGAAGAGCAATCTCCCCCCCTAGGCTTCCGAGGAGTCTTTTCTACTCGCTTTCGGGTATATGTTGCGAGTAATTTTTTATTCTCCCCCCCCCCCTCCATCTGGATTTTTTTTTTCTTCACCAGGTGGCGGATTCCCGTCAGAGAGAAATTTTATATGGATTTGTGAGCTACATTTGTCTACGGTTTTAACGTCTCTTGCCTTGCGTTTTTCCTGTACCTCTTTTGTTTTATGACCAGTATACGGTCATGTCCTCTTTTTCTCTTCATAGTTGATGGTTTGCCGGGTTCTTTTTTATCTGACGACCCAGTCTTCCGTCGGTGCTTTCCCCTTGTTTTTCAGCCGAGCTCTGCTCGGCGCCCCGGCCGCTCGCTTGCTTGTGCTTCCCTTTTTACTGCCCCCTTGGGATCAGGGGAAAATTTTTCTTTTAAGTTCCCCTTCCTTCCCGTTGGCCAAGGCGACCGAATTCTTATGCGAGTTCCCACTCGGCAGCCCGGTCCTCTTCCATTTCCTGTCCCCGCCTTCACTCTGCTCGATTCTCCCGCTCCCGAGCTATTGTTTCCACGCGCCTGGAGAACCCCCGGCCTGACATGACCTACGTCGGGGCGCGCTGATCTTTCCTCTTTACTTTGTTCACGACACCCTGACCCTTTCCCCGAAATTCGGGGGATTTTCCTTTTTTCCTGCGAATTCCCCTTTCTCCCTTTCCGTGGGCCACCCAGCGCCAACGATTTTAAACGTCTTTTTTCCCTCCCTCCCTGCGGCCCTAGCCAGGTAAGTCCGGATCGAAGACCCGTTTCCCTTGCGCGCCCCTTCCCCTTTGGCGCTCATGCGCTGACTTCTATTTGAACCCTGCCGCCTTTTTTTTTTCATTACAGCGTTATCTGCACGCACCGATCGAAGTGCTGCCGGACACAGTGTCCGTCTCTCCCAACCTACCTCCTTTGACAAGGGGCCGTTCGATCATTTCTTTTTTAGCCTTCACCCCGGTTCCTGGGAGCGCTGTTCATCGGCGATGTGAACAGATTTTCCCCCCGTTTTCCCGATCTGATTTGAGGGTATTCCCCGTGGGCGTCGGCGCAAGGCGTGATAGTCATTTGACGCCCTTCGAACGTTGCTCTTTTGGCTTACGGTTTCATTGATTCCCCCCAGGTCGGCCCCTAGGTGTGGTATTTCAAGTCCTTTACGTCCTAATGATCCCGCTAAATTATCTCTTCCCTCCCTTTTCCATGAGAATCCATTTTTCGTTTTGATTCGCACTTTAGTACTCAGCCCTTTTTTCCTTTTCGTTTCTGGGTGAGGGGAAACATTTGATGTTGTTAAATGCGAAGCTCTTTTCGTGCACCCCTTGTACCTAGTCGGTGTGTCCACTTTTTAAGCGTTTTTTTCCCCCATTCCCACATGACAGGGTCCCCATTGCGGGCCGCGTTGATCTATTTTCCTTCCCCGTGTTTTTTTTTCGTCGACGAGCCCCCCCCAAGGAACCTCATGGGTTCATGGTACGTTCATTCCCCGCGTTTTTTTTTCACACTTCCTGGGCACCCCCATTCTTATTCTCCCCCCCGCGCCCGGCACCCCCTTCATCTGGTTCACCGCCTTCCCAACGACAATTTTGAAAACCCACATCCTTCTGTTCTTTCTTGCGTGATGAAATAAATCCCCTGCCTTCTTTTGTCCTCGTGACAGGCGCTATCTTTTTTTCTTTTCTCGTTCAATATGACTACCTCCATAATGGCTCCCTTTCCCCCCCTAGACCGGCAATGCCACGAGCCTTTCGCTTTTTTCTCCATGAGCCTTTCTTGCGCGCGCGCCAGGATGCTTCTTCCCTAGACCGGGAATTATCGCCGCCCCTCGTCCTCTTTTCCAAGTCTTTACTTGCTTAACCTGGGGCCTGCTGCCCCAAGAACTTTTTTTGGCTCTTTATCGCCTGAAACGTTCCCTCCCCTTGTTCACGACCTTTTTTTGATCTCTCACACGCATTTTCTTCTTGCAGCACTTAGAGGGATTTTTTTTTGTTTCTCCTCTTTCCTTGCCGTAGGCGCTTTTCCCTGCCTTTCTCCGAAACGGTAGTGATCCTGCCCCTTCCTTGTCTTCGGCAATTCAGCCCTCCTTCCCCTGGCCGCCACGGCTTCTTTTCACACCTTGTGTATCTGTGGCGAATGGGTGTTTCCGTTTCCAGCTGGAAGTTTATTAGCATTTGCTAAGTGGACTCCAGCCTGCCATTGTTTTTTTTAACTCTCTCTTTGTAGTCACCCATCTGACAATCTTACCCTTTTTCCTGCCCCAGAAGATTGTCATCATTTCGATTTTCTGGTTTGGGACCTTTTCCGAAATAGCTCCTTCCTGGAGACTTCATTCCGCAGTGTCTCAGAGTCCAATTGTGACATTTTTTTCTGGAGTTCGGATTCCCTTATTCGAACTCGAAAGGATTAGGTTGTTACTTCCCTTTTTGTGCTCCAGTTTCCTGACAGGCCCCTTATTTAATCTCCGCCAATCCCCTTTTTCACCCCTACAAAACAGTTGCTTAGTACTGCTTAACTCTTAAAGACGTTAGATCGGCCTTCCCCTCTCAATAATCAAGGAGACCTGGGGCCTGATTGTTGTCCTGTTTCTCATTTTTCGAACCACGTCCGCGAGGACTGCTTATCCCTGAAAACCGCCTTTTCGTTCCCGCGACTTCCGCCGATCACCTTTCCCCCGCCTAGACCCTTAATTCTTTTCTCTCCTGCCCCCTAATTTTGGTCTCGTGCTGTCTTGAGATACTTTTTCGCCTTTGCCATGGAGCAAACCCCAACGAACCCCCCGGCTTTTTCTGGTCGCGCTCACTTACGGCCTCCCCCGAAAACCAAGCCTTTCCCTCACTGAATCCGTCTGCAGAACGCCCGACATGCCGTAGACATTTTTTTCCTCCCTGTTTCAACAGACGTGCTCACCAGCTTATTCCAAACACGTTCCTACGAGGCCGGGGAAGCCCCCCTCTTCTTTTTTTTTTCCGCCAGCTATTCCCCTGAAATCGGTCCCCTGCGCCTCAAAGGTGCCCTCTTCTTTTGTAGTCAGTCAAGCCTGCGCGGTCATAATGTCCGACCAGCTAGCCTTTTTTCCCTTGACCGAATTTTGTGTACTTCAGCGTGAGTACCTCCGCCGTGAAGACTACAGTGTTCTTTTAGGGTCCCCGTTCCCCTTTGTTTGCTGCGCCGCTGTCGGCTACGTTTCATTTTTCCCGATTTCGTGAACGATCTCGTTGGATTGTATTTTCTCCCCAGCACAGCAGTCCCTTTCCAGGACCACCCACATTGCATCCGACACCACGGCAACAACGGTTTCCCAGTTTGGTGTTCTTCTCCGCCGTCCCAGCTACAGATAGGCTCCCATAGGATTACAGGCCCCAATAGCGCACCGCCCCAAGAGCCGAGAATCCAGGCGCCTGACCAAATCACTTTTTTCCCACGTCTCCCGAGCGGCCCCCCCCCCTGGCCCTTTAGAATACGCGGTGTATTACCGCCATGCCGCGTCTTTTCCTTTAAACCTGTAACGGTTAGCTTGAACCAACCCTCCCTTTCGAGATGTTCCCCGGCCCCATAGCCTTTCCAGCTTTTCTGACAGTTATTGAGGCCCCTCTTTCGATCGGTCCATCAGCTCCAAAAGAACGAATCATCCCCTCGCTGCCAATCAGTTTCCTTGTTAAATAAGCCCGTTCTAATTTTTTTTTCAAACTGCAGATTTCCTTCCCCTTCTCCCCCCCCCCCCACCAACCCCCTCCCCGGGAACTCAACCCGTCATCCAGGATGCTTCCACCGCTCATACGCTGTGTGGAACGGGATACACGCGTACCCCACCTCGACTTCCCTTTTTCTAAATTCGGGTTTTCCACTTTTTCTCCTTTCCTTGCGATGTCGATTTCTCGTTTCCCCCAACCGTAGAATAGAACTTTCCCTTTGCAAATTACTCTCTAATCTCCTCCTGTGTTGTTTAGTCTCTCATTTGCTTTGGCCGCTTCGATTTTGCAGGTTGATTAGTCATGAGTCACATCCTATAGAATTCCCCTTTCCCCAGTTCCCCCCTTTTTCCGTCCTCGACGCAGTTGCGGATCCACACGATTAGTTTTGTTTTTGATCCCCCTGGCTTTATGGAGTTAGGTCCCCTTTTGGGTTTGTTTTTGTGGGGGTGGTTTTTGCGTTTTTTTGTTTTTTGGTTTTGGGGGGTGTTTTTGGTGGGTTGGTGTTGGTGCGTCTGGGTTTGGGGTTTTTGTTTTTTGTTCTTCCTTCTTTTTCGGTGTGGGTTTTGTTTTGGGTGGCGTGGGCTGGTTTTTTCCTTTTTTTTTTTCCTGGTGTGGTTGTTTTTTGTGGGGGGGGTTGGTTTGAGTGGTTTGTTTGGGGGTTTGAGTTGGCTTCGCATGAAGAAATATCTGATTTTTTATACCTCGATTTCTTTCAACCAGTGCCTACATTGCACCTCTCCCCGGTTGATATTTGTTTTTCGTTCTTCCTGGCTTTTTGACCTCCCCCTATAATTTCGCCGCAAGCAACCCAACTTTTTTTTTCTTCCCACGAGGCGATTTATCTGGAGGCCCCTGCTTCGAAAGCAGTCTCCTGCTTGCAAGCTCTCTGTTCTGTTTTTTCCTCCCCTGCCCGCTTCCGTACTACCCCCGACGATTACGATCCAGGATCTTTGTGGTTGTCTTACTCCGGGGAAAAGATCTGTTCTTCCTCCTCCCCTTTTCCCGTAGCCCCTTTTTTCTCTGTTCCCTCCGTTTTTTCCTGCTTGATCCGCTTTTTTGGACACGTATTTGTTGGGGCTCCTTCATTTCCTTCTTGTTTTTTTTTTTTTCTTTTCGTCCCGGGGATTCAGTCTTTCGTCCGCGGTGGGCTGTGCCGTTCATCAGATCCGTTCGCTATCTTTTCGAATCCTCACTCCGTCGCTACCGAGCTCATTAGGCATGGAACCCATTCCCCCCTACACGGACCTTTTACACAGATGAGAATGTCCCCCTCATGAAGTTCTGGCGAAGGTCCAACACTCGTTCGTTTCGACCGCGTCTCTGTCGGTCCTGGAATTTTTATTGATTTAGCTCGGTTCTTTATACCGTCTCTTCCCTTTTCTGATGGTGTATTTCCCATTTATACCGGATCTGCGTTTCATGTTATGTTACCACTGCCCTTACGGCCTTTCCTTTTCTAGGACAGAGGGATCCTTGACCCCACCCTTTGCCCCGCATGAAACCTCACATAAGGATGTATTTGCTTCGCGGTTCTATTTTTATAGTGAATTTAGAGGTTTTGCCCAACATACACATCTAATGGGTTTCTTTTTTGTTTTCACCCCTTACTATCACCGCAGACGTTCGATTAGTTAGGTAGTCCCCCCGCTTGCCATTTTTATGGTACCTTTCTTTTTTTTCCCGTTCCCGTGTAACCCCGTGTTACTTGTTTTATTCTAATTTTGATAGAGAGGCCTGTTTCGCGCTTTTTTGTGATCAGTATTCTTGGTAGACTCCTGACAACCTCTGCCTCTGCCTTTCGCTTAGAACGCCTCATCCCCGTCGCACCTGCGCTAGCCTTGGGTTTGTTATGAACAGGGGCTGGCGGATCATTTCCACTTAGGTCCTTTCTTCAAAGGCACCCGGTTTCACTCTTCCCCCTCCTGTGGAGAGGGTGAAATCGCTTTTTTTTTCCTGGCTCCGGCGCCTCCTTTCCATTCCTTCCTGGCATACGTCAACTGCTCGATTTCTCTTAGAAGACGCCTTTTTTTTCTGGTTCCCCCCCTTCTGGACGAACAATCATTCCTTGACACGTGACGTTTTCCGTAAGATTGCGCGCCCCAGCGTTACGGTCCTGTCCATCCTATGATATTCCCCGATTCCGTCCGTGTTCTTTGCCTTGCGGGTGTGGGGGCCTCCTTTGACAGCGAGGTGTCCCCCCCCTGCCGCCACCGATGAAAGTTTAAGTCCTGCTTGGCCCGGCCCATGCCTCTCCTTCCTTCATTTTTTTCTCGAAGCCGGGCCCGAGGCGCTCCCACTCCCTTTTTTTACTTCATGCGTTTAGACCCTCCTTTAGCCCATTTTCACGGATGCAACATGAAACTTCCCTGCAATGTGCTTGCCGTACGAGAAATAGTTTGTATCTACACACCCCATCGGCTTTGACCGGCGAATAGTTTTCTGTGAATGCCAATCCCCCCCCTCTTGGCAGTCACCATTTTCCTCCCGTGATGACTTTGACCACCTGTTTTGAGATCGGTTGATATGTTCTTGGCTCCTCCGTAGACCGGGGCCGGCCCCTTCTGAAGGCTTTTTCGAGGAATGGGCTCAACCGAGCGAAGGCTTTTTCTGCCGGTTATTGATGTATTTTTGCTGCAAGAAGGGGATTGCGTAACTTATATTTTTGACAGGTTTACTCTTCCCCGAATCTTCCCTTTCACGTCCACTTCCGACATTCTTCTTGTGATTCATCGCCGTCCATTTCGCACATTTTAATTGGTTTTCATTTCGTGCGTTTCCCCATATTGAGAAGTTGTGTCAATGAGAGTTTCTCTCAGGTTGGGGCCCCTCGTAGTTGTTTCCAAAAGAGTCCCCATTTTGCCCCTTCAATGAACAACCCTGGTCCTCTTCTCTGATTTCATACCTCCGTTGTTGTTTTTGGATCTCCCGCGTCGCCCCGAAAGGCCCCCTTCATGGGTTCATTGAGTTGCCACGCTTTGATGCCCCTTGACCCCACCGAGGCCCCCCTTTCTCTTCTCTCGAATCACCCCCCCATTTTCATCACATGATGCGTTACCGGCACCTTTCCTTTCAACCCAAAGTCAGGCTGGCGGCTCTGGTCTTTGCGATGAAAAGTTTCCATTTTCTTTTTCCCCCTTAGTCTCCTTTTGAAGCTTTTGTTTAGTTAGTTCGCCGTTTTTCAATACTGCCCTCCCAATTAACTTGCTATGGCCTCATGAGACCGTCAATCCACCCCCCCGAAGTTCCGCGTTTTCGGCCCTGACCCCCGTCCTCTAGCCGCACCTTTCAGAGGTCCAGACCCTACTCACGTGGACCCTTTCTAGAAACCGATGTACGTCATCGCTGCCCCAAAGGGGTCGGTCCCGAATTGGGTCCTTCCCCTCTTTTCACGCCCCCGCCTGTCAACTTCCCTTGATGTTGGGTCATCACACGATTTTCCGAACCCCTCTATTGGCCCCCCTTTTGCAGATCCGCAGTTTTCCTTTCCCACGATGCTTAACTCTCTCGATGCGGTCGCAAAATTTTCCCAGAGCCGTGTTCTTAGGAGCAGCCTTTCCCCCGTCCTTTCCTTGGCAGTTCCGTCACGGTGTTCCCTACAAAGCAGTTCCCCCCCAATTTTGGCTGGGCAATTACTCAAGCTTGTCCCTTTCTCTTCGTCGCTTTTTCACGGCCGAACTGTAGTTTCCCTCCATTTTCTAGCTTCCGATGACGTTTCCCCGCTTCGCCCCAGCTTTTTTTGGCTGCTCCGCGCCCCCCTATTCTTGTCATGCACCTTATGTTGTTTCGCATTTCCTCTCGTATCAACCAGAACCACTGAGTTCCCAGTCGTTCCGCGAGATTAGAACTAGTTTCAGTATAGGGAAAGGGTCGGAGGGTTATCACCGGCTGAGGAGACTTTTCCACGCACTTTTTTCTCAGCTTCTGGTGATTCCTTGCCCATAGGACCGTGTTTTAATGCAACATGATAATTACTCCACTCCCCCCCTTGGTAACCATTTCCCTACTCACCCCAAAAGGCCTAGATGGCGCCCCCTCCGCGGAGAAAGCCCAGCTTCGCCGAGCTTCCCCCCGGGCGTTGCCAATACCTGCACATCGCGAGCGGGCCTTCCCCATAAATTCCAAAGCAATACTCCCCCGCGTTAACACTCTTCAGAGCCTTCTACACTATCGATGCCAACCGACAGGGCTTATCGACAGCCGGCCCCCCCCCCGACCCAACTTCCACCTGCCTTTTTCCCCCAAACATGAATTTGCTCTGCACGCCCCCATCCGGACAGGTTAGATGCCTTTGATAGCCCGCACTGCAGCGGGGTGCATCCCCAACCTCCAATAAAATTTTCTCTTTGGTCGGGTTCGTCTCAATACGCCTAGAAAACCCACTACCTCCCTCGCGAAGCCGGCCCCAGAAATGCCTCTGTTGAATTCTTTGAGACCTGACACCCCGGTTGCAAAAGCAGGCCCGATAACCAGCTGTCCCCTGCCCCTCGGAAGCAAATTCCTTCTTTACCCATCTCTGCGCGATCCCGTCCTCAGCTTTCCCAATACAAGCGCCACCGTAAGTTAACGATCTCTTTCTCAGAGCTGAGAGGTTTTCCTTTCCCTGCAAGGCCCCTCACAACCGAGGCTGTGAGATAGGCCAGCTGTGAGAAATTTTTCTGCCCGCGGGATGGCTTCTCCTCCCATTTCTCCCCGATTCTTCGTTTCAGGTTTACGAGGCGTAATTCCCGTTTCCCGGGTGACCTGCCCCGCGCCGTACGAGCAAGTGACCCTCTTTTTTTCCGGCATTGGCCTATAGTATTCACCCTTTTGATGCACACCGTTTGCTCTCCGTGCCTTCCCCCTTTCGTAATGACCCACCCCACTCGTCAAAGGCCGGACCTAGGTAGGTAGTCCCCTCCCTATTAGGGTTCCGACTCGGATCAGCAATCGCGAACCTCCGCCCATCTCCGCAGAAATTCCCGAGCTTTTTTCTCCATCGGTCCGTTCCGCGCTATTAAGGTCACCGCTTGGATCGTTCGGGAATTATAGTTGTTGCTTCCGCGCCGGTTTCGGCCTCCCTTTTCCTCCCCGTCAAAGGCGTTTCCTCTGCCCCCACTCCCGGAGCCCCGATTTAGACTCGTGGGCTAAAGCGGCGTTCCCTACAATTTGCCGCCCTTCGATCGGTCCGCCCCGACCAGAACGCCGCCACCGGACTTAGCGTTGGAAATCCGACTTTTCGACCTCTGACAAAACTCCCTAAGTTTTTCCTTCTGCCGGGACACTCCCCACCCAATTTTAAAGGCTTTAAATCAAGGCCATAGAAATTTGATTCCCCATCTCAATCCTACGTTGTGTGTCCTTTCCCAGAGACAGTCCGGTAATTAATAATGGTCTTTTTTTTTTTTTTTTTTTTTTTTTTTTTTTTTCTTTTTTTTTTTCTGCGCCCGATGTCTCCGGCTGTCTTTCTAACCTTCTGACCGGCCAGATTCCCCCCCCCCTCTTAATCCTGTTGTTTGAGGTCAGATAATTTGCCCCCTTGTGAAAGAAGGGAGTATTTCGGTTTCCTCAACGAAGTGATCGACCGAACCCGGATTGAATCATTCCCCCCCCCCTTACGTCCAGTTCCCTCCCCCCTGCGATGGGCCGTCCTTTCCCCCCCGTTAGTGTGGCGCTTTTTTCCAAACATCACTTGGATAGTGGCTGCGTGTCACTCTTCTTTTTTTTTCCCGGCCCCTTTCTTCAAGCTCAGCTCATTTTTTTATTCTTAGTGGGCATTTTAAAAGTGCCTTTGCCGGTCCCGGTGAGACGGTGCGTTCGGGTTCGGCTTCTGAAATCTTTTGAACCTCCACCTGTCTTCAATCTCTCTTCTGGCGGCCATGCGGCGACAGCCTTATGGATTTTTCCCCGCTCCTCGCCCTGTACGTTTTATTCGACGGGCTCGGTTCTCTACAACGCAGTCTAATTTTCCCTCTCTCCCTGAGATGGTCGGCTTCTGCTGATGGACACGATTTGATCCAAAGGAGCTCTGGAGGCGCCGGTTCGCGTTGAGCCAGATGTTCTGCTTGATCCTATTTGGACTCCTCCTGCTTCTTCGCCTACCACTGGTGCCTGGTTAGTGGTTTTTATTCGTATGTGCCATCTTCTAGAGTCCGCAGGGTCTGGGTGATCCACTTTTCTTTCAAGTGAAAGACCTCCTTCCCCTTCCGATCTGCCACAGAGAACAGGTAGTAGAACGGCTGCGTTCCCCGGAAAGGTTGACCGAGAAAACCCCTTCCCAGGCCCCCCCCCCCCCACTGAGCATGTCTAAGAAAGTTTTTGCCTCTTGCCACTGTGCCCCCGAAACCGTTATTCTTTCTTCTCTCTGCCCAGCTCGCTGGGGCCTGGCATTGATGCCTCTCCTAGTTCCACCCCACTAGGATTAAGCTCTGGTATTGACTAGAGGCTAGAGGGACCTGCCCCACTCTGTTACATGCCGCGGCCGTGTGGGCACTTGTCTTTTTTCTGCTTTTGTGACACTTTTGGTTTTGCGACAAATGACTTAACATCAGGATGTAGGGCTTTTATAGATTAGGTTATCTCTTTTTTGATAGGGCGTATTCATTTATAAACCCATACTCGCCCTTGGATTCTTTTCTTTTTGTGTTTCCCCGTTCCCCGCGGCCGTCCGTTCATTAGACCTTTTCCTGCTTGTGATTTTTCCTCCGCAATGCCTGGTGGGCCCGGGGACAGGCTTTCGAGTGTCCGGCCCCCTGTTAGTGCTTTCTCTACTGCTCGCTCGGTCAGCATTGTCCTTGTTTTCTGCCCTGATTGTGCCGCTTCTAGCCGGCGTTCTTTGCCTTCCCTCCCGAGGTCCTGTCTCGTCGCACTTACGTTTCGCTCCTTGTGTAGTAGGATTGACAACCCCATTTTCCTGGCGGATCATGCAATTCGGGGCCTGTGAAGTACACACGTCGGTCCAACCTGCGCCTTTAGCTGGCGGACCTCCTGCGCGTTTAACTCCCTCCTGCTGTCTAAGTTTTCTTTTTTTACCCTCTCGCCTCCGTAAGCCGCGCGATTGTTTGCCCTTTCTTGGGTGTACCCCCTAATTATGACCCATGACAATACGAGGGCCCGCGACTTGCTCTGTCATCTGACTTTCTTTCCCGACTATTGATCTTTTCCCCCGACAATTCTTGCCGTGTGGATGCACGGCGCCTCCCTTCCATCTACTTAGCGCAGTCCCCACCATGCGCCACCGATTTTTTCGTAGTTTCATGCCGCCCTCGTTTCATGTGACTTGCTCGAAGACAAGTGCCAGATGGAGATTCCCCACCCCCTCATGAGATAATGAACGCCTTCGGTTTCCCCCTTCTCCCCCCGGCTGGTCCCCCCCCCGCCAAACCCCCGGTGCTTTCCTTCCCAGCGTTGCGATATCACCACAGCCGTCTTTGAAATTTCTAATTTCGTTCGCGAATTGATTTCCCACTAAATTTTTTTGTTCCCCGACGCCCCTTTTTCAGCCGAGTCAGATGAACCCGGTTTTTACTCTTTTCCGGATATGGGCTTCTGCATTATATGGGCCGGTCGCCTTCCTCTTTCGGTCATTTTGACGCCCCTGCATGGCTTTGCGTTTTTCCCCTCCTGCGGCCAAGGAGCGTCGACTGTGTCTTGCGTCAGTAATATTGACGCGTCTACACATTCCCTGCGCGGTCATGCTTCGCAGAACTACTTCTTCGCCCTCTCCGCCCGCCTTCAATTTGTTTCCTTTCGTTGGACTGGTGACGGTGACCCCCTATTCGACTGGAAATGCGCGGTTTTGGCTAATGGTCCCCTTTCACCAGCTTTTCCGTTGGTAAACTCTCTTCCCGCGTGGTCAACGTTCCCTGAACCCCTTTCCTTTTGCTGCTGGCCCGAGCTGCTTGCGTTTTCCCCCGTTGTGGTTTTGAGAGCTCTTCAGCGCTTCCCGACAGGCCCCCCCCCCTCGGTTCGTGACGTCACCGCGTGTCCCCTGACCCACGACGCCCCTGGGTCCCCTAGGAGGCATGAACCCCGAGCCAAACCCCAATTCCCCGTAAAATGTGGTTGTTTAGGGTAAAATGACGAAGACCCCCCCCCCTTACAGGAGGCCCCATTGCATGTGTCCCTATGAACAACCCTCAAAGATCTTAGAATGACGTTCTTCGTTCAGATTATTTTTAGTTATTTCATTTGCGTTCCTGAACTCACCTTCCCCCATTTTTCCTCTTACTTGATACCGTGAAACCGGCGCGCCCTTCGCGGGTCCCCCATGACGGTCATCCAGCCTTGCGCAGCCTGTTCAACGGAGCACTTAGCGCCCCTCACAGACCCTACGATGAGTCAAAACACCCCGTTTCCTCCCAAGTTCCTCGCCGATACCCATGGGGGGGCCCATAAGGGTTCGTGGCCCCTCCAACTCTAATTGCCCCCTGTCTCTGTTAATTTTTTTTGATGCATCGCACACTCATTTTTTCCCGCCCCAATCTGGGTCCTGTTTCCGTACCCCTTTTCTGGCATCCCCGTAAATCTCCCTTCTCATGATCTCCCAACCGGTAGTGAAGTAGCGACTCGCCCTTTTTCAACTTTCCCTTCCTGGAGATTTTCCCTCCAGGAGTTTTTCATCCGGCCCCCTCAGGTGGAGGGTTGCAAACCCTCCCTTGTCAGTCTTCGATTCGCATTTCTTCTCTGTTTCTCACGGCCTCACCTTTTTTTCGTTTTGGTCAAAGATCAGCTCGGATGTTACGTCGCTTGACACTCGTCATGCAGAAGGTCCTCTGGCATGCCCTTCCCGATGAGTTTGTTTCGGCCCTTGCCCTGTTTTTTTTTTTCTTCCCCACAATTGCCTCCCGACGGCGTTGAGAGTCTGCCAGTCTTTTTCCTTTCTTCCAGCAGGTGGGCTTCGCCGCGTGCTTTTCCGAGTTCCCACTCCCATCCCCCCTCTTTGAAGACTTGACAGGCCCTCTGTGTTTCTGCATCCCCTCTCTTCCTGATCGCACTTTTTTTTTCTCCCTTATAATCCACAAAGTCATAGGAAGTGTCTTCTCTGCAGAGAATTTCTAGCCCGGCTAAGTGCATCAGAGGCGATGCTTTTTTGGCCTGACTCCTTTTCTCCCGCCTCTTCAAAACGCTCCGCTCGAGCCTATCGATTTCCGACCCAACCCTGGCGAATTTACGCCCTCCATTCCCACCAGCCATAAAAAACTCCCCCCCCCTCGAGTCCCTCCATCGTTCGTTCTCGTTTTTTGAGATAGGCCCACTTTGCTGCGGGGGTCAGCACATAAACTCCACCCATCCTGTGGGTCGGGTTTGCGCGCCTCTCTCTTTCGGCCCATCCGCCGCTCTCCCGCCAGCTTGAACTTGAGAAGGTGCCCGCTTTTCCAGTTTCCCCCCCCCCTCTTCCCGATCACTCTTCCGGCAAATTCCTTGTCCGTCGACCAGTTGCCGGATTTCAGTTTCCGCCTATAAGACTTTTCCAATACATTCGCCCAGTGACTGAAGATTTCGTGTCTAAGCACTCCTTGCGGCCTTTCACGGCCCTTCCCCAGTAAGAGCTGGCGTATGATTTCCCGCCACCTCGTGTGCAATCGCGCATATCTTTCTCGCCATTTCGCGTGGAAGATTACTGTTGGCTGACGATTGCGGCTTCTTTGCCTGAGTTCTGGCGGCAGACGGATTTGGCAGGTCGTGCCCTATGCTTTTTGAATTGCTCTCCTTTTTCACTCACAGACCTATGCTCAGGTCAGACCACATTTTCCCCCTCTAACCATCCCCCCCCCTTACCCCCCCATGTTGACACCATGATGTAGGTGAAGCCCGCCACCTTATATGGGTCCGACTTTTAAAGTTTCCCTTAACTTTTCACGCTCCTTCCGCGCCGATCCATTCTTAGTTGAGCAAAAGAGCGTCCCCTAGAGATGATATTTGGAAAACAGCCTGTTAGCTTCTCGCTTCTTCTTTTATGCATTGCCTTTTGAACCGGAACAGTGAGGCTCCCCCCCTTTTGACTCTATCTATGTCCTACAGATTAACTCGCTGTTCTTTTTCCACGTTTCTTGCGGCCCGATGTCTGTCCGCCCTCCGCCACCGTCCAGACCCCGATAACCGCGAAGGCCCCAAGGTAGTCCCTTTTCTAAGATTCGAAATTCGCAAATGCATCGTAGGGCTTTTTTCAGCTTCCCCCCTCCACGAAATGTTGACCCCCTCCCCTCCATCTCCCCCCTATCCGCTTCACCGCGGTGTGGAATCCTCTTCGTCCTTGCACGTCCCGAGAGGTCCTTTTTTCCAATGATTCCCTGATTCTGTCTTTCGTGATTCATTGCACCGTCCATCGCCCCTTCCCTAAGTATAGATACCTCCCTCCCCTCCGTGGTTTGAGATCTCCTCCTTGGAAGTCAGGTTCTTGACGCACTTTTTCTCCCCATAGCCGACGACTCCCCTCATGCCCCAGTCCATTTTCCCCTTGTCTTTCTGGAGCGCTCACACACCCGCGTTAGTCCTGCTCCTTTTTCTCACACTTTGGATTGGCTGGTCATTCTGGTGTGTACTCCTCTGAGGAAAGTTTCCCCGTCTGCTCCTTTTTTTTAACTTTCGAATTTAATTTCCAAAGTGACGTTCCTTTCGTTTGTTTTGGTTTTTTTGGCCCTCCTAACCTAGACGAAACTTTCTTCATACCCTTCTTATATGGCGCCACTGGAGGAACGATATCTCTTTTTCCCGATAGGCTTCTTTCCTGGAGCCTTTCCAAGGGCGGAGACTCCAAAGCTCAACTTACGATTCAGGATTTGACTGGCGCCGATCCCTGCTGGAACGCCCTTGACAAACTGCCGTTCTTTAGTTCTTTCGGAGTGTGACAGTTTATTGTTCTCTCACGCCTATAGGAACCGCTGGATGGAAGGAATAGAATCCCTTTTTTTAATGATCTGTTTGTTCGTTTATGATGTTTTCCGGTTATTTTGCGCGCTTTTGTTTGTGATCCCCCACCTCGTATCAGGCCCAGATAGTTCCATCCCATCGTCTCCCCCCCGTAGAGGCGCGTGACACCCCTTCAACGGATGGAACACTTTCACTGAACACCTCCCCTTCCACCGCTTCCCCCGAATATCTTTTCCGCTGCGACGTACTAGTTGAGAAACCTCCCCCTCTATAAAATTTCTTTTTCCCTGCGGTGATGACCGCTGCTTTTTTTTCCCCCGACTTTTACACCTTTCGCTTTTCCTGCGACCCCGATTTATAAGGTTCTCCTCGTTCACCAGATATTTTGGGCTGACTTTTTTCGCGGCCGGCAACGGCCCGGGGCCTCGGGCCGTTTTTCCCCCTGGGGAGAAGCACAATCCCCTTTCCCCGTATTCTTTAGGGGGAGTTTGCTCTCTTCTTTTTTTAGCTTTCTTCGCGTATTGAGTACACAGCCATCTGTTTTTTTCGGTTATTTCTTGGTGCAAACCTGTGCAAGCTTCA
>Ga0179593_1350422_pt1 | contig 17475 bp, 32 predicted proteins | sample CZODoug2_1_08_16_FD_185931 | JGI IMG/M metagenome (GOLD analysis project Ga0179593, IMG submission 185931) | Vadose zone soil fungal communities from Angelo Coast Range Reserve, California, USA - CZODoug2_1_08_16fungal (PacBio error correction) | ecosystem: Environmental > Terrestrial > Soil >... | reverse complement strand
CCTCTTCTAAGGAGCCAAATTATCCCCTGCTTATCCGGCTCTCTTTAGCCTTCTTCCGGCAATTTTCCCTTGAGAGGAGTTTTGACGCTCCTTCTTTTCTTGGTATAGGGCTATGTCCTTTTCCAATTTTAGCGTGTTATCCTTCTTCGTTTTTTCTTTTTAGTCTGATACGTTTTTCTCCTTTTTGGTATTTAAGGCCCAAAACTCCCGCGATTTGCACGGCACCGACTTTTTTCCCCCCCCGATCCGCCCTTTCTTCCTTCCCCGCAAACGTGCACCGTTCTTATCAGGTTTGTTGCCAACATCCCCCACCCTCTGCCCCTTCAGATCCTCCACTTTTTTTTTCTCCCCCCGGTCGGGCTCCTTTTTCTTCGCAGCTCGTGGGAAGGGTGCATCAAAACCTCAGATCCGGACTATTTTTTTCCAACCTTCCCCTTTCCTATCCATTTCTCCGTTTTAGTCGCCCTCCCTCCCCTTCCGCCACGCCAAGTGGGTTCGTTGCGTGATTCCCCCCCTCTAGAACGTCTCTCTCTAACCAGCTCTCCAGGTGCGGATTTTTGAAGAATTAGGTTTTTGGCCCCCTTTAACTTTCAATCCTCGATTTTCCGTTTGAACCCCTGTCTTCTTCCCTACTCTTTTATCCCCCCTTTGTTTCAGCTGCCCGCCACCCACCCTTCCCCTTCAGCCTTTTGCAGGGAAGCAGACCCAGTTGTCCATTGACTTATGGCAACATCTGATTTTTCCCCTTGGATGCAGTCCCCTCTACGATCACCAGGCGGCTTGAATTTTTTCCCTTCACCAGCCTGGCCCATGTTTGGCGCCCCCCTGACCCTCCTCCGCCACAACCGTGTTTTCGTCGATCCTTTTTACCTCTTCTTTCTAGCAACTCAAAGTCCCCTCTTCCCGGTCAACCACCCCTCCCCCCCATCCCTTGCGTTCCAGCGTTATCCCGACCACCCGTCTTGAAGTAGAGTTTTCTCCTGTCCCTGCAACTCCTTGTTTCCATTTCTCCCGTACTTTGGTAGTTCGGCTTTTTTCCTTCATTTTTAACTCCGGCTTGTCTCCTCTCGATGGGTAGATTGCACTGGTTTTTTGATGCTTAGGAATGGACCCTCTCCCTCTTTCTTGACCATAGGGATTGTAGATCTTATTTTTCGTTTGGGGTGGAAAAAACCGGTAGTCTTTGGCGTTTTGGTCACGCTGGTGCAAACAGTAACCCCCCATCCCCATTTGAAGAGGCGTTTAGGTCTACTAAATCAAAGGCCTTTTTTCCCCCCCTTTGTAAGACCCGGGCCCCTTCTTCTTCTGTTTTAATCCGGGTAGTTAACTCTCTCTTTTCTTGGACCGGCTTGCCCTTATAAAACCTCTTCCCCCTCTTTCCCACTTTTTCAAGCTCAGCTATTTAGGACAACCTCCCGAGTCCCATCACCCTAAACAACAAGGAAGACCCGAAGGCTTCGCATATTCTTCCTCTCACATCGATCGCCACCAGGAGATCCCCACTAACAGTGTTTTTTGGATCCTTCGCCGGTCTCTTTTTTTGCTGACTCTTTTTTTACTCTTTGATCGGACATCCTTGATAACGTTTCGGAAGACCGGTTAGGTTTCCCCTCCCCCCCTTTAGCGGACAGGTATCCAACCTACTAGCCTGGGGCCCCACCTTCCCCTCTTTTTGGGTCCTGCCGGTTTCTCTCTTTTTCCTGCCTTGCAACTCGCTCCCTTCTGCGGGCTCCTTCTTTACCTCTTCTCTGACCCCCTCCCTTTTTTTCAGGGACGGTTAATAAAGGAGTACCGGGGAGTGTTTTCCCCTCTCATTGAATATGTCTGATCACAAGACGTGGCTTCCCAGCACACCTTCCACCCACAATGGACATCTTCCCCCAGCCTTGCCCCAAAAGTCCTCCGTCCACCCCCTCCATCCCACCTCCTGCGATTCCTTCAACGATGAGTTGAAGTTCCTCTTTTCCCGCCTTCAGGACCTGAGAAGTCCCGTGCCCTAAAGAGGTTTTCGCCTTCCCCCTCCAGAGGGTTCCCTGCCCGAATCCCCCTCGCGCGATACCTCCCGAAAAGACCCCAACTCTTCTCCTCCTTCCCATCGTAGGACAACCACGGTAGTTTTCTGTCTAGGACCCCTCAGCAGGAGTTCCGCAAATTCTTCTTTGCAAATATGTCAGCTTTTTTGTTTATTTATCAGTTTTCTTCCCTGGTCCTGAAATCCCCACTCCTCTTTTTCACCAGAAGGTCCTTACTGGATCTCGCAGACACATAGTTCCTCATATTGAATTCTGTTCTCGCTTCTTTCTCTGTTCTCTCTGTCTGTCCTTTTTCCTCCCCACATCGTCCATACCATCCTCTTAATACAAGGCACAAGACGCTGCCTTTTTCAAGCCCCTTCTGTCCCCCTTTTTCTTCCCTTCGGGTCCCAGTGGTTTTTCCTCCCCCCCCTTTTCCCTCATTTTCCCTCCTTCTTCCCCTTCTCTAGTGATAAGTTAACATTTCCCCTGACTTCTTTGCTCCCATTGCACGGTGTCCTTGCTTTCACGGTAGTCTTTTTTCCCTCATCTTTTTGCCCTTTTTCCAGCTAAGATTAGTGACTACCCCTTCTTTGGGTGTGTATCTCTCTTCCCGGAAAGCAGATTCATCCCCGCACTTTCTTTAAACGGCACCATCTTCCCGAACACCCTTTGGGTCTTGCCCCACAGGTCTTCCTTTCTTGTTCTCCCCCCATGCTGGAAGAACCTGTACTGCATTCGTTTTCCCACTTTCGATCGAATGTCGTCCTTCTTCTTTATGGATGGTCCCTGCCTTTCACTTTTCTTCTTGAGTTTAGCTGGCCCTTTCCTTATGCCGGAGCCCTGTTTTTTCCTAGTGACTTATTAAGTTTCTCGAAGACCCATTTTCCCCCCCCCTGACACCATTTCTTCTCGCGGTTCTTCCTGAATCGACGTCTTTTTCCTCCTCTCTTTTTTCGCCTATCGAACCTTCCTTGTGTACCCCTGATTGACTAATTGATCTCTTCCTTTGTGAGTTTGACGGTTACTCGACTTTTTTTTATTTTTACCTTCTTAGAAGCTGTCCGTCCCCTTTTAGAACCCGCCTTCAGATTCTTGTTTCTTTTCCCCTCCTAAAAGTCCTTCTCCATGCCAAATGAGCCTTCTGGGTTGACACCAGGTGAGGACATGGTTTTCTCTTTCCTGCCGGGGTATCTATCGTTTAATAATTCCCCCTCCCTTTTTTTTTGTTGAGAGTCTCCAGACGTATCAATTTCACTTCTTTTACGAGCCCCTTCTCCTTTTCCGCGAATTACTTTTCTCTCTTTCCTTTACGCCCCGAAAAATAGCATCTAGGACTGTTTTGTTTTCTTCTGAGAGCCTGCTCTTCGAGGTGTCCTTTTTCCTACTAGTTTACCAAAAGAAAGTTGAGCCGTCCCCCACTCACCCATGAACTCCACCCCTGAGGGCCTTCTTTCTCTTCCTCTGGCCGGACCTTCCTCTATTCCCCCTTCCTCTCCATTACTTCGTCCGTCGAGTGGCGGATGGGGGCAGTTTTTTCCCCCCCTTTTTCGCGCGCCATTAAGTTCTTTTTTTTCCAACGGCCCTTCTTGTCGCCTCCCCCCCCTCCCCACAAATCTCTCTTCCCTTTTGCAAGCCCCCTGAGCCATCCAAGGGGGGACCAACCCCCCCCCCCTTTTGAGGACGTCCAGTTCGCTGACCCCTTTCCGAGGCGTAAGGACGGTCCCCCCGCTTTGGTGCCTTTTCTACCAGTCTCTACCTTTTCTTTCCCCCCCTCTTTTCGTGCGGCGCTTTTTGCTTTTCCCTTTTAACCGTGGGCGGGTCTCCGTTTTCGGTCAGATCGACGCGCAAGAAAACTTCCCTGTTCCAGCCTTTTTTCCACGATCGTTTTTTTTTGCCGAATACGACTGAGGACACCTACTCCCCCCCTTTTCCCCTCGACAGTTTTTTTTGTGAAAATTTTTCTCTACTTTTTCTTGAATGTACCTTCTCCAGAGTCTCCCTTTCCCCTCCTGTTTGATTAGTTCCCCCGGTTCTGATTATTTCTCAGGTGCCCCACACTCCTGATTACGTTCAGGAGACACCCCTTGAAGAGTGTCAAAGGGTGCCTTCTTCGGGTTAAGGGTATTGACGATTTTCTCTGTAGCAAAGTCTACCGTTCCCCTTCTTCAACGTCAGTCACCCGCCCCCCCTTTTCTCGAGATTTTTCATGAGAGCCCTCCTCTTCTGTGTGGACCGCGTCTTTGAATTTTCAGTATACTCATTCTCTCGATCCTCCCCTTTTTTTTCCTCCGATACATCCTTTTTTTTTTTTGATTTTCTCCTACTGTCTTCTTGCTGAGCTCCTTCTGCGCATAGAAATGTTTCCTCCATCTTCCGCTCCTCAGTCTTTGTATTTTCTTTTGATCTTATCAGAGAGTTTCTTGTCTTCGTATTCTTCCGTCTCCCTTAGCTTCTCCCTTTTTTATCTTGAAGGGACGTCTATGTCTGCCTTTTGATGGCAGTATTCCCCACTATAGTGAGTCCCTTAGTTTTCTCTTAGGAAGTAGGTGAGGTTTATCAGCGAGATTGTTTTTCTTGCGCTTTCCGCTTTTTCTTTTTTCCCCCCCCTCCTTATGTTGAGCTCCTTAGGGCAACCACTCAAGCTCCCCTTTGCTAAAGTTTCTTTCTTCCCCCTTCCAGGTCTTACTCGAAAACTGAAGCTCATCCCCTGTCAGGCCGCTTTCTTTGATTCCTTCTTCGGCGGAATTTTTCCTTTTTTTTGCCCCCCAAATTGTGAGTGCTGGTTTATCTTTTTGTTCGAAAGGCTGGCAAGCCGGCTTCCCTCGGGATCCCCGTGAGTCCGGGACCGGTTTTGTCATTTCAGGTAGTCGGAAGTCTCCCAAAATACAGGAGAATTGACCAATCTTCTCCCCTCTAACTATTTTTGTCTGGTCTCCTATCATTACAACTCCTCCTTACGGCGTTTTTTTTAGTAATGTGGTTCCTGTTCTGTTCTTAGTCCAGGAGCTGTGTTTTATTCGCCCTTCTCTCGACTTGCCGTTCAAGGTTCCTATTTCCCCAGACGGAGCTCTTTTGTCCTTCCCTATTGTTCTTATCCCCGATGAGGAGCGCGGTCTCTTCTTTTTTCCTTTTAGCTTGTGGATTGATCTGGTCTTAATTTTTCTATGACAGCACCTCCAGCCTTTGGCGGTGGTCCTTGTTTCACCCTGAGTGAACACCAGGCCCGCCTTTTTCTCCCACACTCCCTATCCCTCCCCCTTTTGCACTCTACGTCGATGTAAGGCCCCCGGTCCTGCCATCAACAGTGCAATCTACCTATACTCGCTTAAATAGCTTTCCTTCCTGCATCACATTTCGCGACCGCCCCCCCCCACATGCTACTTTAAGCCCTCCTCCTTCTCTTTTCTGCATAGAGAACCTAGACTCTACCCCCCTTTGGACTAATGATGTTACCTCCCCTTCTGGTGGGAGTTTCTCTTGGTATTTCATCCTTTACTTCTTCGAGAAGGCCGCGGTCCACCTTTTCTCGGACCTTAAACTTCCCTCTTTTTCCGGCTCGTTCGCCCAAACCTTTTCCCGAGGGACCCGCAACTTCACCTCCTCTTCTCTCTCTTTTCATAATCCTCCACGTGGTTCTCCTTTCATGCCAACTTTCGCTGACCCCCTGCGAGTGCATCTTTGGTCGGTTTCCCGGTTGTGATATGAAAACCGTTTTTCCCCTTCTTTCGAGCTTTTTTTCCCGTCTCCATCCTTTCTTTTTTCTCGTTATGCACCTCTCCCCTTTTTTTTCTTCTCCCTCCCCACCTGAAGCTCTGGTGCTTGAACTCTATATGCCTCCCAGTGTCCCTCCACACGCTGTCGTGTCGCCCTTTCTCCTCGATTTTTTTGGCGCACTTCGCACCTTCTCCCCTTTTGTAAATTTATCTTCGCTCTTTTTTGGTGCCTACCTTCCATCTTCATCTCCCCCCCCCTTCCCCCATCCTTCCCCCTTCCTCCCCTCCCCCCCCCCTCCCCCCCCCCCTCCCTCCTTCCTACCTCCTCCCTACCCCATCCCTTTTCCTACTCCTCCCCCTCCTCTCCCCCCTTACAATGTTACACCTCTTTTTCCTCCTCCCCCCTCATCCCCCTTCCCCCCCCCCCTTTACCCCACCCTACCCCTCTCTTTCCTCTCCCCCCTCCCCTCGACTCTATTCCTCCTCGCTCTCTCCTCCTCCCCCCTCATCTCTTCTCCCCTCCTTCCTCCCCCCCCATTGTCCCTCTCTCTCTCTTCCCTTTCCTTTCCCTCTTTCCCTCACCTGCCTTTCCCCTTCCCTCCCTTCCCTTTACAACCTCGCATTCCCTCTCCTACCCTGTCGCTCTTATTTCGCTCCTCCGCGTCTTCACTTCCTCCGTCCCTTCACCCCTCCCCCTCACCCCCCCCTCCGCCTTTCTTTCTTCTTCCCCCCCCCCACCCCTTCTGTTCCCCATTCCCCCCCTCGTCTTCCACCTACTTTCTTTCTCCCTTGGTCCCCACCTTTTTCCTTCTTCCCCACTTCTTCCTCCTTCCTCCCCACCCCCCGCTCACTCCACCTTCTCTCCCCCTTCCTCTCTCCTCCTCCCCCCACCCCTCCCCCCGCCACACCCCTTTTCACGGGTTGTTTTTTCTTCTTTCCTCTTTTCCCCCTTTTGGTCTTTCTCCTTTTTCTCTTCTCTGTCCTTTTACCCTGCCGCCGCCCTCCCCAGACTATCCCCCCCTTCCTTCCCCCTTCTATTCGCTTCACCCCCTCGCTCTCGCCCCCCCCACTCCCTTCCCTCCCCCCCCCAACTGCCTTTCTTCGCCCACCCATCCCCCTCTCCCACTCCTCATCCTCCCCACCTCCAGCCCCTTATCCTGTCTCTTCCTCCACCCCCCCTCCCCTTCCCACCTCCTGCCCCCCACTTTTCTCTACTCACTCTAACCCCCTTCCCTCCCTCCTTACGCCTCTTCTTGCCTTCCTTCTCATTTCTACTTTTTCCTCCATTTCCCCCTACCTCCCTCCCCCCCCTTCCTCTAGTCTCCTCCCTCTTCCCCTACTCCATCTCCCCCCTTTTTTCTTCCCCCTACCCCTCCCCCCCCTGTCGCTTCTTCCCCCCCCCCCGTTTTCTCCCTCCCCCCCCCTACTTTCCCATTCCCCCAACCTTTGGGCCCCCCCCCCGCTTCCCTTGTTTGCACCCACGCCCCCCCCCCCCCTTTCTTGCTTCTCCCATCTTCCCCCTTATACCCCTCTCCCTCCCTCCCCCCTGTCTCCTCCTTCCGTGTCCTCCCTTCCCTCATCCTTCCATTCTCCACATCTTTCCCCTCCCCGGGTTGTCCTCCCCTTTTCCACTCCTCCCTACCCCCCCCTCTTTCTCCACCCCTCCTCCATTCCCCCCCCCTCCCCTCTCTCCCCCTTATTCCCATTCCCCGTTCTCCCCCTCTTCTTTCCCTCTCACTACCCTCCTCCCTCCTGCACCCCCCCCTCCCCCCCCTCCAGCCCACCTAACCCCCCCTCCTCTTTCTCCCTTCCCCCCTTCCTGCCCCCCCCCCCCGCCCTTCCGCCCCTCCTCCCTCCTTCACCCCCCTCCTTCCCCATCCACTCCCCCCCTACGCACGGTACCAAGATGAGGCCCTTCTGCCCAACACAGTGTTGTTTTTTTGTCCCCAGTTTCATGAGTTCTCTTTTTGCAGCATATGTTTTTCTTACCCTGTCGTATACGAACTGGGACCCCCTTATTTTCTTAATGAAGACGTTTCAGGGAGTACCGACCGCCATTCATGCTCGCCCATTCTCATTTTTTGTGGTTACGATTCCAGTCCTTCCACCAGGCCCAGGGCCGAAATGAACCCGCTCGCTGTGCCGTAGTTACTGGACCAACGAAGCATACTTTACTCATCCTCCTTCCACCCATAGCCCTCTCTGGCCACTTGTAGAGCAGGATCAAACCATATTCTCTTTCCTATACTTCATGTTCTCGGATCCTGGCTATTTACTACTCAGCCTCGTTGTTGTTTCTTTCTCCTGATCCAGGCGCAGGATCTTTTCATTATCCTGAAACTCTCGTCCGGGTTAGCTGATCCTTTGCCCCTCCAAGGCTCGGTGTTGAGATCGTCAGAGGCTACTTTATTCTTCACTTTTTCCCGTGTTTGTTGACCAGTATCGGGAAGTGAGTCCCCTCTTTATCATGGTGCCGCCTTATCTTTTACCCCAACCCGAGCATTTGCCTTTTTCCAGGGACATGAGTCCTTCGATAATCCCGTCCCCGTACTCCCCCCCTTCCTCCCCAATCGTGTTTTTTTTTTTCGGTCTTATGATACAAAGGTCTTCCTCACATAGCCCCGTTTTTTTTTTTTTCCTGCCACTCTTTTGTGTTTTTTTGTAATGGTCTCACTCTTGCGGCCGACCTTTCTAGATGTATCGGGTAGTGCATCCCACAGGCATCTTGCCTCCTTTAAACTTGGAGCCTTTTTTCTCCCGTTCGCCCAGTTCGTCGAAGCCCAAATGAGCCCCACCGATTTCTGGTTTTTCTTTTTCGGTGTCTTCTCCTCTTCCGCTTTTCTTTTTTCCTCCCCCATCGTTTTTCCTTTTCTCGAATACCGTGTTGTGGCTTTGTCTACCGCTTGTCCCTGACTTTCTGTTCCCTTCACCACGTTCTGCGATTTTTCGTTATACTGGATCTTCCTTACGTTTGTAGATCCGTTCCCGAACAATTATTTTTTATCTCAACCTGGTCGAATTCTTTCCGGTTGGGCATTCCCGGTAGGTCAATTTTTTTTATTGCGGGCTTTCCCCAGTGCCAGATCGATTAACCCTCCTGAGGTGACTTGCCCCTCCAGGAACATTGTTTTTACGAAACTCCTTTTCCCCCTTCCGTGGGATGCGTTTTTGACTCCTTCCCATAAAGTCACCTTCTTCCTCCCACGGCGAACGCCATTCACCTTTCCACCGGGGCGTTAACCGACCCGTCTTTCCCCTTTCCCTCCCTTCTTCCTCGAGGGCAGACACGGGCTTTTTTCTATTATGACTACTATGATTGTTTCCTTGCAGGCTAGTGGTCGCATGGTTTTGCCCGCGATTTGATCATCGAGATGGACATTAAATGGTTGAGGCGCTCTTTCGACTCTCCGCTCTTGCCAGTAGCGGTCCGTTGTCTCTCCCTTGATAGTGCTGGGGTCGGACCTGTGTAGCGGGGGGCGCCGGCACGCCCCCCCCTTTCCCGACCCTTCTCTTTTTCCTCTTTTTCGAGAATAAGCCAACCCTTATCCATTAAGCCCATGCCGGCCCCCCCCTTAGCATCCAGATCCGCGTGCGTTACACTTCTGCCGCAGGCCAGCCACTTTCTTTCCCCCTGATAAAATAACGTCCCTTGCACAGACGCCAACGTTCCTCTGATCGGCAACAGGCTTACCAGCACCCTGCACCACCACCTTCCTTCCCCTCCTTCTATGAGGCGGGGTGACTACGATATATCTTCCCCCGTCTATCAACCCGAACAGGATTTTTCTTTTCTTCATCCTTAGACGGAGATGGTTTTTTCGAACCTTCTCTACCTTCAATCCATGCCCCCTCCGGTGTCCCGGTTCTGCTTTCCCCTCCCTTTCTCCGATTTCTTCCCTCCCTATGCAGGGGAAACCCCAAGTCTCCCCTCTTCGTCTTCCGGGCATCTCGTGCTATCTTTGGCACCCTCTTCCGGCCCTGTGCTGGCGTGATTTATCGTTTCTGCTTGAGAAACTTCATTACCTCTGAATTAATCACTTTTCTTTCGTGTTTCCCCCCCTCTGCCTGGAATCTGGTACAGCCGTCTTCTGTTTCAAGCCAGCACCCAGACAGCGGTACCAGTGCTTGCCCCCCCACTGTCGTCTCTTATCAACCACCCTTCCAACCCTATGTACGTTCCCTTTCAACGATTTTTTTCGTTTGAGACCGCCATCACAGCCTTTACCCCTTTTGACAGTCAGTGCCCTACCGAGGGTGAGACGCCCTCCCGCGCGTTCCCCCGTGACACGCAAAGCCCACGTTTTCCCTTCTCTCGCCCAAGAAACTCAAAGATTTTTCAGCGTTTCCATCGAGGTTCACAAACACCTGGCGATAGAAGTAAGTTTCTTCCCTCCCTCCTCCGAAAATCTTATCCTTTCATGGATCCGAGGAATTGCCGAGCGATTATTCGAGAGCCATTTCTCTCCATTCTGTCCTCCCCCTCCCCTGCGGTCAAAAGACTCATTTGCTTTGAGAGTGCATGAACGCTTTTTCCCAAGATGACAGGTCCGTTTTATTGATGACTATGTATTCGCCTTTCTCCCCTTCATCAGCTACCAATCGTAATACCCTTCACCGCCAATACAATTGACCCCGTTACCGCTTTTCGACGTCGTTTACCTTCTCTTTGGACTGTCCGTTCCTTCCGTTTTCCCTCCCCATTGGAAGAATTTCCCTCAACTATAGTTCCAGTCGATCTGTCTTGTAAGTTCCCGACTTAATCGTCCACCATTGTATTGAATTTTCTGAGTTTCCCCCCTTTTTTATTGGTTTCCAGCGGATTTTTTTAATCAACCCCGCTAAGATTTTTTTCCTCCTTGCCCTTGTCGTTTTAGTTTGGGTCTATAGGTCCACTCCGATCACTCAACGTTTCAAAAGGTCAAGGCACCAATCGCACACTCTGGGTCATTGCCACTTTGGTTCCTCCCCCGTTGTTCTCCCTGCTTCGTCGAATTTTCTTTCTTCCTCTAAAGGGACGGCCTGAGCAACCCGGTTCATGGATCCTTTTAAATTAGTGGCGTTCTGTCCTCGTGCACAGTCTTCAAGCCTTGGGAGACGGGTGTCCCTCTCCCCTCCCCTTTTTTTTCTTTTTGCCGGATGGTTGAAAACCGACAACTTCCCTCCTCGTCTTTCGCGGACGCGGTTCCGTCTTGAATTTTTCTTTACGTTTCCGGCCTCGCCTTCCTTCCTTCACTTTTTACCCTATCCCCTGGATTTCGTTCATTTGCGTCGTTGCCGTTCTTCCCACTTTCTTGTTGGAAATCCCTCGTTTTTTCTTTGTCGCAGCAAGGGACTGGTCCTCGCCTTCTTCCTCGGCGTTTGGCTTCTTTTTCCGATCGACAACGTCACCCGCCCATTCGAAGGCTCTGTCCCCAACCAGTTCTTTTGGACATGGTTGGCTCACCTTCTATATGCTCGGTATCTCTCTCTCTTTTTTGTGTTTGTGAGCTATCTTTTGAGGTCTTCCCCATGTCCCGTCTCTTCTCTCCTTCTAATTGCCCTTTAATTCTCCCTGGCCGTCTAAACCTATCCGCTCGTTGTCGTGATTGTCTTCCACAGTCCAGGCAGTCTCAAACGGCCGCCTTGCCCAACCCCTGAAAGTGCGCGACCTTTCAATTAAGCACCCTTTTTCCCAACCCTTCCAGTTTCCGGTGACTCCGCGATTTCGATGCCGTAATCGAATTACGAGTAAATCAGTACCGAGTTTCCCGTTTTTTTTTTATTTCTTTCGTTTTTGCACCGCCGGCGCACCCCCGCTTCCCTTTTTTTCCTCCACCCCTTGCCTTCCTTCTTCCTGCCCGACCTCCATCCGCAACCAAATTCGCACTGGAAATGAAGCGCTGCCCCCTACGGGGGGCTCCTGGCAGATTCGCTGCTTCAAGTTGTCGAGGCGAAGGTTCTTCCCATGGGATTTGGTTGTTCTTACCATGATCCCTGTGAGTTCCATGACCCTCTTTGTTCCGGGATGGTTCAGGCCCTTGTGGCGGTTATATCTTATGTCCTTTCTCCCCTTCTAAGAAAACGACCACATGGCCTTTCTCCAGGTGCTGACGCTCCTCTCTCCCCCTACTCCCCTTGACCACTAGTACCTTCCTCATTGCGCTTTGCAGTAGGGAACTTTACTTCTTCTCTCGCCTGGCTCATGGGTCTTTTCCCTGCCGGGAGTGTCGCCCGGCCTGCACTGGCCTTTTCCATTCAGATTACGCTCTGCCCCCTCCTCTGGAAAGGGTGTCCCCTTGTTGGAGGCTAGTTCTACGTTTTTTGTTTGGATGTAAAGGATACCGGTCCGACTCCCCCCCCCTTTCTCCTCCTGCATCTTAGCTCCTTTCGCTTCGCCCGTATTCTTTTTTTGTCCCGCTTCTGTTAAGTGCAGGACTCGTTAACCATTGCGCTCCTCGCGAATACCCCTCTCCCCTCTTCTTCGACATCCATGTAAAGGATCTGGCTCTCCGCTTCTTTCCTGAGGTCCCTTGGAGCCTCGTCACTTCTCTTGCTGCAGATGGGACTATCTTTTTTTCCTGATTTCCTCTTCTTGTCCCCTGCTTTGTTCGGGTAAAGTGCAACCCCCTTTCTTTTCTCTTTCCCCCCGTTCTGTAACTGGACGTTTTTGAAGGGCTTGATGGCGGTCTTCCCTTGGAGCACTTTTTTAGTTTTTGATCTGTAGGTGATGTGATTTTCGCTTTTTTTTTTTGCTCTTTTTGTCCTGGTGGACGTGGGATGGGCACCAGCCGTTTTTGAGTCCCACCTCCAGCCGCCGGCTTTCCCCCTTTCTCTTTTTTCTTTTTTTCCCCGAAAACCCTGAGACCTGTCGTTCCTGCTTGCCGGAACGAGAGCCGAGATGCGTAAGGAAACCCGCTTTCGTGGGGTTCCCTTTTCTTTTTTATACCGGTGCGCGAAGGGATTTTTCCCCACGCCCGGGACTTGAGGGTCCGTGTTCAGTTTGATCAGGAGTCTGTGTCGCAACATTCGTTCGACTGATTCATGATACCCACCTTCGGTGGAGCACGTGTTCTGTTGGGAGGGGGTTTTGGAGGGTTGTGGGTGTTGGGGGGGTGGGTGTGTACTTGGGGAGATACGTGATAGTAGTCTCTACGGCCCTTTGGTCCTTCCTGTTTTTGGTGCTGGTGCTGGTCGGTGTTTTTTTCTCAGCTCATTCGCTTTCGTGTTTAAAGTACATGTTTTCCGGGATTGTGGCGGCAGTCCTCTCTTTTCATTTCCCGATGAGGAGCGCTATTTTTTTGAATTTTGCGAAATTGATTTCCTTTGGCTGTCTCCTCCTTTGGGGAAACCAGACGGAATCTTCACCTGGGCGTGTGTGACGGTCGTTTCCTTGTACCCCCCCCCCCTTCCCCACAAGGTTTTCATCAATCCTCTTCTTTCTCCAAGTTCCGCTAGGTGGCCATCGCGTTCGATTTCCCGGAAGATCGATCCACGTGCAATCTAAATTTTTTTTGAGTTGCAAATCCCTTTGCCCCCCCCCCCTGACGACCACGAGCTGCGCTCCCGACCCCTCTTAATTTCATTAACTTGCACTACCGTTCGTGTGTCAACCCGTCTCAAAGCGTTCTACCCGGTTGGGACGAATGCCTGGGACACGCCCTCTTTTTTTGATTTTTGCGTTCGCGTGTTCTGGACTCCTTCTTATCTGATAAGGACTTCGTCAAAGGCGAGGGACTCCACTTTGCGAGTTTCGGCAGGTTCCCCCATTTTGGTCTTCCCCCTTTTCCTTCCGGCGGCTATCTAGATTTGGACTTTTTTTCGAGCACCCCTCCGTTTTTGACCTCCCTTTTTGTTCATGCAAACCCTTCGCTTCTTTTTTACCCTGGCTATCAAGCCTGGTTTTTTGGTTTTCTTCCTTGCAGTTCTAACGCCTTTCTTTTTTTGTCCCTTCCATCTCTTATGTTCCCGAGTGATTCCTTCCAACTGTAGTGATACCCTGTCCTCTGGTGCGATGCATACCTCTCCGAACCCTCACCAACGAACCCCTCCCCCCCCCCCCCCCCCCCCCCCCCCCCAATGGCTGGGAGGCATTTTTTTCGAATGAAACGTTTTTCCCCTTATCGAATCTCCTTTTTCCAGGATAGACGGGAGCGATCTTATTACTAATTCCCACTACAGTCCCCCCCCCCCCCCCCCCCCCCGCCCAAAGATGCTATCCCAACCTCTTTCCCCCCCCCCCCACCTCTAGGGTCCTCTCTTTTCTCCTCTGTGGAGTTCAACTCTTTTTAAGACGGGGCACTTGATTGCCCTTCCTTTATTTCCCTGATCGAATCCATTCGTCAAATGCCGGTTCCAAGGCTTCTTTGGTTTTAAGCGGTGACCAAAGCTGACCTGAGTAACTAATTCCTCCTTACTTTCTTTTTGCCACACGAATGGCCAACTCCCCTCTTGAGCTCGAGTCTACTCCTTTGACCGATGCAAAAATCTCAGGGCACCTCCGGCACAACCCATCTGAGTGTTCCGTTAAGGCGATCTTCTCTTCGCCTTTCTCTGATATATCTCTTCTCCCCCCCCTCTTTGTGTTGTGATCTCTTTCCTTTTTTCCTTTCTGCAGGAAGAAATCTGTCCCTGATCTTTTTTTTCTCAGATTTTGACGCATGATCTGAAAGTCCGCATTTTTTGATCCCGTTCCTTTTTTTTTTTTCGCTTCTCTTCATGGCTTCGTGGCATTGCGTTGCCATTGCCCGTATCTTGGTAGTGGAGCGTGAAAGTTTGCCTTGATAATGTTCCCTGGGTAATCGTACCAAACCCCCTTTTTTTTCTTGTTCGCATCGTTTACTTTTCCCCTGAGCATTGATTCCTTGTTTCTATTTCCTTTTTCCCCCTTCCCGGAAAATCTTCCCCCGGTAGATAGTATGCCCTTCTTTTCTTTGAAACTCCCCAAATCTCGGGGGTGGGGCAAAGGCTTTACCCTGACTTTCCTTTTTTCTCTCTCCTTCTTAGAGTGCTATCTTTCGGCTTCCAGTCCTTCCTAGGATCCCCCCAGGCAGAATCCGGCATCCACCAAAGGGTCCTGCTCATAATTTCTCCCTGAGGTAGATCGAAGAAATGCCGCCCCCTCCCTGGGTTCTTTCTTTTGCGTCCGATAGAAAGTATTTAACCCTTTTCGCCTTCCATTTTTTGCGTGATCTATGCACCCGGGTGTGGCGAGTTCTACCGCTTCCAGTCAATCTCGTTTGGAATTTACCCCCACGTCTTTTCTTCCTTAGAGAACGGTGTCCTCATGCACCCCCCTTCCCCGAACCCTCCTGTATTTTCTTGCCTGGTAGTTGACGACTCATTTGCCTTCATCACCTCCCCCTGTAGGAAAAGCGGCCTTTTAGAGGTCGTCCCATCACCTGCGAATACCGGCGGCTTTTTAGTCTGCACCTCGCCAGGGAAACCCCCTGTTTCTCTCCGTGGACACCTCTCGTGGCCGTCCTTTTTTTTTTTGAATTCTTGATTTTTCCCACCGTACCTATTTCCCAAATCTCCTCCAAACCTCCTCCCCCTGTTCGTTCCCAGACTTATTACCGAAACCGTATGGCCTTCAGAGTTTTATTCAAGACCCCCTCTCCTTTTCTTGTCAAGTTCTGAAAGTAAGCATTTTTTTTTTCCGTAGTTTTTTTTTCCCGTTTCCTCGCGATTTGCCAATACCCCTCTAGTGAGATGCTTTTCTGTCGATCTGGCCTTGACCAGGACGTGCTTTACCCTTCCCTGTCGGTTCTCGCGACGTCCTGGGTTTCAAACTGGGGTTTTTGGGGTCTTTGAGCGGTCCACGGTCCCCTTCCCTTTTTTCTTTTCAGTCGGTTTCCAGAGAAAATTTCCTTTTCCCGTTTACTTCCCCTTTCCTCCCCTCTCTCTCCCCTGCAGTAATTCCCTCTCTTGATGGCGTGAAACCCCCCTGCTGTTTTTCGCTTACCTTTTTTCCCAGAACTGTACTTGAACATCCCCGAGAGTTTGCTTCGGACCCCCCCCTCCCTTTTTTTCCGACCAGCCCCCCAACCACCCAAACCCCAGTCACGCTCTTTTGCTTCTCCTTTTCTTACTATATCGATCCCCTTTTCCACACAGAGGAGTTGGGATAATGACCTTTTCCGTCTCTGGTTTTATCTCCCGGTAATCCTCCCGGCCTCTTCCCTCCTTTGCTTCTGCGGCTTGGACCCATCCTTCGAGCCCTTTGAGAACCCATCTTCGCATTCTGCCCCCCAAGGTACCCCCTCTGTTCTTTCCGGCACCTCGTTCCCTCTCGTTTTCTTTTTTTCAATACTCCGTTACTTTGGCTTTCTCGTTGTAGAGGAGAATCCCTTCAAAGGCTGGACGGTAATCATTCTTTTTCGTGGTGGCCCTCGGACTTTTACTTTCCAGCGGATGGGGGAAAGGACCCCTGCCTTGCGGCCCTCTTTTCACCAAGTTCGATCTTTCAACACACCTATTTTTTAATCAACACCCACTTGAAAAAGTTCAAGGCCTTACCTCTTCTTGCCCAGACAGCATACCGCCAATTACCTTTGACAGAGTCTCGCCGTTTACGACCTCTTGTGAGTGCTCTCCCTTGATCTTTCACACGGATTTCCGACCTTCCCAAGTCTCTCAAGATAAGCTGTTGTTCCCCTCCCCCCGATCGAAAACTCACTTCCAGATTCTTCTCGGCGACATCGAGTCAACCCGGTCGAGGTTCAGAACTTTTTTCCCCAGGTCCCATCCTCATTCTTTTTGATCCCCTCAGTTCCCTTGATTCGTCTTCGTCTTTTTTCTCATGACTGAGCATGTGCTTACGGTCCTGCACTTTTTTACCAACACGCTGTCACACAAGAATTCATCCTGTTTTTCCAGGAACCCATTCTTCAAACTCTGACCGGCGGTGTGCTATCTTTCTATTTATTATTATCCCCCTTTTCGATGGGAAATAAGATCCCCCCATATTCCCAATACAATGAAAGAATCCCCCTGTTTCCAAGGTTTTCTTGCAGCTGACAGGAATCTTCGATGTGGCCAGCCCCTTTCTTTCGGTTATAACATACCTTGGCTGAAGATTCTCCTCCTTCGGTTCCAGGCGATCAGCTAGAAGGTAACTTCCGATCAGAGACCACCCCCTCACTATGTATTGTCACGTCTTTCTTTCTGTTTTCCTAAGCGGAGCGGCCCTCCGTTTTTACCCCCGAAAAGGATTAAAGCTGTAGTTTCGTTCCTGATTTTCAGGTCCCAGCCGACTCCGTCCTTTTTCCCCGTCCCCAATCGCAGAACCTTTCATGGAAAGCCTTTCTCTCTGGTAAACCTTTTGGCCGCGTCCTTACTTTCCTCGTTTTGTAGAATCTCCTTTGACGGTAAATTTAGCCCCCGATTTTGCCCTATTCGTGCGCTATTTGGTTGAGGCTGGACAGGTTTCTTTTTCTGAAAAGGACGATCATGGTTTTTTAGACTCCTTCTTCTCGCGCTTCGTTCCTCTTCAACTCCATCAGCGCTCGCGGACGCGGGGTCCGTTATCTGAGAATACCATCTCTGCGGCCTCGTTCTTTCTCCCCGGCAACTGTTTTCATTCTACTCTGGTTCGTTCATTGGTGAGTTGTAAGGTTTAGTGCAGCCCCTTTCTCTCTCGCGTTGCGCCTCATTTCCTTTGCTCTCTCCTTACGCCAGCCTGATATGCTCGTTTCCTTTGAACGGGACTGATTTTCCCCAACTTCCGTCGCTTTCAATTTCTTTTTTTTACAAGGTGCTGCGACTTTTGG
>Ga0179593_1487624_pt1 | contig 17476 bp, 18 predicted proteins | sample CZODoug2_1_08_16_FD_185931 | JGI IMG/M metagenome (GOLD analysis project Ga0179593, IMG submission 185931) | Vadose zone soil fungal communities from Angelo Coast Range Reserve, California, USA - CZODoug2_1_08_16fungal (PacBio error correction) | ecosystem: Environmental > Terrestrial > Soil >... | reverse complement strand
TCCCCACCTCAGAAGAATATACAACGGCTGGCTTTACAAGGCACAGTTCCTTCTCGTACCAAACCCGGTCCCTTTGTATATTTGCTTAGACCCCACCTTTTTCCTCCACATCTCCAATTCCCTTCAAGGTTTAAGTCCCTATTTATTTTCGTTCTTTCCAACAGCCGACCATGATTCCACTTTATAGTTGGTCAATTTACCTTTCCTATGTTTCTCTATTACACTGGCGATTTTTCATCCTTTTGAATCCGGACCTGACTGAAGGAGGAAATTAACTTCTATCAGTGTTGTCCGCTTTCCACCGGACTGACCGGATTTTCTTATCTTCCGGCCAATGACTTTCCACGTTGGGAAATTTACCCAAAGTTGACGCGCCTTTGATCAATCAGGATTCAGCTGCCTCCCCTTTCTAGTACAAGGATCCACTTCATTTTCAAAGAACCTATAATTGGACTGGTACATCAGGACCCCTTCGCTCCCTTTCCAGATAGTACCGGCCTTTCAATGTTGCTAACCACCTAGCCCAAAACAGTCCCAGAACATACCTTTGGGGAGATGGAATTGTTCCTGGATCGTCCAGAAAGGTCCTCTTCCCGCTCCCATATGTATTTTCTCCAATCACTCCCTTTCACGGACCAGTTTCCGAAGAACGGATATATTCGTTTCAGGCATTTGCCCGGCAATCGACGCTTCTTAATCTCCCCCCCGGTGCCGGTCCTTTACTTATGCTGAAAAACAGCTTTGAAAATGCGCCCATCCATTACACCGATTCCTCTCGTCTTACGCAAATCATTTTCCGTTTTGCACCGGCCAAAACAGCTGCACCCCCAAGACTCCCTTCCCAACCTCCAACTTATTGTCCCCTATGGTCCACCCTCTTTGTCAGAATCTGGCGTCTCCTTTCCTCAAGTTGTACCTGTGTTCTTTTTCAAAATATCGCGTATCAGAATGAAAATAACTACCCTGGTCCTAATAACTGAAACCCCCCTTCTAAATACTACTCGGACACTGTTTCTTCCATGTGATCCTATTTATCAACAAAGCAACCTCAAGACTAGATGCTCTATTTTTTTACAGATCCCACAAAGGCTGACTGCCTTCTTTTGATCTCAATCCCATTTAGGCCGTATCCACGGGCCTTTTGATCCCAGACAGACCAGTCTAAACTGTTATGATTGTCCTAGGATACACCCAACCCTCTTTGAGGTGACATCAAGTTGCAGCATCCGCAAACGCAACAGCAGCCTCTGTAACGCCATCCCATCACGACCCTCCCCCAAATCACAATCAAATATCAGGTCAAACAATTTTTCACAAGATCCTAACTCTCTTTTTGGGTCCGCAGCATTGGCGTGATGACCAACGGAACACTCTAAGTATGATCACAGTTTCCCTAAAACTTACTGGCCAACTCCCTTTCCAACCCACATCTAAAGCTTCCTTTGAGTCGCGAAAGAAAGACGTCTTTTTAGATAAAATCCCTTCCAGAAGTCCGTTCTGATTTTTTTGGGAAAGGATTCTGTTCTTTTTTTCTTCCTCCTTTTCGACCAGGCACCTTTTCGGAACCACGACCTTCATTTAGTATATCTGCCGTAGGATTCTCTATTCTTCTTCTATCTCTCCAATTTCTATTAGGTCTGTGTGTATTTCGTTATTAGTTTATTCTCTCGTTTACCTTGTAAGCTCACCCCGCCGTTCTAGCCTCCCTCTTTGTTAATGTGTAGCTCCTGGGCGCTTGCTAAGAAGCCCGTTCTGCTACTGTTTTGTTCAACGTTCTCGTCTCTTTTCCTTATCTTTTGTACCCCCTGCCAATGTCCCAGGCCTTTCTCTTCCCCCTCCGTCCGATCTTTTCTCTCTTTTTAACCTTCCTCCTTGTTGTTAGCTCTTATCCTTCTTGTTTTTTGGGAGCGCTTCATATGTCAATTTTTAAGACCTAAAGTCTCCTTACCCTATCCTTTTCTCTCACCTCCGTTATCATAATCTCATTCTCTACAGAGACCTTTCGACTCCCCCACTACCGTTCCCTTCTTTCTTACAACATTCCCTTCCTCTATAAATCTTTGTAAGGAGTGGCTCACCATTTTGTAGATGAACTAATACGAAGAATCTACTCCCCTTTTCTCGTTTTTCTCATCCTCATCTCGTACGTTTCTACTTGTCGCATCTCACAAGTCATTTTTTCCTCCGATTCAGTCGTTTTTTTCTCCAGTTTCACTAGGCGAAGCGTCTCCCCAGAACAATATTAGACAATTCAAGCAGTGCCTTTTTGTTCTTTTTTTCTTTGTCTCCCAATCATACGTCTTCTTCTCGATAGACGACTTCTATATCTTTAATGATTCTTTTTTTGTCAACTTTTCCTTCTTGAGGACTTCTTTTTTCAATTCTTCTGATTGATTGAGAAATCTTTCAGCACCATCTATAGGATTCCTTTCTGTCTATGTTACCTTATTGAATGTGACCTCTCCTTTTTTTCGTTTATGTCTTCCTAGTATTTGATGCAGGGTGTATGCTTCTTCCTTTTTTCGTAACTCTTTTTTTTTTTTCAAGAGGACATCAGTCAATGTATTCTTCAGATTAGTTCTGGTATTTATGTTCCTGAAGATTCTTTCGGTTTTTTTGAGGATTGCCTCAAATTTCCACTCATATAGACTCTTTTTTGACCCCTATCTGAACTATTCGTCTTGATTGTTGAGTGCTCACGGTTATACACCTTCGACCGATTCATATACCCCATTCGGAGTTCTCGAGGATGTGTTTCCGTTTCGTCCCGGTTGCGTAGGTTCTGTGTTCGTGAATTTCTTATTCGCGATATTTTGAACGGCACCTCCGTTGATGTCTTAATCTCCGAGAGATTATGAGACTTTTTGAAGCTCCATTAGTGTTTCTAAGGTTATTGGATGTTCATGTCTTGCATGGCCTTGCCTGGTTAACTTCCCTTGGGGTTTCGTTGCAGTGAAGCGACACGCTACGGTGTTGTTGATTATGGTCACCAGTTGTAAGCAGTTAGGATACTCTTTTCTTTTTTTTCGGCTTCAATCCGATTACATTCACTCATATCGCCTTTTCTTCTACAATTATATTTAGTTGCTTATTTCCTTTCATGAAGGCGTTCTTTACAATGGTAGCGTCCGTGCTTTTTTTCTTTCAGTTCAGAATCCACCCCCCATATGCACCTTTGAGTTGTCTTTTTTTCTTTTTTATCTGCCCTGACGGCGTGTTTATCGTAACTTAAAGGTCTCTCCTTGTCTATTTCCTCCCATTTGGTTTAAATTTACTTTATCTATTGTACATCTTATAAACATTTTCTCCGGCCTACCCTTCTTCCATTTATCCATACTCTCATCTTCCAACAAAACTTTGAGTTCCTTTGGTTAATTCCAAAATTTTACTATACATTCCGTATTTTTGAAATCTGAACAAATGCATAGACATTTTTTCCGTTCCTACTTCTGTGGGGTTTCCATATTCCACTGAACTTTTTCGTATCACCCTCTCACCAGAATGCCCCACTCTTCGTCGAACTCCCCGCCTATTAGGTTTTTACTACCTTTCTAGAGGTTCTTAAATTTTTCCTAAAGATATCGTTTTCTTCCTTTGGGATACCGCATAATACCACTTGTTTGTTTCCAGGGCTTTACCCTTGGTAGTTTTTAGATCGAAGTAAATAGGCTTTTATTTCTCCGTTGAATCTCTCTATTTTCTAAGTTTTTGTTTTTGACCGAAGGACCGTTTTGATTCCCCGCAAGACGCTGTTCAACGCGCTTACACGGAATTAGGAGCCTTCCCAATTTTTCACCTTTTTATGATTTTAACACTAACGAAACCCCTCCTTGAACCTGTTTCCGTCCCTCTTCAATCCTCCAATCCATTTTTTTTCTTTCCCAACCCAGCCTACCCTCCCAACGTGGAGTTAGTCCCTCAGTTGTTGTCCTTCACGGTGCTGCTCTTGGTCTATACCCCTGCTCTCTATGTGAGAATGGCAACTTGCCTCCTTGCCTTATGCGGCCAAGGCCATTCCTCGTATCATTGTCCGATCAAACACTCCGAAGGACGTCTTGTCTATATTTAGTACACTGCCCTTCACGTTTGAAAGTCCAAAGTTAGTTCCTTGGATCCAATGGACGTAATGTGGAGGCCGCGCCCTCTGTTCATACCTCTTGACCCGCCCTACCACGTCAGGTTTCAACACACCCCTATACTGGCGGAATCTGGCCCGGGCGAATAAGTTACGATACCCCGCCGTCAAAGTTACCCAACAGAGAACCCCACAACTGCCCGAACAGGTCAACCATGCGGGATGGCTTCGGGTGCATCGGCCGCTGTCAAGCGTGCTCCCGATTTTTACATCAGCATTCTGCAAGCACTCCGTCAAAACTTTTTTTTTCTTCCGAGACTTTGGAATCTTTCGTTGGCCATTTATTCCTTTTTTATGACATCTTCTTACTCCAAACCGTGAGTCTTACTATTAATTGTTATACCAAGACTTGTCCCCATCTCCCAAATATCAACACCTTCTCTGATTCTTAAGTGACCACAAAAGTGCCCCTAAAAACACCTCAAGCATCACTCACCCCTCGGCTTCTCAAACCCCTTCTTACTGACCCCAGCTCTCGCTTCGTTTAAGAATCACCTTACCGTCTGCAAACTATCTCTACCTGAATTTAGAAAACAAGCAATCCCTTTCAAACTAATCCTTCCACCCCATTCTCTAAATACTACTGGACCCTTTTGTCTTCCCCCTCGTCCCATGTGATCCAGATATACCAACTGGCCTAAGTCCTACCTGTTTATAGGCAACCCCATTCAGGATCTGTCCTTTTCATTTTTCTTGTCACCTCACGATCAACGTTCCACTTTTTCTGGATACACTACACGCCCCTGTGAACAGATGAAAATGCCTTACATAGGTTCTCCTGCTTTGACCCCCCAATTGAGCCCGGACTACGGAGATCTCCACTTCATGTCTCCTATGCCAAGCCCTCCCTGCACGCCCCGAACAAACCGTTACACGGCGAGACCAGGTACCCATCGCCCGAGTAAAACTCTTGTGTTGCTGCAAGAATTAGCTGGCCCCCGACCCTCGTCCCTGATCACGAAGTCTTCCTAAGACCGGACCAACTGCTTTTTCCCAAACACTCATTCCCTCCCCTTCGCCGCTTTGCGTTTAAGTCCTTTTCAAGGCTTGGCGAAGCAAAAAAGCCCTAAAGAAAGGCCGTGGCTTTGCTTTTTTCGATGAATTTTTTTTTTTTTTTGCTTGGCTTCCGCCCTGGCTCCCGCGGTGCTTCATTGGTGTACACTCCCTTTCAGCTGCTGAAAAGAAGCTTGGGGAGCTCTTCCTTACCCCTCGGAGAGATATTATGAGTACCTGCGACTAGGGCTGGATGCCTTTGTGCTCTTTTCTTTGAGATCCCCTTTTCGAGCTACCTACCCCTCTTATCTCCTAAGCCTGTTCAATTAGGACTTTCTTTTTTTTTAGTAGCATAGAGCTGGCGGATCGCTGGTTCCTCCCTTGGCTGTCCACGACTTATACCGAAGTGCTCTCCTTTATTTTGAATGTCTAACCGGAAAAGTCCTAATATAGTCCCCACGTCCTGCGCTCAAACCGAAGGCTGAGAGGCCCTCATCTCCGTGTTTGGTTGGTGTAGAGATCCTGAATTCCGGTTGATCGCCTCTTGACTATCTCCTATTTTGCGGTTGAATGACATTCCCAGAGATAAATCGCATTGTCTCCGTCGTGTCCAAAGCAAACCTGACTTCATCCTTCGCACTGAGTATACCATAAGTCCTATTTACACCACGTTAGCGTATACTTTCAGTCGGTGCTTTCTAAAATTTCTTCCGCAAGATCGACCTCTCCGCCCAATCCGAATACGACCTATTTTTCTTCGCTATTTAGCAGAAGATTCTAGCTAGGAGTATTTCTCTCCAATCAGGCTTCATGTGGGCAATCTTTCGTTTTTTTCAGCAGTAACTTCTTCGCATTCGTAATCCAGATTCCCCCCTCTTGAAAACAACCCATCACCGCTTCTCCTTTTTTATTTCCTCCCCCCATACGGTCCGGATTTCTCGAATCGAAGCTTCTTATTTTGTGAGTACTTGCCAGCTTTTCCTTCTGTGATTCCCTCGTCATGAGATTTTCCTTTCTCCAATAATCACCAGTTATTTATTCTAATTTCTCACCTTCACTTTTTCATAAAGTCCCTGTTTTTCTTTTATGCTTCTTTCTTTTTTCATATTATGGTCTTCTGGTTTTCTCTTCTTGAAGAAGATTGTCTTTTTTTGTTCGCTTTTCTTACCTCAAATTTTAGTCCTTTTATCTTTATGTTTTTCTTGTTTCAGCAGACTTTCTTGATTTTCTTTATTCCATCCCCAGACGGTAATATTCTGATTTTTTTTTCCGACTATCTTTTCCGATATTAGTAAGTTTCCTACCGTTATGATAATTTACCCTCTGCCCGTCACTTCAAGCCCACTTTCCTATATCTTCTATTGATGGGGTCGGTTCTTTCTTTCCCTTTCTTGTTTGGTTTCGAATTCCTGGATTCTCCCATCTCCTAAGGTGCTTTTCTTGCGAGCCTGCTCTCTTTTCTTTTGTCCTCTTATTTCATATTTATAGGTTTTTCTTGATTGCATTTCTTCTTCGTTTGTTCATTTTCATTTAAGCTTTTCCTAGTCAGCGTTCTCTTTCTGTGTTGAGGAGCATTTCCACGTCTTTTTATAGTAGTGACTTATTTTTTTCCGGCTCTTCCCTCCCTTTTTCTTCCGTTCTGATCTGTGCCCGAATAGTAGAGTTATTGAATCAAGTATCTGTACCGTGTCTTGCTTTTGCAGAAGTAGTGACCCATGTATGCAGCCTCTTTTCAGTGGACTCATTCCCAAGAATCCTATGTTCCCTCGTCTGAAATTTGCTTGTTCCTTTCCTTTTTTTGTCTCGTTGTTCCACATTGCTGCGGTTTTATTCGAACGGGACAGGTGCTCCGTGGCCTCTGGGTACCGCATTTATAGGTGCTGGTTCTGACCCCCTGCAGTTTTCTGGTATCTCGTTTCGCGTTGACCCCTTCTTCTTCTTCCTCCTTCTCCCCTTTTTATAAAGAGGAAAACGAATTTCAAAACGTTTACGTTTTGAAGGTCACCATTTCTCTCAGCCTTACTGTTTTCGTTTCTTTTTTAAATCTGTCAATTTCAGATCATTTCCTTTTTTCCGCATTATTTTTTCTTTGACGGATATTAATTATCTGAATAGAGAAATTTTTCATAAACCATCTCCCACGCATCGGTATTTCCCAACTTTCGTCTCACAACTCACTTTCAGCCTATTGTCTTTTGTCCCGCCCCCCTTTATGATTAGTTTTGAATCTTTTCCTTGGGCTTGATAGGGTCTGGCCGTTGCGACCTGCATCTACCCTTCCATTTGGTTCCTGCTCTGTGACTTCCAGTGTATCTCTCGTTACCTAGGGGGCTTCTTTCGTCCCTGTGGTGCTCTGAATACATTTCCTCCGTTGGAGTCGATCATTCCCGGCTAACAATATGCCGCCTCTTTTCCCAGCGCTTTTTCCCTCCGTGCCCCTCCCTTTTGACCCAAGTTACCTTTTTCTTTCTTCTGTTGACCCCCTTTGTCCGCCACCAAATAGTAAGAATTCCTTTTTACACCGATTTTCCGTCCTTGCCTTCTAAAGGTCGGCACCATCTGACATCGGCTTCAACTTTCTTTTTCGCACGCAAGGTCGTGGTGCAAAACCCGCATGCGGGTAGATGTTTTCTCTACCTGTAATATTTGTCCTCTAAATTCAAGATTCCTTCCATGCATATGCTGCCCAGCATTCCCCCCTATGTTCTGTCCCTTTTTAACCATACTCTTCGATTTTGTTCCATATTCTTCCCCTTGTTCAAACGACCCTTCACGTCCAACTTTTGCGCGTACCTATTGACGGATGTAGTCCGGAGTCCGTCCTTTTCATACCTATTTAACCATCTCATCCTATCAAGGCATTTTCAAACAACATCACCCCTACCTTGTAGAAAGAGCGTTCTCTGAAATGCGATCTCCCCACCAGTACTTCAATGGGATACCCCCACCCAGAGCCACCCCCCCGACCCGGTCCCCCCTCCCACCTTGCTCCTTGGCATTTTCTTCCTGTTCATGGATCTTTACCGCCACTTTCCCCCCATGCGTGCGATAAACATTCAATCAATAATTTTCTGAAAGTACCCCCTCCTTCACCTGTACAATCTACTTTGATTCCGTCCTCACATTGATTCCTCTTTCTTGTGATGATTTCCTTTTCCCCCCCCCTACACATCGGAGTAATACCCGTCCCCACCATAATCTCCTTTTGCTACACACATTCGCACATTTCATAAACCCGGATTCGTCTATCCCTTCAAGCCCCCAATTTTATCCACCGTTGCAACCAAGAAGAAAGGACCTTCCTCCCCAAAATATATGAAAATTCTTTGCTTCTCAAACAAGTCTCGCCCCCCTCCTTCCTTCCTCTTCGGTCTCTTTCAGACACAGCACCTGGACCTCTGTTTCCCCTATCCTCGATCGACTTTTTTCCCCCAGCATCCCTCAACGTGACCTACATTCCGGAATCCTACCATTAAGACTTTCCCCTTGGGGGTAGCTCCTTTGTACTTTAATAACCCTATCCCAACCCCCAGAATAAGATCGGTGATTGATTGTTCCCGATCGGCAAACAACAGGCGATATTTCCTGCATGGGGAAAACCCTCCCCCCCGCAATCAAACGGCCATTTTGGCCCCCCCTACTTACAAGAACTCACATTAAAGGACTACATCTCTTCGTTTCCGACGGCTTGCCCCCCAAAACCGAGGGATCACGACTCAGGAGCATCGAAACCTCCCCCCAGCGCCTTTTCATCCCCTCCCCACTGTCAACTCCCACTAACAAAAAGTCCCCTTCTTCAGATAAAGAACTTCTCCCCGCAAGTGATAACATGGTTTTGAATAATTTCGTCGTACCCCCGGACTCTCCGTCTTCTCCCAGCGGACCCACCTCTTCTTCAAACCACCACATTAAGCCCTTCTCCTCTTCTGTCTTCATTCCCTTGGAGCAAGAAAAGACCTGGCCTCACTGCGGGATTGATTTTCTAAGAAGCTTTGGTTTTTGGTTATTTCCCTCCCCTCTCCCCCCGGCATTGAAATTTTTCTCCCCCTCCTTCAGCTTCGAAAACGATGCTTGGCGATATCGCCGAGTAGTGTCTCGTCTGCTAAGGCGACGCCGTTCTCGTAAGTCCCCTGTCCTCTGCGTTCGTTCGCAGCTTTTCTTCACCTTGGGTTATTCCCTCCTGAAGGCACCCGGTAGTTCTGGACGAAAGCTTGGTAGATATTCCTTTTTTTTTTATTTTCCCTAAACTTAGTGATTCGATCTCTGAAGCCCTTCTTCATCCGGGTGTCCCCCGTTCCTCAACGTTTTTTACTAGCCTTCATTCTTTCAACCTTGACTATGACATATTTCCCTTTTTCCCCAGAGACGCTCAACCGGAAGGCTTTCTCCCTCCTATTTTGTTTTTTCTTCTCAGATTCGGACAATGTTGAGCGCAGTCTGAGTAGATGGTTGAAGACCTTCCTCTAAGTAAGTCACTTCGATTCCCCTTTTTTCTTGGGCCACCGAAAGGTATGCAGAAAACGTTCTTTTCCAACACCCCCCAAAACCCACTTTCACCCACCAAAAACCCCCCCCCCAACCCCCCTGGCGTTCTTTCTCCTTCCTCCGGCCTCCTAAACATCCTGTCCTATTATGGTACAAAGTAGTTTCGTCTCTAATTCCTGGAAGTGAAGTTAGCTCTACAATTTTGATCATTCTTAATACGTCACTTCCTGTCCTCGAAATTTGAGAGGCCCTCTTTTCGCCGAAGATACGCGACGCTTGCAAGGAGCCTCTCTGCCCGGGCTTTGTATCCTCTTTACCTTTTGCGAAAATTCCGCCGGCGCCCTGCTCCTTTCACCAAACGCTCTTCTCCAATCCCACAGCCGGCCTTTTTCTTTTCGGCCCAACCAAAACCTTCTTTTCTTGCTCAAAGAACGGCTGGATTTTCGCGCCCCAGCGCCTTCTATCTTCTCGCAATGATTTTGGTAAAGCGTTGTCCCTCGAGGACTTTCTGAGAGTTGCTTTTTTTTTCTCCCGGCCCTTCTGTCCCCCCCCTCCTTCTTCGGGATCAATTGCTGGAGATTGGTTTCCTATCGTTAAGAAAGAAGGTGTTTTGTTTCGTTTATTTCTGAGGGCCCTCTTCTCGGTGAGGTTTCGGATTCTGCCCCCTTCTTTTTCGTCGCTTCTGGGTGTTCACAGCTTCTTCCGCATCCCCGATGTAGTCTAGAGTAGTTCTTTTTCCTTCTGGATGTCCCTTTTTCTTTTGCTGTCACCCCCCTTTACTGGTATCGCCCTGATTCTTCTTGACTATCCCTAGACGATCTTCTTCTTGATTTGACCCTTCTTCCTCCTCTGGATAAAACTTGGGCCGAAGTTAAGTTCCCCACTTTAAGAGTAGATTCCGATTTTTATGGGGTTCGTTATTCGGTTTGAAGTTTGTTCTCTTTTCATTTTTATCGCGATCGTTGACGTCCTGCTTTCCCCCTTTGGATTCCTTTTTGCTTCTTCTCGGCCAGATAGATTCTGTTCGACCCTGAGGGTGAGCAAGTAAGTGGATTTCTCTTGATTCTTTATTTCTCGCTTTTTTCTGCCTTGTGAACGTAAATTGGCTTTTCCCCCCTTTGAGTCCCTCTGCTCAGATCCGTTTTCTCTGTGGGAGAATTCCCACGCTGGTGTATCCCCTCTATATTTACTTGGTAGATTCCAATTCCCTCTTCCCGGGCAGATTTCATGCTCTTTCCGTTCTGTCCCTTAGAGCTCGTTGCCTTCGTTGACTTGAAGAATTAGTGCTGCACTGGTGAACGTGGCCCTGGGCATGCAAAGACTCCTCTCCCCCCCCCTTTTTCAAAGTTGCTTGGTTTGCTCGTTGGGTCCTCCCACCACCGGTTTGGCCTCACGGACAGGGCGCGCCGGGTTCCGATGTGGACGACAATGTTATGAGTGTTTTTAACCTTCCTTTTATTCTTTCTGTCAAAGCGTGATTCTTTCAGCCTCCCCCCCCTTTTCTATCACCGGATCCGCTCCTTGCAAGTTGGACTTTCCAAGCTTTCCCTTCCTTTGGTTCGAAAATGTTTAAGAATCTGGGAGTGTTTGACCATCCTTCAACTCAGACCTTTCCTTGGCCTCTTTATGCTTTCTCTCATCTTGCCCGTGCCATTCCCGTTTTTCTCGAGCACCATATCCTTTTTATTTCCCCACGCTGCAGGTGAAATACAGCTAAGCCTATTGGGCTTGTTGACCTCTACTTAGGTTATCTGGCTTCCAACCTTCTTTCATTTCCTCTTTTGGTGATGTTCTTTGCCCCCCGACAAGAATCATCCCCCTGAAGTGGGGCACGGCTTTGAACTTTTTTTTCGATGAGTTTAAATATTCTGCTGCTTTTCAGGGTCATTCTTTCTTTTTTCTTTACTTCCCCATTTTTTTTTGTTTTTGAGCTTTTGCGAGTCCCGGCTCCTCCCCGCGCCCTTTCCCCCGAAGCTCCCCAAAATGTTCTGCTCCCTTTGAAACAGGTCCCTTTATTATGCTTTTCCCCCCCGGCATTCCCCCCATACTCAGCACCGTTTCTTTTCCGGGCATTCAGACCGACTTTCCTCCCTTCGGAACCCCCTTCTTCAATGATCTACGTCCCCCTCCTTTTTTTGCAATACCATTTCTGTGGCCCGATTGGGTTTCGATCACACGGGACGATGGCAGATTTACTTCAGCGGACGGATGCAGCCTGGGCCAGATGCTCCCTCTCCCCTTTTTAGACAAGACGACTGCTCTTACTCCCTTTTCGTTTCACCCCGGACCCTTTTTCTTTGTTCCATCCCCAGTTGCCGCGGTCGGATCACAGGACGGAATGGGATCTGAATATGTTATATAACCAGCTTTCCCGTGACTTTGGCACACACCACTCCATAATGGGCGGAAATTCCACTGCCTCCTTTTTTTCCCCCTCCCAACCCGGTTCCCCCCAATGGGACAAAAGAGCCCCCAAACCAGCCCGGCCAAGACCTTGCAGACTTTTCGATCTTTTCCTTTTCCTGGAATTAACCCGCCTATGCATCCCTTAGCTCCTCTTTCACCCTCTGTCCAATACTCAATCCCTCCCTTGGTCCCTCACTACGTTGAAGTTCTTGCCCGTGTTTTAATTTCTCCCCTCCCTGCGGTTTTCCCCCGGACCACCCCCCTTGCCCCCTCTTGCTGCCCTCTCACCCTTCCCTGCTCCAATAATAACCACAGACTGCCTTTCCATGTCGGCCCCTCCCCCCTTTACGTGACTGCACCCCCCTTTTCCCGACATTTCCACCCCCAAAACATCCCCACTACTTGCCGCTACCAACCTCAGCTCCCTCACCCAGAATCTCGCGGCTTTTTCTCCTCAGCCCTTAAAATGTAATTTTGCAGTCCACGATCGCGATACTATTTTGACCACAACGACGCACCTTGAACGAATATGGCCCCCCCCCCTCCCCCTCTATCATTCGGAACAGTGGTGGTTTGGTAGATGCTGCGGCCAGGTTTTACCGCTCTGAAATAAAAACCTCCATCGTCCCTTGTTTCTCCTGGCCTATTTTCAAACCCAATCAGGCGATATTTCCCTTTTTTCCCGGCCCATCCCACTCTCCCCGATTCCCCGTTCCCCCTTCTGGCGCCCGAACGAGAACAATTGCCCTACTTTTTTGCGGTCGAGGTTGCACACCCCCAACCCACTTTTTAGCCCGACCGACGGGTCCCCTTCCCACGCCCCCCCCGTCCCCCTCAGCCCTGGCCCTCCCCTCCATTCTCACAAAACCCCCCGTCACGTTTCCACTTTTTTTTTCCCCCCCCAACCCCAACAAAAAAACCCCACCTAGCCATTTTCTTCTCTCCTTGGTGCCTTCTTCAGTGCTCTACCAACGGCAACTCCCTATTCTGTTCCCAAGTTCGGCACCCCTCTTCCCACACACCATCCCTCAAATCTCGCCTTTTTTTTTTCCCATTATCCCGGTCCCTCCTTTTTGAGCCCCCCCGACAAAACTTTCCAATGAACGGGCCGGTCTTTTTTTCGCTCCTTTTGGTTTTGTTTTACGCATTTCTGCTCTTTAACACTTTTTAGTTTCCAACCCTCTTAACATCGGTGCCAGCCTTGGCTTTCGCCTACCCCCCAGCTTTTTATTTCTTCGCGACTCCGGTCCGTTCTTCCCCCCGGATTTTTCTTATTCGCGCCCCCCCTTTCGCGGCTCAACGAAAGCTTAAGCTTCCCTTTACTGGGTGTTTTTTCCTCTTCCTTCTTGTTTTCTTTTCTAAGGTTTTCCGAGCGCCTGACTCACGTTTCATACCTTTGGCTTGTAGGTCTAGCCGTGCTTTTTGTGCTTTTAACCCCCACTTCCCCCTTGGCTCTCCAAGTCTGCGCTCCACCTTAAGGTTTTTTTAATATTTTTTGTTTGAGAGAGATCCCCTTTGTCTTCCCGTTCCGGTTGTTAGCGCAGTCCTTTTGTCTCTGAAGCTGTCCCTGTTGAAAAGCACGGAAAGTCTTCCCCCCACTTCGAGACCTTATTGTTTCACCGGCCCCCCCTTTTTCTTTTATTTGCCAATTTTCAGGCGCTCGCCATTTTTCATTTTTTTCCTACTTCTCTTCCCCCCCAAGTTGTCGAGAAGCTGTTCGGAGGTGCGTTCTTCTCCCGTGCTGCGCGAACGTCTGCCCCTCCCAGTAAACCCTTCCCTTTTCCCTGATTATTCAAGATTCGCGACGTCCCTACTTGTCCTCTAGACAAGCTTTAAGTTTTTTTCCTTTTTTCTTCCACGTTTTAGCAGGCGCCGGCTGTCGGCCACGCAGACCAACCCCCCCCGTCTTCTCGCCCTCCCCCAGACCTTCTTTTTGGCGGGATTTTTCTTGCTTCAAATTCTGCCGTTCTCGACTCCTCAGTTTTTGATTTTTCAATGTCCTTTTGTCAAGAGTTGGCAGTTGAAAGGAGGAATTTTGTCTCATCTGATCTGATTTGGTGCCTCCCAATTCAACGCCCCCTCCCCTAGGATACCTGGCTGCCTTTTTTACCTTTTCCTGAGGATTCCTTTTTTTGTGTCGTTTCTTGGTCCCCCCTTTCAGATGATTTTTGTTTTTCGTTTGTTTCGTTTCCCTCTTGGTTGTCAAGCGTCGGACAGCAGTTTCTTTAGTTCCTCTTCTGGTCTTTCTTTTGTTTCCCGATTTCCGTGATCTTGAGGGATTGCAATTCCCCATGGCAAGGCCTATCTCCTTCATTGTGTTTCGTTTAACCCTCTAGTTTGGTTGCGCTTTCTTTTTTCTCGGGCCCTGGGCCGCAAGTTTCAGACCCACCAACCTTTTTTTATAGTCTTCTTTTTTTCTCTTAGTTCCCCCTTTTTTTTGTCTTTCTTGGTTTGAAATTTTCTTCTCCGATAGCTGCAGCCGCCCGGTTTCCTGTGAGGAGCGACGAGAGTCTCCCTTTTTCCTTCGGGTTTGAGCTCCCTGTAGTTGATATAGGCCTGACTTCCTGTATTGCTGGATGTGGTTGCCCTTTTCCCCCTTAAAATTGGGCTTTCCGGTGAATGGTGTCGCCCTCCCCTTTTTTCATGGTATTTCGACATTGCCACTTGATTTGGTGTAAGCCTCCCTTAGCCACAGTTTTTCGTTTTTCTTGCTCAGTTCCTCTGTCCCTGTTTTTTCCGAGAATTTTTCTAGTCGCCGTTCGTCATCCCCTTATGTCCTGTTGAAGAGTTTCCTTTCTTGTCGTGCTTACTCCCCCCTTCTTCGATTTTCTGACTGGCGTCCGCTGCACAATGACCCCTTCACCGCCCATCGCCCGCCAAGGTTGCTGTTTGCTGTTTTGGCTCTTTGTGTTCATCCATTGACTCGTTTTTTGGCTCAATTTCACCCCCCCCCCCCCCCCTTGCTAGAAGGGGCCTCTTCCGAAAGTATAGTTGATGTGTGTACCGTCCTCTTATTTATGGATTTCTGTTCATTTTTTCTTTCCCAGTGTGTGCATTAACCTTCCAATATCAGGACTGCTTTCAATGTTGGAATTCCAACCCGTTTTCCAGTCCTTTTTTGAATTCCCCGGATGCTAATCCATCGCGGTCGTCTTTTTTACCTTTTTTTTTTTCCCATTATCCCGCCTTTTTCCTTGTCGTACGGCCTGTTAACGGTTTTCATATTGCCATTATTCCCCCTCGAGGTATTAGCCACGTTCCCACCGCCCTTTTGTCTACCCACGCTGCGTTTCCTTTTGAACCTTTTTTTGTGGTGTCTTTCCCCTTTTAAGTCAGTTGAATCTTTGCCGCGAAACCTTGTTGCATGATCTTTGTGATGATTTCCCTCAATTTAATCCACTTGGACGTGGGTTTGCCCGTTTTTTTTTGGCCCCCTTTTAAATTGGCTGTAGATCGAGTTTCTAGTTTTCTTTTTTTTTTTCATATATTCCCCCCTTGTTGTTTTCTAGAGATTCTTGCTACTTGCCGCCTCCTCACGCTTCTCCCTTGGCCCCTTTTTCAGGTGCGTGAACCAACCTTACGGCCTGCGGTCGCCCCCAACCTTCACCCCTCCCCCCCCCGTCTCCCCCTGAAGGTTCCAGGAAAGATTAAGACCGCCCTTTTCCCAACCCTTGGTGTAACCCCCTCCTTTACCACTTCCTCCCCCCGTTTTAGTTCGCCCGTCTTTTTCAATAACGAATGATGGGTTTCGATGTGTGCTCGACTCCAAGGGTTCTAGATAATTTCCAGATTGGTCTTTCTTCCAGGCTTTGCCAAGGAACTTCCCTCCAGTTTTCCCTTCCCCCCACGATCCCGGCGATGTAATATCATAATTGTAGTTCACCAAGTTCACGTCATTTGAAGCCACCCCTTTCCGCGTCCGGTCCCAATTGTTTTCTCCTTTTTTTTTGAGCTCTGTTCTCACGATGACCCTATGCCTTTAGGCCCCCAAACCTATACTGGAGGACCTGGCAGGAGATTCCTCCCGTCCCAAACCGCCCTTTCCCTTTTCTTCCCACACCGTCCCCCCCCACCCCCCCCCAGCACCCCGAACATCACTAGAAGGAGGGCTCTTTCCTCTGGTTTTTTCCATCTTGGCGCTACTCCCTCTTCTTCCTCACCCTTCACCTTACCAATGACTTCTGAACGGCGCTCTTTTTGAATTCCTTTGCCCGGTCCCTAAAGCCGGCGTTCTACGGAGACACCACGTTTTTCTATAATTTTCCCAAGCGTTTCCCTCGCCCATCCTCCCCCCGGATAGGTTTTTTTTACAACACTACCTCCCCCATTTTAAGTTGAACTTTTCCCCCAGTCCGCCCTCATGCACCCCCAACTCTGCACTACCTGTTCCCCCACTCTTTTACACAAGAATTCGAGGTGTTTTCTCTCTCAGCACCTGGACCGGCTGTGACCTTTTTTCTTCGCCGATAGCTCCCAAAGCTCCCGCAACGGGGACTTCTCCAAACTGAAACCCTTTTCGACTCACCCGCGGCAAAGGGGGGTCGTCTGCCTTTTTTAGTTTGATCCCCTTATTTCTTTAAAACCCCCTCCCGAAGATCGTTTCCCTTTTTTTCCTGAGATTAAAAACACCAACCCCAAAATCTCTTTTGGGCCTTTGCCTTGGGGGGCCCATTGCACCTTACCCGAGTCCATTCTGGTTCCACGAAAGACCAAGAAACTAATTATAAAAGTACCCAAACTGTGTCCTTTTGACACACCCCCCCCCCCTGCGTTTTTCTTCCCCGACGTTTCAGCATCCGAAACGCCCTGCCCCCCCTTTGTAAGCCACTTAATCCCCGTTTTTTCCCCTACGTTCTTAACGTCAGGTCCAAAATCTTTCCATCAATCCTACCATCTCTGTTGCTCAGCTTTGCCCCCTTCAAACACGGTAACTCTAGATGACGAGAGTTCTCACAGCCGGCCACCTTTCAAAAACAATTCCCCTTTTGCAACCTTCCGCTTCGTGTTTTGTCGCCCCCCAGGCATTTTTTTTTTTTCCCCGAAACCAAGCAGGCCCTTACTTCTTTTTTTCGACTTTTGCCCATCTTTTTTTTTTATTGGCCGACTTGATTGGGTCAGTTTCCACAACTGGCGACACACGCCTCCGACGGGCTTTGAACTCCGGTCTTTTCCTATCGCGTACAGCGTCTTTGATTTTTTTTAAGGTCTCGTAGTCGGACCCCCATTGGCTTATTAAGTTTTTTTCCTTTCCGATAACCGTTTCCGATCCCTCAACGTCCCCGCCTGCCCAGTCTCGAAGAGGAACTTGTCCCTTTTGTCTACCATAGGCGTTTGGCGGATTTCTTCCGCCACGTTTTCACCGGTGGCTTTGTTTTCCACGACGGTTTTCTCTTAATCTCCGAGCCCCTTTGAATGTTCTTCAACCTTTCCCCTTGATCCTCCTGTGCTAAACCCGGT
>Ga0179593_1262948_pt1 | contig 17476 bp, 21 predicted proteins | sample CZODoug2_1_08_16_FD_185931 | JGI IMG/M metagenome (GOLD analysis project Ga0179593, IMG submission 185931) | Vadose zone soil fungal communities from Angelo Coast Range Reserve, California, USA - CZODoug2_1_08_16fungal (PacBio error correction) | ecosystem: Environmental > Terrestrial > Soil >... | reverse complement strand
GATGCACCCACGGCCGGTAAACAAGTTGTGCCTTGTTCCAGTCCTCCTTCATAGGGTTTACGACGCCATCACTTTTTCTCCAGCGCATTTCACGTTTCCCCTTTTTGTTCCTGGTATGTACCACACACCTGCCTTCCCAATTTTGAGCCCTGTTTTGTGTGTGCCCCCTATGCACGCGCTTTTCTTTAGTTTATCCTGCTTCGGCCGCGCCCACCCGTCCTCTCCCCCTTTTCATTCCGTACCCTTTCTCTTTTGTTCGACCCAGCGTCCCATCAATACTGATCGGGCCGGTTTTGCTCTTGGTTGGACTCACCAATATTTGACTTCGATTTTCAAAAGTTTGTTATTTTCCAGATGACCCTTTCCTTCCTTATTTACGTGTTCACCCCGGATTCTTTGGCTCTGTTTCCCCGGAGAGTACTCCCGCCATTAATCCCCAACGATTTCTCTTTCCCCTTCCTGTCTCAGTCTCACTCCCCTTAGTTTTTCCGACTTCTTGTAGTTGTGTTTTTAACTCGGGCATTTGATGCCATTGCGTACCCCCACTATAACCTTCCTCCTCCTTCACTGCTTCCCCTTTCGGTCCTCTCACCTCTTCATTCGAGTGTCTAGTCCCCCCTGTTAGTGGTTTGAATGCCCGCTTTGTTTTTGCTTTCCACACCTGGTTTGGATATAAACCCCCATTACCCCGTTCCCCCGTTTGTCGTGCAAAAACCAACCTTTTCTTATCTTTCGCCTTCCTTCCAAGCTCCGTGGGTCTTTGGAGCTCACCCGCCCGTCTTTGGCGCCGTCAGTCTGCTCGTCTGGTGGTCGTAACACCTCCCTTATCCTCCGGACATTTCCTTATGATCGTTTGTCGGAAGAAAGCTCTGCCATTGCCTCAATTTGTCCCAAGTTGTTGAACATTCGCTCTCGCCCGTTCATACCCTGATTAGACGTGGCTGGACCTGCGCCTCATACTGGAAGTCACCAGGTGTTTGTCTTATGTTTCCACCCCTCTCCGTCCTTTGTCCTTGGGATCCCTGTCACCCAAGCGTACGGGCCGCTTCTTAACACCTCTTTTTTTTTGATCGACTTTGTTCCTGCCGTCTTTTTTCCCGGATGTCTTCATGGCCGTTCTTTCGGATCGCAAATTTTGATGCCACTCGCTGTTTCTCCTCAGGTGCTGTCACTTCCCTTCTCCGCCCCCCTTTGTTTTTTTTTACTTATCGCTTCCTTTGATTTATCCACAATCGCAATTTTGATAGCAGGGCCATTCCTGTGTGATCCTGTCCATACGCCTATTTCCTACAACCTTCCGCCATACACTTTTCCAGTGTGCGTGTTCCCTTTACTCCTTACTGCGATCCTGGGCCCGCACCTCCCCTTCCGTTGAGGTATGGTTTCGCTGGGATCACCCACAGGGCCTACACCCGCTTTTTCTCCTTCTGAAGACGTCGTTCTTCTTAGGTTTGCCTTACCCTTGTCTCTCCCTTCGTATTTTTTCTCCTTCGTTTTATTATGTGCCCTGTGGTTTTGGTGTTAACACAGTTTGACAATGAACCAATTTGCGTGCTCACAGGATTTTCCCGTTCCTTACAAATAATTTTTCACAGGCACCGTTTGTTTAATGACCCCAAAATGATGGGTTATTTTTTTTGGGGGTTTTCGAATTTTTTTTTTGGGCGTTTGCCTGTGGGACAAGTGTGTTCTGACTGTTTTTTTGATTTTTTTTTTTTGTTTTTTTTTTTTTTGTTATTTTTTGGGTTTTTTTTTGGGTTTTTTTTTTTGGTTCTATTCTTTTTGTTTGTTGTGTGTTGTTGGGGTGTTCTGGATGTTTTTGGTTTGTTTTTGTTTGTTGGTTTTGTTTTTTTTGTTTGTGGTGTTTTTTGTGTTGGGTGTGTTTTTTTTGTTTGGTTGTGTTTGTGATCTTTGTCAACTTTCGCACTTTCTCTCCCCCCGATCATGTTGTTGTGTTTCAAAAATATCTCTCTTCCCTCTATGCTCTTTCACGTTGAATCGGTTATATTTTTTTTTTTTGCTCCCTTGTGTGACTCCACTCACATTTCTTCTTTGTGATTTGACATACTCGACCTTCTTGCGTTCCTCTTTTCCGCTTCGGTTTCGTTGCCCGCACTCTGCATCTTCCTTCGTCCTGCTACAATCAGATCAATTGTGTTGCCAGGCACTGCGGTCTCCTTGATCTTTTTTCCTGACGTCCTTGTGCCGGGCAATCGTTTTGTGTTCGTTAAACGTCCGTTGTTGGGTTTAGTTTAGTCCCCTTCCTTTCCCTTTTGGATAATATCTGTCTACGTCTTACTCCTCTATGAATTTTCTCCCGTGGGGTACTCGCTCTTGATTTGTGGAACCTATTCCTTGTTTCCGGTGTCACCTTTTCTCCCGTGTTGCCAGGGATTCGCCCGTAGGCGGTCACGAGACGATTACATTCTCCCACGGCTTTTTCCGTTTTTGTTTCGGAGTATGGGAGTTCGTAGTCTTGGTTGGAAACAATAGCGTGCCGATTTACCCATAACCACCACTTTTCTAAAAGTTGGGCGTAAAACACCAGTTTTGATGTCCTGCTGCAGTATGTTTGTTTTTAATTTTTGTTGTTGTTTAAACCCCCCGTCTCGCGCACCCCCTTCGTGGTTGGGAAAAATTGTGTGCGGTTCTTTTGAGTGACCAAACTGTTTTTCTTTTTTCTCGTGTCTCGGTTTTTGTTTGTGGGTTGGTGGGTGATGAGGAATTTTTTAGTCGGTGGCACTTTTTTGGGTCCAAACCCGATTTATTGTCGGCATTTTTATTTTATTGTGTCTGGGGAGGTTTGTTTTTAAATTTGGGCATTTTGGTTTTTTGCTTTGCCTACCCCTTGCGTCTTTTCGCATGGTGTTTACGGCCACTTCTGCCCTTCAGCACATTTTACAACTTTCACCCCCTGGCGCCTTTCTCTCTTTCACCCCTTCTATAGGTCTCTCTTTTCCATTTTTTCTAGTGGTGTGCCGCTCGCTCGCGGTGTGCACCAACAACCCTTTTCCCTAGACGATCTACTCTACCATTCCAACTTTTTCCTTCTTTTGGCGTCCTTTTCCTCTCTTCCTGTTCGCATGTCTCCTTTTTGCTCTTTCTCTTCTGTTGAAACATAGCTTTTTTTTTCTTGCACCCCCCGCCCGACTTTTGCTGCCTCTTTATTCCAGGCTCTTTGCTAAGGTCGTGTTTTTTACCCTTGCATTTGTCCGCTACCCCTTTTGTCTTCCTGGTTTGGCTTTCCCCTCCACCCCCACCGTCTCAAAGGCAAGGTTCCCCTCGGTGTCGAACACATCACGCACTTTCTCTCCAGGCGTTGTTTTTTTCGGCAACCCACTCTTGTTTCTGTGGCTTTGCCCATTCAACCCCTTTGCCATACTTTTGTAGCTGTTGTTCCCCCGTCTGTTCGCTGTCCCCCTCCTCTTCTCATCATTGGTAAATTCTGTTGCTCTTGTCTGGTCGTTGTTTTCTCTTCTCTTTTTTACCGATGCCTCGAACTCCATGTTAGGTCCTTGTTTACTCTCACTACTCACCACTCGCCCCCGGTCCCTGTGGTTCCCCCCGCCAGTTTCTTACCGGTGTGTGTTCGCGATAATCTGCCCTGCTGTACACCGTTGTGATTTTTTTGTATGACAAGCTTCGTCTTTTGTCCTGGCTTCCCTGTACCTTTGTCGGGAAATACTTCGCCTGTCCAGGTATTTGCCCGTGTGTCTTTCTCTTCGACTTTCTGCCACCCAACATACAAACACGTGTGTCTAGATCGTTTATTGACGACCGGAGTTCCTCAGTTGCCCCAGTCACGCACTTCCGAAGACGGGCTTGTTTGAGAACCATCTTTCTAACCCCTCTATCTTGTCACTCATCGTTTTTTTTTGCTAGAGATAACGATCTGCGCTCTCTCTCCCATGCCCATAGCCCACTCGCCTCCGCCCTTCTTTGAGCTGAAATAGCTTGTCGGAACACCCGCTCACCACGTTCCGTCTCTTTTCCATCTTCTATCCCCTACGTTTGGGCACGGTTAGGCTGTGTGTCGTTTGCACACAGGGCCTTTAAGCCCCTTTCGCCCAAGCTGCCCGCGTTTGTTCTTCCATTGTCTAGCTGCCCTCCGCCCCCCCTTTTTGAGTGTGCAGATAACCGTCTTCCCCAGTCACCACTCGTTTCCGGGCCCCACCACAATCACTTTTTGTTCTGGTTACCCAGCATTTTTTGCTGACCTGTCTTGTTGTTTTTTCCCACTAGGTTTTCCAGGACACCTCGGTGGCCCCACTTTTTGTTCATTCCGACCAACATCTTTTCTTCGCTCCCTAAGCTTCCCTGGTAGGGTGGCCACCCCCTACCCCTCTTTTCCAACACCTTGTAATCCCTCTTGCCGATGTTTCCACACTGTTTCCCTTCCCTTTTCCAACCCTGAAGTTTTCCCCAAAAACCCCCAAAGGATTTTTTGTTATGCGATACTATTTTGTGTGCATTTTTTCTGGTTCCTTCTGGGCATACTCGCTGGTGTTTTGGTTCATCCTTCTCTTCCTCCACAGTAATTGCCTTTTTCCACCCGTCCTTCCGTGTCAAGACGTCAACAATTTCCCCCTTACGTAGGCACGCCTTTGCTTTTTCGAAACCCATTTAGATCATGTCTTCCTTTTAGCGAGATTTTCTGTGCGCATTGACTTTTCTTCCCAGGAACCTCTTCACCGCTGCTCTTGGCACACTACCTTCTCGTTACGAGTCGTTAAACCCTTTTTCCGCCGTTTTCGTGACCCTTTTCTCTTTTCAAGGTGGATTTTTTTAGACCCCACCTCTAGCCGCTTGTTTTCCTCAGCGCTTTCCCCCCTCGTTGGAGCCCTTTCTTGTATGAAATTCTAATTCTTTTTTATACTCTCCGTCGGTTTTGATCGACTTCAATTGCTGGTAATGGGCCCCGTTGTCCTGCGAACGTCCTCCCTCTTCACCATTATCGATGTCCCCAAGCATCCTTTCTTTCCGCATTTTAGTTCCAGGTCCCGGTTCCCTTTGTTAAGGGCAGTGTCCCGATCCCGACCCTAGTATACTTCCCCCCTGGTTTTTGTTTGTTTGGTCTGGTTTCACACACAGAGCTTTTTTCTCTGTTGTGGGCTGCTTCAGTTGACCCCCATGCCCGAATAGTGGGTCCAATGGCGTCTACCCTTTTTTCCTCTTTTATTTTTTCCGGTCGCTAATCCTTTTTGATGTACCCTGGCTGGTGGGGTATATGTACTTGTTTCCTCCCCCTCTCAAAGGGTCTGAGTATAGCGTCCCGTCTCCCGTTTCCGTGTCGTCACCCCTATCTTTCCGGTCCTGCGGTCTGCCCTCTTTCTCATGTTGCACTAACTGATTTACCCTGCAGAGGCCCGCCTGTGGAGACCCTCGTGCAGTGTCTGTTCTTCCAAGCTCGCTTTGAACGTGATATATGCGTCCGTCCAGTAAGACCCCCCCTCCCTCCGCAACTTCCCTAGGACCTTAATGTGAGTTAAACCTTTCTTTGCTTATCATGTTTACTTCCGTCCCATCCTCTTTTCTTTCTGCTTCCCCCAGTGTGTCGTTGTGCCCCGTTTCTCTTGAAGCAGCCACGACGCAATACACCCTTTACACCAGCGGTTCCAGAGCGATTGGTCTCGCTTTCGAGCGCCAACTGACAAGTCCCCTTTGTTTTTTTCCTGCGTTGATTTTCCTTTCCCAGTCTTTTTTTGGGCCGAGTTCCTTTTTGTGTGCCCCGAGTTTTTTTGTCAGGAAACGGAAACTCCTAATCACCAACTATCACGCTGGCAACTTTTTGTGGTTTAGCCCCCTCCGCTCCTCTCCTTTTCCATATCGCTTCGTGATTCACTTCTTTTAGTCTAGTTTATGAAGGACATACTGGGCAGCGGCGTCACGCCTTGCAGGTTTTCTTTACGTTCTTTGGGAATTAACCCACAACATCTCGTACTTTTTTTCTTCCCCATACTCCTATTTGTCTCTTTGGCCTACTTTCCCCCCTTGAGGTGGAGCCATTTTCGGGTTTTTGGCCGTTTTTATTCCACGTGCCTGCATATACTTCTTTTTCATTTCCTTTCTTTCCCCCCTTTGTTTTTAGAGTATTCTCCGTTGTGCCCCTTTTTTCTCCTGTCGCATGTTTTCCAAAGGATAAATCAGGGCCCCCCCTTTCGCTCTCAAACCCTTCATCTTTTTTTGTACTGCTGCCTTTTCTCCTCGGTTTCCTGCCGTTGGTATATCCTCGGTACGCACGACATGTGGGCGCCCTGATTCCTCCCCACCTCCGTTGTGGGGTGACATGCCAGTTATGGACTGTTGTGTACGAAACCCCACCCTTAGCCTCTCGCTGGTACATAAAACGTTCGAATGTCCCTTTTTTCTGTCCCACCATTGTTTATTTATTAGTCTCGTCTGATACCCTCGTACTTGACAATATTCTCACCAATGTTCGACCCCCCCACTAATCCCCAACGGGTCTGTGCCTGACGATTCAACTTTCCCTGCCGATACTGGATGTCTTACCCTTCCGTCGTTTTTTGAATTTCTGGTTGTTTAATACACATGTTGCCTCAGCTTTTTATCGCCCGTGCATTACCTTTCTCTTTTTTGTCCGGTCTTGCGGCCCCACACCGGCTTTTTTCCTCCTGATGAAGAGATCTCTTGGCTGATTTTTTCCCCCTTCCATCTTGTTTAAGAGTCTCCCCGCGTCGCGCGCCATTCGCTGGGGGTATTACTTTTCGGCTTTTCTCCGCCCCATTCCTTTTATTGCCCCCCCTGCCCTTGGGGATTGGTGCAACCCGTCGTTCACCTTTTCCCATCCGCTCTGGTCTCGACTCCGGATGTCCATGGTTTTTCTTGCTAAAAGCGCCGCCGTTCTTTCTCGTTGGGCCAGCCACTCACCCACAGCCTTTTTCTTTCTGGCTCATCGTTTGTCTTCTCCTCCCCCCCCTGTGGCTGTGTAGGGTGATCGCCGCTTTCCACGCATACAACCCATGCTTCCAGGTAGTGTGGCACTTTCGCTTTCCGGAGTGGTGCCCTTGTTTGGACATTCTCGCCCCCGCCGCACAAGCTATGCGCTGTGCCAACCCTACCGAGCCGTCGCACTTTGCCCCCCCCCTTTCCCCTTTTTTTTTTTCCTCCCCCTTTGGTGTGTTCCTCATGCTTTTTTCTTTGCACGTGTCCCTGGCCACTTTGTGGTTGTGTGAACAAAATTCTCATTTTTGTGGCAATTTGTTTGTCGAGGTGCCAACTGGTGGGCAAATGGTGAGAGTTGCTTTATTTGTTTTTTATTGTCCCCTGTGCAGGCCCCAATGCGTTTGTGTTTGCCCCCTAATTAAACCCGATGTTTTCCATTGTGGGCACATTGTGTGTGGGATACTGTGGGGTAGGTTCGTTTTTTGGAATGGGGCACGTGTCTTTTTTTTTTTTCTTTAATTTGTTTAGAAAATTTCTTTGACTTTATTTGGGTTGTGTTGTGGGTGGGTTGTTTCTGGGCTGTTTAGTGGTGTGGGGTTTCCCCCAAAGACCCCTTACCGTCATTTTTCACGTTTTTTTTTTGGTTTTTTTTTGGCTTTTTGGCCCCTTTTCACTATGCAAGGGCATTTGTTCGCCTGGTTATCTTTTTTGGGGTTTGGTGGAAATGTGGCACTCTGTCTGGTTGTGGGTGAAATTTTTCTGGGTTTGTCGTGGGTGAAGGTTTTTCTGGTGGGGTTTGTGTTTGGGATTTGTTTTTCAAATTTTCTTGGTTGTCTTGTTTCTGACCTGTGAGGCTTTTCCCCCTTCTTCCTGCTGTACTTGTCTTCTTTTCTCCATGTTTCCCGTTTTCCCTTTCGGGCTTCTACATATTCTTCAGCCTGTGCGTCCCCTTTTCTTCCCTCCCGTATTAAGGTGCGGTGGCTGTTTTTTCCGATTTTCCCTCGCCTCTTGAGACACTCCCCCACCCTTCGTCGTACTCGGTGAGGCTCCCAAACTCCCACGTATGTCCACTTTTTCTTCGATCTTCTTTGAGTTTGTTTTAAGTTTTCTCCTCCTCCTTTTTAGGGTTATTACCGTGCGTTTTGCATCTCCGTCCCTTTTCATCCTTCGAGATTTAACTTAGGCGCCCCCCGGTACACCCCTCACTCTTGTGACCCCGCTGTTTTTTTGTGTGAAATTTTTTTTGTCTCCCATTGCTTTTTTTTTTCCCCCGTCGATTTCTTGGGGTCCCCCTGTTGGTTCCTCGGACGCAATTGCCACAACCCAATCCCCGCCTGCTTTGGGTACGGTCTTCTTTCCCCCCCCACTTACCAAGGCTGCGGCGTATTCTTGCCGATGTTATTTTCCCAACCACTCCCGCGTTCTTCTCCTTCGTCCCCTGTGTCCCCTTTCTTCATAGATGGGTTCCTTCGGACGCATCATCGTTGCTGCGTCTTAGTTTCTTTTTTGTCTGGGGGTTGTTTTTTTTTTGAAAAAAAAAACCCCCGTGCTTCGCCCCCCACCTCTTCCCCTGTTGTCCGTCCAAAATGACATAGAAAGCCCCAAATTCCCTGCCCCCCTTTCCCAGTTTGTGCCCCCAATCCCCTAATGTTGCAGAGCGCGTTCGTTGTTTCCTGTTCCCCGGTTGTGGTGTGGTCCTCTCTTGCCCTGGCATGGACGAATACGTGTGTTTTCTGGGGTTGTGTGTGCGTCTAACTTTGGTCATCCTGGCCATTTCCACTCATGGTTTATTGTTGCACATCGCTTTTGCACGCGACTCATTGGATCCGCTGGTTCCGCCCCCCTGACCACGTCTGTCGTGTTTGAACTTTTTCCCCTTGCCTGTTACTCTCCACAACGGTCATGTACGATTAATCCTCCTTTCTTTTTTTGCTTTTTTCCTTCCCTTTCCCTCCCCTGGTTTGTTGTTTCAGTTGATTTGGTGATCACACACTTTCTCGACTGTCCTTCTGTCTTGTGTGAACACTCTCCGACACTATCTCTTTCTTATGCTTGCATGGAAACTCTCCCTCTCCCTTACGGTGGTCCCTTCTTTGACTCATCTGATTGTAAGTGACCTTGATCCCCGCTCATTTCCCCCTAACTCTCAACCAACGGCCGCACCAAGGCTACGGGGGTGGTTTAGTGCACTATCCCCCCCACCTTTTTGGTTTGTCACACTCTTCCCTTTGGGCGTCTTCTACGGTCGATAGCCCGATTTTCTTTGTGTAGGATCAGTTTACCCCTCTAGTTGTTACCTTTCCTCCAGCTTTCTCCTTCCCCACCTTGTCGCTCTCTCCGCCCCGCCCACTTGTGGATTCGGCCCGAGATCGTTTAAACATGTTGTTTCAGGTTTGTTCCCTCAACCATCTTTTTTTCAAAAACCTAATACCCCCCCACACAATCGTGCTTTTGTCGACTAGCTGTCTTGGACTAGTTTGGTGTGCTGTCCCCTGGTCTCCTTTACCCTCTTTGGTGTGTTGTGTAGTTTTGTTTAGCTGGAACCCCGCATAACCCTATTTTCCTTTGCAAACCCCCTCTCCTCTTCGTTTTTCCCCTCCCCGACCTGGCAATTTTTTTGATTTGTCCCAAGCCTCCCATTTGTAACTCCCCCCATTTGCTGAGTTTATATATTGTATTTTATTGTTTCTCCTTTCGTTGGGGTGTACCACGCTTTTATTTTGGTTATTTTATCCTTCACCACATCTTGTTGTAGTGGCCCGGTGCGCCCCTGCGCCTTCTAGGGAAGTTTTTACCCGCATTTTTTACCGTCCCCCGCCGCTCGCTTTGGTTAATGTAAGTCTGAGGTTTATACTCAACCCACTTTCCTGCGCAGTGTTTGTCTTTGGCACTTCTGGTCCCCCTTCTTTATCAAGACTGTCCGTTTTGCCCGGTTATTACATCTCGTTCACCCCTGGCCCCCTAATTTTTGTATTTCCTTGGGATGAATACTTTGTGTTACCCTTTGTTGTGTTTGCGACCCACTTTTTAACTCGCATCCCACATTGCTTGTTCTTTCCGTGCTTCCTTGCATGCTGGTGCGACCACTATTCTTTTCCTTTTCCCCCCCAAACCTTTTGTTGCGTTGTTGGTAATTCCCGGTTCAAAAAGCTGTTTGTGCGTCCGTGTTCCGCCCCCCTTATCGAAAGTTCAAACGTTTTTTCCCCCTTCTCTTTTTCTCCTTCCCCCCTCTTGCCCCCCCCTTTTCTTGATGCGTTGTCTCTATGTGTTTTGGTCCTACATGGTGCCCACAGATAGCGTCGTTGTTCTGCCCCGCCATCTTTTCTTCCGTTTGACTTTTCCCCCCCTTTGTTGGAAGTTCCTCAGTTTCTGAGCTTTTCTCATACAGTGATGCACAATTTTAACCTTCGCGCGTATGCCCCATTGTCCCCCCGTCTTTTGCCCTCTTTTCGTTGTCTTTTTTTTTGCAATTTATTCCGGAAGCCCCCTGTCGACCTTCTATATTCCGCGTTTCTAGTTTTCTTATGGTCGCTCACGGTGGCAACTCTTTTTCGCTCCTCAGTCCCTGTGTTTTACCCATGTCGCGCCCTCGTCAACGATTTTGAACCGTGTTCCCTTTTTGGCCCCTTAGCCCAATTCCTATCGGTCTTTTTTTGGATCCCTGGTTTCTTTTCCGTATGACCCATTATCGCGCCGGTTCCTTTAGCGGTCCCCCGACCGCTATTGTGTTAGGGACGTGTTTGTTGTGCACAGTCAAGGCCCCGTCTTTTATCTCAATTCCACTGATCTTGTCCTTAGCCCACACCAATTGGGAGCTATTTCCAGCCTGTTGGTCAATGTACACTTACTTCTACAATATGAGTCTCCTATGAGTCAATGTTGGCCTGATTCTTCGCACCTGTCTTTGAAAGAGGATCCACCCGTGCAGTATTTCTTTTGGTTTATCCACCACCTTATAAGTCGTGAGTTCATCCGGCCCCTTCTTCCTGCATGTCTTTTCTTACTTCTTTTTCGCCCTCTTAGAGTTTGGCTTGACGCTTACGTTGTTTACTTTTCTTTTAATTTGAGCGTCCTCGTTTTCTCCCACGGGTGCCACGCCTGCCTGTCTGTCCCACTCTCCTCCACTCCCCTTCGTTGGGTTCCACTAATTCTTTTCCATCACCATTGCCACAACTCAATCGCATCCCGTTTCCTCCGCCACGGCCCCGCCCGGTAAACGACGTTTTTCCTTGGCCGACCCCCCGTCTTGGTCCCCACCATCCTCTAGATTATGTGGTTGGACCACAGGAGTCATCAGAATGGTTTTTGGTGCTGCTTCCTTTTGTTGCCGTTTGTCGTCCCCTGCGGAGGTCTTTAGTTTGCTATTGTAATTCTTCCCGCCGCCATCAATTGTTTACCCTTAGTTTTTCTTTGATGTCTTTTTTATTCTTCTGCTGAATCCCCCTACCCCCGTTTCTTCCGGCGCTTCGCCTATCACCTTTTTGCTTCTTTCCCCTCCTTTTTTCTAACAGTGTATCTTTCATGGGTCTCCGCTTGTGTTCGTATTTTTTCTTCCCTGCCACCTTTTTCTTTCCCCTTCGTTCTAGGGTCCGTTCCCCCCTCCCTGCCTCTTGTGTCTTCATCACATCTTGATCTTGCTGTGCGTGCATTCTCCTTCTCTGGTGAGCGTTTATACCCTCTGCCCCCAGCCTTCCTTTCTCGCTTTTTTCTTTTTTCCCGCTGAGTGGGTGAAATCGACCTGGTGCAGAGTTTTACTACAGGGGTTTGGAGTCAACTCCGGGTCCTTTACCGCTATCGACGAGATTTCGCAGTGTTGCCATCTTGTCCACTGGTCACGGACATTCTTCTTGACGCATACCCCCCAACGTTTGACTAGGCCACTTGACCTTGCTGTTCCACATTTTGCTTTTTCCTGTGAACTTGTGCCTCGTCTCACGTAATCATTAAGGCTATTTCATCCTACCGGGGATGTCCCTTTTTTTTTCCCGTCCCATCAATCGGTCCACGGGGGCGCAACGATCGGCCAAATGTGTTGAGGACCTTTCTCTCTTCTTCCCCTTTGATGAGACTTCTTCACGGTCTCTTTTTTTCCCCAATCCCAGGGATTTGTATATATTCCACGTCGGTTCCGTCTGTGAATTGCGCTACTGTAGCCCCTCTTTGGTTAAGGGGCCGATGCCGGTTCCCTCCCACCCTCTTGCTATTACACGATTTTTTGCACCACATCCCCCCCCTCCTGAGCTCGTATAGATGTGTGTGAAGCTTGTTCCCCTTTCTCATCCTTGGTAGGGCTCAATTCCCCAAGCGTATGCTCGTTGGAACGACAAGTTTCCATCACAACACTTTTCGCCACTTCCCGCTTATTCCTTCCGTTCCCTTCCTGTTTGATTTCCGACTTCTCCGCTTGTTTTTGTTTTTTGCTCTTAGAAGAATCTTCCCTCTGAGTCTACCCGCCAGCGATTAGGGCCTTTGCTTGCTCATCCCCGCTCCCCCCCCTCCGGCTCACTTATAATCAATTTTTTTTTTGTTGCCCCCTCCCTTTTGCTTGATCCTGTCTGCGTATTCCCGTTGCCGCCAAGATTTATGGGACCTCCTCGCGCCAATATTATTTGCTCGCTCCCTTTGCTGTTCGTCTGCACGTACCCTCGTGTGGGGGCCGCCCGTTGACGTCCCCATCGACGGGCCAGGAGACCACCCCTTCCGTTTTCCCCTAAGGTTGTGCCTGTGCATGAGACGTGGTTTTTCGCCTTTTTGTGTTTCCTCTGGCCGTTTCGCCTCACTTCTTCCCTTGATCGCACACATTTGGCCCTATAATTATCCCCTCCCAAAATTTGGAGTATGACGAGGGACTTTAGAAGTCTCCGGCCCAAGTCCCTCCTCTTGGATTCCACGTTGCTGGCGTGCTATTTTTTCATCTCTCTCTTTTGTCTCCTCCGTTGTGATACCAGCCCGCCCGTCATTCGACGGTCAGTACTGGATTTGCCTCACATGAAAGTTTGCGTGTGACTTTCGGCGGCAACCTCGTCCCGTGGATCGGGTTGTGTCAAATTTAACGTCATCTTTCCCTGGCCAGGAACGCTCTGATTCAACACCTTACCTCCCCCCCCTTTCTTCGAGGCCGGCCCCCCTAGGCCCCCCCCTCTCAATTCCCCGCCAGGTATTTCCTTTTCTGGTTTCAAAAGATTTGTGCGTTTTTTCGCGTGCAGCCGACACACCGTTGCCGTGGGTAATCGTGCTGACGCCTCGGTGGCTCTCCTCCCTACCACGATCCACCACGTGCTTGTTTCCTTTTCCCCGCAAAACCTTCGTTTCATTGGGCAATCAACCCTTGCTGTTTTCAACTCGCCCGTTGCGCTTTCTTCTCCATGCGGTAGTGGGTAGTCCTTTTTTGTCTCCTCCGTGGCGTTTTTTGTGCCTTTCCGTTGCTAGGCTTTCCGGGGCCCGCGGTTTTCGACTCATGCGTCTCCCAAACACCCAGTTGCCCCCTGGCCGGCCGTTAAAGATTATTTTTCGCCTTTTTTCCTTTCTTTCTATCGTTTGTCGGTGAAAGTTTGCTCCGCTCGACCCACTTTTTCCAGCCCACTCGCCGTGTCAGAGCAACTACAGGCGGCCAACGTGCTTCGGAGACTGTATTCCCCTCTGTCCGGCCCCCCTCACTCGTGTTCAAAGGAAACCATCCATGTGTAATGTTGGTTACTGTCAATGAGTTACTTGAGATCTTGCTTCTTTTTGCTGCTAAACATTCCCGGGCTTTCAATTCCAAGAAGAGAGTTTTGCGGGCTTTTTACTCTCGCCTTTTCTGGAATGTTACACTTTTTTGTCTACCTTGCGACCCCGCGCGTGCCCCTTTTTTTTCCCCCCAGCAAAGCCGTGGGGACCCCGCAGAGCTCGCCTGTTGTTTCGTTGACCACACTGAGGTACTTTCCGATAGTGACGACCCGGTCATTTGTGCACCTTTTTTTCTTTCTCCTGCTTCCTGTACGCTTCTATGTTCAAACCTGAACTCCTTGGGTTTTTCCCTCCCCCTCTCTCAAACTCTTCTCATTTGGATAAGTATGTGCGACCTTCAGTGTACGCCAACTGCCGGGAGCTGACCTGCCTGTTGACCTTACCCACCGTCTGTATAGTGGGAGTTGAGCAGTCTTTCGCACCTTCGCGGCAGTGATGTCCGCCACAACCAACCTGACTCCAGTCTGAGTCCTTCTTTCACTTTTGTATTTACTCTAGTGATCATGCGGTTAACCGTCCTCCTTCAATCTGGGGTTGAGACCCAAATTTTTGCACTCCGCGCTTCTTCCGGATTGTTCCCGCAGAAGTGAGTGGAAGTGTTTGAAGGTTGTGTTTTCCCAGTTTCCCCCATGAGCCCCCCCTGGTATAGCGTATCCCCCAACGCTCTGGTTCCTTCCCCTTTGCTCCGGTGTTGAAGACACGGGCTTGATTGGGTTCCATATTGTTATGCACGGATTGTTTCTTCTTTGCTTCCCCATATCACTCATGGTTGCCCGCCACCTACCTTCTGCACTTCCTTTACGGGAGCTAAATAACGGCCCGAAGTCTCCCCCACTCCCTTAGGTTGTGTTCGTTTGTGTCCCTGTTTTTCCCACCAATTACTTAAGGTGCCAGGTACGTGAGCCCTGCCCGTATTACTTTGGGACTGAAAAATCCTGGGTTGAGCGCGATTGTGTCAATCGGCTGCGGACTTGACCCTTTCTTTCGCGTCTAACCGGCTTGGGAGTGGGCACTACCCATTTCCCACTCCCCGTTTGATTTATTGATACATTGTCCCTTCCGGTTGGACTCGCCCGGGCCAATTAAGTACCCCCTTGTGCCCCCAATTTGTCTTATATTTCCTTATCTACGTTGTTTTTCCTGGGCCCACCCCTGTTTGGTTCTCGCATTCTTGCGCTTTCCCGAACGCTTGCACGTCCCCTATCCTGGCGCCAGATTGTAGGCACAACATCTTTTTGCTCTTTTTGTGATTTCTACTCAGCCGTCTCGACGACACTTTCTAGAGAGTCGCTCGGATATGAGTTCTCGGGTTTTTTGCCTCCCATGCCTTGGATTAGTTGCTCTAGTCTGTCCGGGGGCCTTTTAGCATTGTGTTGCTCCGCATTTCCAATGTGCCTTGACCTTCTCTCTGGCTTGTCCGGATGTGCTGCCCCGCGCTGTGTTCGCTTTCATACCAGCTCTCTCGCCGCTTTCATCCACCCCTGCTTTTTTTTTGTTGGGCACAGTCGCAGTTGCTTAATTGATTAGGGGCAGCCCGTAGATTCCGCAGTTTCCTCTTACTCCCCGAAGTGGTCTGGGCAGTTCTGTGTGTACTTTCCCGTCCGCCTCCAGGGAGTGAAATTAAGATGGGGCTTTTCGGCCTCTTGGGGCCCCGGTTCCACGTTCTGTTTTACCCGCCTACTTCCTGCCGATAAGTGGGCAAATTCCGTTTCCCCACTTAAGTCTTATCGGGCCACCCGGCTTTTATCTGATTTCTGCCATCGGATCCCCGTTTAGCCGCCCCATTCTAGTCTTTTCTGCTCCAAGTTGTGTGCTGAAAAAAGGTGATCCTTTTCTCGTGGCCAGTGGCTTTCCCGTAGGAGCACGTCCCCTATAAAGATGATTCCATACCGTGAATCTTCCCCCCAAACTATGGTGTACTAACTTTTTCCCCACTTTTCACCATCCGTGAGTTTTACCCCTCCCGGCACCTGACCCTGTGGGCCCGACGGCCTTCCTTTTGCCCCCCTTTTTTCGTCTTCCGACGGTTCAGCAACACTTGTATGTTTTTTGGTTTCCTATTTCACTTAGGTATTGCCACCCCCCAACTCGATTATATTTGTTTGGTTTTTTTTGCGGCGTTGTCTTTAATTCGAGACAGTGTCGCGGCTTCCTCTTTGGGCTCGTGTGTTGTCCCCCATACTATTGATTAACCACTTACACAATTACGCCCACTTTCCCTTTTATCTTCGTGACGTTTTTTTGGTAAGCTTTGGTCCGTTCATTGTTCATTCCTTTTTTCCCCGTCTTTACCTTTACCACATCCCCCTTGTCCTCCTACTACTCGGTTATCTGCCACCCCCCCCCCTGATCCCCCCAGAATTAGCCCGTGCCTGTTGCCTTGTTTTTTGTTGCTTGTGCCCCAAAAAATCCTTATTCTCCGTTTGTCCCCACCTTGTTCCTGTCGAGAGTCAAAACACATCTGGGATTTGGGAGCCTCCCCAGGCCGCGACATCCCCCTTCGTCGTACATTCCACCCTTCAAGACAGCCGTTTGTTCAAACTCTTGAGCCTGAACCCTGTCCAGTGTCGTAATCGTGCTTTCCACTAATGTTAATCTCCTTTTGGTTGGCGCGTGCTGTGCTGCGTCCTATCTTTTGTGTTCCCCCCCCCCCCGTTGTTTTCGTCAGCGCCTTGGCTCCTCAACGCGTTGACCTCCCGGAATTTGTTTTTACGTCCGGTTCCCTGCCTCTATCTGTTTTGGTGTTTTGGTGCTTTTTGAAGATTAGCAGACCTTCTTCTGACCGTATAGGTAGCCCTCAGATTCCTGAGCTTACATTCTGGCCGATCCTTTCCACGCTTAGATTGCCGCCTTTAACCGAAAAATGGATATTTCGGACTTGCTTCCCCACTATCCCGTCTTCCTAAGCAGGGCGTGCTGTGTTTTTCATCTCTTCTTTCTGTGTCTTTGTCCGTCCATTTAGAGTCCCCATCGCACGCCGCTTCTTCATTAGTGCTCGGGATGCGTTGGTACCTCGTCATCTCTCTCAGTTTTCTTTCGATCTCGCGACCGCGTGCCGGTTGCCGGTTGCGAAATCTGCTGAGCGTGTGCACTTTAATCCAAACTGGACCGGGCAGGACCTCGCTGCTCCAACTCCTCCCCCGCTCTCGTAGAGGCCGGAGGGAGGTTGGCTTTTCAACACGTTACGGAGGCTTTTTTTCTTGAGGTAGTCGTCGCCCGATTGTTTGTTTCGGTTTCCGTCCACGGCATGCGTTACTCTGGCCCTCCCCGAGTCGCTACAATTAATATGCGCATGTTCACACGGCTGGAACTTAACACGTACCTCCCCCCCATTTCCGTTTTCAGTAATGACCACGATTGATGCTATCTCACACCCCCCCCACCAATAACGGTGTTGCCCCCTTCTATTCACCTGTCGCGATGTTAGTTTTTCTTTCTGCGGTTGAACCCATGCCCTTACTGCGCCACTGCGTTAAATGTTTGTTTTCCTCCGGCGATACGCCGTGTGTAGGGGACTATTGTTTGCTTGGTTCTCCAAAAGCAGCCTCACCCCTTAAAGCTCCTCTTTGGGTTGCCACGATCAGATTGTTTTATTTGGCTGATAAGCGGCGCTTGTGAAAAGCCTTCCCGGCACCTGCTTCCTTGCACTTTTGGCCCAACCACTTATGGCAGTCTCCATCGAATGGTGAAACAGTTAGATGTTTCTTGGTTGATCAAAATCGTGTGCTGCAGTCCCTTTCTCGGCTTCAATGCAGCGCGCAACTTTGTGCTGACATTTCCTATAGTTTTTCCTTCTCGGGCAGCATCTTTTTTTAGTTTATCGGCTGTATAGGCCTTGTAAGGT
>Ga0179593_1682668_pt1 | contig 17477 bp, 19 predicted proteins | sample CZODoug2_1_08_16_FD_185931 | JGI IMG/M metagenome (GOLD analysis project Ga0179593, IMG submission 185931) | Vadose zone soil fungal communities from Angelo Coast Range Reserve, California, USA - CZODoug2_1_08_16fungal (PacBio error correction) | ecosystem: Environmental > Terrestrial > Soil >... | reverse complement strand
AAGAACCCGGTGGCACCCAAGTTTTCTCTCGTCGACGGATTTCAAGGACCAGATTGCCACGTCGTCAATTTCCCTGGTTCTACTCTTCATTCCTGGTGAGATTTTAGGCCCATGAACTTCCGCATCTTTCCCGCCCCCCTTTCGTGTTTAAGGTTTTTTTTAATTCCCCTTGTTAACCCTTCTCAGACGGCTGACCTTTCTTTCCCAGTTTCCTAGTCCCCTTTTACGAAACGGCCCCAGGACCCAGAAGACCGGCCCGATTCTCTTTCCTGTCTTTTTTTCCCTTTTTTGTCAGTGGATGATGACGGCTCCGTTCCTTTCGTGTTTTTTTCTTTGTAGATTTTTTGGCCGGCCTACGGCTCCCAGTGCTGATTGTCGTCGCTTTTTTCCTCTATTTTCCTCCCACCTGCGGTTGTCCCTTTTAAACCTTTCTCCCGATATCTGGTTGAAGACGTTGATGTTCCCCCTCTGTTGGAACCCCTTCCTTCACTTTTTTGCTTCTTTGCCTTTTACGATGGTAAGAATAAACTGGCTGTCGTACTGTGCGTTGCCCCGTTCCGCGACCCCCTGACCCCCTTTTTCCCTGGTCAAACCCGATATTCAAGCGCACCCCCGGACCTCTCTCCTTCCCTTCTTTTCCAACTTCGTCTCTTCCCGGAAGTCCGGTTCCCTAACTCCTGATGTTCTCTTGTGAGGCCCCAGAGTTTTTCCGTAAGACGGTCTAACAATTTTTGACGAGCACGGCCCCTCTTCACATCCTAGTAACTCCTCTTCGGTTTGCTTGCCGTCCCCTTTTGCCGTTTTCCCTTTTTCGGAAATCTCGAGTACAGTCGGGCCTTTTCCCTTCCGTAGACTTTGATTCCTGTGTAACCACTTCTTTTCCAGAGTCGGTCCAAGCTCCCTATGCCCCCCCCTTTCTCCTTTTTGGTTTTAATGGACGGCATCGAGCGTTCGTTTCGAGACCCGTAACCGTTCCCGTCCGCCCCCACGCGTTCCAACGTTTTCCCCCTCCCTCGCACTGCGGGTCTGGTTCCATTTTTCTCTTGGTTCCCTGAATTTCCTTTCTCTTCCTTTAACGTAGAGGTTATCCCCGTCGCCAGGACTAGCCCATCTGATCCCTTCTTCCGCGTTTTCCTTTTTGCTCCCCTTAGTTTCCTCCCCCTCCTCGTACCTCGACCCGCTCCAACCCCTTTTCCCAGGAAGATCCTTTTTTTTGCTGAATGCCGCGTCCTTCGGTTCATGCCATTTCCCACCTTTTCAACTTTCTTCCTTCATCAGGCTCCTGTGTTCCTTTTTTTTTCTTTCAGTGAAAAAACACCTTGGGTCCAAGTCCGCTGTCCCCTTACCCTCGGTCAGTTATCACGTTATGCCGTACATTGCGAACATTGCTGCAACTCCTTCCCCTCACAACGAAATTGACTTTTTTTTTTTCCTCTCTTCACGAGGGTTTGAGGGTTGCCGCTAGCGTCTCTTTCGTTTTCCCTTCTGCCCTTCGGCGGTTCTGAATTAGAAGCCGGTGGTGAAGACTGTTGTTCATGTTGTCTAAAGCTTGACCCCGGGACCAGACGAAACTGCCTCCCCCGTCTCCCCCTCCTTTTTCCCCTTCTAGGTTTTTCAGGTTCCAGTTTCAATAACAGGGATCAATCCCCCTTCCCCTGTGACTCCATTGAAACTACATTTTTTGATGACTCCCCCCTCGACTTTGAACATGCTCCCCGAGCACAGACAACTTGCGTTTGCAAATTTTTTTGATTTTCTCGTATGAAGGTTCCCGGCCGGGGTTCGAATTCGTTCTCACCTTTTTTTTTGGGGTACATTTTCTCCCTTTGATGTCCCCCCCTTCCCCCCGAGAGGGCATCAGGGGGGCCGCCCACAGACTCCTTTCTCAATCCAGGCTTTCTCCCCTCTTCTCGTTCCTTGTTTCCTTGCTGGCCGGGATCGACCTTCCGGCATCTCCCCCATACTTTCCCCTCCCCTTTTGTGTGATTTTTGTTTACTCTCCAGGCCCCTTTCCCAATTAACCGGACGTCGGAGCAACACCGACTTTTTTTCTCACGCTGGGATTTTCTTTCTGTTTGTTCCTTAGTTTTCCCCTTTTGGCATACCTTGACGGTAACGGACCCACGTTTTCCCCACTTTCCCTGATACACCCAATTTACTTATTTTCTTTTTGGAAACTCCTCCCCCCCAGCGCGGTGCATCTACTCCATCATTTTTTTCTCCCACCCTCCTCCTCCTTTTCCCCAGACTTTAATCCCTGTCGAATGATGGACTCTTGATTCTCTTGTGGAGGGGAGGGAAAAAGTTTACTCTTTTCCCCCTTTTTCCGGTGGCGCTTGCACCTTTTCCCCCCGGACGAGCGCTTGCAAGCCTCGGCACTTGTTCTGTTATTTCCTCCTTGGCCATTGTTCCTTTTTTTCTAATCTTTAGCTGGGAGATGTGGGCCAAGGCATCTTTTGGTCCTGCCTTCTGCTATTTTCAAGGCAAGCTGCACCTTTTCCCCAGCCCACCTTTTCCCCTTCAAACGCCCTTTTTTTAACCCAGCGTTTCTCCCGAAACCTCCCGCAATTTGTTTGTTTTCTCGCGTTCGCACTTCCAGGTTACTTGCATCACGGTGATTCCGGCAGGGGCAACCCTCCCAACTTTTCTTCCCCCAGGACCAGGTTTGCCTAGGAACTTTGTTTTACATGGAGCCCAGCAAACGTCCCCCCCCCCCCCTCTCTGTCGCTTTTTTGGAATTCCCTCCCTGGCGATCATTACAGTCACAGGGCCCCTCCAATCCTTATGTCCCCTTTTCAGAAGTTTTTTTTCCTTGTAGATGGTACCCCGTCGCAACGCAACGACTCGCCTGGTACTTCTTCATACCTTTTTCATTGGTATCCTTTAATAACCTCTACGGACAGGTCCGCCCCGGCCGGCCCATTTTTTTCCCACACCCCCCCATCTACTAATTTCAGGAATTCTCTCCCCAACTGGAAAGTGGTGGGACACGTGGGTAGGTTCTTGTCGACGTGAACTCGGGTCCCGTCTCTTGAAGGTCCCTAAAGCAACAGCCCCCCATCTACGCAGTTCTCCGGGAACTTGGCTTCTTTACCCTTTTCCAAACTTCCCACTATCAGTGAAGTGGAACTTCAGAATCCCCCCTTTTCCGATCTCACTGCTTGGAACATCTTTTCGTTAAGACCCTTGTGTCCCAATCCCTTCTTTTTACCAAATCTGTTCCTTTTTTGCATGGAGACGTCACGACGAACGCAGGGTGACCTCCCCGCTCCCCTCACCCCTTGACTAGATCCTTTGGCCCCAGGTTTCTTCCAATGGAAAAGTGACGTCTTCCGGGTTTTTTCTTTCCAAGTGTCAGATCGAGGAATTTTTTTTCGTTTCGGAGTTTTGACGCGGCACGGCAACCGGCTTTCCCGTAAGACTTGTTTTCTTCACCTCCGCACCTTCCAGAATCTCAAGTTAGGATCCTTTCGCCCCTCTAAATTCATGTCTTACTCTCCCAAGATGTTTCGCGGATTAGTATGGTTAGTATAGGCCCCTTCTCTCCCCCAGCACTTTATAGATTTTCCTTTCTGCATAGACCTGTTTTTTCTGTTTTCCCGAATGAGATACGGAGCCGTGCTCCTAACTTTTCCCCTCCCCAACACTCCCCCTCCTTTCCTAGAGACTTTCCCCTCGTCTGGGTAACGCCTTTTCAGTGAGGAAACTCCTGTTTTCCTTTAGGCTGGCCCTTTTTTGCCATTTCCAGTCTGAGGTCCTTCCAGGGGACCTTCCCAACCCGACACCTTTATTAACCCCTCCCATTTAGGTCCCCTCTCTGCTCACCCCGGCTCCTCTACGCTTGTATCCCATGAAGAAGTTTGATGGAGTCGCCGTTCGACATTCAGGCGCTCTTTACCCTTTTCTTTTTCCTAATTTCCCTTTTTGTTGTTTGAGCGGAAAGAACCGGGTGACCCCCTTTTCCTTTTGCTCCCTTCTTTCTTCCCCCTTTCGAAGCCATTGCCCACCGTCGTCATTGGCGCCGTCCCCCATTCCTTCCCTTTTCGTTTTTGCCTTCGCAAGAAAATCGGTGCGCCCAACACCTGGTGTCTTTTTCAACCGCCAGGTTTTCGGGGTTTTGAATTCCCCCCTTTCCTTACACTTTCACACGCCTGTACCCCATCACGGCGCTCCCCATCCTTGCCTACAGGCCCTTTTCCCGACCTTTCCCTGCGCATAGGAGTTGCAGCCCTCTCGTCTTTATGATGGCCTTTCCTTTTCCAGTAAGTCGGCAGTGCCCCCCGAGGAACCCCCGGTCTTCCCCTAGGGCTGCAAAGTGCTGCCCTGTAGGTGATTTGCGAACCTCTCAGTTGCCAGACATCCAGCTGGGCGATGAAGCTCTTCCGTGGTCTCTCTGTTTCCCCCCCCAGGATCTATTGGCCTTCTGGAATTGCTTGTTCAGATATTTTTCTCAGGCTTTTTTTGACGGTGTCAGAGCAACCTTCCGCCTCACTTTCTCCAGTTTTCCGTTACGTCTTCTTTGAAAGAACCTTCGGCCTAGCAGTCAGGTCCCCCCTCCTGACTCCCCTGTACCCTAGGCTCTTTTGGGGACCTTCTTTCTGTACGAGCTGATGGATGGTTCCGTCTCCTTCTACTCCCCCCATTTTTACAAAGGACGCCGGTAATTGTCCACTCCCCGTCCCACCCTTTTCCTCCTTGTTGATAGTTTAAGAGGACCGTGGGTCGAATAGATCTCCCTGTCCCTCTTTTTCCCCTTTCTTGATTCGGTGCCCCAAAAGGCGTTTGCACTCGGTCCCAGAGCCCCTGCACCCCCCTTCTTGTTTATGTTTTTTCTTTCCCTCCGGTCATTTCCTCTTTTTATAGAGCCCCGCTTCAACGTGACCAATTCCCCTACCAGCTTTCCTTCAACACCCCTGAGTTGTCGTCCTCTTTTCTAGGGGGGTGTTTCAAGAATTTCCTTGCTTTTCTCAAGTTCTTTTTACTTTTATCGGTTGGTTGTTACCCTCGGGAGACTCGTTGCCGTTAACTTCCCTTTCCCTCGCCTGAAGGTCCTTTTTGAACAGGCAGATTTGCTGGCTGAATGCCGTCTTTCTGTCCCCCTTCCCAACCTGGAACCGTGTATCAAGCTTTCGTACCATGGCTGATGGCGCTCGTTCAGTTTTTTCCCAACTTTCTCCCCCCCCTTTGAACACCCCCGTGGTGTGAGCCTGTTTATGCAAAACGTTTCTACGCCCCTTTGAGACGACATTTTTACCACTTCAGCCGCGTGCGACCGTTTTGGCTTTGCTGTTTTTTTAGAGATAGTGATGGTTGAATTTTCTGGTTCCCCTCGGCGTTTTCCTTCCGGTTTTTCTTCCTCGATGTCTGATTCCTTGGCCCACATCCCAGTCCCCGTAGATCCCTAACCTTGACAGCGAGTACAGCTTGATCACTGAAACGTCGAGGCTTTGCCCTCGTGAACTTCTTTTCCCCCGGGATCGTCCCACCGTCCCTGACTTCCCCCCCCAGTGTCTTCCCACCTTCAACCGTCTCTAATCGGATCCATGCATTCGAGCCATGCTGCGCTCCAGCCCCTCTTCCCTTTATTGCTTCCTACCGTTTTTTGTGAGCGTTTCCAGGCCCGGTTCTTTTCCAATGTGCCAGTTTTTAAAAGTTGCCGTTACCGTCCACTTTCAAACCCCCCCCTTTTCACGCCCGTTTTTTTTTTGAAAAGATCCCTCCCCTCCTCGTTTCAAGAAATCGTCGGGGTGCCAGCGCTCTTTCCTTTTTGTCCCTTCGTCTTCCTCAATCATTTTTGTTGTTGAGCTCATGTCTATTTTCCGGACAGGGCAACTCCCCGAGCCTTTCCCCCCCCTGTCCTTTCTCCCTTGTCTTTTTTTTTTCTGGGCTTTTTTCTCTTTCGGCGGCGTTTAACTCGGGTTTGGCATGCCCATACTGTTGGTAAGCCTCGTACCTTCCGTACCCTTTTAGCCCAAGCTTTGTATCTAGACCCGTGGCCGAACATCCAGCGTCACCCGTTCTTCCCCATCTCCATGCCGTCTTACGAACCCCCTCTGTGCCCGGACAGCTTTTTTTGTCTCTAATCACTCCGAGCCCTTCTGGACGGATCGCACGACTTACTTATTCACCCCTCAGCGTTCTCTCCTTGGAATTCCTTTTTTTTCCGAGTCGACGCGTGGAGGGGTCACACTTCGATCATTTCCTTTCGTCTTTCCCTCGGGTTTGTGGATAGTCGCCCTTTTTCCACCGTCACTCCACCGACGAGCGAGCGTTTTATTTTCGCTGACTCCTCGACATTGACCCTTCTTTTCATTCCCCTCGGTGTTTTTCTTTGCGCGTCCGGGGCGACAGCAGTGTTGCAGGCATAGGTTAGTTTCCGCAAGCCCTATACACGTATAGCCCAGTGTTTTGCCAACACGCCGGCATTCTTTGTACCGGGGGTACTAATTCGAAGGCAAGCGCACTCCTGTGACGCGCCAGGGCCCTACGGCCTTTTCCACCCTAGACGTCCGGCAAACATCTTTTTCGTGAGCGCATAACACCCCTGACCCTTCGTTTTTCCGGCTGTTTTCCCCGACTCCCACTCCGCCTAACGTGAGCCCGGCAGCACCGTCTCCCTTTTACTGGCAATTCAAAGTTTTTTTTTCCCCCCTGACGAGCGAAGAAAAGACATGTTGTCTCACCCCCGAACGCCCCTTTTCTGGTATGGATTCCTTTTCAGTGCACAGCAAGCAACTTCCCCCTCTTTCCGACTCCTCAACGCGGACGCTAGTAGGAAACGGAACCTTCCCTTATTCTCCCTGTAAAACTCCCTCTTCTCCTCCTCTCCTATACTGGGACGGTATAACAACCTCAAGTTCCTCTTCCGGCCGTTTCTTTCAAAACACCCCCCCTTTCTAAAGGGACTTCACATAAGACATTTTTAGTTGAATTTTTTTTTTTCCCCCCCCGTGTCAGTTGTCCCCTTTTTCTTTCATGCCTGTCACACGAGGCGAGATCCCTCTTTCGATGCCGGCCTCCCCTCACCCCGAAGAATGGTCGCGGTGATATGGACCGAACGCGGAAAAGCCCTTTTCACCCCTCCGCAGCCTTATACTGACTTTTCCTTTCCGGTTACCGTCTCGACCGTCCCGGCGTCCCCTTTTCTCTGAGGACGGCTTCCAATCTCCTTAGTGGGCCGAATATCGGAAGGGTTTCCCTTTCTCTCGCATGTTGAGCGTTTTTTCTAGAAAGCCTTTCCTAGCTCCCAGCGGCCCTATGTCACGGAGCTTTGCGGGACCTTTTGGTCCCCTTCCCATTGCCGGCTCGTCCGACGTGTCTCAAGTGCTGAAGTCTGCTCCGTATTTTACATCGTCTAGACGGAAACGTCCTCGCCGTCGAAAGCCCCTTCTTTTTATTACACCCGCTTCCGTGCGTAGCCGGGTCCGACGCTGACCAGCCCGGGATACTATTCCCCCCCAGCGGATGTTTTGACCAATTTTTTCAAAATCGGGGCGGCACCCCCAGCCTGCTGACTTCCTTTTTGACCTTTTTTTCAAAATCTCAGCCCCTGACCGGCTTAGAGGGAACTTCTCTATCAATCCTTTCCCTTCCTTATTGACCCAGCAACGGCAGCACTCTTTTTTCGAACCTGTTTTTTTTTTTTCACTCCCCTGGGGGCCCCGTTTTAGGCACCACATCGGTAAGGGCTCCCGATTATTTTCCGTGGACCTGTTCTTCTCGGGACATTTTCCCTCCCAAACCGACAAAACCTGGCGTTTTCCCCCCCCCAAGTTTTCCTCCCCGATTGATCAAGAATTACCCTGGCGCCCGCTTGTTTCTCCAATGCGGGGCAATTTCAGTAGACAGGGCGCTCTTTACTGCCTTCTTCCCCCTATCTTTGAGAGAGAGGCCCTCACTGTGACCTTTAAGAGAGCCGGGTCCCTTGTCCTTGGATTTCCCAATTCCAAAGTTCTTTTTTGCAGGCTTTCTCAATTGCCAGTGCCGGTTTGGAGCAAGTACCACTCTTTCCGCCCTCTTTACCACAAGGTTGGATAGGGGTTGAATAGTAAACAGGGTCCCTCCCGACCTTCCACGATGACTGGACCGGACATCAAATTACTTTTCCCCTTGATACCCAGACCGCCTTTCCACCGGCGCTAGTGCTTGCAGCAGAAACCTTCTCTGACTTTTTTTTTCAGGAGGCATTCCGGCGACGGATCCTTTTTGCCCTTTCCTTTTTCGAACAGGTCCTGTTGAAGGGGACGAGATGCAAGTGCTTTTCTAGATTAGATGTTTCTTCTCTCCCGCCCCCCTCTTGGCGATGAAGATTTTTTCGGTTGCAGACGATTTTGATTTCCCTTTTTTTCCTTCTCTCCTGTTTTTTTTGTGTGCCGATTGGTCAGAAATTTACCTGCATTGTCTACGGCACATTTTTTTGAATTTTCCTCTACACCAGTTAGTGATCCCTCTAAGAGGACCTTCCGTAAGATTGATCTGTTCCCCCCCCCTTCTTGACCTCCCTGTTTACACCGGGTCCATTCGGCTCTTCAACTCTAGGAGCCTTGGCCCTCCTCCCTGGGTCTTTTCTTATGTAACTTTTTTTTTCTCCGCGGCTCCCATGCGCCGCGCCCAGTGATGCCCTGCACTCTGTCTTCTTCTCTTTTTTTGCACGGGCCAGCCTGGGGGTCTTTTTTGGTGGTTTTTTTTTGTTTTCCTGGTTTCTATGGTGAAGCCTGACTCCCTTTTCCTTAATTTCCGTAGAAGTGGAACGGTGCTCGGGTAACAATTAGTTTTCAAGTTCCGATGAACCTTTTTTTTTTCTTATATGGGGTGATTGGCTTAAGGTGCCGCATATCGTTCGTTACTCTCTCCCTCCAGGCATCCTACCCAGCGTTTCCACACGGGTAAAGTGGTGGTAGCTGCCCCTGTTCGTCCTCCCTGTCCCTGAATTCCTGGCTTTTCTAGGAACTTTCACCGTAGAGGGTATTACTTAGTCTTCTATCTAATCCCGTGGTTACACTGCGTGAGACCCGTCGTTTCAGGTCTTCCCTCCCAATTCCCGAGTCCCCTCCCCCCCCTCCGAGTCGACTCAAGGCGGTTCATTTGTTGCTTCATCTTCATTCTCCCGACCCTTCCGTGCTAATCTTTGAGAAGTTCCTGGTCTTTTTGAGTCTTTTGACCCCTTCTTTTCTGCCCTGACCCCCTTTTGCATAGCTTTTCCATGCCGGTTATCCCCCCTTTTTTTTCCAGAGAAAAATTGATGCCATCGGCAGCTGCCCCCCCTCAATGTTCTTTTTAGTTTCTCCCACGATTTTCCCTTTGGAGGTTTTGCAAGTGTTTCCTTGGTCAAACGATTCTTTTTTGTGAAGACTTGACTGCGGTGTACCCCGGATGCATGGCCCTCCCCCTATCTGCCGCTTTCCCAACGACTCTCCTGAGTAGCTTGCTCACGAACAATTCGGTTCCCCCTCTTTCAGGTTTTTTCCAGACGGGGATAGAAAATCCCCTCCCAATGGAAGAGCCATTTTTCCCTTCCGCCCCCCAGTTTTTCTCGGCTCCGCATATGCCCAGCTTGCGAGCCCAGACAAATGCGCGTCCCTGTCCCCCCCCCTCGTATGTGAGAGTTTTTGAAGTCCGGCAGGGGTAGTTCCGTTTTCTCCACAATGAATTTTTTTGCTTTAAAGTCCCCCCCTGTATGCACCCTCGTTTCACAACTTCCTTCCTTGTTCCCCCCTCCCTGACCTTTTCCTTCACGATTCGGTGTTGGCACGCGCTCGCAGGTTGACGGTGCTTTCTTTTCCAAAATCACTCCTGTTGCTTCCTGCGATGTCGTTTCGATCCCGGCCGGGCTTTCCCAAATTCCCGCTCTCTTTCGAATCTTCAGGCACGGGCAATTCTTCTGGGCGGTCTGAGAGGCGGAGGCGTTCCTTTTGCTTTCAAGTCAACGGCTAAAAACACATTTTCTGATTCGCGGCCTTTCCCTTTCCCAGCTTTCTATTGTTAGCCAGCTGCGAAAACGACGGCCTTCTTGGGATCGAGCGTTTGTGGTTTACCGTTGCTTTTTTTTACAAGTTTACGCCACTGGTCCCTTTTTCCTTCTATCCCTTTCCCCTTTTTTCAAACTGACGAGTGGGCAATTGAAGTGTTGTGAGAACTTTTCCCTTTCCTCTGGGGCTCTGCATTTCCCCTCCCCCCGTCTTCTTTATGTCCAAGGCATCAACGTGGACACAGACCGGTCTTCACCCCCTCCTGAAGCTAATTTTTTTTGACCCCCCTTCCCTCAAAATTTCAACCCAACCAGCCCTCAGCGATTCCGTGATCACCTGCAATTTGGGGCGAAGAGTCCTTATTTCGCTTTCAGATCCAGGTTACGGTGCATCACTGAGGGCCCCTGTCAAACACAGGACACTTTCACTTGGACTTTTTTTTCCGTTTTCACCGGAGAGCGCACTCACTCTTCCTCCCGACCTCCAGTTAGGCCGGGTAGGCATGCATATTTTATCTCATTCCCTTTCCGACCTGTTTTTTCACAACCGCGTCCGTCGAGTTGTCTGCCCTCGGTCTCTTTTCTCCTTCTTTTGGAACGAAGTCCCCGCAGTGGAAAAACCCCCCCTTTCCTCTGGCTCCTATCCCTTCAGATCTTTTTCTTTTTAATACCTCTACGTGATTCATCGCCTCATTCCCCAAACCCCTTCTACCTGTCAAATCCGCCTTTCCCCCTTTCCTTCTTGACCAAATGGAAAGTTTGACGTGGACCTTGGATGTCCTTTTCCCCCACGCGGGAGCGATCCGGACTGAGTTTTTTTTTCTGCAGTTTTTGGGGCTTCGGTCTTTTCTTTCGACGGCGGAAAGAAGTGCCTCCGACTCCTTCGTAACAGTTGGGGGGTTTTTGCGTCAGATTTTTTCCCGTCCGTCGTCAATCGGACCAGCGCCCTCCGGCAAATATCCTGGCAGAATATCTTCCTTTTTAATATCGGTTCGGAGCATGGGAGCCGTCTCTTGAACTCTTTTCTCCCATACTATCGCCTTCCTTCTGAATACCTCCCGACTTTTTTAGTCACGACCACTTCCCGCTCTTCCGCCTTTTCAGTCTGCTTATCTGTTTTCTCCTTTTCGGCGGCAACGGTGCGCGCGGAAACACTCCCCTTGCCTCTTCCGCCCTGGAATCCTATCTTTTCGGAACGTTTTTTTTTTACAACCGCGTTCCCCCAGCAATTTCTGCCCTACCCCCAACCTATAGTATTTGTTCGGCCCAAATAGGGCACCAGCACGCGAACCCCCCATGCGTAGTCCCCCTCCTCATCTTTCTTTTGGGCACTCCGAATTAGATACCTGGATCCCCTCTTTCCTTCCTTTCCGTCGTAGTTGGCAAACTCAATAGCGAGGTCTCGTAGGGGTCGCCACGTTACTTTACCCCTCCAGCAGTCAGGGATAGCATGACGTTTCCTTGTAGGATTCCATTGGACCGTTGATTAACCCGTCCCCCCCCCAATTGCGTTTTTTCCCCCTCCCTTGATTTTTCTTTCTGGATCAAGCCCCTTCCTGGTACAGGAGCCGCAATGGAAAAGTCCATTAGCCCCTTTAGATTTTGCGTCCTACTACCCTTCTCCCTTTCTATTTTGGGTCTTTCCACTCTTTTCCTAATCCTCTTTTTGCTTCTTTTTCCCCCCCCCGGTTTTCGCCCGGCTCCTTGTTTTTTTTGGTGGGTTTTGTTTTTTTTGGGGACTTCCCCTCCCATTGCCAACGTCATTGGCGAGAAAAACTTCGTTTTTTTTCCTCTTTTTTTCGGTTTCCCAGAAAGCATCGGTGCAGACATGGTGGGGGGAAGTCCCCCCGGCATTTTGTCTTTTAGTAATTTTGAAGCCGCCACGATGAACACGTTGCTCCACCCTTGTTTCTCTCCTTTGCCGAAACGCCCGCCCTTTTCAGGACCCCGAAGTTCCGGAGTAGTTATTTGAAATCCCCCACTCAGGTCTTCCAGGTGTTTAGTCTCTCTCCGTGCCCTCCTGGCAGTGCCCGTCTACCAGGACACCTTTTCGATGCTAGTTGGATTCTCCGTTCTTTCACCCATTTGGATGTTTCCTTTTTTTTGTCCCGACCCCCAGTTGCCCTCCCAATCAAGCTTGCTGTAATCGGTTCTTTGCGGAGCTACCTTTTCACGGGAAGGTGACGATCCCGACTCCCTGGCTTGTCGTCCCTGGCGATTCCCGTTCCTGCCCTTTTTCCGTCAACTGGCCCATGGACGAATATGCCCGATCCAGCTTGCGCACACCCCCCTTTTTCTTTTTTTTCCCCGAGCAGTCAATGTGTCAGGGACAGAGAGTCCCCTTGAAACCCTTCCTTGCCGCCCCGAATTTTCCCTCTGACTGACTTTTGAGGAGGATGGCACTCCGTTTTCTCCCCCCCGATTTCCTCCCTCCTGAGGGAGTCCAACGGCCTGTATATTCGGCAAGAAGGACCCGAAGGGCTTCCTATTTTTCTGTGACCGGCGAAATAGAGCGGTCTGCTTTCCCTTCTAACTTCGTAGGTGACCCCTTCTGTTGCAAGCGCGGTCCAAGAGACACCGATTCGGGATTCTTTTTAGATTGGCTTCAGGCATCTAGCGTCGTTCTCCCCCCCTTTCAACTTCCTCAATAACCCTTGTCCACGTCCACTTGTCCATTTTGTTAGATGCCCTGCTCTCTGGTCTTTAGGCAGGTACTGTTTTTTTTCTGCTTCTGACTTTCGTAGAGGTTATTAATCGCATTTTTTCTTACTTCTGGCTCTTTCCGTTGTTTGTACCCACGCGGTCTCTGTCCGTTCCCTTTCTTTCCCCTCTAATCGACCGTCGCCCCCCCCGCCTGTCGCGTTTGACTGCTGTTTTTTTTTTCTGAATGCGTTCTCCTTTGATCGTACAGACCCATTCCCCCCTTCCAATTTGGAAGTCTTGATGTTCTTGGACGTCTTTCTGGCGCGTCAGTTGACAACCCCTGTGCTGCCCCTGTCCGCTTTTCCCCCTGACCTGCTGTTTTCTTGATCATCTCCCCGGAAAATTTTGCGAAATTGATGCCACCTTATCTCCACGCCATTCTTATGTCTAAAGAATCTTAGTCGTGCGGTGATGTTGAAAGGTTGTTCGGTCCTTGGTCCCCTTCTTTCGAATATGTGGAAGATTGACTGCGTGTCCACCCTTGATGCCTGGACCACGAACTCCACGTTCCAATCTCCAGGGATAAAAGGACCCTCATACCTCTTTGAACTTCCCCCCCCTTATTTTTTTTACCCCGTGGTTCTTTGCCAAGCAACAGCGTTAAATAACATTAACTTTCCTGACGGGTCCCTCCCCATCCATCCTAGGATACCCATCATTCTTGAATGCGGCGATCCCCCCCTTCAACCTTTTTTTTGTCAAGCTGCTCCCCCCACCGATGTCGTCGATCCGAGATGGTGAGCTCCTTCAGGACCCCCTTGGTCGAAGTCCTGGATCAAATGCATTTTTTTTATGAGTGTTTTTACCTCCCTTTAAACCCCTGTTCAAGCCCTCTCTTTTTTCCAAAATTCTCCCTTTGACTTACAGTCTCCTTTCCCGGTGTTTTCAGTTTGAGCCCGGCCGGGATCGAAATCCCCCATCTTCTTTTCTCCTGTCCGATTTTTTTGTCCGATCAGGCCAGGCCCCCCTTTTCCCCTGACGAGCGAGTTTCACACGACTTTTTTCAAGTCTTTTTTCCCCGGTCAATTTTCTGTCTGTTTCCCCTTTTTTTGAGTAGGCGGCGTTCATAACGCTTTCCCCTTGAAGTGTACCTTTACTATCCCCCTTTTTCTGCGTCTCACTTCTGCTCACCCGGCTTCAAGCGACGACCTTGGTGGACCCCCATGGGTTCGCCCGTTCCCCCTAATGATGAGCCGATTTGTTTTTCCGTTCCCCTTTCACTTCAGGGTCTTTGATTCCGACTTCTTTTCACCTTAACTTCCGCGATTTTTTTTATGGACTAGCTAGTTTTTCTTTTCGCGAAAGCTGGGCAGCTTTCTGATTTTTTTTTAATGCATCCGGTGTGGCAACCCCCCCGGCATTTCGAAGGCAGCTCCGAATTTGTCAGAACCCCTTCCCCCCCGCCCCTTTTTTTCTTTTCTTGGGGGGGGGGGGGGGGGTGGTGGGTTTGGGGGGGGGGGTTGGGGGGGGTGGGTTTTTTTTTTTTTTGGGTTTTTGGGGGTTGGGGGGGGTTGGTGTTTTTTTTTTTGGTTTTTTTTGCGGCAACATTCGTGAGCAAGCTAAAATCCACCCCTTACCCCCCGTTTTTTTTTTGCCCCCTGAATCTCTTTTCCAGGTTACGGTACACGGTGAGACCCGTCTCAATTCTTTTGCATTAGTCCTTTTTTAAATTCCTTTTTTTCAACCTGCTAGCGCACAGCAACCCCTGTCCCTTCAGTTCCTTTAGGGGTGTTGGACTGAACTCCGCGACGGCATTCCAGTCCCACTTTTCCCCCCTCCGGCCCAAACTTTCCTTCTGAGTTGTTTTCGCATGGTTCGTCGGCAACTGCCCCCTTCACTTCGGGAAGATTCCTTCGCTTTTCCAGATCCTGTAGATCCCTGAACCCAGTTCACGCTTAGGGTCCCTTCTACATGGCCTTTCACACTACTTTCGCAGGGCCTTTTTTTCCCGGCCCCCCTGTTTGGGTAGGTTCTCTGTTAACGTGAAAACGCGAGGCTTTCTCCGAAACGCTCGTTAACTCACCTCTCCGCCTTTGCTCTTTTTTTCGTGGCAATGCCGTTTTTCACCGTCCTCCTTTAACTTGAAGGGTACTTCGACTACCGTCGAGAACCAGGTCCCTCTCCCAGCGCCTCCGTAATCCCTTTCCGCCTAGAAAGAGTCTTTTGTACTCCTGCGCGGCGAATGGGAGGTCAGTCCTCCGTTTTACCTCCCTCACAGCTTTAGTCAGGCGCTTTTGAGACTGACGGACTTGCCAATGACTTCTTCGTTCACGTGTTCTTCTAAGATGTCGCTTAATTTGGTCGCCCCTTTCTCGAAGCTGGTTTTTCAGGAACAACCCCCCTTTCTAGTCCCTCTGCAATGTGTGAACTTAGTCCTTCCCGCTGGCCTTTGGCTCAGGTTCCCGACTGGACCAGCAACAAGAATCTTCATCCCAAGATTTTCTGTAGGGCACCCTATTTTAGGTCCCAAGCTGACGAACATCAGCAAGCCCCCTCAAGTACTTTCCCCCTTTAAAACCTCCTTCCTTTCGGTGAATCTGGAACTTGACGACTCGCTCCCCACCCATTCTCCCCTTCAGCTTCCTAACAGCACCGACTTCTTGATGCACTCCAGTCTTTTAATCCTTAAAGGTGTTCTTTTTTCAGGAAATTACAATCTAGTTCTTTTGGTGCTTCTTTGCCCCTGGTCACCCCTGTTCAATTTCTAGCTTTGGTCCCCGCCCCTGGAAGTTTTCACCGCCCCCAATTGGGCGGACACTCAAAGCTCCCCTTCGGAAATCGCCAAAGCATGCTGGCGGCGCCCCTCCCTTCGTGGCCCTTTTTCCGTCGCAGGCCCAGGATCCTTTAAGTTAAAGGTTCCCTTTTTTTAACCTTTCAAATACATTTTTTCTTTCTTCTCGTCTTGGAAACCAAAGAGAGAAAGGACCTACTTTCTTTTTTCTCATTGCCCCCCTTCTCTTGCCGCCCAATTGAAATGTCGTGTGCGTTCCCAGTTTAAGTTTTCTCTTCCTAAAGACCGGTTGCCCAGCCCCACACTCATTGTTTTTAGCCCGGAAAGGTTGTCGGGGTTGACAGTAAAAAGTACCCATTCCCTTTTTCGAAGTGTGTGCCCCTAAACCGGCAACAATGACCGATGTTTGACAACCTTGACCGGAGGTAAACAACAGACTTTTTCTTAGTGAGTTGCAAGAACGAAGAAGTATAACTTTGTTGCTGGTCCAGGCTGTTAAGGCGCCGTGGCACTTTCTTTTTCCTTTCACCCAGGTCCGTCCGGTAGTTGATGACATAAGGGACTGCCCCGTCTGATGTCGTAGTGGTCCCCTTTCGATTGGCCCCCTTTAAGTGTCCGACCAATACTTGGTCTATTCATCTCCTTCCCGTTTGCTGGTCAGACTTGGGTGCCCCTTAGCCTTGTTTGCCGATGTTAAGAATTTACAATGCTGTCTCTTGCATTTTTTGCCTCCTTGAGGTCCCAGTGTTTGTCGTCCCAGCAACTTCCTTGATGCAGCACTTCGACCTTTTGCTACGAACACGTTCTTCCAAATGGTTCCTCCCTGACCTTAGTCCCCTGAGACCTACTCCCTAAGGCGCGTTGACAGAGTATTATATAGCCGAGATTGCTTTTTCTTCGTCTGACGGATACCTCCCCCCTCCGCCCCAGAGGAACGCCGCGTATATTCGGCCACGGGATTTTGCCGATGTTTTTTCCTTTTGTGTCTATGTTCACGTCTGGCGAGAGCGTTTCAGTTTTTTTTTTTTCCCGAAATCGACGGAGAAGCCCTTCTTTTTTTTCGTCGGTGCCAGGAGTTGCCTTGGTTAACAGTCCCCCCGTCTGACCCAGTGGCGTTAGATTGGTTCTTATAACTTTCATTCGATTCCCTATCCTTTTCAACGTGAAACAAGGCAGACCGCCGTGCCCACGTCCCCTTCCTTTTGTTGGACCTGATTCGGAGGTGCGGCCAGGTCTGCGTTCCCCTGACTTCCTTGCCTGCGCTGAATTCGGTATTTTTTACTCATTGATCAGCGACAGTTTCCGACTCCTTTTTGTCCACTGCGTTTGACGTCGTGCCTTTCCTCCCCGTCCCCGTTTCCCCCCCACCCAGAAGGCGCGTTTGCAAAGGCCTTCCTTTGCTCTTCCTCGGTACGTCAGAACCGGCCAATTGCCGGGTAGCAGCTTTATGGGGGTTTGGCGTCTTAGTACTTTTCCCCCCCGTGATGGGGTCCTCCGGTGCCCTTCTATCTTGACCTCGGGTGCCGTGATGCAGTAACTTGAGCGAAATTCTCACTCAGGGCCGGCGTCCCCAACCATTCTTTTGCTTTCCTCCTTGCGAGAGCCCCCTCTCTGTGAGTTTTTCCTTCGGGTCGCGTGCCTTCGATTAGGCGGTGGTGCTCGTTTCTATTTTCAGTGTGCTTGCCCCACAGCTTTTTTTTCTCGAAAAGAAGACACTGCCCCCAGATTCCTTACCCCCTTTAGTTTCCTTTGTTGAATGGGTGACAGAGCGGGGATAGTCCCCCCCCCCAAGTTGAAGTAGCCCATCCAGTCACCCCCCCCCCCCGATGCATAGGATACCTCTTGAGTTCCCTTTTGCACCCTCCCCAAGGCGCCGGCTTTTCCATCTTGACTCAACCTTGTAGTACGAACCTTTAGCTTTTAGGAGTTTCCTTCTTTGTCCTGTGGTATCCTTTTTCTTTTGTAAAATTGCCTACATTCGTTCTTTCCCCCCTCCCCCCTCTTTGCCGCTAGTTTTTTCGCCCGACGACCGGCCTCCTCCAGTCTGCTTCAAGCTTAGCGCTTTTTCTTGACGGG
>Ga0179593_1216690_pt1 | contig 17477 bp, 22 predicted proteins | sample CZODoug2_1_08_16_FD_185931 | JGI IMG/M metagenome (GOLD analysis project Ga0179593, IMG submission 185931) | Vadose zone soil fungal communities from Angelo Coast Range Reserve, California, USA - CZODoug2_1_08_16fungal (PacBio error correction) | ecosystem: Environmental > Terrestrial > Soil >... | reverse complement strand
TTTTCTTTCCCCTTTAAGGGGGAGCCCCTTTGCCGGTTTGATATCTTTTTCGAACGGCTGGAGTCTGATTTTGGAGTTGTGGTTCTTCGTTTCCCCCCCCCCCTGTCCCATTTTTCCCGCAGTCCCCACTGCTTCTGCCTATCTGGTTTTTTTTTTTTTTTTTTTCTGCTAAGTCCACCGCTTTTGGCCACCCACTCTCAATCACTTTTTTTTTTTTCCAAACGGGTGTTTTTTTTTTCTTTTTTTCCCTTTGCTTTGCAAGGGTCATTTTCTTTTCAGTTTTACACTCCGTTGCATCCCTCCTAGTCGTCCTTTGGTCATCCGATGGGAATTTTCTTTTCCGTTCCTTTTTCATCAAAACACCCCAAAAGAATCCTAGCACACCACCTGTGCTCAAACCATTCAAGTCCTTATTTGGATTTGTTTTCCACGTCGTTGGCCTCTAGTAGTTTGCAATCTTTCTACCCCCCCCCCCTGAATGCTTTGGCTTTGTCCCACCCCCCCCCCCCCCTGGTCGCGTCCCTCAATGAGGATGTCCATTTTCCTGTTTCGTGTTGAAACCGTTTTCGTTTTTGTCTTGGGCAATCGTTAGCCTTGCTATGTGAAAAGGTTGTTTCCCAATTGTCGACTGCCCCACGCATCTGCGTTTTTATTGCGACTTGGCGATTTTCACCACTCCGTTGCTTGTCCTAGGAAACCCCTCGGTGTTGGCTTGAGTTGTTGTTGTGATCCTTTCGATCCGGAGTTTTGTCCCCCCTTCCGGCGCTTTCCCCATCCCCCAAGTGACATTGCCTTTGGGTCAAGTTTTGTCTGCGGTACAAACGCCTCCATTCAAGAGTTGAGGAAAACCTCGGTTGGCGTTCGTTCTCGATGTCTAATACTCGAGCGGACTTTTTTTCCCCAACCCTCGATTTTAACTTTTTCCCCTTTTCTTTCCACACGAACGGCGGCCGTTAATTTCCAATCGCACCCGCTGCTTTGTATTCGGTTCCGTGCGAATGCTCCACGCATGCCTCCTAGGGTTTTTTCATTTTTTCCCATTTTCGCGAATCCGCGTTAGGCACTCGTGTAACATCGTGAGTCTTTCCGCCCCATTCCCCAAGGCTCGGCAGTTCCCATTCGATTTTTTTCAAAATATTCCTCCGTCGATTGTTTTTTTTTCTTCCAGGTGCTTTTTTTTTGCCGGTCCGGAAATTCAGTTTTGTCTGGTCGCTCTGGATTTTCGCTTTTTTCGGTCCCCAACGACCAGTCCGGGCTGGCGCTCCCATTTTTTTTTCAGTGCTTTCTCGTTTTGCCACTCTTAAGACAGGCATGGGCCCACTTTCGCTGTTCCTTTTTGCGTTTCCCCGTCCCTCGATCTCCTTTCCAGTCAGACTCTTTTTTGTTGCCGTGACCTGGTCTCTGCCCAGACTATACCCCTCACTTTTTTTGTTTTTCCCAACCTTCTCCCCCCTTGCTTTCCCCGTGGCCGCACTCGCGCGTTTACTTGGACGTACCAGTGGCCGGGTGTCCCCCACGCCCATGGTTTCCCCACCCGATAAGCCCCATTTCAAGTTGTAGTCTTTCCCCAGTTTTTTCCGTTTCACCTTTTATTTCCATTTCTTGCCGACATGATCCCGCCCCAGGTTGCCCCCCCCCCCCTCTTCTTGAGTGGCAGGAACTTCCTTCCCCATCCCACCTTTCACAGTCTTTCAGTGCACCGTTTGCCGTGATTGTTTCCCCCGCCTCAGGGCTCTGCTGTCGACCCCAACCCCCTCGGGCAGCCCCACAGCCACACCCCAAACCCCACCAGGCCTTCCTTTTCAAAGCGCCCCCCCATTTGGCCGCGTTTTCTCTCGATTTCCTGGAGCGAACCCAGAGGTGTCCTTCTTGCCTGCCTCCGTTCCTAAAAACACACGTACAGTCCCCTTGCGCGACCCCATCACAAAGTTTTACATGCTACCATTCCGGACGGCTGCCCCCCACCCCCCCCCCCCTGAAATCCGCGCCCCCCACAACCCCGTGACCCCACCGGTTCGACTTTATTGCCCCTCTTTTTGATCGCTTGTTCTTACCAATCCCCCAACCTTGCCTATGGTCAGTGCTCTTCCCTTTTTGGCTGTACGTCCCCCCCCTTGGGACCCCCTCTTTACCTCCTCATGGCCCCCCCCTTTTTTTTTTACTTTTCAGGCGCTTCAACTATGGTTTTTTTTCACAAACCGAACCCCACTTTTTCCGCTTTTTCAAGTCACAAGGCCGGGGCCCCCCCCCTTCGTGACGAAGGCGCTTTTTGCCTCGAGTCAGACATCCCCCCCCCTTCTCAGGTCCTTCAACAGCTTTTGGGACCCCTTAGTCCCTTTCGCGTTACCCATGTCAAATTTTTTGCCTGTCTGCGCGAACTGGTCCCCCTTTTTTACTCTTCCCATCATGACACTTATGCCGAGGCTTCGTTTTCCTTTTCCCCCCCAATTGGGCTGTGGGCCAGCCTATCCTAACACCCCCGTTTCTGAATTTCCCCGTTGTTTCCAGTCCACCTTTTTTCTTACCCGACACTGCGGTTTGCCCGATTTTCCCATAAAGGTCCATTTTTTTCGCCCTGCCCACTGTGCGATGCGCCAGCTCCGTTGATCGTGACTACCTTCCCGCATGTTTTGCGAAGTCCTTCCTTAACACCTTTTTTTCCAAAGCGGGGTCCTGGCCCACTGGGCAGAATTTTTCTTGCTTGACCGTTTTCCTTTCGCAACATCGTGGGCCCTTTTTTGTGGGGCCATTTTTATTTTGAACACCGAGGCTGTCGAATTTTGTTAACAGGTTTTTTCTTTTCCTCGTGGCTGAGTCCCCTTTCCCACCTATGCATTCTTTTTGGTATATGCACATTACCCGACGGTCCAGGCGTTTTTTTATGAATACCTATTCATTCCAAACCAACAATTTGAGTTCAGATACATCAACGATTCCTGGGATTCCTTTTTCCCCTCTGGTCCATTCTTTTGTTTTTAAACAAACGAACCAAATTCCCTTCCCTCCCCCTCCAACCCATGACGAGGGCATTGCCCCCCCCTTTTAAGTACTTTTGCTTTTTTTCCCTTTCACATGTCTTATTTTTTTTTGCGATGTTCATCACCTGTTCCGCCGACACCAGGATCCCCACAGAATTTTTTTCCCCGTTGAATATTTACCGGTTGTGTTTCTTTTTTGTTGCTTTTCCCTCCCGATTTCTCTTTCCCTTGCAACGGTGTTTTTTTTTGCTAAGGATGGCAGGCCGTTTTTTCCCCTGTAAAGCTATGGGTTCCGCTCCTTTTGATTTTTGAATTCTCCCCCTTGCTGTTTTGAATTCTCCTTCGCTACCTTCTTTTTTTTTCCCATTTGCCTCCCCGGTTTCCGGCGAGTCAAGGGTTTTTTTTTTGTGATAGTGTGGACGTACCCCATGTTTTTTTTGCCGGTCCCGTATTTGTCCACCAGAGACTCTTTTCCTCTCCCGTTTGTGTTTTTTTTCTGGACCGATCATTTCGAAGACTCACGTCGAACAACATTTCTCCCTCCCCCAACCCCGTCATCGTACCCCCGTCAAGGTTGTTCCCCGCTCATTTCCCCGACCTTTTTTTTTTCCGTACCCATTTCTTCTACCCAGGCTTTTTTCCCCCCCCCCCTTCACTGTAACCCCCCCCAAAAGTGTCGACCCCCCCTGACCATATTCACATTTCCCCCCACCTGTTTTGCGTTCGACTCCTTTCCCTTCCTTTTTTCGACCACAGTCCCGTCCCCCCATCACTGTTTTTTGTGGTACAAAGACCACCCCCAGGTTCAGTATACTTCAATGAATATTTCTTCCCCCGGTGGCTATTCTTGCTTTTTTTGTTTTTTTTATTTGCCCCCCCCCCCCAACCCAGATTTGGTTTCTTTCCTGTTGTTGGCTTTATTGCCCCCCCCTTCGCCGGCCCACTCCTCTTTTAAGGTTTTTGACCCCTTTGGCTGACCCCCCCCCCCTTCCTCTCATTGTCTCTCGCACGGGTCTTTTCTTTCGCAGTTTCCTTGTTCCTCCACCAATTTTTGTCTTGTTCCCACCCCGCTTGGCCCCCGGACCTCCCCGGCCTCGTTTTTTTCTTTTTCCCAAATTGAGTCTGGGAAGACGTCACTTTTTTTACCTCTATTAGTCTTATTCCCTGTCAACTACTCTTAACCCCCCCCAAATGGGGTACCTGTCTATTTCCCCCCTCGGGGCACCTGTCTTAGTGGAAACTGATGCGCGAAGACCTTTTTCTTCCTTTCTGTCTCCTTTCCCACCGGTCTGGGAGTGGATTTTTTTTCCTTCAGTCCGAGCATTTCGCCCCAGTGGCCCTTCCCCCTTTTTTTATTGGGTCTTTTCCTTTGCTCCTTCGCCTTGGCTTCCAGGAGGTCACGATCCCCCCCCTCTTGCTTCCCTCCCCATTCCGCATTGTTTTTTCCCGAACCAACCTTTCCCCTTTCTTGGGAATCTTCGAAAACTTCCCTCCTTACTCCTTTGGACCGGCCCTTTCGTCGACCCCCAGTTTATGTCCCTATTACCCGACCCCTTTTAACAACCCCGACTGTCCTCCATAGTTTTCCCCGTCTCAACCTGTCCTGAGTATCTCCCCCCTTGGACAGGAGTGTGTGTTGTTGAGACGCCTCCGGGCCTTGTGCGGGGTGTCTCTCCTCGAGATGGGGACAAAAATTTTTTGGAAGGGGCTTTTTTACTCCCCACTTTCCTTTCTTCGATGGTATACTCGTCGGCCCGCTGACACCCGTCTGGTCACTTGACCGAAGATGACACCCACCCGTGGTGGTACAAACATTTGGTTTTGGTCCAAAATTCTTCAGCATTCCTGTGTCCCAGACCCACCCTCTCCCCAACAGTTTGTGGTTCTTTCTAGGTACTCAGGTTGTTGGGTGGGTTTTTTTTAAGTTGTTAGTCAGGCAACTTTGACCCAAAATGTTATTTTTTTTTTTTTTTTCCCTCGCGTGTGCCCAGATCAAATTGTTTGGTTTCCCCACTTCCCCACACATTCTTTTTTTGATAATTCCCTCGCCCCCCCATAAAGCCTTGTGTCCTTGTTCTTTTGGGTGTGCGTCCCCCGAGGGCCTTATTGGTTTTTTTGGCTCAGGTCCGTCGAATGGGGGGTCTTTACTATAATTGAAATTTTTGATGATCTCAAGGTTTGTGTCGCTTTGGCTGTTGCGTTTCTTTTTTTTTTTTTTGTTGAAGCGCTTTGGCGGTCCTACGTGCCCAAGAGTTTGTTCTCTAGTCTTTTCAAAGTATCAGACGCGTTTTCACAACGTTCGGCCATGTCCCTTTGACAACTTTTTGATTTTGGTTGTGGGTGTGGATTCAACGGATTGTTTTTTGTTTGTTTTTTTTTTCGATCTCCTTCCTGTCAAATGTAGTTTTTTAAAACCCCACATTCACCTGTTCCCCCGTGAACTGGCACCCCTCTTTTTCACCGTGACCTTTTGAAATTGTTTTTTGGCTTGTTCTTCTTTCTGTCCTCCCTATCGTTTTAACTCAAAAAATTGCGTTTGCCCTTGGTTGCCTCTTTGTACCTTACGTTTCCCGGTTTGCCTGTTTGGCATCCTTCGTCCACCCTTGGTCTATTGTTCCCCCCCCGATGGGGCTTTTCCGTTCCCCTTCATCACTTCCCCCCACCCGCACCTCTTTGTTGTGCCCGGTGCACGAGTTAACCTTTTTAAAGCTATGTCCTTTGTTGAACAGGAATTCCTTTCTTCTGGGTTTTTCATCGGTCCACCCCCTTTTGGCGTCACCCCCTTTACCCCGATAAGCATTCCTTTGGCGGGAACCTCTTTTTCCCTCTCCCCCGTCGGTTTGGAAGGCTTCCTCCTTCCCCACTTCAATAAAATTAGAAGGTCTGCCCATTTCATTTTAATTCCCGATGTGTTTTGCATGCCTAACCGTCCCCACCTTTTGTGAGGTCCTCGGGACGCACCGTGAATGGGTCTGGTTTTAATCAGCCTCCCCCCCAACTACCCTCCGCCAAGTTTTTTTCCATTCTCGCCCTTCTTCAAGGGGGCCTTGGTTTCCAGTGCGCCAACCCCTTGCATTGTAGTGACGGAACTCCCTTTTTGCGTGTCAAAACTGTCAATCTAGAGGCTTTCCGGCTGGTACCAGTTGCACCCATCCCGAAGTTTTACACCCCCCTGAACGAATTTTCTCCTTATTTTCCCAGCCGGGGGGTGAGGTCCCTACAGTCCAACACAAATCTCTTGAGGGAATTAGAGTGAGGAAGTTCACTTACCCCCCGACCCTTTTTTTTCCGTTGGGGATTGGGCGCCCCCCTGCTCCTTTTCGGGGTTTTCGTTCGTTTTTACCACCAAGAATTCCCGGATTTTCCCCCCCGGCGGCCTGCTTAGAGGAGGCTTCCTCCTGACTCCCCCCTTGCTTTTGGAGTCCTCTTCTTTTCCTCTCTGACCTTTGTAAGCGTTGACCCCCAGAAGACCCAAACACCTTTTTGAAAAACAATCCGCGTCAATTTTTTGTGCCTGGGCCGTCCTCACTTTGGTCAACCAAAAACCCCCTTCATTATCAGTCCTCTCCACACCCAACACCCCCCTCATGACAAACCTCTTCCCTGTTTTAGCGCTCCCACAGAGGCTCCGCAATTTCCCAGTCCTTTTTCTGTTGAATATTTTTTTTTTAATTCCGTTTCCTTTCCGTTCAATCCCCTTTTTTTTTTTGCTTGCACCGATTGCGCCATTCCCCAAAAAACCCCACCACAACGGGGGCCCCCCCACAAAAATTTTTTCCCGTGAAATTTTTTCCCGTTTGGGGTACTTTTTTAAAGGCCACAACCCCTTCCCCCTCCCCGTTGTATCCCTCCGACCTACTTGTGCGTTACTCGGCTTAAACCCCCCTCTTTTTCCCAAAACGTCAAATCGTGTACGGGCATCGGCTTTTTTTTTCTCCCTGTTTTTTTGGTGTTTGGGCCCCCTCTTCTTGTGGTTTTTTTTCCTTCAAAAACTATAAAGGAGTAAATCCTCCTTGTAATGCACCCCTTCCGATCCTCGGCATTGGAAACACCCAACCCTTAAATATCGTGCGTTTTTCAATTCTGACAACCATAATTTTCTGCCGCCCAATTTGTGAAAGATTCCCCCTTTGACCACAAGTGATTTGCCATGAGTTTTCATTTCTTTTTCTTTTTGTATTCGCGCATTTTTTTGGCAGATGCCTGGAAACGCCTCTTTGAACCCAAGTCTTCCTTCTGGTCGGTGGGCCCACGGCCCCCCCCTTCCCCCCCCCCCCCCTTCCCTACCGCCTCGTCTGCATATCACCAGGCAATTTTCCCTCCCTTCTTACGTTTCCACTATTCTTCTTCCTTTCCTTCCCGGGTTTTTTTTTTTTTTTGTTTAGAGATGCTGGTACCCCCTTTCCGAAGGGCGAACTTTGGCATCTTTTGACCCGGCGGCCGTTCATCTTTTTTTTTTTTGTGGTGTGCGTTCCCTTTTGTTCCGTCCCACGACAAGCCTTTCCACGCTTCTTTTATCTTTTTCGAAAAATGGTTTCGCGCGTTCCTCTCGACCACCTTTTCCCCCTTGTCAATTTTTTTAACCTTTCTGCCTTCTTCATGGCGGGCCAGGTCCCTCTCTTTAAGATGGAAAACGCATTCAGGATTCTTTTTTTTCGGCCGAAGTGTCTGGTTTTTTTTTTTACCCCAGCGATGGTCATTTCTCCTTTCTCTTTTTTTGTGCCCAAAAACCCCCCCCCAAGAATCAGCGCCCACCTTTTCAAAAAAAGCCTTCCACGTCCTTTTTGGCACTTTTTTACTTTTGGTCTTCCTTCCGCCAATCCTTTTCGTCCCCCAAGACGTTGGAATTTGGATTTGCAATTTTTTTCCTTCCTTCCCAAAATACGATTTTCCTTTTTTCTCCGTTTTGACCCCGTCCCTTTTTTGGATGTCCCCTTCCCCCCATCGGGTGTTTAGCTGGATGAATGTTGTAAACGTCCCAATTCGTCCTCCATTTGATATTTTCCCCCCCCTCCTCTTTTTTCCCGGATTGAGCAGCTCATTTTGACCCACTTTCTCGGGCTCAATTTCCCTTACTCTTGTTTTTTTTTTTTCTGTTTTCTTCCAGTTGGTTTGTTGTTTATCTTCGAGGCAACTTTTTTTTTTTTCCCCCCTTCGCGATGGTTTTGCCACCCCCAAGGGACCTTGGCGTATTTTGTAGTCATTTTTTTGTCTTTGGTAATCGCCAATTTCCCCCTTTTTTTTTCTCACCTAAGTTGAGTTTGTTTCTCAGTCAGCTCCTTTCCCAATTTCCCTCCTATCTCCCCCCCTTGGTCCCCCTTCTCGATTGTTTTTTAATGATGGTACCCTTTCACAATTCTCCAGTCTGCCACTTTTTTTTCACCGCTGAATTTTTTCTCTTTTCGGTCCTCACACTGTGCCCTCCATCCCTGAGGTTTTTTCGTTCCGATCGAACGTTCGATTAGGCACATCTTTTTTTTCCCCCACACTTTTCGTCTGTTATCCCTCACCTGGAACCCCCCCCTTTCGCAGTTTTGTCAGTTCGTCGTCCAAACTCCCTTTTTCCTTTTCCGGCCAATTGTCCGAAGGCAAGTTTTTTTTTTGCGGTCGGAAATATCTGCTGTTTTTAAGTCTTTCTCCCGGTTTCCTTTCTTGTCTTCGGCCCAACCCCCATTACCCTTTCTTGTCGTCCGCCTTTAAAAGGATGCCCATTTTTCCCTTGCCATTCCAGCAGGAACGACCCCCTTGGTCCATTTCCCCCCCCATTCGGTCTTTCTTTCTTTTGACTGGAGTAAAAAGTGTAACGCTTCCCCTGCCCACGACCGGGATCTTTAGTTTTTTCCCCCGCACCCCCCCCCTTTCTTTCCTTGGACCCCCCCCCCTTCCTCTACCATACGTCTGTTCACCCCAAGGAGCAGTCGCTTTACCTTCGGCTTTTCCCACCCTGTTCGTATTATGTCCCTTGTCTTGCCCCGTCCCCTATGAACCCCTTTAACCCCCAGGCACGTTGATGTTCAACCCTGGTTCTGGACACACGTTCAAACTTTGCCAGCAGTGTTCGCGTTGCCAATTTTTTTTCTTTAGCTTTGTTTGAGTCCGTTTTCCAATCCGCCCGCCCCCCCCCACCCCCCCCCCCCCCCCAACTTTTTTTCCTGTTTTCAAAAGGGTTTTAACTGCAAAGGTGAAATGCCTTTTGATTGTTGTAATCCCCCCCCCTTTACGGCTGACTTTTTTTAGCAACCCCCTCGGGCACGCCCAAAAGACCAACCACCACACTGCCCCCAGTGATGTTTGGTACCCAAGAGCCCCTTTTTGAAAGAGTTTTCTCTGAGTTAAGTCGCTTGAGTACCCCAACACTTTCTTTTTACCTGGTTACCTCTCTACCCCCCTCACCACCTCCCCCCAACTCCCTTGTTCCTTTCCCCAGTTTTCATTGAGGAACAAGTACTTCAGTTTGCACCCTTGCCCCCCCCCCCCCCTCCCTCCGCCACAAAACTTTCCCCCCAGGGCCTTTTTTGCGATTGTCATTCTCTCCGGTTGGCCCCTGACCCCCAGTTTTTTCACCAAACCCGTTGCTTGTTCGCGATACTTTTCCGTGTTTTCCTCCCTTCCCCCCAACTTTCCCCCCGATTCAACTTCCTAGTCCCAACGGGGGGAATTCTTTTTTTCTTGCCCACTGAGGGTGGTTTTTTTCCAAAACGCAAAAAACTTCCTGCAAGCTGACGGTCCATTTTAAAGGGGCTGGTTCCCCGGAGGTTGACTTTTTGATAGGCCCATTCGAACTCCCGAATTTTACCGGGCTTGTAACCAGATGTCTTCGACCCCCCCATTTTTCCTCTGTACGAGAAACCCCTTACACAACTTTGGGCCCTTAAGGGCGGGTACCGAGGGTACAAATTTGACCGGGTCCTGTTTGTGACCTCCCCGAACTTTTATGTACGCAAAAGTCGTCGTTGTCTTTCACTTTGTCCACGTCCTCCAAAATCCCCCCTTGTCTGCGGGACTTCCGTGTCAGAGAGGGGCCCAATTTCGGTTTGCACTATTGGTTTTTTCTAACCCTTTTCCCCCAAGGCCAAGCCCATTTTGTGGGGCCCCTCCCCCGAAAACCGTTCTTGAGCCTCTCCCAATGCTTGATTTTTCACTCCACCTGTACTCCCGGTCCGACTTCTTTTAAGACTCACCCATCACCAATCCCCCCTTCAGGGACTTTCCCCCCCTGCGCTCTCTGCTGAAAGGGCAAAGCGGCCCCAACATCTTTTTTTTCGCTTGTGTTTTCCCCGGGAAAACGTTCAGGGAGCAGCCCCCGCTTTTTCTTTTTCCGTCGTAGTTTTAATCCGCACCTGGCCTGTTACTTCGGTCTCCTTCCTTCTTGGACCCCTCGTATTCTCTTTTTCTTCACCCTTAGCCCTTTTTTGGTGTGCCCCGTTCACAACCTTTCCCAACCCAGTGGGCGTCTCGCCTTTTCCCCCATTTTAAACCAATAGCGCTGGATCTTAACGGTCCCTAGGTGTCACTCATTTTTTTTCTGTTTTAACAACGGCACCCCCCCCCCCCCCTGTCCAGCACCCAGTCAAATTCTGACGAGCGGTAACCTTCCGTTCCAGTTCTTCCTGATCGTTTGGTCCCCCAAGGGGGCTTACCGGGTGGGCAGACCAAGTCCTTTCCGTTCCCCCCAAGTGTTTTTCCACAAGCTTCAAAAGCGAAGCGCCTTGTGCTTGATGCTCCCTCCTCTTTTCCCCCCTTTCTGCTTTTCCCCCCGGCGTTGTTTCTTCCCCCACCTTTTTTTGATTTTTTTCTGTTGCATTCCCTTTAACGTCAGCGAGGGTGAGTCGTTTTTTTTTTTTGGCCTTCGTTCCCACCTTTTTTGGTTTTTTCCCCGACGTGTGGTATTTTTCCCTGTGCCGCGAACGGCTGGCAAATCTTTCGTTTTCCTTTTTTTTGGCGGGAGTGGTATTTTTTTTTTTTGTATCGGTGGTCCTTTCCCCCCAATTGTGCGACTTCTCTCGAAATCTCTTTTCTTTCCTTCTTCCTTTTTGTTGTTTGTTCTTGGCCTCTGATTTCCGCTTCCTTGACCATCCTTGTACGGGTCAGATTAACCCACCCCCCTTTTTCCCCCTCTGTACTCCCATGTGTTTTTTTTTCGCCCGTAATATGAACTTAGTGAAAGCTTGCCTCCCACCCCTTTGTTTCTTTCGACCCCCCGTTGCCCCCCTCCAAACAACCCCCCCCTTTTTTCCTCCTTTTAGTTTTCAACCCAATCAAACCCAATATCTCCCCCCCCCCCATAGTCTTCCTTTTTCTGACACTCTGGTGCCCCATCCACCATGTGGCAATGTCCCCCCTCCGGCGATTACTCCCCATCTCAAATCCTTCTTTCATGTACACTTTTTACCCTGTGACCTTGCTTGAAAAACCCGCCCTGTGAGCCTTCTTTTCCTTAGTTTATGACCCTTGCTCCCGGACCCCCCACCATTCCCTTCACGCGACTACTTCCATTTGTTACTTTGCCGTTAATCGTTTTTGTTCGGTTAAAGTCTACTGTGTACGAACACCTTTTGTCTGGCCCCGATGGGCCCCTGGCCCCCCTTCAAAGTCACCTCTTTTTTTTTAAAATTTTTTTTTTCCTTCAGAGCCCGCCCTTTGTTATTTTGTACCTTTTCCGTCCCCTTTTCCTTCCCTCCTACGCGGTTTTCTCATGTCTCTTTCTTTCTGGAAGTTGTGAACTGCTCCAATTTTTTAACTCTCCCTTCTCTTTTGCCAGATTTTCTGATCGCCGCGTTTTATCCTAAAAGGAGGTCCCGCTTTTTTTTCTTCTTTTTTCACCTGTAAGATCTGCTTGAGAAGTCAGTTTGGCCAGTAACGTTCCTCAGGTTGGTATGTTTTATAAGAATTCGTGGATTCTCCCAGGATTCAGGTCTACCTTCTCAGCTGATGCTTACTCTGTTACCTGGCGGGTTTTTTTTTTTTCTAAAAAACATCTGTCCTTCCCTTTTTATATGTAGCCCCCCCCCCTCAGCTGACCCGACCTTTTGTTTCTAGGCCCCCCACTGCTTGGGACAGGCCCGTTTGGTAGAGCGAACACCCCTCTGGAGCTGTGTTTGAAAACTCCCGCCCCGCACCCCCCCCTTGCAGTCCCTGGCCGAATTCTCGCATGGCCCAGTTTGTGTTTTTTGTCTTAAGCCGGGCCTTTTTTTTGTTTTTCTGGTGTCTTGCTTCGACTGGGTCCTTCCCCCCGATGTTAGCCTTTCCCTTTTTAAGGGTCCTTTTTCTCCTACTCTCGAGCTAGTCCCCGGGCATGCCATTTCCTTTGCTCCATGGACTAAGCCTGCCCCCACCATTTGTTTTTTTTGTTTTTGGTGCTCCACCCTCGGGCACGTCCGCCTCCCCCAGACACTTTTGGGTGGGGCGAGAGACGGGTCCCTCTTTTTTTTTGTTTGTTGTCATTTTTTACCTTTTTCTTTCCACCCCTTGCAGACACTACCCCCCCCCCGGCTTTTTTTTGTTTACTTTTTTTGAACAAAAGTATCCCCCGGTTTCTTCTGGTCCTTACCCCCCCATTTTATTTCATCCGACCCTCCTCAAAGTAGTCAAAGTCTTAATGTCTTCTTTTTTTGTTTCCTCTTTCTCGGGGTCGCTTATGGCTTTGGGTCTCCCCGCCCAATTAGTGTTTCCTCCATGGGTCTCCTGACCCCTTTTTGGGTGAGGTTTGCTCCAAGTTGGTAGCTTTTGTGGTTTTTTTAGAGTTTGGCCGGACGGGGTCTGCCACCGTTTCCCCTCTTGTTCGCTAGAGGTCCAATCATGCTCCTCCTTTGAACGCAGGGTTTTTTCCTTTTCCCCTTCTTTGACCATTGGATTTTGATTTTTTTTTGGTTCGTGTGGTGTTTTTTGACCGATGGTGGTTTTCTCTCATCGGTTGCCTGATTAGTTTGGTCCCACCCCTTCCCCTGCACCCCTGTTGCATTCTTTGCAAAATTTCCACGGAATTGTTGTAGGCGGAGCTTCCTGCCTCCCCAAGAACCTCTGCCCCAACCCCTTTTCGGATCACGGCGGTCCTGTGGACTTCGTTTTTTTTCCCTTGCCTGGTTGGCCTCCTCCCTTGACCATTGGGCTACTTTTTCTATGTTTTGTTGCTTGTTTTTTTTGGGCCCGTCCTTTTTCCTCAAATTCACGCCACGATTGTCTTTGTGCCGGCGTGTTTTTCTTTTTTTTTTTTTTTTTAAAGAGTACCTATCCCCTCGTGTTGTTGTAGGAACACACCCCAGAATTTCTGTATAGTATGTTTTCAGCGACCATTTTTTTATCCCCCACAGTCCCCCGGCCTGACGTAGGGGGCGTTGCCTACGACGCTTTCCCCTTATTTTTTTTTTCAACCAGGACTTCCACTATCCTTTCCAGACATTTGATTGTCCCAGTCTTTGTCCCCTTCCTTTAAGACTTTCCCGATTTTGGCTGGACTTCTCTTCGTTCAATTTCTTTATCTGTTTGGACGAAGAGTTTCACTCCCCTCAACCCTCGCACCAGACCCCTTGCGCTACTCCCGGGCCCCGTGCGTGCGCACCTTTTTCCCGTGAGTGAAATTTTTTTTTTCCTTTTTGCTTCTAAACCCCCTAACTGCGAGGTTCTTAGTTTTCCTTTCGGTTTGTACTTCCCCCCGCGTTTCACCCCGATTGCCTTCCCCTTCTCGATTGTCCTGCGGCGTTTTCCAACCCTCGGCTTCTCCCCGTTCTCTTTCCGTCCCTGTAAACCGGGCCCCTCAAGTGCCTTCTTTGCGATTTTTTTTTCCTCCTGTTGCGCCGTTCGTTTCCCATATTCCCCACACCGAGTGATTTGCCCACCTTCCCTATAGATTGTCTTACGTCTTGACCCCGCGTTCGGCTGCCTTTTGCGCCCCAGATTCTTTCCCTCTCCTTTTTCCACTTTTTTTTTTTTTCGGCGTGTTTTTACCGCCCCCCACCCCACAAACACTTTCACCCACCTCCTCACTGTCACTTTTTTTACTCTTTGCGTCCGACGTTTGTGACCAACCCTTCGCCTCGTTCTCACACACCCACACACTCCAGCCCCCCCCCCCCCTCCTATTCAGGCCTGTGACGTTCAACGCCTCTATTTTTTCCAAGGCCTTGCATTTTCGCAATCCGTACACCCCTGCTGGCGTCTTTTTTTTTTTTCTATCCATTTTCGCGGAATTTGGCCTTCCCTTAAGTCCTCTCTACCCGCTTTGACCAGCCCCTCCAAAAAAACCCCTTCGTTCAAAAACCACATCGGACTGGCCATCGGCCTTTCGTTCGTTCTGTTTCAACTTGACCACCAAAGCCAAAATTCACTTCTCTTTTCCTCAAAAATATTGAGTCCGAACCTCGCCCCCACCGCGTTTTTGCCCACACCCACTTCAATTCGTGTTTCATTTTTCAAAGCGATTTTTCTCCCTTGTGGTGGTGTGGACCGAGATTCTTTTTGTTTTGGCCATTATTCCCAATATCCCCAAGTTGGCGACCCTTCCCCCCCCATTCGCTGTGTAATTCCCCCTGGACCACCTGCCGACTCGTGCTTTCCCAATTCTTCAATTCTGATCTGTTCATTTTTCCCACCCCCAAGTGCCTGTTGCAGCCAGGTGACTTATCCCCGGCGTTGCACAAACCCCAGTCTTGATTACGAGTTTCCCTCTCCATGTTGCTTTGTCTCCGCCTTGGTATCCACCGCTGATGGGGCCCAGCCCTGCGTGACTCTTTCGTGGGACTGGCCCACTTTTTGCTGTGTCCCAACCCGCCCTGTCTCGGCACGTTGCCCCGTATTACCGATATTCCCCCGGCACGTTCCTCCCTTTCCCTTTTAGAACGTTCCCCCTCGACTTTTGATTTTCCTCCCCGGCTTTGTTCTGTTGGTTGTTGCATTCCCCTGCGCTTTCAACGTCGAAAGGGTTCCTTCCTTGGTTCTATTCGTTTCGACGGCGTGGCGTTGTCTTGTTCTTGGTGGTTGGCGTTTTCCGGTGGACAGTCACCCTTTTTTACCCTGCCCCTGTCCCCACGATTCTGCATTAATCTTTTTTTGCCCTGCCCCCCCCTTTCCTCAGCCCGCTCGTTGTTTCAACACCCTGCGGGTTTTATCCCTTTTGCCACAACCTTTGCTTCTTCCATTGGCGGAACCCCAGGCACTTATTTTCATCTGTCCCCCCCGTCCTGCATATTTCATTTTAAGGCCAGTCGGTGGCTCCGTTCAATTTCTTACCGCCTCTTTGGAAATTTCCCGTGATATTTTTTGAATCCCACAACCCAACATCCCTCTTTTCTCCCCCCCCCAGGCTCAAAGCCTTTTTCCCCCCCAGAATTTGTTGAACGTTGTTTTGTTTTTGGCCCCTCAGTGGACTCGGCCGCAACTTTCTTGTTTGACCCCCACCGACCCCCGTTGGGTCTTTGGCTTTCCCCAGGCGCTTCCCCCCTGATGATTACAGTTCCGCGTTTTTTTGACCCAACCTTCCGGGTTGTTGGATGGCGGCAAGCCGGGGTTTATTCGTGTCTGAAAGGCCCCACAATTCTGATGATGATCTTCAACCACTCCCCATTTCGGGTCTCTTTGTTTTTTCCTCTTCCGCTGGGTCCCACCAACGAAGGGGGCGTTCTTTTTTTTTTTCACCTCCATTGCATCGTTTTTTCTTTAGTTGTTTTTTTGATGTGGCGATGGCCCCTTCTGTTTCAAATTTTCCTGAGTTGGGTTTTGCCAACCCAAACGTTGCCCCAAGGCTATTTGGGTCCCTTTTCTTTTTGCCTTTCACGCCTCAACTTTTTTTCCCTGCTATGAAAAATTCGGCTGCTCAGTGTCTTCGTGGCGCTGAAGAATCCCATTCCCCTAGCGCCTTGTTTTCCCAACACTTTCCCTCGAGTTTACTGATTGGTAAAAGACATTCGAGGTAGACGCCACCAAATTCCCCACCGGGGAAGTGTGAGTCCCTTTTGTCCGGAGTCTTAAGGGCTGAACGCGTCCCGCCTTCGGTTTTCCCTTCCCCTCAGCTTCAATGCCTCTCCGTGTGGCAAATTTTTTTGTTACCCCGTTTTTTATGTTAAGTCCTTTTTGGGACCCCACGGGCTCTGTGTCAGTTCATTTTTCGTTTCCTGTTTTGTCTGAAACGATTTCCTCCGGAACATTGGGCGACTCCTTTTGTGGCCCACCCCCCTCCAGGAACCTAGCTCCCCTCCTTTCCTTTTGCGCTTTTTATTTTTTCTCCGGCCAACCCGCCCCCCAGTCTTGTGCCCGGCGCCCTTGGGCGGCCATTTTGCCCTCTTCCTGTGCTCCCTACCAACAATGCCTGGCCCCCCTTCTGTCCTCTTTACTTTTTTTCTTGAAAAAACCCCCCCCCCCCTTTTCTCCCCCTTTGTTCGTTTTTCCCCCCTCAGTTGTGCGATCTGTTTTTTTTCCTCCCTTTTCTCTGCTGCCCAGGACATCACCCACTCCCTCTGTTTTCACCAACCGTCTGCTTTTTTGATTTTAAGTTCGGGGCCTCCACACGTGTTTTCTTTTCTTCCTGGGGGGTGGGCCCTTTCCCCACCCTGCCACCTGCTTGTTTACCCCCTATCGCCCCCCACAGGGTCACGCGTCGAGTGTCTTTGCCACCCCCGGCGTTTTAAACTTTTTTAAAGTCCCCGGGCCCGAAACCAGCCCCCGCTTTCTTTCGCGCGAATTTGCTTTCCGTCAACTTTTTTCCTTTTATTTTTTTTGGCCCCCCAGGAATACCCGCCTGTGCCCCCCCAATTGCCTTCTTGCCACGTGAATTCCCGTGAACAGTGGTGAAAATTTTGTTCCCCCCTCAGTTTTTTGATTTTTTCACAAGACTCACGGTGCTCCGTAGGGCGCCGCCCCCCCCCCCCCCACAATTCGCAGCCCCAACACCCTCCCCCCACCAAGCCCAAGCAGGTTGGCCCTGCCCCAATTCGAACAATGGCAGCGGTTTTTCGCGCTTTCGCGGACGTTTGAATTCTTTTTTTGAGTCTACACCCTTATTTTAACCCTTTTTTTTCTTTTTCCCAGCACCCCCCTCCGGTACAACCCGGGACCAACGAACCTTGGCTCCATCCAAACGTTTTCCCCTCTCAATTTAAAGCAGTTATCAAACCCACGGCCCCCCCAATCAGAGCTCCCCCCCCCAAAAACACAGTCCACTGGCGCCTTTTTTAATGGGCCTCAGGCGTGGATGGTCTCTAGGATCGTTGGCTGTTGACCCCCCCCCGAATGAACCTTTTCATCTTTGTTTAGAGATAACCCCCCTCTTTTCGCGTGCCGGCGAACAGTAAACCAAATGCAACACGAACTTCTTTTTTTCCCCATCTTTGAGGACCACACGTTTTTATTCAGTGAGGATTACAACCGGATTCTTTTTGTGTCAAAAGAAACCAATCTTTTTACATGCTCGTTTTTCCAATCCCAGTGTCCCTTTGGTCCCCTGGTTACCCAGTTCGATTCGCTATCTCAGTTCCAAGCCCTCACTTGAGACCGTTAGACCCCGCTTGT
>Ga0179593_1659654_pt1 | contig 17480 bp, 19 predicted proteins | sample CZODoug2_1_08_16_FD_185931 | JGI IMG/M metagenome (GOLD analysis project Ga0179593, IMG submission 185931) | Vadose zone soil fungal communities from Angelo Coast Range Reserve, California, USA - CZODoug2_1_08_16fungal (PacBio error correction) | ecosystem: Environmental > Terrestrial > Soil >... | reverse complement strand
CCTTTCCCCCTCTCAAAGGACAGAAACCCCGATGGTGACCTCGCCTCAACTTCCCGGGGTGGTGCGTCTAGTGGGCCTGGTGACGCAGCGAAGAGCAAGAGGACATCGGGCCGATTCCTTCCGCTTTTGAACGCAAGCCCCCGTCTATAGGGCACCAGCCGTCGGGACGAGGACCCCATCTCCCTAGTCGGACGCCCTGGATTTCCCCTGACCCGAATGGAGGCCGCGCCCCCATAGCGCTATTGGAGTTGACACCCGGGTCGTGAAGGACCTGGTGTTTTTTGGTGTATCACCCCTTTCATTTGCCATTGCCGAATTTCGCCCCCCGAACGTCTCAGTCCCCTCAAAGGGGACCCCCTCATGTTGACTTCCAAATGATGTCGGATACCCCCAAAGCCGGCTTTCTCTTCTTTTTTAATGGAAAGTAAGGCCCATGCCTGCTTTAAGATTAAGTAGCTAGTTCCGGTTTGGAGGGATTCTGGATGTTCACCTCGCAATGGCATTGTCCCCTGAAATGTGAATTCCCCCGACTCCTCGCAGAGAATTATTGCTTGAAATTGTCCCAGCCTAGATTTGGTATTGCGCTGTCCGAAAACGGGTGAACAACTCTCTATGGCGACTGCGTCACTCCCAGAGGGGATGGCCAGATTTTGCGTATTTCTCTGCCGAGCTTTTCTTGATGGTGCCCGGCAACTTAAATTTGCTTTATATTATGTATGTAACCTTGAGGTTAAGCCACTTTATGAAGATGTCTGCTTTGGGATTCGTTTTCCCGAGTATTCGGCAGGTAACCCCCTGACTTCCTTCCCCTTTTTTCCAGGGGAGACCCAGAAGAGTTTTTCCCGTTCCCCCGCCTCCGACTTTCAAAGAGACTCCCAGGACACTCGCTATTCCGGCGGGATCCCCTCCGATCTCTTCTTGACCGATAGAAGGGACAAAGCTTTTCAATAAAGGTTTTTTTTTTTTGGCAGGGGAGTCTACACCACCCCCAGACTAGATCGACGAGGTTCCCCCGAAAGTGAATGTCTCGAGGCCCGCAGGACCGCTAGTAACGGATCAACTGGGAACAGTGTCCTAGGATTGGTCTATAAAAATGCTGCATTTTTCCTCATCGAGACATGTATGGGTTTGGCTCCCCCTTCCCCCCTGGATCAATAAAATCCTGACCTTCCCCCGGTCGAAGGTCCCCCCCCGGTTTCCCCCAGAACCCCCGGCAATTTCCCTGACCACTCCCCCAAATTAGTTTCCCCCCAGCCCCCCCCTCACTGGCTTCTGAAACTCGAACTTTTATGTTCCGTTCCCCCAGTCGTATACTCTTAAGTATAGCCCATGAGCGTGACAACTCGCCTACAAAGAAACCCGCTTTTTGCTGATTTCACGGCCTTGATCTTTTCCCGATTTTTCTTGCGTCTCCCCATCCCCCCTTCGTGGTATGCGGCCCGCCTGTCAACCCCTGACACCACGGGGACCTTCGTTTCGCATCCTCGCCTGGTTTATTCTACCCCGGTGTGTTGATCTTTTCGACCTTAATTTCGCCCCTCCTCTCTTAGCTCGGTCGAAAGTCCTCTTGCCCTTTGACTTCAACCGCGGCTATGGCGCCCCCAAAAAGGAACGCAGGGCGCCTATCTTTTTTTCCTTTACCCACATTGTTAAGACTTCCCCCCCCCCCTTCGGGTTTCCTCATCGCCTCTCGAAGTTGTGTTTGGCGTCATCATTCCCCTTATTATTGCTTTCGACGTTTTGATTTGCTTACTGGCTGCCATGTTCAGATGAGTTTTTTTTCCCTTCCGCCTCCGCACCAATGGTTCTCCCTGCCTCCCTATTTTCGGATGAGTCTCATGCCCCTTTTGGGCTCCCTTCCGTCGGACTTCCCCCGGACGCTGAACCCCCCCGTCACGCTTCTCCCCCCCCCCTGCCATATCTCTTCCCGTTCTTCCTCGACCTTGTCCGTTTTTCCAACATCTGTGGTTTTGGAATTGGATCTACCTTGTCATCATCCTCCGTGTGTTGTGATCCCCTTCTTCCCAGCTTGGAGGAACCGACGGCCGGCGATCACTGGCAACTCATAGTGCACGAGTAAGAATTTTCCCTAGTAGGATTCTCCGGAGTAGTCGCCCAGCAAGGTAGGCTTTCTGCTTTGAACCTGAGCCCAAAGTGATGAAGTTGCCAGCCCTTTCATCTTCCATTTCATCGCCATTAATCCGTCGACAATCCCCCGAAGGTAGATGATTTCCCTCCGAGACCACTTTGCTTCCCTTTACGAAACGTAAAGGAAGCCCCCCCCCCCCCCCCCCGTGGAACCAGGGCGCCGTCAACCTGCAGCCAACAGCTTCCCCGTTTTTGTTCTCACTCCCCCCCCTCCGTACTCAAGTATCCGATGCTTTTTCGTACGCTGAAGGCGACGGAGTGCATTTGAGTCCGCCCTTCCCCCACAAAGCAGGTTATCTTTTTCCAACCAACATGCATCCTCGAAAGGGCTTTTTTCCGACGTTCCAGTAGTCTTTTGTCTTTTCACGAAGATTGTGGACTTAGACCCATGAGAGGGATTTACTCCCATTAGATCCACCCCCTGCTTTTCGGATGTTAGTAGTCAGTCCCTGATTCGATTCTGAAGGCCTCAGAAGTGTTTTTGACCCTCTATCTATGTCCCCCGGTTTCTCCCCCCATGGCATTGTTATGTATACAAGCCTTTTGGCCTCCCTTGACCCCCTCCTTGAGGGCCCGGACGTTTTCTAATTGCGAGGTATTGAGCCGTGGAAAGGAGAATCCTTCTATTCCCCCTCATGCCTGCTGATTCTGCAGCGAGCTAGGAAACGAGAACAAACGAAAGACGAGAAAGGCGGTCCTCGACATACGGACATCTCCCCCAGGAATCTGTAGAGACAAAGTTGTTTCTTTGTTTCCGTCGAATTGTGGGTGGGCTATTGTTTTTGTTCAAACTTTGTTATTCCCGTCTTTGCAAATGTCTGCGTGGTCCGTATTGCCACACAGCTCGCTCTTTGGTTCTGAGGGGAGGAAGGCTCTTACCTCCCCCGTCCCTTGCGGAAACAGGAGAATATGCCTTGTTTTCGGTTGCTGTTGCTATAGGATTCAAAGACCAAAACACAATGATGTCCTGCCCTTAGGACTCCCCCTTTGAGTAAGATCCAGACGTCGTCCCCGACCTCATCGACGGAGTAGTCTTTTTCACCCTGACTTAACCCAGAATTTTTTGAAGTTCCCCCGAGGAGTCGGACTACGTTGACCCCAGTGCAATACGGTCTAGGTTCCTTCTCAATACCCCCTCGTTCACCGCCCACCCCAATTTCCTCAGCTGCAAGAAGGCCTCCCAGAAACAGTTTCCATATCCTGCCAGTTACGCAAAGTTTCCTGCTCCTTTCCCCGCGGTCCCCCCCGCCCCAGAACTTCCCCTCCCCATAGAGGAAGTTACACGTCCCCGCTCTTTATTGGCACCCATTTTACGATCTGCCAGCTTCCTGGTTTGGCCTCCCAATCAATTCGCGCGATCATTTGGAACTTCCACTTCCTTTCTCCTGATGGATTAGCACCATGCCATTGCTCTGCCCCGCTCACAACTCCCCCCTTGACTATTTTCGAATGCTCTGTTACCTTGCCCCCTATCATCGAACCTTGTTTCCGGTCTTTCTCCTTTCCACGATCCCTGATTATATCGACCTTTCTCTTCCCTCGTCCCGCTTTCTTTGCAATTCCCCTTTGAAAAGGGTCCTGCTGGTAATGGGAAACCCAAGGGTTTCTCCTATCTCTCCAGTTATTTTTGCGGCCGAAATTATGTTGTTTTGCGAATCCGTCCGTCGTCCCCCTTTCAGCTTCTTTTCGCGGCTTTTGATCCCTTCAAGGAAAGGTTCTGAGTTAGCAAATCTAGCGATGGCAACTCCCGCAATTGTAGGCCCCGCTTCAGGCAAACCCCCTTACCCGCCCGAACCTATTTTTTTCCCCCCCTCTTTTCGATAGCGGCCTCAGTTTTAAACTTCATTTTTTTGCGTCATCTCTCTATTGTCCCCCTACCCTTTTGTTTAGCATCCCCCCTGACGACCTATTTTTACCCATGAGGCTTCATAACTTAGGGGTGGATTGACCGTTAGACTTTCCTGCGACCTGCCTATCCTTTTTGGCTTCAATAGCCCTTTTATTGAGCGAACTTAGACCCTTCTTCTCTATTTGTATCACCCGCAGGGCCCCTGGCGGCTTTACCTAGTATTTTCCCTTCCGGCGTCGTACCCTTCCCCCCCCTCCCATCTGCCGCGAAATCGCTTTTTCCTAATATAGCTCCATTTTTCTGAACCGGGACCTCCGATAACCCTTTTCATGCGTTGCCGACTTTGACACGCCTCGTGGCGCAGGCGTCCACTGAATCCCCCTTCCTTTCGGCGAACTCCGGGCGGATACCTTAAGCCGTCTTTCGCTATCTTTTCCTCTACATTCAGGAATTTTTTAGACCTATTCCGGTTTGGGCTGTCAAATGAAAGCCTTTTGCCTTTGATCCCTGGCCCTTCTGGTCCCATGAACTTTGACTTCCCTTTCCGCTAGGCGTCCTCCCTCCGGTTATTGAATGGCACTTTCCCAGCTTGTTTGGTCTACATTGGGGACAACTTAGACACTCTTTTTTTCCTGTTCTTTGTTAAGCCTCTTATTGAGGACACTCGTTCCTTTAATCGAGGGTGCGCGTCGTCCCCGGCAGATGTACATTCTTTTTTTCCCAGTGCGTTTTTTTATCCCCTCTCTCCCGCTCTTCAAGCCTGAGAAAGGTTTGGTGTTTCTACCGACCACAGATTTAGCTTAAGAAGCCCCAGTGGTTGCCCCCTTTTTTCCGAATAGCGATTCCCTCAGAGACTTTGCCCCTCCCTTCCCCCCCCCGGTCACCCCCGTCTAGGGACTTACCTCATGATGAAGAAGGGACTTCTTAACCTTCCCGAGTTGTTTTATCTAGTTTTATCTGCCTCTAGCTTGACCCCTCAATTTTGCGGGGGAAAGAGATCCCCACATCAGCCCCCGCCCCATACATATAGACCTTTAGTTCCTCAAGGTGCATGACCCCGACCTCATCCCGATAAATCTGCAAGGCTCCCCTGGGACCCGACCATCCGTGAGTTGGTATATGACCCCAAGCCCCCTTGAATTCCTGAGCTTATTCCTACTACGGCTTCCCCGAGAAGTCCACCGGCTTCCTCCTCCGATTAATTACGTTCGAATCCGCCGTTTGTCAACCCCCCTCCGTCCTCTCATACCAATTAGTTTCCCCCATCAATACCTGTTCTTTTTGAAACCTCTGAAACTCTTATAGGTATCGTCCTCACTCCCGTTTCATTATTGATCGCCTAAGGATAGAAACCCCCTTAAGTGCCCTCCCTACCCATCCCAAGCATTTGATTTATCCTAACCTTCCCGATTCCTTGAGTATATCATACCTCCTACTGGGAATCTCCTCCCCGCCGCCCCCTCCCCACCTTGCCCCCAATACATGGTTTTCATTTCGGCTTTTCCACTTTCTTCTTGTTCTCAGATCCCGGTTGCCTCCTTTCTATCCTAACGGACCTTGACCTCTCCTTTAGATGGTAAAGAATTCTCCTTGATACGTGCATACTCGGTAGGGACCAAATTCCGACCTCCCGTTTCTCCCTCCTACCGTTAACTCCAACATGTCAGGAATTTATTAAGGGTTCCTAAAATTCCTCCGGACCAGTCTTTTTCTTCTCGGTTGTAATCATCTCCCTCTTCTTATGCGTGCTTCATGGGTCTACTCTGTCCCTTTTATTTTTTCTTGTTCGTTTACCTTCATCCCCATTTGTTTACCGCCGCATTCGATTTTCGCAAGTGAAATTTCTTGTGGCGTTCCCTCCCCTTTCCCCTCCATTGGACTTGAACCTCTTCTTCTAGCGGACATATATTGCGTGATCGCCGGTCTTTTGTTCCCCCCTATGGTCTCTCCTTCTTCCTCTCTCTCTCCTCCTCAGTTTTTTTTTTCGAGTTCTCCCTCCCCCTATGTGACACCAAAAGTCCTCAAGTTACCCTCCGACACGGCAAAGCGCCGCCTTAGATTCTTTCCGCGTCTATTGAAGAAGTTTCGCCTCCCCATCCCCCAGCACCTCTAGACGAAATAGGGCCGGCGAGACCAATTGATGATGTTTTCGCCATCTTCCATTTCACAAGTCAATGAAGACACTTTCCCTTTCATACGACCTATTCTTTCGCCTTTACTCAAAAAGAATTACTTTGCGCGGTAATTGCCCCCCGTAATGCGTAACCTTAACGCACTTCTCACACTTGAGGCGAAGATTTGTTTCCTTGTTTTTATTTTCAGCCCTGTTGTAGAGAACGATGATTCCTCCACTTATTTAATCTATCGTGCATCTTCTTTCTGTGCGCAGGATAACAACGGTGAGCCTTCTCCACCCAATCCTAATATCCAAGGATGGCGCCTTTCCCCTATTCTGGTTTTCGGCCTGGAGTCGTGGAAGATACCCCCGGTCCCCCGTTTTCCCGATCACTCCCCCAATTGAATTGGTTTTCCGCTCCTTCCTTCTGAAGTTCCCGTAAGACGATGAAAGTACTAGTTTTTTTACTCTTATACTTAGGTTTTAACCAATCTGATTTTGATGTCGTAAAAGATTTTATGGTTTTTTCCAATTTTTTGAACTAGGAAAATGGAATTTCGACCTTCGTTTTTAGATTGAGAGGAAGTCTAAGGGCAGTAGAAGGTCTTAGCTCTTAATTCATAAGATATGGGTAATATACCCCAACGACTATCACTTTTAGTTTAAAATCCTTGATAGGTTTCTGCCCCTTTTGGTTTTTTAGGTCCTTCCCATGCCTTCTCTACCATAGTATTGATTTCTTTCACTGTAGGATTCCGGCTTTCCGCAACCCCTTGACCCTTTCTCTAGGAGCTTATCGACCTAGATCGTGCCCCGCCGCCCCCCCTTTCTCGGTTTCTCCGGACCGACGGTCTCTTTGCCAGTTCCGGCAAAGTCGTTCTTTTTCACGTGACCACATTCGCTTTTTCCCAAATCTTGTCCCCCCGGCGACCTCCCCTCTTTTCTTCAGATCCCAACCCTTTCTCCCTCTTTTTCTCCCGGTCGTCAAAATCCCCCATTCATAACACTGAGACCTCACGTTTCTTCCATGGCTGGAGGCTCCCGTCCCCCCTTCCTTCGTCAGACCTCCCAAGAGTTTTGAAAAAGAATTTGGTTTTTCCAACCCGCAAGTCCCGAATCGTTTAGTTTACTTTTCGTTTTTTCCCTAAAGATATATGGTGGCGCTGGCATGTTTCATATGAGAAGATGGCAATTTTTCAGATACTTTTTTTTTTTCTGAGGTCCCCCCTCCACGGACCTCGGGAGTGTCCAGCCACATCCCCACGGAAAAACCTTTTTTCTCAACGATTATAGGACTTCTTCTTGACGGGAAAGGAAAAATGCCCCTCGAACCGCCGGGAGGGAATTTTCTTTGTAGTACGCCGGCCCTTCCGCATTCGATGATCATTTAAAAATTTTTGTACTCCCCATTTGCCCCCCCGCTCTTTGGTCTTTTCCATTCTTTAGCACTGAGAAAGTTTTTCCGGTTATAGATGGTTGATTCCTGCCAATGGTAAGGCCTATAGCCGCTATGGCTTCTTTTTTTTTTTTTCTTACTGAGATACGAAGGGTCCCCCCGTCGACGCGGTAATTTGACCCGATGTTTTCTAAAGAGAAAGACTGGTCCATCATACGAGTTTGAACATCTAAATGGAATTTTTCGAGGACTCGCCCTCCAACCCTGGCCATAGACAGAGTCAGCCACATTCATGTAGAGAGAGGAAGCCTTCGGGAACGAGACCTTATTAGTGAGAATCTATAGGGTACTCTAATAAGTTGTGTTCTTTCTATTTAGAGCTAATTCGATTTACCAAAGATGAAGACTAAAATTACCTTTTTTTTTTCTGACTCCGTTAGATCAGTTTTTCAACACGTCCCCCCCCTGCGAATAGCTATATTGATCCTCCCCCCTCCCCCTTTTGATCGTTCCCCCAGCCTGTCTTTTGGCGGCGCATCGTCTGGACTCTTCTTATTCCTCCTGAACAAACATGATGTACTTGCGCAGCCCTTCTCTATAATCGAAGAGAGTTTGAGTGGAACAAAATCTCTTCTTGAAAAAGGAAAAGCGTAAAACCTCTTGTCATGGCATTACATCTAGTTGAATTTGCGCAACCCACCCCCTCATCTTTGATTGATGTAAAGGGTAGACCGATATAACAGTTATATTCCGTCCCTTCCGTGAAACGTAAAGTCCAGAGGGTTTTACTCCCTATATGTTCATTTCTCCACTCTGCGCCCCTCTCTTAAGAGCCCCTAATAGTTACGGTTGTTTTCTTTGGGATTCTGGGATTGGGGAAAGATTTTTCTGCTGGCTCATTTCCCATTCCTGTATGACTTGCGCTCTTCTGCCCCAGCATTGTTGAACATTGCACTGGACCCTACTTTTGCGCTTCAAAGGTTGACCATATAATCGTCCACTTTTCTGGACTGAGGGTTGTCCCGATCTTACAAAGCGGGTACCCCTGAGCGTTTTTCGAGACAGATTCCATATGCCAGGTTTTCGTAAGGATTTGATTCTTTGGGTTTTCCCTAATTTCTGCAGCTTTCTTCAAGTGGTGGGAATCTTTCGCTCGTCAGTACTCCCCTCATTTAGTGATTTCCTTTGGGGAACACCTTTGAGACTCCGCACCTCATTGGCTTGACTGCTATGGCCCGTTCCTTCGACATCCCGATCAGACTTATCAGAGGGCTGATTTGCAGAGAGTTTCAGATGAGAGGTAGATTCTCTTTCCCTCTCGCCGACGTGGTAAGGAAAGTCCCCCCGTGGGTGGGCGCACCCCACAGGGGCATCCTCTAGAATTTTCCCCACCTACCCCGAAGATGCCTTCATGGTACCGCCCGGTTCCAGGTCTCGAGACTTCCCTACCCTTTCATCCCACCGTCCCTTCAAGGATTTCCCAGAACAACGTGGATAGTAGGATTGGATCTCACCAGACATTCCTCCCAGAGATGGTGGTCTCACCCTAACCCTTTTCCGTGAACCCCCTTAAAAGAACATAAGCCGTTTTCTACCCTAAAACCAAGGGGCCTAAGGGACACCCAGCCCACCCAACCTTAGTTTACTAAATTCAAACCTAGTCACCCTGAAAAGAGGATAGCATGTCTAGGCTTCCCAGCAATCCCTATTATTTCCTTAGATAATTTTTCAGCGGCCAATACCCCCTTCTACCTTCCTCCATCCCGCTTTGAAGTTATCCACGGCGTTCTACTTTTTCGTCTTCCAATACTCTTAGTGGCTCTACGACTTTCTCGCCCCTTTAAATAATGTTTGACTTCTGGCGCCATCCTTCTTTTATCTTTTCGGTTGCAATTCACCTGTTATCCTTTCTGCCATCCCCGCATTTTTTCATGTTAGTTCCAGCCTTACGCTCTATCGTTCTCTTTTTTTTCCGTTTAATTACTTTCTGGATCTCAACCCCCTCCCCTCCTTCTATTTGCTTCCTTTCGTTTTTTACCCATGCCCTGTCTTTTTTTACAAGTTCTGCCGCGCGAAGTTTTGGATTTTCTTCCTACCTTTCCCATTCTGCTCTGCGAAGGTTTTTTACTTGCCAGCTTCTTTTCTGGGTTCGACAAAGTAATCCAATTTTCTTCTGCTCTTTTTTCGAGAGCCTTACACTTTATTCCCTTCTTTCCCATAAGACGTCTCCACCGCTTAGTACTGCTATCTTTCCCTTCGTGACGAGGATCTTTGGTTTTCCTCTGGGAGCTGCATGTATCTCTCTCTCCTTGACTTCTCCCATTGCAGCTCAGATGTGAGACACTACCCTCCTTGCTCGAAGGACCCGGTTCGTCTCCTTTAAGAAGCTGTCCTCGTCGGATTTCCTTACAGCCCTTTCCCCGCTGCTCTCCCTAACTCAACTTCTGAGTTTTTTTTTTTTGATTTGCGACCCCCTAACCTTTCATCTGGAAACAGCTCCCGTCTTCCCTCCTTCCTCTCCCTTCAGATTAGATGATTACTCGAGACCCCCCACTACTTCGCTCTGGATCCTTGATTTTCGTACCGCGGTCCTTTTTTAAGTAAAGGAAGGACCCCCCTCCTCTTCTCATCGGTCCTGATTTGAGCGATCCTCCTTAATTAATTGAGAACTCCTTTCCTCCCTTCGATCTGATTAGAGTCGTTGAATTCTTTTGTATTTGATCACCCCTTTATCATCCGCCAAAAAAATGAATAATGCTCTGGCTCGGTCCCCCCAGTAGAGGTTTTCGAGTCGTCCCACTTGCATTAGGCCGGGGAGTCCACTTTTGGAGTCTCCTTTCGATTCCCCTTCAAAGGGGATGGCGGCTTGAAGTTGTCCTTTTCGATTGATGCATACTTGACCACTCTTTTCTTAAGACTCGGTTACCTATTTTGTCAGATTTTTCAGTATCTGGATTTTTCCGGAGAGTCCCCCCTTCGGGATCTGCTCGGAGGCTCCCAGGGCAAAAGGGTAGAAGGGTTCCGAGAAATTTCTCCTCCTGACTGGCGGAGGAGGGAGCTAGACTCCTTGAAAGGGAAGCCTCCTTTCTCCCTCCCCTGACATTTTTAAACCCTGCGCTATCAGCCCGCCTTCAGATGGGGAGATCAAGCCCTTTGTAGTTCCCCTCCTTTATAAGTGCTCGTGGTTTCGGTCAGCCGCTCCCCCCATGAACTTGTTCCCATAGTAGATTTATTCTGACCCTGTGTTATGCTCTGATTCCCCCCGCCAAAACCCTTTTCTTCCCTCCTTCGGCGACTTCTTTCCGATAGACTCGATCGGCAGACCCCGCCGCAATCTTAGGCTCATCCTGAGAACGAGGCACCTTGAGGGGACGTTTCGGAAAACCTTTTACCTTGCAAACAAGAGGAAATAACTATTGTTAAATAACGAAGAAGCCTTGAGTAACCCCTCAATTCTCCCCTCCTCCCTCCGGCGGACCGCCGGTTTTGCCCCTTAAATAATGAGCCCCCCCTCACTTACACGAAAACGTAAGATGAAGATCTATGCTTCCCCCGAAGAACGCCCTGTTCCCAGCCCCTTACCCCCTTGCATACCAGTCAGTTAGATTGGAAACACTTTAGGAAGAGCACAGTCAAGACATCCTGTCTCAACCCCCCCCCCCTTTTGACATACAGGAAAGTATTAGCCATTTCATGGTGCTATTTCCCCTTAACGGCCGTGGGAGGGTGAATCCCTACTCACACCCCCCTTTCTTAGTCCCCTGAGAATCTTACGTCCAATTTTTTCATTGACCAACTGGGCTCCTGTATAAGCTCTTTCCGGCATTCTCTCGACAATTTTTTCCTATAAAGCTCCGATTCGTTTTTTTCATTCTCTTTGCCAAGTCCCCGGGTGATTGATGGTCCTTCAAGACCCTCTTTAGATTTTTCGCCTATGGGAGCTCCGAAATTATGTGTTCAGGTCGATCCTTCGTAACACAGCAAGGCTAGAACTCCTCTTATCCCGGATGTGAGTACATTTCAAGGCCGGTCTTCCTCGCCTTCCACTCTCTAGAGGGCCTAAGAATGGCCTTGCGGCTTCTCCCCCCCCCCCGTCCAGCCCCCCTAACGTGGCAGCCCCCCCCCCTGTCTTTCTCTCGCCCACCGAGAGGTTAAATCACGAGTCTTGCCTTTGCATTTTTCCTATACTACTTTCTAATACTTGTTTTGATCTCTCTTGCTTAATCCTCCTTTTTCCCCATGATAAGTATATAACCCCCCTTTGTGTTGACTAGTTAGAGTCCCCCCCTGTTTTCGCACCATCAGCCCCCCATGGCCCCCCCGATGAAATCCGATATGAGCTAACCCCTCCGCCCCCGGCTTATTTCGGTCCTCCCCGTGGTCCTTCCGTGGACCCCCCTTCGGTCGGGGACCCGGCGGATTCCACCCACCAGGTAGGCCTCGCCTAGAGACACTGAGATATCTTTTTTTACTTTTCCAGGCTTATCCCTTTTTTTTTCGCAAGGTGAGCGAAGCGACAACGACTTCCGATGGCGCTGGAATGTACATGGTTGAGAACCTTCCTGCGTCGGCTAATTTTCCCCTTCTACCTTTACGGAATTGGAGGCTTAGGTTCGATGCCTTTTGACATGAAGGGACTTCTAAGAGACTAAATCTTCCTTTTTCTGGGCTTCGTTGACGGATGGAATCCTCCCCCCTAATTCATGGGTCCCCAATGAAAGTTAAAATTCCTCCCGGTCCTCATATTTGAACCCTTTTACAGCTGGTCGCAGATAGCTTTTGAGATAGCTACCCCCTGCCAATCTCCCCTTTCTGGTCCTGATTGTCTTTCCAGATTCTTTGCAACAAGCGGTCTTTCTGTAAGAGGGGGTTTCCTCCCCCTTCGCCGGCCAGAATGTTCAAGGTCGTACCTGTTGCTAGTATTCCTCCCTCCATTCCGACGTAATGAAGCTGAAAGGGTTTGGTCTTGCGTCCTTCAGCGGAAAAGACCCGTTTCTTCCCTTTCTTTTTGCAAAGTTTTCAAGAAGCGAAGTTTGTCGGTCCACTTCTTTCCTTTTTCGTTAGATTCATTTGACTTACCTGAGATTGAGGAGATCTGCCGACGAGGCGCTCTCCTTTTCCCCAAGGAGGACATCCCTCTTTTGCTTGGCTCCCTGATATACATCCACCCTTACAAAGACGCTGCAGATGTCCGAATTCCCGTGCCGAGGGATCCTCCGAATCACGAACCGTCCCCTCTCCGCAAGCTCAGGAGGGGACCCGACAAAGTGTTTAAGAGGTGATTCTGCCCCATCTCTGACTTTTTTTCCCTCTTCGAGCATGATTTTCCCCGAATCGGTTCCCATTGAGACAGGAACAGATAAGGTCGCCATTTTTGCTCCCCTGCCAATTTTCCAAGTGCCGCCTCCGAATTCCCGACCAACCCCCCTCCAAGTTGGTTAACCGTCCACCCTCTTTCCGAGGCCTTTCCCCCCTCCCTAAGAGGAGGACTTCTCCGTTTCCCATTCCCCCCTTTTTTGGAACCTCAGCGACGATTCCCTACCCCCTCGTTGTTGATCCCCCGGCGTCTCCCTCCTGGTTTTTTTTTTCTTAAAGCATCCGCGGTGGCCTACCCCCTGCTCTCCAACAGGAACCCATGTTGCCACTGGATTGCGACAAGAATTCCGATTGCTTCTGTAGACTTCTAACCTTGTGTGATAATGTCATTTGACACAAAGGAAGAATGCAATAGCCCCCCTGCTCGCCTTTTCCTTGGAGAGTGAATACGTGCTCCTTGCGCCCCCACGACATTCCTTCTCCTCTATGTTAATTGCCGTTTCCCCCCCCCCTTTTCGGACTTCTTCTTTCCGTAAACGGTCGAAGGACGAATCTGCTGTTTCCCCTCGTTACTTTATACCCCGATGATGGCCCCCTTTCCCTTCAGTAGTGTTTTCCCCCCTTTTGGCTACGATTGTTCGGGCGCCACCCGTCATCAACCACTTCCCTTCCCCCTTCGGCCGTTCTCTTGACATTGCTTGTGTTGGCTACTCCTCGTCCCCGCCCCCATCCATCCTCATGTTTTGTCGAGAGGTTTTTTTCTTTTTAACCGGGGCGATGCTTATTCCTTTTTTTACCCGTTGTGAGATCTTACATGCAGGCCCCCTTTTCTGAACCACGACTCCCCCCCCTGCGATCCCGACCCGGAAGAGATGTGACTCCTCACTAATCCGATTTGCTTTTTTTTTTTGAAGCCCAAAGAAAGGTCCCTCTCACCTCTCATCCTGGGCAGGCTGGATGAAACACTGGTGAGGACGTGTCCCCTGCCAATTCCCACGCCCATGATCTCCCCCCCCCTCAATCAGACCGGTGATGACGCGAGTACCCCCCCAGACTTCTCCTGACCGGATACATTAAAGGCGCGGACCCCTTTTTGTCACCTGTTCAACGGCACTGAAGAAAATCCCCCTCTTCTCCAGATGGATGGTCTGTTGCTGCCAGAGAAGCCCCCTTCCGCACGCCTTTTTTTTACATAGCTGAAGTTTAGGTCGGCCTTCGGTCTTTTTTTTCATTCCAGTCTCCAAAAAGTCTTAATCTGCCACCCACTCCCTTCCTTCTCTCTCCTTCCACCGTAGTTCATTCGAGGCGTTACGCCCCTAATTGGAGTGGAATCCTCCCAATGTTTTTTAGACTCCCGATACACATTAAAGTGGATTGTTCGTCTTTGTCCTTTCCGTATATTTCGCAGATGAAGGAAGTAAGACGCTGGATGGTCCTCTCGCCTAGTTCCTCTTTTTCCGAAATCCGAGACATACACTTTGACCCGAATTGTAGGGCGGCCCATTTCCCACCCCCTTCTCCTTGTGACCCCTTTCCCGCGCTGACCGGAGGCTTATTGATCTCGTTAAGGGCAGAAGCGCCTTTTTTCTAGCCCCCCATGCAGCTCTTCGGAATGATACGAGAGTTTGCAGATCCACCCCTCACGACGAGCCATTTCTTATCTCAGATCGGGCGCTTCGGGAATTGCCCTCTCGCAATTGGTAGTGAGATCTCTTCTTGGGAGGTCCTTTCTCTCCCTTTTTGCCCCCCCTACCCAACAAACTTTTTGATGTCTGCCTGCCGTCTCTCTAGACCTTCCCTCTCTCCAGACAATAGTCTCCGTCAGATAACTCCCATCCGGTGTTTTTCTGCACCGCGCTTCGGCTCACGTTGTCAAAGAGGAAATCCCTTCTGTTCCGGTTCCGACTAAGACGATTGGAGTCATCCAAAAATTTTTTTTCAGATTTTCCCCCCCCCCCTACATTTTTTTTTAAAAACCAAGCCACGCACGTTTCCCACGTTTCCCCCTTCTGAGGCTGCCAGAGACCCAAGAGGAGGAAGAATGAAAGCTTTCCCGACCCAGCAGTCCTCATCGTTATTTCTGGAAAAATTGTACAAACCGTTCCTCTATCGCTTTGACCTAGTGACCCCACAATCTGGCCGAGCGTAATAGTCCGGGGTCTTTCTTTGCCCCATTCCTCAATGAAGCTTGCACGTCAAGAACGACAACCGCCCAATAACCTTATTCTTGCGGAATGCACCTGTACTGCCCACCGACCCCCCGGATTTCCAGGTATAAGACCCCCTTCATTTACCCCTCCTCTCATGGATTCTTATCTTTCGAAAATTGAAGATAATGAGACACGTTAGTGGTCTCACCCTGGCGCCCCCTTCCCAGGGTTTTTTAGAGGTGGTCCTTACCTCACAAGTTTTTTTTTTCCGAGCCCCGATTATCGCTAGGCATCTTTTTTTCGTCCTCCTAACGCCCCCCCCCCCTTTTCCCCTAATTCTTTAGAAGCAGAGGAAGACCGGCTGGTGATCCCCCTTTTTTCCATCGTGTGCGGTTTTTTTTTCACTATACCCCCGCGTTTACAGCCGACATGTGTTCTCTTCTCTCCCCGTTACCCCCTCGGCAGCCCCACAGGTAATTATATGACTCCTGTTGGGTAATATTCCTTCCTTGTGCGCCTTTTTTAATCTCCCCCCCTCCGTGGTGTTTTGCGATATGCTAATCGCATGACGACATACGATTTTACCAGGCGGAGCCAGATATATAAAATTAACTTTTCCCAAGGGTGTTAATCGTTCTCGGGAACTGGTCCTAATCCCTCGCCCACCCCGACATGGCCTGGACCTTCCCCCTCTACCCTCTTTCTCTTGGGATAAACAGACGGCGGCAGCTTGACTTCCTCCCGTCTTTTGGGACGACCTTCTGAGGGAGCGTCCGAACCCAAAGAATTTCTCTTAGACCATCGAGGACACATCCTGTGCCCCTACCTCCCTAAAACTTTTCATGCTGCCATTTTTTATCCCCCCCTCCCTTGACCCCGACCCGTGGCGAATGATGCTTAACATGTTTTATTCCATACCCTCGCGCTTCTCCCTTCCCCCCTGTCGGATACCCGAAAGACGGAGGGTTCGTCTGATATGAGGAACTTTTCCACCCTTAGTCCTCCGAGTCCCTTTTATGGGGGATTGGGATGGGACACTCCTCCTCCTTAGCATTTCCACGGGTCCCCCCTGAAATGTATGACACCTTGCCGTCCTGCGAAGAAGAACTCTCCTTTCTCTCTAGCCGATAGATTTCTCTGAGAAGGTCCGACCCAGGTTTGCCCCCCTACGATGTCTGACTGCTTGTCTCCAGAGAGTTTGTTTCTTTCTCTCCCCCCCTCCTTGGTTTGCGCCGGCAGCTGTTTCCCCTTTCTTGCTCTCCTCTCTTTTAAAATGGGGGGTTCCGCCCGGGCCAGATGAGACCGGTTATTCGTATCTCCCCCTTCCCCGAACTCGTGATCTTTGTTGCACGGTCTCCCCCTTCTCCTTTTTGAGACCTTCCCCGGAAACGCTCTGGCGTTCCTTTCTCCTGCCCTCCGGACTCCTCCTCTTTCCGGCTGGTTCCCTCCTTATCGAGGTCGATCCCTGATAATGGCCTGAAATTCCCCCTGTTTTTTTGTTGGAAAGCTTTCTCCATTCCCCTATCCCTCTTTCTCCGATTTCCGCAAGGTGCCGGTCTCGAGGCCTTCCCCCTTCTTGCCTTGCAGGCCTGGATCAAGTAGGGGACGACCGTGGTTTGTTCCCCCCTTTCTTATATGCCCCCCCCCTAGACCCTGTTGATTACGATAGCGCCCTCTGGTAAACTCCCCCCCCGAAGGACTTCTCCCAGTCCCCCTGGCTCGACCAAGAAGCCTAAGGTCAAGTCGTCTCAGCGCGGGCCCAGCCTCCCCGGTTACCCCTTGAAAGTGCCGCAACTAAAATTCGTTTCCTACAGCAAACCCCCCCTTTTTTTGCAAATATGTACCATAGCGTAGGTCCTAAGATTCTTCCCGCCATCTCCTTTTAATAACTTCAGGTCGCACGTCTCGTCAAACTAAGACCACGACCCCTTTCCCTGTTTTTCTCTTCGAACGGTCTCTAAGTCATTGTATAGTACCCCCTCATCTACCCTATCCGACTAAGCGAAACATGTCCAGAAGGGCTCCACCCCCCTTTCCTTTTCTTCCCTGGATTTGAAGGATTTCACTGGATCTTTTCTCCCCTTGGCGATTACACTTATCAGCATCTCTCTTCCCGCCCCGAAAGCATTCTAGTGCCGAGAATTAATTACTTTGGATCTTGCGCAACAGAAATCCCCTAGGCTTTTTCCTTTTCCTTCTCCCCCCCCAGGTTAACGCGGCCCCTTTATACTTGTCGCCCGGAGCACGCGAGTAAGTATTGTGGATTTCGGGCTTTCATAAGCTAACGATGTCTCCCTGGGATGAATTGGGCTCCTTGATGAAATGGGGCAGGAGTTTATGTCATCAACTTTTCCCCCCCCAAAGTTTTTCTCCGACTCACCTATTTCGGCCGATCCTTCTTGCTTGGTCATTGCTGTGGGGTAATAAGTATCCCCTTCGCCCTCGCTTTTGACTTTTTGCTCCTCCGGCGTATTTTCTCCACATCATTTGTCTCACTGTACTTGA
>Ga0179593_1712056_pt1 | contig 17481 bp, 22 predicted proteins | sample CZODoug2_1_08_16_FD_185931 | JGI IMG/M metagenome (GOLD analysis project Ga0179593, IMG submission 185931) | Vadose zone soil fungal communities from Angelo Coast Range Reserve, California, USA - CZODoug2_1_08_16fungal (PacBio error correction) | ecosystem: Environmental > Terrestrial > Soil >... | reverse complement strand
AGGTCGCCCCGCAGGCAGGGGAACGCTTTCCCGTTCTGTTTTTGGCAGTCGAACTTTCCCTTCTCACGCCCAGTTCTTTTAGATTTTTGGCCCTGGGTCAGATTTTTTTGGGGACGTTGTTTTGGCAACAGGGTTTTTGTGGGCCTTGGGTTTTTAGAAAAGGGGGCTCTGGACCGCGTAATACAGGTTTGTTGTCCTGATTTGCCCTCCCCCCTTTTGGGCCGTGGACGTTGTTTCTTTTTTTTTTTTTTTTTTTGCTTTTGGGGTGGGGCGAAAGACCTTTCGTTTGCCCGCCCCTGTTTTTTTTTTTTCTCTGGGGGTGGGGTTTCTGTGCGTTAGGCCCTTTCCATCTTATTGTTTCTTAAACAACCCCCCCTTGATTGATCTTCTGGGCAGCCCCCCCCGTACGGCCCTGGTTTGCAGTGTGACGTTTTGGGTTTTTTGGCTTGTGGTTCTTTCACCCGTTTTTTTGAGTCTTTATTTTTTTTTTTTTTTGGTTTCCTCCCCCGGAATTTTTTTTTTTTTCGTTTACTTTTTTTTGATTTGAGACTGTTTTTTTCTTTGACCACCCTTTTACATTGAAAGTTTTCCTGATAGTTGGATCCTGTCAGTTTTCAACGCTTTCCGAAATTTGTCCTTTCCCCATTTGATGTGCGACTTTTCCCCCCCAGTACCCCCGGTGGACCTTTTTTTTTTTCCCGTTTTTTTTCCTTGACGTTTAATACTGACCTCTTTCCAACATGCCGTCTCCCCTCGGGCTGCCTCCAAGTATTTTTTTAAACATACTACGGATAAAGGTACCTTTGCTTAAACTTTTTTTTTTGAGTTCTTACTTTTTCCTTTCGAAGCCCCCCCCTCTGTCGTAGCTTCCAGAGGGTTGTCATCCCAGGAGGAGGCGTCCACCTTTCCCCCCGTGGTTGTGTGTGTTTTTTTTTGTTTTGTCAAGTTGTTTTTTCGTGGTTTTTTTAAGTTTCACCCCCCCCCTGTCCATTTCCCCCGCGGTTCCTGTATACGTAACTTTTAACATCCTTTTGCAATTTCCCTTGACCCGCATGTTTTACTCCCCCTCGTTTTTTACGCGTTGTCTTTTCTAGGGCTTTGTCCACCTCCGCCCGGGATTCGGCTTGGGTTTCTCCCCCTCATTTATGAACTACCAAGCTTGAGGGTTGGCAGAAGCCTCCCTTTGCATGTACCACTTGACTTTTTGTTCCCTTTCTCGCTGGTACACACACGTTTTTGGTTTTTCAATAGTTTCTTTCGCAGTCTTACCTCCCTCCTTTACCCGTAATTGTCTTTTAAGCCCAGTGCCCCTTTTTACTTTTAGTTCTTCGTCTTTTCTTGGCTAGGTTCGCGCTTCCCCTTTTTTTAAGTTTTTGGTCGGTGACTTTAGCCGCGGTGTTACCCCCCTTCCCAGGGATTTCGTATTTCTTCGGGGAGATGTTGACACCCCCGGTGCTTTTTGAGGACGTTTGTTGTCCGCCTTTTGCGACTTTTTTTTTTTGGTGGTAGGAGGTGCAAGAGGTACACCCTTTTTGAGCATCCCCCAACTTCCATGCGGGACAGTCCCCTTTTTTGGAATCTTTGTGTAAAGTCCGTAACCTGCCCTTTTTTGGGGAAAGGCTTTTTTTGTGCGCCGGACCCCTGCTTGTCCCAGGGTTTTGGCCCCGGTTTTTGCTTTTTCCTGTGTGGCGCCCCTTGGCCTTTTTTCATTCGCATTCCGGTTTTTTTTTTTTTTTTGCCCCCAGTGCCCCTACTTGTTTTTGCCTTTTCCCCTTTTGCTGTCCCCCGGGTCCTCTTTCCCCGCCCAGGGGCCCTATCTGCCATTTGACACTTTTTTTTCCCCCCTCTCCTTTGCAAGTAAGTCCCCTTTAACTTTTTTCCCGGCAGGCTACCATAGCGTCGTTGAGTTTTTATGGTCTTCCCCAAAACCCATGTCCCGTGTGGGCCCTTTCATTTTTTCTTTTTGAGCAACAGTTATTACTTAGGTGTAAAACATCCCCGACCCCTTTTTTTTTCCTTGTGGACCTTTTTTTTGGACCTGCCTTTTTCCCCCAACGACCCCCCCCCCCCAGTGCATTCTTTGGCACAGTGTGTTGGGTCTTTCTCTCCCCCCATCCTGGATTGCCTCACGCTCCCCCCTTCCCACAAATTTTTCTTTCCAGTGGGTGACCCCCAACTCTTTCCCTGATCTTGATTTTCTCCCCCCCACCGGATGCTGTTTTTCTCAAATCCCCCTCCCCCCCCAAAACTCCCCCATCGATGCCCTTCCCCCTTTTAGCTTTCTCTCTTATTTCCAGTTCCCCCTTTTAACCCACCCCAGTTTTTGTTCCCAACCCAAACCTTCTACCCCCCCTCTTCCCCTCAGATTTTTCCCAGTGCCTTGGTTCAAACATTGCTTTTTTCTCTTTTCCGGGGACCGGTTCCCCCCCAGTTTAAGTTCCCAACTGGCTTCTTTTCTCCCGGCATGCGGGGTGGTGGTGTCCGCTGTCTCAGTGGGCATGTTTTTTTGGTACACCGCTCCCTCAGACAGGGCATTTTTTTCCCCCCAAGTGTACACTTCAAGGTGGGGACTTTGTGGAAACTTTCGTTTTTTTTTAACGGTGTGTCGCTCTTTTTTTCTTTTGGGTGTAGTCTGTTTGACCCCTGATTGTTTGCGAAAATTTCTTTCACCCGGTCTTCCTTCGGTGTTCTTTTGAGTTCTTTGCTTCCTTCCTTTTCAGGACCGCCCTCCTGTTGGTGGTGAGTGAGACTTTATTATCCCGACTCTCTGAGCCCCCTTTTTTTTTTATGTGTGTCCTCATTTTCTTTTGAGCTCTTTTGCAGGCCCCCCTCCTTTTTCAAACCCCTTTTTTTGTCCCCCCAAAGGAAAGTTTTTTTCCCTTTGTGCCCAACTCGTAATTCATGGCTTAGTTTCTTCCCAACATGACCCCAGTCTTGTTTGAATTCTTGTTTTTACGCTTTCCGTACAAGGGAGAGATTTGGTGTTTTGCATTTTTCCTTTGACCGGCATCGGGCACCTGTCCAATTCCTTTTCTTCAGTACCCCGGTGCATAAGATGGTGTTCGATTTTTAGTTGGTCCCTCTCTTTTGCCCTGTCGGTGCCCCTAATGGTCCTCTTCGGTTTTTTCGCCTTCCTGAATACTGTTTTCCGCATCCTTCTTGTTGACGGTAGTTTCCGGACGTTTTTTCCGTAGCCCGGCACGGTTTTTTGGGAACCTCCCGACTTTAATTGACATGTTTTTGTTTTTTTTCCGTAGGGCCTGTCACATCCCCCCTTAGTCGTCGTGTTGGGGTTTTTTTTTGATGTGTCATTTTTTGTCTATTTTTTTCAAACGGGGGTGCATGCCCTTTTGGCGCTAGGCCCCGTTTTCCTTTTGCAATTTTTTTTTGTGTGCCCCCCAATAGAATTTTTTTACCCCGTGCCCTCACCCCCCTTTTCGGCTTCACCCCCCCCCCTCTCCCCCTCCTCAACCTGTCACTTTCCCAACATCAATTTATAAGGTTAGTGATTTGTTTCTTGTTTTTTTTTTTTCGCAGTCCGCTCCTTTCTTCTTTAGATTCCGGCCTTTGAAAACTGGGCTTTTTGTTTATTCAGTTCTTTTGCCGGCTTCCCCGTCTCTCATTTTCATCCCTTTCCGGGTCCCCCCCCCCCCCCGTTTTCCGTATTGACCTATAGACACACTAGTTTTACTGGTGTTTTCTTTTCTACCCTTTTTCTGGTGCTTCTGTTCCTTTTTTGCACCCCCTTATCCGTGGTCTTTTGCCTTCTTCCGTGGGCTGCCTTTTTCCTCGCTCTTTTTCCCCCCATTTTTCGGGCTTGGGGCCCTCACTTTTAAGCCCTTGTTTTGGGCTGGGACCCTTATTCCAAATTTTTTAACCAACCCCACAGTTTGGGGAATTTTTTTCAGGCCCGAGGCCCCTTTTATTTCGCTGGTCCAAGGTTCCCCCCCCCTTCCAATTCCCCGTCCCCCCCTATAATGTCGTGCGTTTTTTTTCTTTTTGCAACTTCGTTTTTTTTCCGTTTTTTTTTTTTTTCCTGTATTTGTTCTGGTCCGCTCTTTTTCTAATGTAGTTCTCTGGGGTTTAGTAATTGCCCGCGGTTCCCCTTAACGAGGTTTGCATGTTTTGAGCTCTTGGGTTGTTCCTTTCCCTTTTTTTTTTCTCGGTATCTTTTTGTTTTCTTGAAAAAAGTCGTTCCAACGTGGGTACCCGGCCCCCCAATTCCCCTCAGTTTTAGTCCTTGACCGAACTCAAAAGCGTCTTTAGGTTTTTTTCATTTCTTTTTCTCACTTTTTCGGTCTACGTCCCTTTCCTCTCCGGAACGGTTGTTTTCGGTGATGCGAGTCCCTTTTTTCCGGCCCCCCCCCATTGCCCCTATGCCCCCTTCCTTTCCGCTGTCCTTTTTTCCCCCCCGGGCTGGCCTCAAGACCTTCCGATTTTTCGCCTCCCCCTTTTCCCCCCCAGTACGGTCCCTCTTTTTTTCCGAGTTTTTTTCCCTCCCCCTGGGGTCTGCCCTACTGTGGGCCCCTTTTTTCTTGAACGTCTTCCGTTTTTCCGTTCATCGTTCATTCGTTTTTTTACCCCCTCCCCCCTTCAAAAACCCCCCGGTCGCTCCCCTTCTTTCGCTTCGTCGCATTTTGCCAAATTTTTCTTTGATTCTTCAACCCCCTTTCCCCCCTATCTGCCGTCCCGAGAACACACGTTTCAAAGTCTTCACCCTTGACCTTTTTTTTTCCCTTTTTGCGCCTTTACCTTTATTCTTCTGGTTTTTTTACCCCCTGCTCTTTGGGGAGCAAGGTCAACCCGGAGACTCCCCTGCTCCCCCCCCCCTCTTCACGCAGGAGAGTTTTTATCCACAAACTCCACTCCTCAGACCACTTGATACAACCCATCCTACAAGGATCTCTAGTGGGACAATTACCTTTTAATGGATCAGGCTTTTCCCCCCACAGGACCAAATTTTTCTCCCACATCGTCTTCCGGATGGTTGAAGAAGATTTTCCCGCCCCTCTTTTCCCCCCCCTAAATTTTTTTCTTTGGTCCCCCCCAACCCCCCTCCTTTCTGTTGGTCTTGTTTTTTTGATCTTTTGCCAACTCTTGGGTTCTTCCCTTTAATCTTACCCTTTTCGCCGGTCCCCCCGCCTCCCCAATTAGTTTTTTCCCTGGTTGATCCCGGGGCTTTTTCAACCTTTTTTTGACTTTCCCCCATGCCCATCTTCTCTTTTCTCATCCTTTTTGTTTTTTTTTTTTTGAGGAATTATTCTCTTACGACCCCTCTTTGGTGTGATCTTTGTGGTTCCCCATTTTAGTACTTCGGGTTTTTTCCGTTCCCTTTGTCCGTAATGATGTCCATGCTTTTCCAGGTTCGCCCCCTATGAGATAGGAGCGTGGGTGGGATGGCAGTACCGGGCATCTGTAACCGGCGCAGTCTTTTTTTTCCCTTTTAGCTTTTCCAAAAGGAGTTATTCCACCCCCTCTGATACTTTTCTTTTTTGACATCCCTAGCTTTCTTGTTTTCTTTTTTTTCTCCCTGTTTCCCGTGTTATCTTTTTTTCCCAGGCTTTTTGGGTTTTTTTTTCAGCCTTGTCCGTCGGGCTCCAGTGTTAGGCTCTACGTTTGTGGAACTGGTTGGGGCGGCGTTTTTTGGGGGAGGCTGTTTTTTGAGTTTTAGGACACCTCCTTTTGCCGGACTTTCGAGTACTTTTCGATTTTTTTTTGTTTTTCGTTTGCCGATGAGACCTCCTTTTTCCCCCCTTTGCAGGTTTTGGTGTTCTTGTGGTTTTACATTTCAGTTTTTCTTTGGTGCGGTCTGTCGGGTGGCAACCCCCAGCGCCTTTTTGGATGGCCAGAACCAGTTCCTTACGCCATGGGTGGGTGGACGGTGTGACGAAGTGGTTTTTTTTGACGTTTTTACCCCTTTTGCTTGGGCATGGTGGGAAGAACGGCAACATTAGAAGGTTCTTTTATTCTTTTCCTTTTTCTCCGGCCGACTACCTAGAGTTGATTCTTTCGGAGGCTTTCACTGTTTGGTTTTCCCCCCCTCCAACCACTGGTGTTTTTCCCGAGTTTCGACTTTTTTGTCTCCACGGCTGGTACCCGTTTCTTTTCCACACTCACCTTCCCCCCGTACATTAAGACAATTTCGGACCCTTTGTGTTGGCTGCCCGTGTCGTTTTTGAAAGGATCACCCCCGTATTTTTCCCCCCACATCCGGCCTTCTTTTTTTTTAAGTTCCCTTTTTTTCCTTGTCTTCGTCGTTAGTGTGAGGCCTCCTGTGGGTAATTGCCCTTCGGCCGTTAAATAATTCTACCTTTTTTTTCCTGACCCGTTTCCCGCGTGTTTTCCCCCCAGAACACAATTTTCAGTAGTTGAATTCACGTTGGCCCCCATTTCGGCGAACGACTGAAAAGTCCCCTCATTGTCCCCCCCACCCTTTTGTAACTCTGTTTTCTTCCTTCCATGCGACGGCGGTTGTGAAGGTTTTGAGGGTTTTGCCAAGTGAACCCCACCGGACGGTCTTTTAAGAGTGTGCGTTTCACTTTTCCCTCGACAGGGGTCTTTTTTGAATTTTTTGTTAGGTTCGTAGCCCCCCAACTTCCCCTCCAGCCCCAGCGTCCCTTGGATCTAGGCCTTTTAATTTTTTTAGGAGTTCCCCGACCTCCCCCCCACCACAAGGGTGGTCGAGGCGCTTCCTACTTTTTTCCTTTTGCTTCTTTGGTTTTCTCGTTCGAGACCTCGGTCTTTTTGTATGGGCGCTGCCGTCCTTTTGCTTCTTCTTGACTTTTTTTGTTCAGTAGCGGGGCCCTGTGCCTGGTGCGGTGGCTGTTTTTTACACCGTCCCATTTTGGCACCCTGTTTTTTGTCTTCCTTTTTCAGTCTTCTGCAGGCTTTTTGGGTTGTTTGCGTTCTTCAAAAAAAGTTTTTTTTGAGTTCACCATTTCCCACCCCCTTTTTCGAGAGGATTGGGTTCCCCCTGGTTCAGCTTAGTCCAAGGCTTTTTACCATTGGAAAACGGAGTAGGTCTTTGTTCTGGAAGGGTTTGTTTTTTTGAAGCCGCTGTCCAGACCCTGGACCTTTTTTTTGTAGTACCCCTTTGCTCACCTTTTTTTGCCCTTGATTTCCACTTTTTTGAGGCCCACCGTGGGTCTTTCAGTTGTTATAGGTGTCCCTTTTTTTTGTTGGCCACTTGAACCCCCCGGATCATTTTTTTTTTTGAGCGGCAGCCCCCCCCTTCTTCTTTTTTCACGTTCCCCCTTTTGTTTCCCTTGCCCCGGATATCACCGTTCAACGTGATTTTTCCTATACAAGCCATCCCCCCCCCGAAGACTTGTATTTTTTGCCCCCCTTTGATTGTTCTGGTTTGAAAGTTATTAATTTTCTGTTTCCCCTCTGCCACCATTTTTGGATGTTCTGCTTTTTTTTTTCTGCGTTGTCTTTCCAATGTGGCCCCCCCCATACAGTCCAACACCCTTTTATTTTTTTTTTTTCTTCCAGGGGTCCCTTTTTTTGACTTCCCATCTTCAGTTATGCTTCCACATTTCCCCGTCGGCGTTTTCCCCGCTTCGTTTTCCAACTTCGTCTGTGTTGTTCTTTTGCCCCACCGTCTTGCTGAATGACCTTTTTTTCCCCTCCACTTTCTTCGTCCAGTTTTTCTTATTTTTGATACGTTCCTTCCCGGCGCGGTTGACCCGGTACACCTAACCGCTTTCCCTTTTGGCCCCCCAATCGCACCCCCATTTCCTCCCCCCACCGCAGCACTCGGAGGTTTCCTGTTTTTAACCATGTTTGTGGAGCAGTTTCGAGATTCAGGGCCGCGTTTCCCTGTTTTCCACACCGACCCCTGGTGTTGCCATTTCTCTTCCGCTCCCCCCTGCCTTTTTTTTTGGCTTGCAGTTGCCTCCCAATACACTTTTTTTTGCCGTTTCTGATCTTCCCGAAAATACACGGTTTTACAACAGTGATTTGTTACCTTGTTTTCCTTTTTGGTGGAAGTTTTTTTTTGAAGGATGTATCGATTCTCTTTCTTGATTTTTTCCCCCCCTTGTCTTCCCCCCGTTTTTCAAAACCTTGAAGCACCAAAGTCCCTTACGGCGGCCTCTGTCTCTTCCCCCTTTCCTTTCCATCTTTTGTTTTTTTTTTTTCCATTTTTTTTATGAGCATCCCAGTCCCTGCTTTTTAGACGGTAAATTTTGGTGCGCAAATGTCCCCTCTCACAATTTTTTTTCCTTCTAACTCCTTCTTTTTCCCCCCCTCCCCCCCTTGACCTTTCCCTTTTGGGGAAGACCCTTTGGGGGGTTGGCCTTCGGTCTTTGCCGACTTTTCCCCGGTTCCTCCCCCCTTCCCCGGTGTCTTCGGGGCTTCCCCGATCCGTTTAGCGGCACATCACTTTTCGGTGGTCACTTTTCCCCTTGTGGTAACTGTCCTGTTAGCAGTTCCCCCAATCCGCTTGAATTCGGTTGGGGGTTTCCTTTGCTTTTTTTTTGTCCCCCTTTTCTTTTTTTTTTTTTTTTTTTCCTAGTGTCCGAGGTGCCCGCGCCCTTCCGAAGAGCTTTTCTTCGCAACTTTTTTTGGGGCGTTCTTTTTTTTCTACGGCCCCCGCCCTTTCTTTGGTGTGGCCCCTTCCAAGCCATTTCAGCGAATCCCTTTTTTCGTTGTTGATTTTTTTTGTTTTTTTTTTTTGGATTTTCCCTCAGCTCTTTTCTTTTTCAACTGGGGGACCGGCAGTTAAGCTCTAGGCCTTTGCGGGAGGGCACTTTCCCTTTAAGGTTCCAGTTTTATCCGAAGGTTAGGGTTCCAACCATCCTAACGTGTGCCTTCGCAGGGCTGCCACCTTGATTTTATTGTTGAGTTCCTTTTTTTTCCGCGGTTTAATCCTTTTTTTTACGCTGTCTTGGCTGGTTGTTGGGGAGAGCCTGTTTTCCCAGGGGACACTGTTTTTTTTCTGTTCTGGCTTTTTTTAGGATCTTGCCTAACTGGCGAGCTTCCTTCTGAGTACCTTTTTTTCCCGCCACCCCCGTATGGGTTTCCCCAAGCACCCTGTCCCTGTCCGCAACGGTGGGGTGGTCCTGGAGGTCAGTTGTTTTTTATTGTTTGCACTTTTTTTTTTTCATTGTGTCCCAGGGCTTTTTGCCCCCCGCTCGGTGACACGGGCGCGGGACATTTTCCCTATGTTTTCCAAACCCTTGGGCTCGTTTTCCGCACCCCCACCCCTTCCTCAAATCCTTTGGTGATGAATGATTATGTTTCTATTTGAAAAATTTCCACCCCCCCGACCTGCCTAAGACCTTTTGGCCATGCAAATCTCTCTCTCTGGCCCCCTTTCCGGTGTGCCAACCCCTTCATCCACTCCTCCTGGTTCCGCTCTTTGTTTCCTTACTGGAGTCAACTCAGCCGCTACCGCCGTTTGGGCCTTCCCCTTTTTTCCCCCTTGACGATTGTGTACATTACCTTTTCCCTTGTCTTCACCGTCCTTGCCGCCTTCCCGTTCCGAGGGATCAGGTATTGTTTTATATCCCCGGTCTCTTTTTGGTGTTTCCACCCCCCTTTTTTTTCCCTTCTTTACTGCTTCAGTGGCGCCCTTTTTTTTTTGCATCGCCTTTTTTTGATGTCTCCCTTTTTCCCCTTGACCTGAGCCTGGTTGTAGTTTCGAAACTGCGGACCTCAGAGTTTTTCCCCTTTGGAGGTTTTTTTTTTGCGTCCCCTTTTCTACTGCCTGTTTTTTTTTTTTTAGAGTTGGCTTCCCCGGGTTTGGCACCGCCTTCCCTTGCAATTCCCCCGGGATTTGGTCTCGTTAGCCCCTTTTGTCCCCCCTTTTTCCCCACACACATTGCTTTAAGCTTCCCGAAAAGCCCCCTTTCTTAACATTTACGGGCACTTAGATGGTTCCCTACACCCCTTGTCAACCTTAGCAAATTCCTTTTTCCTGGCATCATCTTTCTCCCCTTAAGGGAAGTCTTTTTCAGGGTATTTCCCCGAAAGCCTTTGGCGGTGGCCATTTTTTTTTTTTTTTTTTTTTCCGCGTGTCCCCTTATTGTCCCCCCCGCAGGCTTGTTAACGTCCCACAGGCGATTTTTAGCAAAGTTTCCGGTTCTTTTAAGTCTGCGGACCCCCCTCCCAAGTTCCCTTTTGGGGCCTTCCCAGGTCACGTCTTTTTCCAGAAGGCCGTCCTTTTTTTTGGTCGTATGTTACCTGTTGTCTTCGGCATTTTTTCCCCCCCAGGTTCTTTTGTTTCCTCCCCACACGACCCGCAGCAGCGGGAGTATTGGTTTTTTTTTCATCTTTATTTCAAAATCCCCCTACCCCCCCCGCCTTTTTTGCCCCCCCCCCCCCCCCGCCGTGACGAACACTTTGAGCAGAGTTGCCCCGGTGCTGTTGTCTCCCCCACAACCTCCCACAACTTTTTTTTCGACCCTTTGAGCCATCGCACCCCCCTTTGCACATGTAGGTTGACCGTCGATTACTCCTCTGAGTCCGGCTGCATCTTTTCCCCTCCGTTTCTGCGTTTACATGCTCTACCTGACCCTCCTCCCGATCTGATTTTTTGCCGGACATCGTCGTCTGACGGCAAGCCGAGGAGGCTCATTTATACTTTAACCTCCCTTTTTTTCGGGCCCCCCCCCTTCCCCCGGTTGATCTATCTCCTCATCTCTCTCCGACCTTCCTGGTGTTTGTTTTACCCGTCCCTGATTTTCCCCCCCCGAGGTCTTTTCCGTACTATTTGATTCTCCTGCCCGTTGCCCTTGTGGACTATTTCAGGCCTTTTGGCTGCCGTCTTTGACTGTGTGTCCTTGAAGGCCATCTTTTTTCCGCCTGCTGGAGGATTTTGAAGTAAGCCTGCCCAGTCTTCCCCCCCGCCTTCCCCCCTTCTTTTTTGACCCCCCCCCCTGACCGCTGTTCATTACCCCCTGTCATTCCCCTGATGAGTGACCCACGTTGGTGATTTTTCCCCCCAGTATTTCGAGTTGTATAGCACACATTGTCTCTTTTTAAAACCTCTCTTCTAAAGTTCTTCCTTTCTTTTAATTCCTAGGTCGGTAGGGGGGGGAGTTTTGACGGTGTTTTCTCCCTTGGGGGACTTTTCCCCCCTCGTGGGCGTTTTGGGGATTGTTTTTCGGTGCCCCCCCAGAGGCTTCCAGACTTGCGTTCTTGTCTTGGTCATTTTGCCCTGTGTTCCTCCATTGCCGCAAGGGTCGGACCCCCACAAGATCTCTTTGTAGTTCTCCAACCTTTTGCTCTTCTTGGCGCGGCACCTGACCATGGGGGTTTTCTTGAGCCCCCTTTTTTCCTTGGGTCTGTTTTCTTGCGTTGTAAGTTTTCCTTTTGGTATCTTGACTTTGAGCGCGAAATTTTTCAGAGGTGGTTTGACCCCCTGTTGTTAGCTGTCTTTCTCAAGGGCCTCACGCCAATTTCCAATTGCTCCACTTTTGAAGTGGCCCGCCCCCATTGACCCCCTCGAGTTACCTTTATTTTGTTCATGGCTTTGATCCACGGTGCTGAACAAGGTGCCCCCCCCCAAAATACCCCAACCCCTTAAAAATTGTCCTTTCCCATCGAAGTTGCTTAAAGCACTGTGAGGCCCTTTGGAGCGTTTTTAGTGCCGGTTTCCTGGTTGTTTTTTTCCGTAGTTTGGTTTTCCCACCCCCTCATTCCCCTCGTAAATCCAGGGAAGGGGGGAAAGAGATGGGGAAGTTCGGACACAAGGCACTTGCGCCTTTAGAATAACCTCGACACCGCTCGGGTCTCACTGCAAACTTTTCCCACAAAAGGATGGTGTCCCCCCCAAATGATTTCCAAGTTTTACTTTCCCCCTGTCTAGACCCCCCCCCCCCCCCCAGGAGGTGTCCAGTGGGGGGTGTGCGTCCCTTTCGACAGCCACCGCGGTCTCTTTGGTGGTCCCTTGACATGAACATTCTTTTCCCAGGTATTCCCTTTTGTTGGCCCTTTTCTCAAGTTTGTTTCACAGTCTTAGCACCCACCCTTTTTTATTACCTCGACGCTGGCGCGCCTTCTGACCCTTTCTAAGGCACACCACCACCCCCCCCCCCCCCCCGTTTTTTTTTTGTCATGTGTTTCGAATAGCAGTTTCCTACCTACCCCCTGATTTTTTTTCTTCCGTGCCCTTTTTTTCAACCTTTGAGTTTCCGTTTCTTGCTGGTCAGTGTTTTGATTGTACGTAGACCGGGGCTTTTTTTTTGGTCTGTGGTTACCACCCGCCCCCCATGTGCCCCCTTTATTGGACGTTTAGACCCCTTCCGCGATGGGGATTTTACAAGGCGCCCAGCTATTTTCTTCCTGTGACTGGTGTTTAGTTCCCGCCCGTGGTTCTCGATTTGCCCAGCAAGGGCCCCCTGTTTTTTGCGACTTGTGCTGTTCTCAGACGCTTTTTTTCAAATTGGTTTTCCAAGATCTTCTTTGATTGCCTGCGTGGACAATGGCACCCGGTTGATTTTGAGTTTTTTTGTTTTTTTTTTTCCCAGAGCCCTTTTGCCCCGTCGAAAGCTTCAGTCCGCCAGTCGTTTTACCTTTCCGTTTTTTGATCTCCTTTGGGTGCACTTGTTTTTGCTTTTGGCCCACTTTAGATGGACATGACCTTGTGGGGGTTGTGGTTGTGTGTTGTTTTTTTGTCGATCCTCCCTTTTTCCTCGGGTCTTCTCTGACTTTAAATCATCCCTTTGCCCCCGCCCCCAGGGGCCCACCCCCTTTCCTCCACCCCTCGGTGTATCATCTCGCGATCAGCAGTTTTCACCCCTAAATGCTCCCTCTGCCACCCTTGTTGCCCCCCTTTCTTAAATTTTTCTTTTTGGTCCCCGCCAGTGTTATCCCTTTGGTGTTAAACTGAAACATTTTCTTGTGTTTCTTTAACCGTCTGTTTTTCCCTTTCCATTCACAGTCCCACCAACCTCTATTTTGAGCTGCCGGAAGGTGTTCCTGTTTCTTTGATTCTCTTTTTTCTGTCTACCCCCGCGCCCCCCCCAAGGCCGCGGCCCCTCGATTAGCCTCTTTTTTGCTCCTGGGTTCCCCTCGGATTTTGGGAACATTTCGTCCCCCCCCCACTTTTACTTCTTTGGGATCGTACCATTCTTGCTTCTCCCTTCAAGCCCTTTTCCTCTTAAAACGTCATTGAGCACCCCAAAAAAATAAAACCACCCCTAGCACCCATTCCAAGATTGTTTTTTTTCCGCCTGGGATTTTCTCCCTTTTGGGCAGGGGTCCTTGGTCAGGCGCCCCACAGCCTTTTTTTTGTTCTCTCCTGCGGCCATGGGTCCCGGAGCCCCGCTTCGGTTTGACTTGGGCAGTTTTTGTCCCCCAGTTCCCTCACAGGTAGACTGCGTTACACCAATTTTAAAACACATCGTTCCCCCTTGAGTGTCCCCTTGCAAGGGGTTCGTTTCGCCCTTTAAGGTTTTTTTTTCCTTTTGCGTTTCCTTGTTCGCTGCTAGGGGAGTTGTCCCCCAAAAACGGGTTTTTGCACCCTGTTATGCGTCCCCTTACTTATTTGATTTCTTCTTTGATCTCTTTTTTCCTTTTCTTTTTCCCCCACCGTTGTGTTGTTTGTTGTTCCGACAATCATCCCCTATTTTAGAAGGAATCCTTTTTTTGCGAAACATTCCTTAGACTCCACTCCCCCTCCCTCTCGCCACCTCGTCCCCGCGTGCCACATCCCCGTCCCCCTGTCCAGGGTGAAACCCCTGTGGTGCCCTCCCCCCGTGAGTGTCTTGTCCGTGTACCAAAAGCTCTTCCCACTCAAACCCCCATTTTGCGTTTCCTCCCTGGAGGTTCCTTCTCGCAACGGCATCTACCGTCTTTTTTTTTTTGAGCGGACCTGTCTTCACTGCCAATGTCCCGGTCCTCAGTTCCCCGTTTCGCTGGAGATGATTTTGCGGTGCCTTGTTTTTTTCCCCCGGATTCGTCGGTCTCTTGATGTGAGTGTTGGCCGTTCCTCCCCCGAAGGCCTGCCTACTTCCCAAGGGATCCCCTCCTTGGTTGCCGCTTTACTTCCCAGACTCCTTTTTTCAAGGGGCAGCAGCTCATTTCCCCGAGAATCTGTGTGATGTCGGCTCCCCCCCTTTTTTGCGTATGCATCTGCTAGGCGCTGTTCACGGGAAACCTTCTTTCGCTCTAGCGGTTTTTTTTCAGTCACTTCCCCCTCCTTTCATTTCCCCCGCCAACGAAGCCAAGGTTCGGGCTTTAACTCCGAACCTTTTTTTTTTTGACTCACTACTCACTTTTATGCAGGCCACTTCTGGCGGAGTCCTTTTTGGCTGGTAAACCTTTTCGCATGGCGGCCTGGATCTGAGACGCCGTTGTCCGGGGAACTTTGCTGGGTGGAACCCCCCTTTTTACCGGTTCCCCTTTTCCCGCCGCTTTGCATCCTGTAATTTATTTAATGTAATCTCCCTTGGGCCAACCCCTCCAAAGAATTGTCCTGGTTCTTCTTTACCCCCCATTCAGTTCACGTCCCCATTTTCTTAACGAGGCTTGGTTACGGGGAAAAAGTGGATCTGTGCACAGGGTCCCCCCCCCTTCTGGGGGGGATGGATTTTTTTCCTCCCTCAAGCCCTCGCTAGCTTGCCCCCCCTTGGAAAACCCTTTTTGACGCACCCCCACTCCCCGGCCATTCCCCATTTTTGAATTTGTACGGGCCCGTCCCTTTGCCCCCCTCACCCCCCCCGTCCATGCAAAGGGCTTCATTGGCCGGGAAATCTTTCCTTCTGGCCCTTTTTTAACCACGTTACCCCATTTTTCCCTTCACGGCCTCCGGTCGGTCCGCAAATTCGTGCTGTTTTTAAGGGGCCCTTTTCTGGTCCCCAACCTCTGACCCGAGTAAAGTATTAGTCCTTGATTTGCGAGTTCTTTAAATTTTTGCCTTTTGCCCCTTTAGTATCAGGTTAGAGTCATGTAAGAGTCTCGCGGGGTTTGTTTTTCTTGCCCAACCTTTCACTCCCGGTGCCTCTTTTTCCTGTTTAATTTGACAACCTTACGCGGTTTTTTTGCGCAAGCCCGTCCTCAAAAAGAGTATTTATGTCATTTCCTTTTTCTCTCACCCTCAGTGCAGGACGTGCTTTTCTTTTTTTTAGGAGTCCCTTCATCGGGGTCTTTACTGGCGCAGGGTTGTCTGCGGACACGCCCCAGGGATTGTTCCCTGGGTCGGCTGCGTTCTGCAGTTTGGGTCACCTCCTACCTGACCCTTGGCTCCCCGTTTGCGGCGCCTAGCTTCACCCCCCCCGGGAGAAGTTCGTTTCTTGGGTCACTACTTAAATATGTCCTCCCAGTGGGAGCTTAATGTGGCCCCCCGGTGACGTCTTTTCCCGTCAGTTCCTCCGTTTTTTTTTGGGTCGCGCAGTTTAGCAACCAGGGGCCGTTACCTTTGTGATTCCGTTAGGTCCCTTACAAACAGGTGCTTTCCCCCTTGTAACATGCTGCTTTTTTCGCAGCCTCAAGACAACAGGGGGTTTTTTCCAGCATGACTCTTGCGGGTGACCCCAAATCCCAGATAAAGATGGGGTTCCTTTTTTCCTCAAAAGGTACGTTTTTCCCCGAGGCCCCGTCCCCCCCACCTACTCGGACGATTTTTTAAGAACGGGATGAGTCAAAACGAAACCCAGTCAGTGAACCCTGCCCTGACCTCCCCCTTCCGTGCGTATGTTGAATCGGTTTTCAACAGATCCTCACCCCCCCCCCGACCACAGTCCCCCCCCCCCCCTCTCCAACCATTTTTTTGCCGCCCCAGCTGACAGGGGGCCGCAGCTGGCCGACCTGGCTCCTTCCCACGTGTTTCCCCCAATTTTGGTCCACAACGCCCTGGATCACCCGTCGGTACCCTTCAAGCTGTTTCGATGACCGCCTTTGCTTTTCTCTATCTTCCCAGGCGCGGTTTTTTTTTACCTTTTTACTGCCACTATCTCGGCGGTTTTGCTGAGCTTCTGGGGCCATGTCGAGCCAGGGCCCACTCAACTACTCCCTCTTGAAGGACCCTTGGAATGATCACCTTCCAGGGATGAGTGCACTGGTTGGGAAACAGTAAAATGGGGGATCATATATATCTTTTCAATTTCGCTCCCCCTGTTGTTGGGTCTTTGAGTCTCCTCGATGTCCTTAAAGGTAGATTTATTTGCCGCTCTCGATTAATTGCCTTAATTAGTTGGCCCATTGAGGATGCATATTCCCCTCCTTTCTAGGGCAGGTTGAGAGTGTCTTAGAGAGGAGGTGTGGGTCTTTTTTTTTTTCGGCCTAGTCAGCAGGTTTCCCCGCGTTCCGAGGGTTGACCTTTCGTCGATCATTTTCCTGTCTCACCAGGTTTTTTCGGATCCGTTTTGGTGATCCTGGGACGCGGAACTGGTCTTGTATCTCAAGTTGTTTAAAATGTTTATCCGGGTCTTTTCCCGGATTTTTTCCCTCCTCGAATGTAATTATGTTTGTTAGGATCAGTGCTTGGTTTCTGGCCGAGGGAAGGGGGTGCGGGGGTTTTGTTGTCTTTTTTTTTTTTTTTTTTTTCCCATGACCCTCGGCCTTTCGGGTTTAGTGTTCGGGGCCTCCGGTTCCCCCTCCCGGTTGTTCCTTTTGCTTTGCGCAGTTTTCGGACCCCCCAAAAAAGTCCTTTCCCCGAGTAGGGCAGTTTCCCCAAGTATTCCTCCGTCCTTGGGGGTTTAACGGTGACCCTTTCCTGTTTCTGCGGACCCCCCGTGAGCTTGGGTTTTTTTTTCGCAGAAGTCCTTGCTGCCTTTTTTTTTTTTTCTCCTTTTTTTTTCTCAAGCGCAGTGACAGTGCTTGACAGTGTGCGCCTGTTGTTCGTAAAGACTTTTGTTTTTTTCCTACTCCCCCAAATTCGGACTTGTCTCCCACGCCCCCCTTCCTTAACGGCGCAGACCACTCCGGGAGTGACTGACGGGGGTTTTTTCGAATCCCCCTGCCCGGCCACGTAGGTGCTCCCCGTGTGGTCGTGTGCCAGCTACAAGTCTTGCCATCCGGAGCGTTTGCCGGACCTGTTGATTCCCCAGAGGGGTAGGGGTCGTTTCAGTGTGAAAGCCTTTTTACGCCTCCTGGTTCAGTAGGCCGGTTCCCCGGGGACCTTCCCTCGACGTTCAGGCCCTGAATCATGTTGCAAGTTGTTCTTGCCCGTGCAGAACCCTGGCTCCAAGCGTTTTTTTGCATCACACCCGTGGAACGTGTTTGCCGGCCGACCGAGCCCAGTAACATCCCCTTTTTTTTTTCACTTTTACTGATTTTTTTCACGGGTTTTTCCGCATGTTTTTTCCCTCTACCGGCCCTCCTGGCCGGAAGGGGTCAGTTTGTTTGTGGGAGCCATCAGCCCCCGCGCGTTTCTAGTGTTTCCCAGGCGGACCTCAGGGTCCCTCCCCCGTTCACTATTGCTTTTTTTTTTTTTTTGAAGCACCGCCTTGGGCATCAAGTGCTTCACCCCCAAGCAGCGCGGCCCCCCCCCAGGGAGAAGAGAAAATAAGCTCAGGCACCTACAATCCGAAT